>Ga0222423_1000409_pt1 | contig 31975 bp, 24 predicted proteins | sample 3A0metagenome_FD_182472 | JGI IMG/M metagenome (GOLD analysis project Ga0222423, IMG submission 182472) | Enriched microbial communities from leaf-cutter ant dump, University of Wisconsin, Madison, United States - 3A0 (version 2) | ecosystem: Environmental > Terrestrial > Nest > Insects nest >...
CCCACCAGTGCGACCAACGGTCAAGGCCTGTGCGCGGGCTGCAACTACACCAAACAAGCACCCGGCTGGACCCAACACGTCCAGCCCGACTCGCCGAATTCGCCGGGCACGGGTCGGCACACGGTCACGACCATCACCCCCACCGGGCACGAGTACACCTCGACAGCCCCCGGCCTACCGCAACCGCTCCAGGGCGCGACGTCGTCGGCCCCACCGGCGAACCTCGGGGACGCCGAGCGCGAGGCGCTCGTCCTCGAGTTCTACCCGCCCCACCCGCTCGAACCCGCCATCGAGGTCCACCTCACCCACGCCGCGTGAGCGTGCTCGGTGCCGCGGCTCAGCTCGTGACGATCGTGCCCTTCGGTACCACGGTGATCCCCGACTCGGTCACGGTGAACCCGCGCGCCCGGTCGTGCTCGGGATCGATCCCGATCCGCGCGCGTTCGGGAACGATGACGTTCTTGTCGAGGATCGCGCGGTGGACCTGGGCGTGCCGGTGCACCTGCACGCCGTCCATGAGCACCGAGTCCGAGACCGAGCTCCACGAGTGCAGGTAGATCCCGGGGGAGAGGACCGATCCCGAGACCGTCGCCCCGGAGACGATGACGCCGGGGGAGACGAGCGAGTCCGCCGCATAGCCCATGCGGTCCGGCCCGCCGTGCACGAACTTCGCGGGCGGCAGCCCGGTGTAGCCCGTGTAGAGCGGCCACCGGTCGTTGTAGACGTTGAACACCGGCGTGACCGAGATGAGGTCCTTGTTGGCGTCGAAGAACGAGTCGATCGTCCCGACGTCGCGCCAGTAGTCCCGATCACGGTCCGTGGACCCCGCGACGTCGTTGTCCTTGAAGTCGTAGACGGCCGCCGTGCCGCGCTCGACGAAGTACGGGACGATGTCGCCGCCCATGTCGTGCTTCGACTCGGAGTTCGCGGCGTCGCGCGTGACGGCCTCGACGAGGGCGTCGCACGAGGCGACGTAGTTGCCCATCGAGGCGAGCACCTCGAGGGGATTGTCCGCGACGGGCTTGGGGTCGGAGGGCTTCTCGCGGAACGCCGCGATGCGCGTCGGGTCCTCCGGCGCGGTCTCGATGACGCCGAACTCCGTCGCGAGCGCGATCGGCTGGCGGATCGCCGCGACCGTGAACTCGGCGCCCGACTCGAGGTGCGCGTCGACCATCTGGGAGAAGTCCATGCGGTAGACGTGGTCCGCGCCGACGACGACGACGATGTCGGGCCGCTCGTCCTCGATGATGTTGAGGCACTGGAAGATCGCGTCCGCGCTGCCGAGGTACCAGTGCTTGCCGACGCGCTGCTGCGCGGGCACCGGGGCCACGTAGTTGCCGAGCAGCGTCGACATGCGCCACGTCTTCGACACGTGCCGGTCGAGCGAGTGCGACTTGTACTGCGTGAGCACCACGACCCGCAGGTACCCCGAGTTCACAAGATTCGACAGCGCGAAGTCCACGAGCCGGTAGATGCCGCCGAACGGCACGGCGGGCTTGGCTCGGTGCGACGTCAGCGGCATGAGCCGCTTCCCCTCGCCACCTGCAAGGACGATCGCTAGCACTCGCGGCGTTGCCATGGCACGACCCTAGAGCGCTCGGCGGCCTTGTGCCAGGGGCAACGCCGCCGACGTGCCGGTTCGCGCGTCGATACCGCGCTAGCGTCTGTGCTGTGAGAGTCGACCTGGTCACGCGCGAGTACCCGCCCCACGTCTACGGCGGCGCCGGTGTGCACGTCACGGAGCTCGCGGCGGTGCTGCGCGGCCACCTCGACGTGCGCGTCCACTGCTTCGACGGACCGCGCCTCGCGGGGGAGGCGGGGGCCGACGACGGCGTCCTGGGCTATGCGGCACCCGTGGGGCTCGCCGGGGCCAACCCCGCGCTCGTGACGCTCGGCACGGACGTCGAGATCGCCGCGCGCCTCGAGGGCACCGACCTGATCCACTCGCACACCTGGTACGCGAACTTCGCCGGCCACCTCGGCTCGCTGCTCCACGGCGTCCCGCACGTCGTCTCCGCCCACTCCCTCGAGCCGTTGCGTCCGTGGAAGGCCGAGCAGCTCGGTGGTGGCTACGCCGTGTCGAGCTGGGTCGAGCGCACCGCCTACGAGGTGGCCGCGGGCGTCATCGCCGTCTCGGGCGGCATGCGCGAGGACATCCTGCGCAGCTACCCCGCGATCGACCCGGAGCGCGTCCACGTGGTCCACAACGGCATCGACCTCGACGCGTGGCAGCGGCCCACGGGGGAGGAGGCCGAGCGGGGGCGCGGCGTCGTGCAGGATCTCGGGATCGACCCCGACCGCCCCGCCGTCGTCTTCGTGGGCCGCATCACGCGGCAGAAGGGCCTGCCGTACCTGCTGCGGGCCGCCGAGCACCTGCCTGCGGACGTCCAGCTCGTCCTGTGCGCCGGTGCCCCCGACACGCCTGAGCTCGCGGCGGAGGTGAGCGAGCGCGTCGCGCGGCTCCAGGAGCGGCGTCACGGCGTGGTGTGGATCGAGCAGATGCTCCCGCGCGAGGACCTCGTCGCGGTGCTCGCGCACGCGACCGTGTTCGCGTGCCCGTCCGTCTACGAACCCCTCGGCATCGTCAACCTCGAGGCGATGGCGGTGGGCGTCCCCGTGGTCGGCACCGCGACCGGGGGGATCCCCGAGGTGGTCGACGACGGCAGGACCGGGCTCCTCGTGCCGATCGACCAGGTCGAGGACGGCACCGGCACCCCCCGTCACCCCGACACGTTCGTCGCGAACCTCGCCGCTGCGCTCACCGCCCTCGCGGACGACCCGGCGCGCGCCCGGGTGATGGGAGCCGCGTCCCGCCGCCGCGTCGAGGACCACTTCTCGTGGCACGCCGTGGCCGAGCGCACCCGCGAGGTCTACGCGTCGGTGCTCGCCCACTAGGGTGGGTGCCATGAGCGAGGTGCTGGAGCTGCACGACGTCGCGCTGCGACGCGGGACGACGACGATCCTCGACGGGATCGACTGGACCGTGCGCGAGGGTGAACGCTGGGTCGTGCTCGGTCGCAACGGCGCCGGCAAGACGACGCTGCTGCAGATCGCGGCGGGTCGCCTGCACCCGTCGTCGGGCACCGCGGACGTGCTCGGCTCGCGGCTCGGCCGGGTCGACGTGTTCGAGCTCCGGCCCCGCGTGGGCCTGTCGAGCGCGGCCCTCGCGGACCGCATCCCGCCGGGCGAGACGGTGCGCGACGTGGTGCTCACCGCGGCCTACGGGGTGACGGGCCGCTGGCGCGAGACCTACGCCGACGTCGACACGCAGCGCGCCGCGGACCTCCTCGAGGCCTTCGACGTCGCGCGCTTCGCGGACCGCACCTTCGGGACCCTGAGCGAGGGCGAGCGCAAGCGCGTCCAGATCGCCCGGTCCCTCATGACCGACCCGGAGCTGCTGCTCCTCGACGAGCCCGCCGCGGGGCTCGACCTCGGCGGGCGCGAAGAGCTCGTCGCGGCGCTCGCCGAGCTCGCGGGGGACGAGCGCTCGCCCGTGCTCGTTCTCGTGACCCATCACGTCGAGGAGATCCCGCCAGGATTCACCCACGTGCTGCTGCTGCGCGGTGGCACGGTGCACGCGGCGGGCCCGATCGACGAGACGCTCACGGCCCAGAACCTCTCCGGCGCGTTCGGCCTCGAGCTCGAGCTCGAGCGGCACGGGCGGCGATGGGCCGCGCGCGCCGCAGTGTAGAGCGTTCTGTAGGATGAGGCAAAGCATCGGCAAAGCAGACGGCGACCGGTGCGCGACGTGGGATAGGGGAGCACCATGACCCAACCGCTGTGGTGGATCGCGATCGCGGTCGTCTTCGCTCTCGTCGAGGTCATCTCGCTCGATCTCGTCCTCCTCATGCTCGCGGGCGGCGCGCTCGCCGGGGCGGGGGCGGCGGGACTCGGGGCCCCCGTGTGGGGGCAGATCATCGTGGCGCTCGTCGTCGCGACCCTCCTGCTCGCCGCCCTGCGGCCGTGGCTCCTGCGCAACTGGCGCAAGAGCAAGAACTTCGTCGAGACGAACGCCGCCGCGCTCGTGGGCCGCACCGCGCAGGTCGTCTCGCCCGTCGACGCGGCGACCGGTCGCGTCAAGCTCGTGGGCGAGGTGTGGAGCGCCCGCACCGAGGGCGCAGATCTCGAGCTTCCCGAGGGCGCGAGCGTGCGCGTCGTCCGCATCGACGGGGCGACCGCCGTCGTCGAACCTCTGACCTAGACCACCGCACCACCTCACACCAGGGAGAAACATGGGCGACGAGCTCAACCCGGCACAAGTCCTCGGCTACATCGTCCTGGGCATCCTGGCGATCTTCGTCATCGTCACGATCGTGCGCTCGGTGCGCATCGTGCCGCAGACGGTCGCGCTCATCATCGAGCGCCTGGGCCGTTACGAGAAGACCTTCGACGCGGGCCTCCACCTGCTCATCCCGTTCGTGGACCGCGTCCGCGCGGGCGTGGACCTGCGCGAGCAGGTCGTGTCCTTCCCGCCGCAACCCGTGATCACCTCCGACAACCTCGTGGTGAGCATCGACACGGTCATCTACTTCCAGGTCACGGACCCGCGTGCCGCGGTGTACGAGATCGCGAACTACATCACCGGTATCGAGCAGCTCACCGTGACGACGCTGCGCAACGTCATCGGCTCGATGGACCTCGAGCAGACGCTCACGAGCCGCGACCAGATCAACGGTCAGCTCCGTGGCGTGCTCGACGAGGCGACCGGGCGCTGGGGCATCCGCGTCAACCGCGTCGAGCTCAAGGCGATCGACCCGCCCGCGTCCATCCAGGGCTCGATGGAGCAGCAGATGCGCGCCGAGCGTGACCGGCGTGCCGCGATCCTCACGGCCGAGGGTGTCAAGCAGTCGCAGATCCTCACGGCCGAGGGCGAGAAGCAGTCCGCGATCCTCCGCGCCGAGGGCGAGGCCCAGGCCGCGATCCTGCGGGCCGAGGGTGAGGCGCGCGCCATCCTCCAGGTGTTCGACGCCATCCACCGTGGTGACGCCGACCCGAAGCTGCTCGCGTACCAGTACCTGCAGATGCTCCCCGAGGTGGCCAAGACGCAGTCCAACAAGGTGTGGTTCATCCCCACCGAGTTCACGGCCGCGCTCAAGTCGATCTCGCAGGGCTTCGGCGGGGACCCCGACGCGGACGGCGGGATCCCGTGGCGCCCCTCGGGCGACTCGCCGCTCGGCGACGACCTGCCGCCGACCTCGCTCTCGAGCGCCGCGGAGGCCCTCGCCGAGGCGAAGCGCCAGTCCGAGGCGGCGACCTCCGAGGCGACGAGCGCCGGCACGCAGTCCGGCCTGCCGTTCGACCCGGGCGCCGAGGCGGGGCAGCAGCCGGGAGTCTGAGTCGTCGAAGGGCCCGGGCGCGAGGATCTCCCTCGCGCCCGGGCCCTTGGCATTCCGGTTCACCCGTCTGCACCATTCATTGTCTCCCTGGACTCACCCGCGCAGGTGATTGTTCGATGTTCCCGCCGGAAATGTCCGAGAAATCCGCCTGACCGGACCCCGGGCCCAGATTCGTTGTCAGTGCCTCTTCTTAACCTCAGGAATGGCTCGCGACATTCGCGAGCTCGGTTCTCGGCACCTGTTGCGAACCGTAGATCCTCCAGGGGAGTTTTATGAGTGCACTATTGCGAAGGTGCGCCGGCCGTCCGCGGCCGAGCGTGCGTGCGGCGACGGCAGCCGGGGCGTTCGCCCTGGCGTTCACGTCGCTCGTCACCGTGGGTGCCGGCAGCGCCGCGGCGGACGAGACCTCCGACACCAAGCGTGTCATCGACCTCACGGGCGTCGAGTCCGGAGACGACCTGCGTGCGGCGGGCTGGACCCATTCCCCGCGGCCGTCCGAGCCCGTCGACTGGGACATCACCGACGGCGCCCTTCGGCTCTCGAACGCGGTGGTCAGCTCGAACCTCGACTTCCTCATCACCCCGCGTCTGGCCGAGAAGGCCGGCGAGCCGGTGACGGGAGCGGAGTTCAACACCTTCGAGGCGAGCTTCCAGGTTGCGGCCGTGGACGGCGAGTACCAGGAGGGCCTGCGCACGGAGATCTCCGTCAACGACGACGACATCGCGCGCTCGGGTGGCACGATCGTCCTGCACCACAAGGACGGCTCGCTGCAGATCGGTGGGATCTGGAGCCAGCTCGGCGAGGGGACGGACGAGCTCGAGGACTGGTACTCGACCGTGCTCGCCGCGGTGGACCCCACGGTCGCCCACGAGGTGCGGCTCGTGTTCCGTGCGATCGTGAACGGCCAGGACACGCTCGACGTCTACGTCGACGACGTCTTCGCGGGGACGATGGGAACCTACGAGGAGTACCACCTCCTGAACGAGGCGCACGAGCGCAAGGTCGTGAGCTCCCTCATGTTCCGTGCGTCGCAGTCGATCCCGAGCGAGACCGGACGGGGCTGGGACGAGCAGCCGGCCGTCCCGGGCACGATGGGCAAGGGCTTCCTCTTCGACGAGATCAGCTACGAGGTCAAGAACACGGACCCCGACGCGGCCGGCGAGCGGATCGACGTCGACCTCGGCGGTCCCGGCTACCTGAGCACCCTGGCCGGTGCGCCGGGTGGCCAGCGCGGGTGGTACCGCGGCTACGCCGGTCTCGACAACGGCATCGTCGACGGCAAGCTCCGCATTTCGAACGCGACCACGAACGCGAACCAGACGCAGCTCGTCGCTCCGCTGCTCGGTGCGGTCGCCGGTCACCCGGAGGAGGACGCCGAGTACACGGGCTTCGAGGCGAGCTTCCGCGTCGCGGCCGTGGACGACGAGTTCCAGCCCGGGCTCCGGCTCGAGATCGCGCCCGACGACGGCGCCGGGTCGCGCACGGGTGGTTCGTTCATCCTCCACCACAACCCGGCGAGCGGAAAGCTCGAGATCGGGGCGCTCTGGACCGATCTGAGCCAGCCCCTCGGCGAGGACGCCTCGACGTGGATCTCGAAGGTCCTCGCCTCGGTCGACCCGACCGTCGCGCACACGGTGCGCCTCGTCCACAACTTCGTCGCCAACGGCCAGGACGCCGTGGACGTGTACGTCGACGGCGCCTACGTCGGCACGACGGGCACGTACGAGGAGTACCACCGGGCCATGGGCAACGACCCGCGGACGATCCGGACGGTCCTGTTCAAGGCGTCGACCGCCGTGCCGAGCGCCAGCGGCAGCGGCTGGGACACCCAGCCGGCCGTTCCCGGGCTCGCGGGCAAGGGCTTCCTCCTCGACCAGCTCAGCTACGGCGTCTTCGAGGCGGCGGCTCCCACGGCACCCCGTGACGTCACGGCGACGCTCGACGGGATCGACTCCGTCACGGCCACGTGGCAGGCGCCCGCGGACGCGGGCACGGGCGAGCTGCTCGGCTACTCGGTGCGTCTCGAGTCCGACACGGGCGCGACGCGGACCGTCCCGGTCGGACCGGCGGTGACGTCGCACACGTTCTCGCACCTCGCGCCGGGCAGCTACACGGTGAGCGTCTCGGCGCTCAGCTCCGTGGGCTCGACACGGTCCGCGGCGGTCGTCGTCGTCGTCGACTCGCTCGACGTCCCGGCGGCCCCGGCGGCCCCGACGGTGGAGAGCGTCGGCACGGACGGGGTGGGCGTGCGCTGGGCGGCCCCGGCCGACGGTGGTTCCGCGCTCACCGGGTACGTCGTCCGACTCGAGAGCTCGTCCGGCTCGTTCCGGACGGCGAGCGTCGACGCTGCGACCCTCTCGCACACGTTCACGGGTCTGCCCGCGGGCGTCTACACGGCGAGCGTCGTCGCGAAGAACGCCGTCGGCGAGTCCGCGGTCTCCGCGTCGTCCGCCGAGATCACGGTGCGTTCCACGGTGACCGTCCTGCGTCCGTTCTTCTCGAAGAGCTCTCAGATCTTCGGTTCGAAGGACCGCGCCACGGTCTCCGCGATCGTGATCGGTGCCGAGGGAGCAGCCGTCGACTTCTACGACGGGACCACGAAGCTGGGCACGGCGACGGTGAAGGACGCCGTCGCGACGCTCACGCTTGCCCGCACGCTCCAGGTCGGCACGTACACCTCCGTCGCCGCGGCCTTCGCCGGTGACGACGAGCGGCTCCCCGCGACGTCGACGACGGCGCCGAGCTTCAGGGTGGTCCGCACCGCCCCGGTGTCCAAGATCCGTGTCACGGGCACGTCGTTCAGGAAGAGCACGCGCCCGAAGGTCACGATCCGCGTGGGTCGCTTCGACAACGGCAGGTGGGCCACCGGCAAGCTGCGCATCCGGGTGGACGGCAAGATCGTCCGCACGGTGACCCTCAAGGCGAAGCACAAGGGGAAGGTGACGGTCCGGCTGCCGAGGTCGGCGAAGGCCGTCAAGGTCCGTGCCGGCTTCGCGAAGTCCCCGACCGTGAAGAAGTCCTGGTCGAGGACGACGCGCATCTCGGTGCGCTGACCCCGGTCACGCTACGAGCGAACGAGGGCGGAATCTCCTAGGGAGGTTCCGCCCTCGTGCGTACTCTTCCAGGGTGCAGATCTCCGTGAGCCCCCGATGCTAGGCCAGCTGCTGCGCGTGCACCTGCGGCCGTACGCGGGCGCCGTCGCGCTCGTCGCGGTCCTCCAGGTGGTGCAGGTCATCGCGACCCTCCTTCTGCCGAGCCTCAACGCCGACATCATCGACGACGGTGTCGCGCAAGGTGATACGGCCGAGATCGTGCGCCTCGGCGCCGTGATGCTCGCCGTGAGCCTCGTGCAGGTCGTGGCCGCCATCCTCGCCGTCTACTTCGGCTCGAGAGCGGCGATGGGTTTCGGACGTGACGTCCGCAAGCGCGTCTTCGACCACGTCCAGGGATTCTCGGCCCAGGAGCACGGCCACTTCGGCGCCCCGACGCTCATCACGCGCACGACGAACGACGTGCAGCAGGTTCAGATGGTCGTGTTCATGACCTTCACGGTCATGATCATGGCGCCGATCCTGCTCGTGGGCGGCGTCGTCATGGCCCTGCGCGAGGACGTCGGGCTGTCCGCCGTCCTCGTCGTGTCGGTCCCCGTGCTCGCGGGGATCGTCGGGATCGTCGTCTGGCGCATGGTGCCGATGTTTCGCACGATGCAGCAGCGCATCGACGACATCAACCGCGTCATGCGCGAGCAGATCGCGGGGATCCGTGTCGTGCGTGCGTTCGTGCGCGAGGCGCGCGAGTCGCAGCGCTTCGAGACGGCGAACGAGCGGCTCTTCGACGTGTCCTTGCGCGTCGGCAAGGTCATGGCCTTCATGTTCCCGCTCGTCATGCTCGTGCTCAACCTCACGAGCGCGGCCGTGCTGTGGTTCGGGGCGGGCCGCGTCGACGCGCGACAGATGGAGGTCGGGGCGCTCGTCGCGTTCCTGAGCTACATCGCCTTCATCCTCATGGCCGTCATGATGACGACGATGATGTTCGTCATGGTGCCGCGTGCCATGGTCTCCGCGGAGCGCATCGGCGAGATCCTGGGGACCGAGACGACGGTCCGTGCACCGAGCGCGCCGACGCGACTGCCCGCCACGGTGCACGGTCGCGTCGAGCTGCGCGGTGTCGAGTTCCGCTATCCCGGCGCCGAGAAGGCCGTGCTGCACGGGGTCGACCTCGTCGCCGAGCCCGGTCAGACGACGGCGATCATCGGCTCGACCGGCTCGGGCAAGTCGACTCTCCTCAACCTCGTACCGCGACTCTTCGACGTGACCGCGGGCGCCGTCCTCGTCGACGGGCTCGACGTGCGCGAGCTCGAGCTCGAAGAGCTGTGGTCGCGCATCGGGCTCGTGCCCCAGAAGCCGTTCCTCTTCTCCGGCACCGTCCGCTCGAACCTCCTGTACGGCAAGCCCGACGCCGACGAGGCCGAGCTCTGGCACGCGCTCGAGGTCGCCCAGGCGCGATCGTTCGTCGAGGAGCTGCCCGAGGGTCTCGACGCACCGATCGTGCAGGGCGGCTCGAACGTGTCGGGCGGTCAGCGGCAGCGACTCGCGATCGCCCGCGCCCTCGTGCGCCGCCCGAGCATCTACCTGTTCGACGACTCCTTCTCGGCGCTCGACTACGCGACGGACGCTGCCCTGCGGGCCGCCCTCGTGCCCGAGACCCGCGAGGCGGCCGTCGTCGTCGTCGCGCAGCGTGTCGCGACCATCCGCCACGCCGAGCGCATCGTCGTGCTCGAGGACGGTGCCGTGGTCGATACGGGTACCCACACCGAGCTTCTCGAACGCTGCGAGACCTACCAAGAGATCGTGTTCTCCCAGCTGAGCGCCAAGGAGGCCGCGTGAGCGAGTCGCGCGCACCACGCCGTCGGCCCGGCGGCGGCCCCCCGCACATGGCGATGGGCATGCCGGGGGAGAAGGCCGCCAGCTTTCGGGCCTCGGGCATGCGCTTGCTGCGCGAGCTGCGCCCCGAGCGGGTCCAGCTCGTGCTCATCACGATCGCCGGTTCGCTCTCGGTGTTCCTCGCCGTCGTCGCCCCGCGGCTCCTCGGAGACGCGACGAACTTCATCTTCAACGGCTTCATCGGTTCGCGGCTGCCTGCCGGGATCTCGAAGGACGAGGTCATCGCCGGGCTGCGCGCGAGCGGCCAGGACACCTTCGCGGACCTGCTCTCGGGGATGGACGTCGTGCCGGGCCAGGGGATCGACGTCGAGGGGCTCGGGAAGGTCCTGCTGCTCGTCGTCGCGGTCTACGCCGGCTCGTTCCTCTTCGGGTGGGTGCAAGGGTGGCTCGCGGCCGGCGTCGTGCAACGCTCCGTGCTGCGGCTGCGCGCCGACGTCGAGGCGAAGCTCTCGCGCGTCCCGCTGAGCTACATCGACCGGCAGACGCGCGGTGAGCTGCTCAGCCGCGTGACGAACGACATCGACAACGTCGCCCAGACCCTCCAGCAGACGCTCTCCCAGCTCATCGCCTCGGTGCTCACGGTGCTCGGCGTGCTCGGGATGATGTTCTGGATCTCCCCGCTCCTCGCCGTCGTCGCGCTCGTGACGATCCCCCTGTCGATGATCGTCGCGGGTGCCATCGCGAAGCGTTCGCGCCCGCAGTTCGTGCGCCAGTGGGAGTGGACGGGCAAGGTCAACTCGCACATCGAGGAGATGTACACGGGGCACGAGCTCGTCATGGTCTACGGTCATCGTGACGAGGCCGCGAGCGAGTTCGCCGAGCGCAACGACACGCTCTACGAGTCGAGCTTCAAGGCGCAGTACATCTCCGGGATCATCCAGCCGGCCATCGGGTTCATCGCGAACCTCAACTACCTCGCGGTCGCCGTCGTCGGCGGGCTCCGGGTCGCCTCGGGCGCCCTGACCCTCGGCGACGTCCAGGCCTTCATCCAGTACTCGCGGCAGTTCTCCCAGCCTGTCTCGCAGATCGCCTCGATGGCCAACCTGCTGCAGTCGGGCATCGCCTCGGTCGAGCGGGTCTTCGAGCTCCTCGACGCCGAGGAGCAGGCGCCCGACCCCGACCCCGCCACGCGGCTCGAGCGACCCGTGCGCGGTCGGGTCGAGTTCGACGATGTCGCCTTCTCCTACGACCCGCAGTCCCCTCTCATCGACGAGCTGTCGCTCGTGGCCGAGCCGGGAGAGACGGTCGCGATCGTGGGACCCACGGGTGCGGGCAAGACGACGCTCGTCAACCTGCTCATGCGCTTCTACGAGATCGACGCGGGGCGCATCACGCTCGACGGCGTCGACACGCGCGAGCTCACGCGCGCCGAGCTGCGCTCGCAGATGGGCATGGTGCTGCAGGACACGTGGCTCGTGGGCGGCACCATCGCGGAGAACATCGCCTACGGCGTGGACGCAGCGACGCACGAAGAGATCGTGGCGGCCGCGGAGGCGACGTACGTGGACCGCTTCGTCCGCACGCTCCCGGACGGTTACGACACGGTGATCGACGACGACGGCACGCACGTCTCGGCGGGCGAGAAGCAGCTGCTGACGATCGCGCGCGCGTTCCTCGCCGACCCGGCGATCCTCATCCTCGACGAGGCGACGAGCTCGGTGGACACCCGCACGGAGGTGCTCGTCCAGCACGCGATGAACGCGCTGCGCGAGGGGCGCACGGCCTTCGTGATCGCGCACCGGCTCTCGACCATCCGCGACGCGCACACGATCCTCGTCATGGAGCACGGACGGATCGTCGAGCGCGGGTCCCACGAGGAGCTCCTCGCGGCGGGCGGGGCCTACGCGCGGCTGTACGCGAGCCAGTTCGCCGAGGCCGCCGCGCCCGTGGACTGAGCGGGAGTCCCGGTCACCGTCGTTCGAGGTCCCTCGTCGATGCTGGGACGATAGGGGAGTGACCACCACCCCCACGGGGCCGGTCCGCGTGCACCGCGACCAGCTCACCTTCACGCTCTACGGCACGTTCGTCATGTGGGGCTGGTTCCTCTACAGCTTCAACCCGAGCGTCCCGCTGCTCACGGCGGACCTCGGCATCACCCGGGCCCAGGGCGGGCTGCACGGCACGGCGCTCGCGGCGGGCTCCGTGGTCGCCGCGTTCCTGACCCCGTGGCTCGTGCGCACTTACGGGCGTCGGGCCACGCTCATGGCCGGTGGCTTCGTGGTCGCGGCGGGGATCGTGGGCGTGCTCCTCGGAACCTCGCTCGCGTGGACCCTGCCCGCGATGTTCGTCGTGTCGACCGGTTCGAACATCGCCATCTCGAGCGCCCAGGTCGCGCTCGCGCTGCACCACCGCGGCGTCGCGTCGGCCGTCATCACCGAGGCCAACGGGGTGGGTTCCTCGCTCGGGCTCCTCGGGCCCCTCGCCGTGGGCGGCGCGGTCGCGGCGGGCTGGGGCTGGCGCCCGGCCGTCGCCGTGACGGCCGTGCTCGCGGTGCTCACTGCCCTCTTCGCGCTCCGTGTGCGGCTGCCCTCGCGCGAGACGCGCGCGCACGTGGTCGCCTCGGTCGACGACTCCGGTCCGACGGCGGCAGGTCCGACGGCGGCGACCCCGGCGGAACCCGGGCCCGTGCGCCGCTGGCCCGGCCGTACGGCACGGCTGCGCCCCCAGACGCTCGCGTCGTGGTGCTTCCTCGGGGCGATCCTCGCGGGCATCGGGCTCGAGAACGTGACGACCTACTGGTCCGCGGACCTCGTGATCGGCCAGACCGGCGCACCCGCGGGCATCGCGACGGCCACGACTGCCGGTCTCGTGGCGGGCATGTCGCTCATCCGCTTCGTCGTGGGGCCCTTGTCGCTGCGGGTGCGTCCCGCGCACCTGCTCACGGCCTCGTTCATCGTCGCCGTCGTCGGCTGGGCCGTGCTGTGGACCGCCACGGTGCCCGCCGTCGCGCTCGCCGGGCTGTTCGTCGCGGGCCTCGGCTACGGCGCGCAGTACCCGCTCGCGATCTCGCTCCTCCTCCGGGCGGCAGGCGCCGCGGTGGACAAGGCCCAGGCGCGCGCGACGCTCGCCGGTGGGCTGGCGATCGGGGTGCTGCCCTTCGCGCTCGGTGCCCTCGCGGACGCCGTCGGACCGCACCGCGCCTTCCTCCTGGTCCCCGTCATCGCCGTGGTGGGCGCCGTGGCGGCCATGGCGGGCGCCCGGGCCAGTCGCGGGGACGAGGGCGCATGACCCACCGAGCCGTGGTCCGGGTCACCGACCCCGCGGACCCGCGTCTGGCCGCGTACACCCGGCTCACGGACGTCGCACTGCGCCAGCGCAAGGACGTCGAGACGGGTACGTACGTCGCGGAGAGCTCGCTCGTGGTGCGCCGTGCGTTCGAGGCGGGCCACCGGATCGAGTCGTTCCTGCTCGCCGAGCGGTGGCTCGAAGGGCTCGCCGACGTCATCGAGGCGTCGCAACGGCCCGGTGAGCCGGTCCCCGTGTACGTGGGGGAGCCTGCGACGCTCGAGGCGCTCACCGGGTTCCACCTGCACCGGGGCGCGCTCGCGATCGTGCACCGCCCGGTGCAGCCCACGCTCGGCCACCTCGTGGCGGGGGCCCGGCGGGTCGCCGCGCTCGAGGACGTCACGGACCACACGAACGTCGGGGCGATCTTCCGCAACGCGGCGGCGCTCGGGGTCGACGCCGTGCTCGTCTCGCCGCGCTGCGCGGACCCGCTCTACCGGCGGGCCGTGCGCGTCTCCATGGGCGGGGTCTTCTCGGTGCCGTGGACCAGGGCGGAGGCGTGGCCGGGTGCCCTCGGCGAGCTGCGCTCCGCGGGCTTCACCGTCGCCGCGCTCGCGCTCGACGAGCACGCCGTGACGCTCGACGAGCTCGCGGCGGACCCACCGCGCCGGCTCGCGCTGCTGCTCGGCACCGAGGGCGCCGGGCTCAGCGCAGAGGCGATCGACGCGTCCGACGTCGTCGTACGCATCCCCATGGCGCGCGCCGTCGACTCCCTCAACGTCGCGGCGGCCTCCGCCGTCGCCTTCTGGGCGACCCAGCCTCGTTGAGGGCCCCCGTCGTCACCGCGGGTTGATGATCCCCGCGGCGACGGTGCGGTTGGTGGACTCGTCGACGAGGACGAACGAACCCGTCGAGCGGTTCTCGACGTAGGGGTCGACGAAGAGCGGCGCCGTGACGCGCAGCTTGACCCGCCCGATCTCGTTGAGCGACAGCTCGCTGGCCTCGAGGTCGCGGTGCAGCGAGTTGATGTCGATCCGGTACACGAGCTCCCTGACGACCGTGCGGGCCCAGCGCGTCGTGTGCTTGATCGCGTACTTCTTGCCCGGGAGCAACGGCGCGGACTCGTCCATCCAGCAGACCATCGCGTCGAGGTCCTGCGTGACCTCGGGGGAGTTCGCCGGTCGCGCGAACATGTCGCCGCGGCTGATGTCGACGTCCTCGGCGAGCCGGATCGTCACGGCCATCGGCGGGTACGCCTCCTCGACCTCGCCGTCGGCCGTGTCGATCGCGGAGATCGTCGTCTCCAGGCCGCTCGGCAGCACGCGGACGGTGTCGCCCTTGCGGAACATCCCGCTGGCGACCGTGCCCGCGTAGCCGCGGTAGTCGAGCGTCGTGGTCGACTGGGGGCGGATGACGTACTGCACGGGGAAGCGCGGGTCGACGAGGTTGCGGTCGCTCGCGACGTGGACGTTCTCGAGGTAGCTCAAGAGCGTCGACCCCTCGTACCAGCCCATGTTCTCGCTGCGCGTGACGACGTTGTCGCCCAGGAGCGCGGAGACCGGGATGAACGTCACGTCGCCCACGCGCAGCTTGGCCGCGAACTCGGTGAACTCGGCGTGGATCGACTCGTAGACGTCCTCGCTCCAGTCCACGAGGTCCATCTTGTTGATGCAGATGACCAGGTGCGGTACCCCGAGCAGCGAGGCGAGGAACGCGTGGCGCCGGCTCTGCTCGGAGATGCCCTTGCGCGCGTCGACGAGGATGAGCGCGACGTTCGCCGTCGAGGCACCTGTCACCATGTTGCGCGTGTACTGGATGTGCCCCGGGGTGTCCGCGATGATGAACTTGCGGCGCGGGGTGGCGAAGTAGCGGTACGCGACGTCGATCGTGATGCCCTGCTCGCGCTCGGCGCGCAGGCCGTCGGTGAGCAGGGACAGGTCGACGTAGTCGTTGCCGCGGCGCGTGCTGATGCGCTCGATGTCCTCGAGCTGGTCGGCGAAGAGACCCTTGGAGTCGTACAGCAGACGCCCGATGAGGGTCGACTTGCCGTCGTCGACCGAACCGGCGGTGGCGAAGCGAAGCAGGTCGCTCATGTCTAGAAGTACCCCTCTCGCTTGCGGTCTTCCATCGCCGCGTCGCTGACCTTGTCGTCCCCGCGCGTCGCACCGCGCTCCGTCATGCGTACCGCCGCGATCTCCTCGACGATCTTGTCGACCGTGTCGGCGTCGGACTCGACGGCCGCCGTGAGGTTGGCGTCGCCCATCGTGCGGTAGCGCACGCGACGCACCTCGGCGGTCTCGCCGTCCGCGAGCGGGACGAACTCGTTGACGGCGTAGAGCATGCCGCCGCGGTCCACGACCTCGCGGTCGGCCGCGAGGTACAGGTCGGGCACGCGGATCTTCTCGGCCGCGATGTAGCTCCACACGTCGAGCTCGGTCCAGTTCGACAACGGGAAGACGCGGATCGACTCGCCCGGGAAGACCCGGCCGTTGTAGAGGTCCCAGATCTCCGGGCGCTGGTTCTTGGGGTCCCACTGGCCGAAGTCGTCACGGAAGGAGAACACGCGCTCCTTGGCACGCGCCTTCTCCTCGTCGCGGCGGGCACCGCCGAAGAGCGCGTCGAAGCCGTGCTCCTCGGCGGCGGCGAGGAGGACCGGCGTCTGGATGCGGTTGCGCGAGCCGTTCGGCTCGGGACGTACGAGGCCCTGCTCGATCGCCTCGGGGACGCTCGCGACGACGAGCTCGAGCCCGTGCTCGGCCACCATCTCGTCCCGGAAGTCGATGACCTCCGGGAAGTTGAGGCCCGTGTCGACGTGCATGACGGGGAAGGGGATGCGCGCGGGGGCGAAGGCCTTGATCGCGAGGTGCAGCATGATGATGGAGTCCTTGCCGCCCGAGAAGAGCAGGCACGGGGACCCCATCTCGGCCGCGACCTCACGGAAGATGTGGATGCTCTCGTACTCGAGCGAGCGCACGTGACCCAGGGTCGTGCTCGTCATTCGTCGTCACCTGTCGTGGAGAGGAGTTCGTGGACCAGTGCTGCCAAGGACTCGTGGTCGTCCGGCCGGCACACGAGAAGGTCGGGGAGCCACGGGTCGGGCTGATTGTATGCGAGCGCGCTGCCGTCGAGCCGCGTCGTGACGAGACCCGCGGCGTTCGCGACGGCGACGGGCGCGGCGGAGTCCCACTCGTACTGCCCGCCGCCGTGCAGGTAGACGTCGGCCTCACCGGTGACGACCGACATCGCCTTGACGCCTGCGGAGCCCATCGCGACGAGCTCGACGTCGGCCCGCTCGGCGAGCCGCGTCACGATCTCGGGGGGACGTGAGCGCGACACCGCGACGCGCCACGGCCGGGCCGACGACGACGCCGCGCGCGGTGCGTCCGGTCCCGTCGCGAGCACCTGGCCGCGCGCGGGAAGAGCCACGGCCCCCGCGACGAGTCCGCGTCCGCGCTCCCACAGGGCGACGTGCACGGCCCAGTCGTCGCGCCACGTCCCGTCCTCGGACCGTTCGGCGAACTCGCGCGTTCCGTCGAGCGGGTCGACGATCCAGACGCGCTGCGCCGCGAGCCGCGCCGGGTCGTCCTTGCCCTCCTCCGAGAGCACGGCGTCGTCCGGGCGCACGTGGGCGAGCTCGCGGACGAGGAACTCGTGCGCCGAGCGGTCGCCCTGCGCCTTGAGCTCCGCGGTGTCGAGTCCCGGCGGGGCGGCGGCGCGGACGGCGAGGAGGACCTCGCCCGCGCCGCGAGCGAGGGAGGTCGCGAGCTCGTGGTCTGACAGTGCCAAGGGGACTAGTCCTTCGTTCGTGGTGAGCGGTCCACGAGGGACCGCAGCCTGAGCGCGGTACGCCCGAGGAGGGCTTGGGCGAGGACCCGGGCCGGGACGTCCTGGGTCGCGCGGGTCGAGGTGCGCACCTGGGTGCGCCACGGGCCGCGGGGTGCGGGGACGGGGCGGACCGAGCGAGCCGTCGTCGCGCGCTCGAGGGCCGCGCGGTGGCGTGCCTCGGCGGCCGCGTCGAGCTCGACGGCACCCTCGAGGATCCCCAGCGCCAGCGCCCGGGCCGCGAGGAGCGGCACCTGGGTCGGTGCGGGCGGGGTCTGCGGGACGCCGCGCACGGGCCGGGCGAGCGCCTCGAGGTCGCCCACGACGCGCACCCCCGAGGCCGCGAGCCGCTCGACGTGCGCGCGGGCGCGAGCCGTCATCTCGTCGACCGCCCACTGGGGAGTCGCGATCGTCGCCTCGTCGGTCCCGGGCTCACGTGCGAGGAGTCGGAAGATGCCCCCGCCACGGTAGAGCTCGCGGAACTGCGACCACGAGAGCTTCGTCGAACCGCGCAGCGCAAGGTTGAGCTCGCGCAACAGCTCGATCTCGCTCGCGACGAACGAGCGGTTCGCGTGGTCCCCGCTGAGGTCGACGGCGCCGAGGAGGGAGCGCGGCAGGTCGAGAAGGTCCTCGAACGTGTCCGTGAGACGGTCCGGCTCGGCGCGGTCGAGCACGACGACGGTGACGTTCTCGAGCCCGACGATCCCGCCCCACTTGTCGACCACGCCCGACAGGTCGGTGCGACGGTCGAAGGAGTGGTTCGCCCCGGTGCGGTCGCCGAGCACGAGGTCGAGCCACTCGTCGAAGGTCCACGTGGCGCCCGACTTGAGGTACTGCTGCCAGGTGGAGGCGAGGAGCGAGGCCTGGTTGCGCATCGTGAAGACGACGTGGACCTCGCGGTCGAGCTCGGCGACGACGCGGCGGCACACCTCGGCGGGGTGCTCGGCGAAGAACTCGTGGGAGATCAGCACGCGGCGCTCGGTCTCCGCCCGGACCTCCGCCACGAGACCGGTCCAGTGGGACTCGTCGGTCTTCTTGTGCCCCGTGGCGAGCGTCGCCTTGCGCGGTCGCTCGGCCACCGCGAACGAGGCGAGCGAGTGGTTGTAGCGGTCGCCGGGGTAGCGCACACCGTGCTCGAGGAGCTCGGTGCGCAGCTGGGACGCGGCGCGCTGGATCGCCGTCGTGCCCGACTTCGGCATGCCCACGTGCAGGAGCACGCCGCCGGCGGGGATCGGTGCGACGGGGCTCATGCGCGCCTGCCCCGACGCAGCAGCCGCTTCGTCCGGACCGCGACGCGCCCGAGGAGCGCGAGCACGAGCGCGCGGGACGCGATGCCCTCGGTCGCGACGAGTCCCGCGCGGACGTGGGAGCGCACGGTGCCGTCGGTCGCCGGCACGGGCGGCCTCGCGGCGGCACTGAGCGCGGCGATCTGCTCCTCGAGCGCGCCGATGCGCTTCGCGGCGCTCCAGAAGGTGCCGAGCGTCGCCTCGCGGGCCGCCTGGACCGGGACCGCGTCGGGGGTCGGTTCCGGCTCGGGGATCGAGGGGCCCACGGCCGCGAGGTCGTCGAGGCGCCCCACGACCGTGACACCGAGCCCCGCGATCGCCTCGACGTGCCCGCGGGCACGGGCGGCCGCTGCTTCCGCGGCCCAGCGGGGGGGCAGGATGCGCGGCTCGTCGGGCGCCGGCTCGCGCTCGGAGAGCATCGAGGTGATCGCGCCGAGCCGGTACAGGCCGCGGAAGAGGTCCCAGCTGACGTCCTCGTGACCGCGCAGGTCCGCGTTCATGGAGCGCACGAGCTCCGCCTCGGGGGCCGTCATGGAGCGGTTCGCGCGCGCGCCGCTCAGCTCGACGTCGCCGAGCAGCCCGCGCGGCACGTCGAGGAGCGACTCGAACGTCTCGGTCAGGAGCGAGGGGTTGTCCTTGTCGAGCACCGCGACCGTGACGCGCTCGGGCCCCACGATCCGTGCCCACTTCGCGACCGAGTCCGACAGTGCGGTGCGCTTGGCGAACGCGCGGAACTGCTCGGGGTCCTCGTCGGAGCCGAGCACCGCCTCGAGCCACTGCGGGAAGTCGAGCGTGATGCCGTTCTTGAGGTACTCCTGCCACGTCGAGCTCAGCAGGCTCGACTGGTTGCGCATCGTGAACACGACGTGGACGTCGCGGTCGAGGTCCCGCACGACGCGTTCGCACACGGTCGCGGAGTGCTCGGCGAAGTACTCGTGGCTCACGAGGACCCGGCGTGTCTCGGCAGCGCGGACCTCTGCGACGAGGTCCTCCCAGTGCGAGATGGGCGGCACCGCCGCCTTGTTCGGGCCCGAGCCCCAGCCGCGACGGCGGCGGGCGACGGCGAACGAGGCCCAGCTGTGGTTGTGGTGCGTGCCCGGGTAGAGCACGCCGTGCTCCAGGAGCGCACGCCGACGGCGCGCGGCCGCGTTCTGCAGCGCCGTCGTCCCGGTCTTGGGCAGACCGACGTGCAGGAGCACGGCGCCCTCGGGGATCGGTGTCGTGACGACACTCACTGAGACATCACTCGCTTCGTCGGTGGACCTCGACAGCGGTCGCTCGAGCGACCGGCACCCCAGGTGATGCTACATGCGACTCTCCACGGGGAGGCCGTGGCACGATGAGGCGTGCCCACCGCGCCCTCCTCGCTCGTCGTCACGCCGCGCGACCTCGACCTCCTCGAGCTCCTCTCGGGCCCGGGCACGTTCGCGTCGCACGGTGCGCTCCGGCTGACCGGTGCCACGCCGACGGTGCCCCGGCTGACCCTGAGCGACGCCGAGAACACCCCGGTGTTCCGCGCGCGCGTCGAGGCCGGCACCGCACGCCTCCTCGAGCTCGAACCGCTCCAACCGCTCGCGCCCGTCCCCGGCGAGCTCGGCTCGCGCGAGCTGCGGCGGCCGTCCGACGGCGAGCGCCCGCTCGTGCTCCTCCACCGCCTCCCCTCGACGGCCGAGCTCGCCGGGGTCCTCGAGCGTCTCGACCCGATGGCACCCGCCGCGTGCTGGGTCGTGCTCGCGCGCCGTACGCCCAGCGGGGTGGACCTGGTCGCACGGGCCGCCGTCGTCGGCCTGCTCGCGCTGCGCGAGGCGGGCAGGCTCGAGGGAGACGTCGTCGTCGCGCCCTGGTGGGAGCCGGGAGACGGGGTGCTCGCGTTCGACGGCGACGTCACCGGCCTGGTCGCACACCACGTCGGGGGCGGCGAGGTCCGCGCGATCGTGCCGGCATCGGACCGCGGACCGCGCGAGCAGCGTGAGGCGGCGAACCGCGCGGCGCTCTCGGCGACGTTCCCGACCGAGACGATCTCGGCGCTCGCCCCGCCGTCCGCCGTCGGGGGCCGGGGGCTCGTCGTCCTCTTCACGGGGCTGTCGGGCTCGGGGAAGTCCACCGTCGCCAAGGCGCTCGCCGCGCGGCTCGCGAGCCAGGACGCGCGCGGGGTGACGCTCCTCGACGGCGACGAGGTGCGCCAGATGCTCTCGGCGGGGCTCGGGTTCGACCGAGCCTCGCGCGAGCTCAACGTGGCCCGGATCGGCTACGTCGCGGCGCTCGTCGCCCGTCACGGCGGGATCGCCGTCGCCGCGCCGATCGCACCGTTCGCCTCGACCCGCGCGGAGGTGCGCGGCATGGCCGAGGCCGTCGGGGACTTCGTCCTCGTGCACGTGAGCACCCCCCTCGAGGCGTGCGAGGCGCGCGACCGCAAGGGGCTCTACGCGAAGGCGCGCGCCGGGGAGATCCCCGAGTTCACGGGGATCTCCTCGCCCTACGAGGAGCCCGACGACGCCGACGTCGTGATCGACACGAGCGTCCTGGGAGTCGAGGAGGCCGTGGACCAGGTGCTCGCCGTGCTGCGAGTCGAGTAGGCCTCGCATGGACCGGGTGCGTACCCTTCATCGGGGCGACCCGGCCCTGGTCCTGCTGCCGCGCCGAGAGAGACGAGGAGAGAGCATGCCGCGACGCACGTCGCCCGTGGGCCGCCTCGTCCTCGTCGCCGCGAGCGTCGCCGTCCTCGCGCTGGCGGGTTGCGGGAGCTCGTGGCAGGGCTCGGCGGACGCCCTGCGGCTCGGCTACATGCCCAACCTCACGCACGCCCCGGCGATCGTGGGCGTCGAGGAAGGGCTCTTCGCCGCCGCGCTGGGCGAGGACGTGCGCCTGTCGACGATGACCTTCAATGCAGGGCCCAACGTCGTCGAGGCGCTCAACGCGGGATCGATCGACGCCGCGTTCGTGGGGCCCAACCCGACCATCAACGGCTTCGTCCGTTCGGGCGGCCGTGCCCTGCGCGTCGTGGCGGGGGCGGCGTCGGGGGGAGCCTCGCTCGTCGTGCGCGAGGGGATCGACTCGCCCGAGGACCTGCGCGGGGGACGGCTCGCGACGCCCCAGCTCGGCAACACGCAGGACGTCGCGGCGCGGCACTGGCTCGCCGAGCAGGGGCTCGAGACGACCCGCACGGGCGGGGGAGACGTGCAGATCCTCCCGCAGTCGAACGCGACGGCGCTCGCCTCGCTCCTCGCGGGCGACGTCGACGGCGCGTGGGTGCCCGAACCCTGGGCCTCCCGGTTCGTGATCGAGGCGGGGGCCCACGTCCTCGTCGACGAGGCGGACCTGTGGCCCGACGGGCAGTTCGTCGTGACGAACCTCGTCGTGCGCACGGGCTACCTCGAGGCCCACCCGCAGAACGTCGCGGCGCTCCTCGAGGGGCTCCTCGACGCGCTCGACCTCATCGAGGCCGAGCCCGACGTCGCGCTGCGCACCGTCGACGAGGCGATCCTCGCGCTCACCCGCAGCTCGATGGGCACCCAGGTGCTCGAGGCCGCGTGGGACAAGGTGACCTTCACGGCCGACCCTCTTGTCGCGACGATGCGCGCGACGGCCGAGCACGCCCACGAGCTCGACCTGCTCGACGACCCTGACCTCGAGGGACTGTGGGACCTCGAGCTGCTCGACAGCGCCCTCGCGGCGCGCGGAGAAGAGGCGGTGCGCACGTCATGAGTGCCGGGACGAGTCTGGCGATCCGTGCTGAGCGCGTGTCGAAGACCTTCGGACGGGGCGAGGCGCAGGTCCTCGCGCTCGACGCGGTCGACCTCGAGGTCGCGGACGGGGAGTTCGTGTGCCTCCTGGGCCGCTCGGGCTGCGGCAAGAGCACCCTGCTGTCGATGATCGCGGGGCTCATCGAGCCCACGACGGGCGTCATCGACATGGGCGGCCGCCGGGTCGGGATGATGTTCCAGGACTCGAACCTCTTCCCGTGGCTCACGGTCGAGGGGAACATCTCGCTCGCGCTGCGGCTCTCGGGAGCCCCGCGCAGCGAGTGGGCGGACCGCACCGCAGAGCTCCTCGACATGGTCCACCTGCCGGGCATGCAGGACCGCCGCCCGCACGAGCTCTCGGGCGGCATGCGCCAGCGCGTGGCCCTCGCGCGCAGCCTCGCCCAGGACTGCCAGATCCTCCTCATGGACGAACCCTTCGCGGCGCTCGACGCGATCACGCGCGACGCGCTGCACGACCAGATCGAGCGGGTGTGGCACGAGCGCCGGCTCACGATCGTCTTCGTGACCCACAACGTGCGCGAGGCGGCCCGGCTCGGGGACCGCGTCATCGTCATGCGGCCGAGCCCGGGTCGCATCGCGGAGGAGGTGCCCGTGCTGCTCGCCCGGCCCCGCAAGATGGACGATCCCATGATCGCGACCCGCGCCGCCGCGCTCCACGACAAGCTCGACCAGTACCACGCCGAGGCCCCGCAGCAACGGGGTGCGCGATGAGCGCCCCGGCGACGGAGCGTCGTGGCGCCCGCGTGTGGGCGCGCACGTGGCCACCGCTCCTCGGGCTCGCGATCCTTCTGGCCGTCTGGCAAGGGCTCTACGTCGCCGAGGTGCGCCCGCCGTGGGTCTTCCCCGCGCCCGTCGAGGTGGCCACCGTCCTCGTCGACTTCGTGACCGACCCCGTGTTCTGGAGCGCCCTCGGCACGACCCTGACGCGCGGGGTCATCGGCTTCGGCCTCGCGCTCGTCATCGGGACGGCGCTCGGGATCGCCCTGAGCAGCTCGCGCGTCCTGCGCTCCGCCGTCGGCTCGCTCCTCACGGGGCTCCAGACGATGCCGTCGATCGCGTGGTTCCCCTTCGCGATCCTGCTGTTCGGGCTCACCGAGAACGCCATCATGTTCGTCGTGATCCTCGGCGCCGTGCCCTCGATCGCGAACGGGCTCATCTCGGGGATCGACGACGTGCCGCCCGCGCTCGTGCGCACGGCCCACACGCTCGGTGCCAGGGGCGTGTCGATGTACCGGTTCGTCGTCGTCCCCGCGGCGCTGCCCACCTACGTCGCGGGACTCAAGCAGGGCTGGGCCTTCGCGTGGCGCTCGCTCATGGCGGGCGAGCTGCTCGTGGTCATCTCTGCGCGTCCCTCGCTCGGGGTCCAGATGACGTTCTTCCGCGAGTTCGCCGACACGGCCTCGCTGCTGGCGACGATGGTGGTCATCCTCGTCATCGGCATGCTCGTGGACGGCGTCCTGAGCCGGGTCTCCAACGCCGTGCGGGCCAAGCGCGGCCTCGGGGCCGTGCGGCTCTGACCCTGCCGGGTCCGCTCAGCGCGAGTAGGTCGCCACGAGGGTCGCGCGCGCGATCGTGCGGAACAGGGCCGTGAAGGCCACCACGGTGGCCGAGGCCTCGCCGTCAAGGGGCAGGGCGTCGACGTCGAGCGCGTGGACGGCGAACACGTAGCGGTGCGGCCGGTCACCGGGCGGCGGGCCCGCACCCTCCCAGCCCACGGCTCCGCCGTCGGAACTCGACTGGAAGGCGCCCGCGGGAAGGAGCGCGCCGTCGGCGCTCCCCGCGCCCCGGGGGAGCGACGTCGTCGACGCCGGCAGGTTCCCCACGGTCCAGTGCCAGTACCCGGCCGGCGTGGGCGCGTCCGGGTCGAAGCAGCTCACCACGAACGAGCGCGTGCCCTCCGGGAAGCCCTCCCAGGCGAGCGCGGGGGAGACGTTCTCGCCGTCGACGGTGTGCGCGACGTCGAGGCGCTCTCCTGCGGGGACGTCCGCGCTCGTGAGCGTGAAGGACGGCACGACGGGCAGCAGCGCGTAGGGCTCGGGGGCGACGGGGCGTGACAGGTCCATGACCCCACTATGCCGCGTCGAGCTCGCGCCTGACGTGCGATCGTGCGTGCTCCACGGCCGCGGCGAGGTCGGTGAACGCGTGCGCGGAGTGCTGGAGCTCGCCGAGCACCCCGACGGACTCCATGACGCGCCGGTGCCGGGGCGGCAGACCCTTGAGCAGGACGACTATCCCCTTGCCCTGGAGCGTGCGCACCACCTCGGAGAGCATGTGCGCGCCCGTCGAGTCGAGCATGCGGATGCCCGACAGCCGCAAGATGACCACGCGCACGTCCGCGACCTGGGTCAGCTCGTCCAGGAAGCGGTGGGTGTCGCCGAAGAACAGCGCCCCGTCGATCCGGTAGACCGCGATGTGCTCGGCGAGGAGGGCGTGCTCGGCGTCGGCGTCGAGCTCGACGGGGACCTCCTCGCGGTGCAGCTTCGCCTGCAGGGCGACCGCGCGCAGCGCGAGCACGGCGGCGACGGCCACGCCGGCCTGGACGGCCGCGACGAGGTCGAACACGATCGTCACGGCGAGCGTGAGGGTGAAGACGAGGGCGTCGGCGCGTCCCGAGCGCCAGATCGCGCGCGCGGCGTGCCGGTCGACCATGCGCACCGCCGTGACGATGAGCACCCCGGCGAGGGCCGCGAGCGGGACGTGGGCGACGAGCGGCGCGGCGGCGAGCACGACGACGCCGAGGAAGACGGCGTGCGACGCGGACGCGACCCGGGTCCTGGCGCCCCCGCGGACGTTGACGGCCGTCCGCGCGATCGCCCCCGTGGCGGGCAGGCCGCCGAAGATCCCGGAGGCGACGTTGGCCAGGCCCTGGCCGAAGAGCTCGCGGTCGGGGTCCGTGCGCGGCAGGTCGTCCGCCATGCCGTCCGCGACGCGCGCGGACAGCAGCGACTCGAGCGCGGCGAGCGCGGCGACGGCGAGCGCCGCGGAGAACAGGGTGCTCGTCGCCTCGGGGGTCAGCACGGGCACCCGCGGCGTGGGCAAGGACGCGGGGATCGCGCCGATGCGGTCGACGTCGAGCCGGGCGAGCTCGGCCACGACGGTCGCCACGACGACGGCGATCAGCGCGGCGGGCAGCGAGCGACGCCACCGTGCCAGCAGCACCATGAGGGCCGCGACGGCCACGGTGAGCCCGATCGCGGGCAGGGCGTCGAGCCAGTCGGCGTGCACGAGGGAGCGCAGGCCCACGAGCGCGGCGTTCTCCCCGCCGGGGCGGTCCGGGTCCTGGGAGATGTCGAGCGCGAGCGGGACCTGCTGCATCGCGATGATGACGCCGATGCCTGCGGTGAAGCCTTCGACGACGGGCCACGGGATGAACTGCACGAGGCGGCCGACGCCGAGGACCCCGGCGAGGACCACGATGCCGCCGGCCATGATCGCGACGGTCGGCACGGACTCGGGCCCGTAGCGGGCCACGATCGGCACGAGGACCACGGTCATGGCACCCGTGGGGCCGGAGACCTGCAGGTGCGAGCCGCCGAGGACGGCCGCGACGAGCCCCGCGACGATCGCCGTCGCGAGGCCGGCGGCGGCGCCGACCCCGGACGTGACGCCGAAGCCGAGCGCGAGCGGCAGGGCGACGACCATGACGGCGAGGCCGGCGAGGAGGTCGCTGCGCCACGAGCGGCGCAGCCCCGCGTAGTCCTCGCGGCGCGGTGCGGTGCGCTCGCGCAGGCGTGCCGCGAGGCCGGACCAGTCGACGCGGTCGCGGTGGGTGGCCTGGAGGCTCACGCGTCCTCACCGGACTCGAGCTCGGCGAGGGCCTCGCGGGTGCGGGCGAGCCGGTCGGTGAGGACCGTCCGGGCCGCGGTGAGCATCTCGGCGAGGGCGGGGTGCTCGAGGCGGTAGTGGACGGCGTTGCCCTCGCGGCGGGCCGTCACGACACCCGCGTTGCGCAGCACGCCGAGGTGCTGCGACAGGTGGGAGGCCTCGATCCCGGTCGCGGCGAGCAGCTCGCTGACGGGGGTCTCGCCCTCGGCGAGGAGCTCGAGGGTGCGCACGCGCACGGGGTGGGCGAGCGCCTTGAACAGGTCGGCCTTGTGGGCGTGCAGGGGGCGCTCGGGGGAGAGCGGCATGGGGGAGGTCCTCCGGGGGCGGACGGGGCGCGGGGTAGTGAAGTGCCCACTCACGGCTTGTTCTCATGGCTTGATGGATCCATCAAGCCACTGGATTCTAGCGCGCTTCCCGGGGCGCCAGAGCGACTCCTGGACGGCCCCCGGAGCGGGTTGACACGGTCGCGATGTCAGCGTGTACTGAGATACTTCGAACAAGCGTTCTACTCAATTGGCGGGAGGTTCGGATGACCACGACGGCGCACGCGCGCGAGCGAGAGGCGCGGGCCCGCGCGGTGCTCGCGCGCGTCGAGCAGCGCACCGGGGCGCGCAGCCTCGTCGCACCCGAGCTCGCCCCCGCGTCGACCGCGCCCGAGCCGCCGCGCCCCGTGCTCACGGATCTCGAACGCCCCCCGTTGCCCGTGCCGCCCGAGCTCGAGCGGCTCCTCGGCGCGGGCCTGCGGCGCGGGGCCACGGTCGCCGTGCTCGGCTCGACCTCGCTCGCGCTCGCCCTCCTGGCCCCCGCGAGCGTGCGGGGCAGCTGGGTGGGCGTCGTCGGACAGCCCTCGATCGGCCTCGTCGCGGCCGCCCAGGCCGGCGTCGTCCTCGACCGCGTCGCGCTCGTGCCCGAGCCCGGACCCGACGCGCCAGGGGCGGTCGCCGCGCTCCTCGACGGCATGGACATGGTGCTCGTGGGACCGCGCGCGGGGCTCACGGACGCGGACCGACGTCGCCTCGTGGCGCGGGCCCGCGAGCGCGGCAGCGTGCTCGTGAGCACCGCCCCGTGGCCCGGTGCGACGCTCGTGCTCGGGGTGCGCACGCTCGGCTGGACGGGCGCCGGGGAGGGGGACGGGCGGCTGCTCAGCCTCGACGTGCGCGTGACCCGCTCGGGCCGGGGTGCCGCGGGGGCACCCCTCGCGGTCGAGCTCACGCTGCCCCTCGCGGCACCGGGGCGCGCCGCGGTGCCCGACGGCGGCAAGAGCGCGGGTGCCACGTCGTTGCGGCTCGTCGGATGAGCGCCGTGACCACCCGCACGGCCGTGCTGTGGGTCCCCGACTGGCCCGTGGTCGCCGCGATGCGCGGCGGCGAGGTCGCGTCCCACGAGCCCGCCGCCGTGCACGACGGCCGCCGCCTCCTCGCCGTCTCCGCCGTCGCCCGGGCCGCGGGGGTGCGGCGCGGCATGCGGCGACGCACGGCCCAGGGGGTGTGCCCCGAGCTCGTCCTGCTCGGTGCGGACGAGGCGCGCGACGCCGTCGCCTTCGAGGTCGTCGCCCAGGCCGCGGAGCAGGTGGTCCCCGGCATCGAGGTGGTCCGGCCCGGCCTCCTGCTGGTCCCGGCCGACGGCGCGGCCCGGTACCACGGCTCGACCGAGGCGTTCGCCGAGGCGCTCACCGACGCCGTGGTGCGCGCGGGCCACGAGAGCCAGGTGGGGGTCGCCGACGGCCTCCTCGCGGCCCTCCTCGCGGCGCGCGCGCACGCCGTCGTGCCGCCCGGCACCTCCGCGGAGTTCCTCGCCCCGTACCCCGTGGCGGCGCTCGGGCACGCGGCGTCGGACGAGCGCGCGCGTGCCGCGACGCGCACCCTCGTGGACCTGCTCGTGCGGCTCGGCATCACCACGCTCGGGGCGTTCGCGGCGCTGCCCGCGGGGGACGTCGAGGCGCGCTTCGGCGGGCTCGGGGCGTGGGCCCACCGGCTCGTGCGAGGTGAGGACCCGCGCCCGCCCGTGCGGCGCAGGCCCGCGCCCGACCTCGAGGCCGGCTGCGAGCTCGACCCGCCCGCGGCGCGGCTCGACGTCGCGACCTTCGCGGGCAGGCGCATCGCGGAGGACCTGCACGCCCAGCTCCTCGCGCGCTCGGCGACGTGCGCGCGCCTCGAGGTGGTCGCGGTCACGGAGCACGGCGCGGAGCTGAGCCGCACGTGGCGCACCGACCTCGGGGGGTTGGGCGGGCTCACGGCCGCGCGCATCACGGACCGCATCCGGTGGCAGCTCGAGGGCTGGCTCGACCGGGCGGCGGGTCAGGGGGACCCCGAGCGGGGCGCCGTCGTGCGGTTGGTCGTCAGGGCGCGCGAGGTGAGCGCGGCGGGCGCCGAGCAGGGGCGGCTGTGGGGCGGGGCGAGCGGAGCGGACGTGCGCGCCCACCGGGCGCTCGACCGGGTGCAAGGGCTGCTCGGCGCGCACGCGGTGCTCACACCGGCGCTCCAGGGCGGGCGGGACGTGCGCGAGCAGGTGCACCTCGCGCCGTGGGGGACGAGCGAGCGCGCGGAGCGCCCCGTGGACCGTCCGTGGCCCGGCAGGCTGCCCGCCCCGGCCCCCGCGACCGTGCTCCCCGCCCCCGAGCCCGTCACGGTGCTCGACGCGGACGGGCGCGCCGTGGTGGTCGACGTGCGCTGGACGCTCAGCGCCCCGCCCGCGCGGGTGCGGTGGTCACCGACGCGGCGGGGCGAGCCCGCGAGAGACCGGGACGAGCGGGTCGTCGCGTGGGCGGGGCCGTGGCCGCTCGCCGAGCGGTGGTGGGCCCCCGACGGGCACGCGAAGGCCCACGTGCAGGCCGTGCTCGACGACGGCGGTGCCGTGCTGCTCGCGTGGACCGCGGGCGACTGGGTGTGCGAGGCCCGCTATGACTAGCTACGCCGAGCTGCACGCCCACTCCGCGTTCAGCTTCCTCGACGGGGCGAGCCAGCCCGCCGAACTGGTCCGCGAGGCCGTGCGCCTCGGCCTGAGCGGTCTGGCGCTCACGGACCACGACGGCCTCTACGGCGTGGTGCGCTTCGCGGAGGCCGCGCGCGCGGCGGGCCTGCCCACGGTGTTCGGGGCGGAGCTGCACCTGCCCGTGGTGGACGCGGTGGGCCGCGAGGTGCTCGACCCGCCCACGGGTGTGCCGGACCCGCGCGCCACCCACCTGCCCGTCCTCGCGCGCGGGCCGGACGGCTACCGCGCCCTGTCCGCCGCGATCGCCGAGGCGCACCTCGCGACGGGCAGCAAGGGGCAGGCCGCCTACCGGCTCGACGAGCTCGCCGAGCGGGCCGCGGGGCAGTGGCTCGTGCTCACGGGCTGCCGCAAGGGGGCCGTGCGGCGCGCGCTCGACGGTGCGCCGAGCCCGGCCGCGGGCATCGAGGCCGCGCGCCGCGAGCTCGACCGGTTGCGCGCGCTCTTCGGGGCCGAGAACGTGGCCGTCGAGGTGACCCGGACGGGCGACCCGTACGACGACGAGCGGGCGGACGCGCTCGCCCACGTGGCCGCCGTCGTCGGCGCACCCCTCGTCGCGACGGGCAACGTGCACTACGCGACCCCCGCCGACGCGGACCTCGCGGGCGCCCTCGCCGCCGTGCGCGCCACGTCGAGCCTCGCCGAGCACGACGGCTGGCTGCCCGGGGCGCCGACGGCGTACCTGCGCTCGGCCGCCGAGATGGCGCACCTGCACCGTCGCCACCCCCACGCCGTCGCGACGGCGGCCGCGCTCGCCGCGGAGTGCGCGTTCGACCTGCAGCTCGTCGCCCCGCACCTGCCGCCGTTCCCCGTGCCCGCCGGTCACACGGAGGCGACGTGGCTGCGCGAGCTCGTGCGCCGCGGTGCCCTCGAGCGGTACGGGCCGCCGGAGGCGGAGCGGGTCCCCGGCGCGTACGCGCAGCTCGCCCACGAGCTCGACGTCATCGAGACGCTCGGCTTCCCCGGGTACTTCCTCATCGTCCACGAGCTCGTGGAGTTCTGCCGCGAGCGGGGCATCCTCGCGCAGGGGCGCGGCTCGGCGGCGAACTCCGCGGTGTGCTTCGCGCTCGGCGTCACGGCCGTCGACGCGGTGCGCCACGGGCTGCTCTTCGAGCGCTTCCTCGCCCCCGAGCGCGACGGCCCGCCGGACATCGACGTCGACATCGAGTCCGCACGGCGTGAAGAGGTGATCCAGCACGTCTTCGACGTCCACGGACGCCGGCACGCCGCGCAGGTCGCCAACGTCATCTCCTACCGCGCGCGCTCCGCGGTGCGCGACGCGGCCCGGGCGCTCGGTCACGACGTGGGGCAGCAGGACGCGTGGAGCAAGTCGATCGAGCGGTGGGGGACCCTCAAGGCGCCCGAGCCTCGCACGCCGTGGTGGCAGGGCTCGGCGCGTCCCGACGAGCTCGCGAGCTCCGACGCGCACGACGTCGTCCCCGCCCGCCGCCCGCCGTCGGCCGCGGACCTCGCGGAGATCCCGGCGCCCGTCATCGACCTCGCCGACCGCCTGCTGCGCCTCCCGCGCCATCTCGGCATCCACCCGGGGGGCATGGTGCTGTGCGACCGTCCCGTGATCGAGGTGTGCCCCGTGGAGTGGGCGCGCATGCCGGGGCGCACCGTGCTGCAGTGGGACAAGGACGACTGCGCGGACGCGGGGCTCGTGAAGTTCGACCTGCTCGGCCTGGGCATGCTCACGGCCCTGCGGCTCGCCTTCACGTCGGTGCGCGAGCACGAGGGGGTCGAGCTCGCCCTGCACTCCTTGCCGCCGGACGACCCGGGCGTCTACGCGCTCCTGCAGGCCGCGGACACGGTGGGGGTGTTCCAGGTCGAGTCGCGCGCCCAGATGGCCACCCTGCCGCGGCTGCGGCCCGAGAACTTCTACGACATCGTCGTGGAGGTCGCCCTCATCCGCCCCGGCCCCATCCAGGGCAACTCCGTGCACCCGTACATCGAGCGGCGCCTGGGCCGCCAGCCCGTGACGTACCTGCACCCGCGCCTCGAGCGGTCCCTCGCGAAGACGTACGGCGTCCCGCTGTTCCAGGAACAGCTCATGCAGATGGCGATCGACGTCGCGGACTTCACGCCGGCCGAGGCGGACCAGCTGCGCCGCGCGATGGGTTCGAAGCGTTCCGCCGAGCGCATGGAGGCCCTGCACGCCCGGCTCCTCGACGGCATGGCGCGCCACGGCATCTCGCGCGAGGTGGGCGAGCAGATCTACGACAAGCTCAAGGGATTCGCGGACTTCGGCTTCCCCGAGTCGCACGCCTACTCGTTCGCCCACCTCGTCTACGCGAGCGCGTGGCTCAAGGTCCACCACCCCGAGGCGTTCTACGCGGGGCTCCTCGCCGCCCAGCCCATGGGCTTCTACTCCCCGCAGTCCCTCGTGGCGGACGCGCGCCGCCGCGGCGTCGTGGTCCTGCGCCCGTGCGTCCAGGCGTCCGGGGTGCGGGCGGGGGTGGAGAGGTGCGGGGCGCAGGCGGTGCCCGACGGCGAGGTGCCCGACGACGGCGCCCCCGGGCTGGCCGTGCGTCTCGGCCTGGCCGAGGTGCGCGGGATCGGCGAGGAGCTCGCCGGGCGGCTCGTCGCGGAGCGCGAGCGGGGCGGACGGTTCGGCTCGCTGCGCGACCTCGTGCGGCGCGTGGAGCTCACGACGGCCCAGCTCGAGTCCCTCGCGACGGCGGGGGCGCTGCGCGAGGTGGGCGAGCACGGGCCGGTCGAGCGTCGCGCGGCGCTGTGGGCGGCCGGGGCGCTCGCCCAGGAGGGACCGGACACGCTGCCGGGGG
>Ga0222423_1000410_pt1 | contig 31919 bp, 33 predicted proteins | sample 3A0metagenome_FD_182472 | JGI IMG/M metagenome (GOLD analysis project Ga0222423, IMG submission 182472) | Enriched microbial communities from leaf-cutter ant dump, University of Wisconsin, Madison, United States - 3A0 (version 2) | ecosystem: Environmental > Terrestrial > Nest > Insects nest >...
CCCGACCCCACCCCCTCCGCCGAACCCGGTGCCTCCGTCCCCGAGACCGGTGGTTCCGCCCCCGAGACCGGTGGTTCCGTCCCCGAGACCGGTACTTCGGACGACGACGCCGCGGCCCGCTGACCCTCGCGGTGCCCGCGCCGACCGCGCTGCCCGCCGTCGTGCCCGCGGCGGGGGTGGCCGCCTCGGCCTTCGTGCTCTTCGGGCTCCAGCTCCCCGGCTGGGGCCATGCCCTGCTGCTCGTGAGCACCCTCGCCGCGTGGTGGCACGAGAGGGGACTGGGGCGTGACCTCACGCTGATCGGCCTCGGCCTCGCGATCGTGTCGACCACCTCCGTCGAGGCGGACGTCGAGTGGGGGCGCTTCGTCGCGATCGGCACCGCCCTCACGCTCGCGCTCGTGGTCCCCCTCGCCGTGGACCGTCGGGTGTTCCGGCGCTCGGCGTACACCTTCCCGTGGCGCACGGGCCGGTCATGGCCGCGCGCGGAGAAGGTCTACCTCGTGGCAGTGCCGCTGCTCGGCTGGCTCGTGCTGCCGTTCTACTTCATCACCTCGGGGGCGTACCAGAACTGGCCGCACATCACGACGGCGAGCGAGCTCGGACGCTTCTTCGTGGGCGTGAGCTTCGTGGGCACGTGGGACGAGCTGTTCTTCGTCTGCACCTGCTTCGCCCTGCTGCGCCGCCACTTCCCCGTGTGGCTCGCCAACCTCCTGCAGGCCGTGATCTTCACGTCGTTCCTGTGGGAGCTCGGGTATCGCGAGTGGGGCCCGTTCCTGACGGCGCCCTTCGCGCTGCTGCAAGGGTGGATCTTCACGCGCACGGGCTCGCTCGCCTATGTCGTGATCGTCCACCTGCTCTTCGACGCGATCGTGTTCCTCGCGCTCGTGCACGCCCACAACCCGGGCGTGCTGAGCTGGCTCTTCCTCGTCTGACAGGGCGGCTACTCGACGCCGAGGAGCACCTCGGCCGCTCGGCTGAGGAACGCGTCGACGGGAGCCTCGCAGTAGGCGGCCGACCCGCGGCGCTTCGTGAAGGCCGCCGAGCGGATCTCCTTCGAGCTGATGGGCTGCCCCTTGTCGAAGTAGGCGATCAGGCGGCGGCACAGCGCGTCGACCTCGTCCTTGTCGTACCCGGCGCGGAAGGCCGCGGCGCTCGCGAAGCGCTTGCCGTCCCCGCGGGTGAGCCGCGGGTACAGGGACCGGGCGAGCTCGGCCATGTGGCTCATCCACGCGTCCTGCCCCTGTCGGGCGACGAACTCGGCACGCTCACGGGCCACGAACGCCGCCTCGAGCCGGTCGAGCGCGGAGTCCACCGAGTCCCACGAGTAGCCCCCGTGGGCGAGCGAGAACGCCACCTCGCGCACGTCCTTCGCGGTGAGGGAGGCCGGTCCCTCACCCTCGTAGACGGCTCGCGCCTCGGCGAAGAACGCGTCGACCTCCTGGGCGGAGTACCCGGTGCGGAAGCGCGAGACGGTCGTGAACATGCTGCTCATTGTGCCTCCTGAGCGGCGAGCTGGCCGCACGCCCCGTCGATGTCGCTGCCGCGCGTGTCGCGCACCGTGGTGGGGATCCCCGCGGCCCGCAGGCGTGCCACGAACTCCGCCTCGACGGCCGGGTCGCTCGCCGTCCACTTCGATCCCGGGGTCGGGTTGAGCGGGATCGGGTTGACGTGCACCCACCCCTTGCCACGCGCGACGAGCTTCTCTGCGAGCAGCGACGCACGCCAGCCGTGGTCGTTCATGTCCCGGATGAGCGCGTACTCGATCGAGACGCGCCGACCGGTCACCGTGAAGTAGCGGTGGGCGGCGTCGAGGGCCTCGTCGACCTTCCACCGGGAGTTCACCGGGATGAGCTCGTCGCGCAGCTCGTCGTCCGGCGCGTGCAGCGAGAGCGCGAGCGTCACGGGGATGCCCTCCGCCGCGAGCTTGTCGATCGCGGGCACGAGGCCCACCGTGGAGACCGTGACGTTGCGTGCGGACATCCCGAAGCCCGACGGCGCAGGGTCGACGAACCGGCGCACCGCCCCGATCACGGCCTTGTAGTTGGCCAGCGGCTCCCCCATGCCCATGAAGACGATGTTGCTCAACCGCCCCGGACCACCCGCGACCTCGCCCGCCTCGAGCGACGCGGCCGCCATGCGCACCTGCTCGACCACCTCGGCCACGGACAGGTTCCGGGTCAGGCCCAGCTGCCCCGTGGCGCAGAACGGGCACGCCATGCCGCAGCCCACCTGGCTCGAGATGCACAGCGTCGCGCGGTTCGGGTAGCGCATGAGCACAGACTCGACGCTCACGCCGTCGAACAGCCGCCACAGCGTCTTGACCGTCGCGCCCTTGTCCGCCTGGAGAGTCCTCACGGGGGTCAGCAGCGACGGGAGGAGCGCCTCGGCGAGCTCCGAGCGGCCCGCCGCCGGCAGGTCCGTCATGCGCGCGGGGTCGGTGGTGAGGTGCGTGAAGTAGTGGGTCGCGAGCTGCTTGGCCCGCAACGGGGAGTGCCCCAGCTCCTCGACGGCGGCGACCCGCTCCTCGGGGGCGAGGTCGACGAGGTGGCGCGGAGGCTTGGGGCGGCGCCCTCGGGGTGCCATCTGGAGCGTGACGGGGGTCGACGTCGCGTCGGTCATCTCAGCTCACCACCGGGAGCAGCACGAGGTAGAGGGAATAGGCGACGGGTGCCGCGACGACGAGGGAGTCGAGCCGGTCGAGCACGCCCCCGTGGCCGGGGAGCAGGGTCCCCATGTCCTTGAGCCCGAGGTCGCGCTTGAGCATCGACTCGGTGAGGTCGCCGAGGGTCGCCGCGAGCACGACGCCGACACCGACGACGACGCCGATCCACGCACCGGACTCGAGACCGAAGTGTGCTCCGACAGCGCCGACCGCGACGGCGAGCACCAGCGAGCCCGCGAAGCCCTCCCACGTCTTCTTGGGGCTCACCCGCGGCGCCATGGGGTGCCGCCCGAGGAGCACGCCCGCCGCGTAGCCGCCCACGTCGCTCGCCACGACGAGCAGGATGAACAGCAGCACCCGGCGCCCGCCCAGCGGCGCGTCGAGCATGAGCAGCACGAAGCCCGCGAGGAACGGCAGGTAGACGGCGGCGAAGGCCCCCGCGACGCAGTCCCGCAGCGCCCCGGGGCCGTTCCCCTCGACGATGCGCCAGATGACGACGCCACCCACCGTGAGCATGAGCGAGACGAGCTGCGCCTCGGCGCCCGCGTAGTACGCCGAGACGAGGATGCCCACCGAGCCCACGAGGAGCGGGACGAGGGGGACGTGCAGGTCGCGGCGGGTGAACGCGTGCGCGAGCTCCCACACCGCCGCGCACGTCGCGAGCGCGGCCAGGACCAAGAAGGCTTCGTCACGCCACACGAGCGTGCCGATGACGAGGGCGAGGAGACCGAGTCCGACGACGGTCGCCACCGGCAGGTTACGACCCGCCCTCGAGGGTGGCGCGGCGGCCAGCTCGGGAGCCTCAGGGGCGGTGGAGTCCGTCATCAGACCTCGAGGAGCTCGCTCTCCTTGCTCGCGAGCAGCGAGTCGATCAGCTCGACGTGCCGCTTGGTGAGCGTCTCGAGCTCCTTCTCCGCCCGCTGGACCTCGTCCTCGCCCGCGTCGCCGTCCTTCGCGAGGCGCTCGAGGGTCTCCTTCGCGTGACGGCGCACGGAACGGACCGAGATCCGGCCGTCCTCGGCCTTCTGCTTCGCGAGCTTGACGTAGTCGCGGCGCCGCTCCTCGGTCAGCGCGGGCAGCACGCAGCGGATGACGTTGCCGTCGTTGGACGGATTGACACCGAGGTCGCTGTCGCGCAACGCCTTCTCGATCGCGGTCATGGCGGTCTTGTCGAACGGCGAGACGAGCACGGTGCGCGCCTCGGTCACCTGGAACGAGGCGAGCTGCTGCAGCGGGGTGGGCGAACCGTAGTAGTCCACGAACACCTTGGCGAACATCGCGGCGTTCGCGCGGCCCGTGCGGATCGCCGCGAAATCCTCCTTGGCGACCTCGACGGCCTTGTCCATCTTCTCCTCGGCCTCGAGGAGGGTCTCGTCGATCACCGCGTGCTCCTTCCGCTCGTCACGTGCTCGGGGTCCTGGTCACCCGGCGGTGACCAGTGTGCCGATCTTCTCACCCAGGAGGGCCCGGGTGACGTTTCCGGTCTCGTCCATGCCGAACACGCGCATCGTGAGCCCGTTGTCCATGCCGAGCGAGAACGCCGTCGAGTCGACCACGCGCAGACCGCGCTGGAGCGCCTCGTTGAACGTCACCGTGTCGAGCCGGGTCGCGTCCGGGTTCGTGCGAGGGTCCGCCGTGTAGACGCCGTCGACCCCGTTCTTGCCCATGAGCAGCTCGGAGCAGTGCGTCTCGAGCGCACGCTGGACGGCGGTCGTGTCCGTCGAGAAGTACGGCATGCCCGCGCCGGCGCCGAAGATGACCACGCGACCCTTCTCGAGGTGCCGGATGGCCCGCAGCGGGATGTACGGCTCGGCGACCTGTCCCATGGTGATGGCGGTCTGCACGCGCGTCGTGACACCCGCCTGCTCGAGGAAGTCCTGGAGGGCGAGGCAGTTCATGACCGTGCCGAGCATGCCCATGTAGTCGGCACGCGCCCGGTCCAGCCCGTTCTGGGAGAGCTCGGCGCCGCGGAAGAAGTTCCCGCCGCCGACGACGATCGCCACCTGGACGCCCTCGCGGACAGCCGCACCGATCTCCCCGGCGACGCGCTTGACGACGGCGGGAGCGAGCCCGACCCCTCCCCCGCCGAAGGTCTCACCGGACAGCTTCAGCAGCACGCGTCGCGCGCCGGGGTTCTCGCTCACAGGGCCTCCAGGTCCGTCGTCGCCGTCGTGCACAGATGGCGGTGGTCCCGGTCCCTGGGGACCGGGACCACCGGTGAGCTCAGGCTCCCACGCGGAAGCGGGCGAAGCCCGTCACCGCGCCGCCGGCCTCGGTGAGCACCTGGCCGACGGACTTCTTGTTGTCCTTCGCGAACGCCTGCTCGAGCAGGACGTTCTCCTTGAAGAAGCCGTTGAGACGGCCCTCGACGATCTTCGGCAGGGCGGCCTCGGGCTTGCCCTCGTTGCGCGAGGTCTCCTCGGCGATCTTGCGCTCGGACTCGACCGTCTCGGCGGGGACGTCCTCGCGGGCGAGGTAGGTGGGCGAGAAGGCCGCGACGTGCGTCGCGACGTCGCGCGCGACCGCGGCACCGGCCGCGTCGGTCGCGACCAGCACACCCACCTGCGGGGGGAGGTCCTTGCTCACCTTGTGCAGGTAGAGCTCGACCGCCGCGCCCTCGACGCGCACCACGCGGCGCACGACGAGCTTCTCGCCGAGCGTCGCCGCCGCGTCGTCCACGAGGGACTGGACCGTCGAGTCGCCCGCCGGGGCCGCGAGGAGCGACTCGGCGTCCTGCGCACCCGATGCGACGGCGGCCGCGAGCACCTTCTCGGCGAGCGCGAGGAACTTCTCGTTCTTCGTCACGAAGTCCGTCTCGCAGTTGATCTCGACGAGGATGCCCGTCTTGCCGGCGTCCGAGTCGACGACCTCGCCGGCCACGAGGCCGTCGGAGGCAGAACGGCCCTCGCGCTTGCTGATGCCCTTGAGCCCCTTGACCCGGATGATCTCGAGCGCCTTCTCGGCATCGCCGTCGGCCTCGTCGAGGGCCTTCTTGACGTCGAGCATGCCCGCGCCCGTGCGCTCGCGGAGCGCCTTGATGTCAGCAGCGGTGTAGTTCGCCATGGTGATCCTTCGCTTGTTCGGTCGTGGTCACTCGGCCGCGGCGTCGGTCGCGGTCTCGTCGGCCGGGGTGTCCTCGGCCTTCGCGTCGGCCTCCTCCGTAGCAGGCGCCTTTGCGGCGGGCGCCTCGACGGCAGCCTCCGCAGCGGGTGCCTCCGCAGCGGGTGCCTCCGCAGCAGGCGCCTCCGTCGCGGACGAGTCGACGTTCGCGAGCTGCGCCTCGGCGCCCTCGAGGAGCTCGCGCTCCCACTCGGCGAGCGGCTCGGCCTGCGCGCCGTCGGCGGCCTGCGTGCGGCCGGAGTGGCGCTCGAGGAGACCCTCGGCGACGGCGTCGGCCACGACGCGCGTCAGGAGGGACACGGCGCGGATCGCGTCGTCGTTGCCCGGGATCTTGTAGTCCACGAGGTCCGGGTCGCAGTTCGTGTCGAGGATCGCGACGACGGGGATGCCCAGCTTGCGCGCCTCGTCGACCGCGAGGTGCTCCTTGTTCGTGTCGACGATCCACACGGCGGAGGGCACCTTGGTCATGTCGCGCACGCCACCGAGGGTGCGGGCGAGCTTGTCCTTCTCGCGGCGCAGGACGAGCAGCTCCTTCTTCGTCAGGGCGCTGCCCGCGACGTCGTCGAAGTCGATCTGCTCGAGCTCCTTGAGGCGCTGCAGACGCTTGTGGACGGTGGTGAAGTTGGTGAGCATGCCACCGAGCCAGCGGTGGTTCACGTACGGCATGCCGACACGCGCGGCCTGCTCGGCGACGGGCTCCTGCGCCTGGCGCTTGGTGCCGACGAAGAGGATGGTGCCGCCACGGGCCACCGTCTGCTTGACGAACTCGTACGCGTTGTCGATGTAGGTCAGCGACTGCTGGAGGTCGACGATGTAGATGCCGTTGCGCTCGGTGAAGATGAAGCGCTTCATCTTGGGGTTCCAGCGGCGGGTCTGGTGCCCGAAGTGGACACCGCTCTCGAGCAGCTGGCGCATGGTCACGACGGCCATGGCACGTCCTTCCGGCGCGGCCCAGCGGGGTCCGCGCACTTGCAGGCAGCCCACGCTTGCGCACAGGCTGCAGTTCGGTTGTCGGACCGGACCGGTTGGCCCGCTCCCCTGGCGACCCGTCAGGCCGGCGCCGGGCTGAGCCCGGACCGCTGCCGACTGACTGCCCGCGGTCTGCCGAGGCAGACCGAGTGACTTCAGGACGCGCGAAGTCGCCCGGCCTGGGCCGGACGCGGCGATCAGTCTAGCGGATCGGTGCCGCGGGGCGTACCTCGGGCCGACGACGGCGCACCCCGGTCCACAGGCACCCGCCGGCGGCCGCCCGGCGGGGACCCGCACGGCGCCATCCTCGGGGGATGCGCCTCCTCGCCGCGTGCTGCGCCGCCCTTGTCCTCGTGACCCTCGCCCCGACGTCCTGGGGCACGCCACGCCCGGTGACACCCGTGACGGCGACACTGCCGGTGGCGACTCCTGCTGCGTCGGCGTCGGCCTCACGGTCGCCCGACTACGCGCCACCGCTCCCCCGGCCGCTCCAGCTGCTCCGCGGCTTCGACCCGCCCGCGGTGCGCTGGGGATCCGGCCATCGCGGGGTCGACCTGGCCGCGCCCACCGGGACCGCGGTGCTCGCACCGGGGGCGGGGACGGTGAGCTTTGCCGGAACGGTCGCGGGTCGCGGGGTCGTCACCGTGGCCCACCCGGACGGGCTGCGCTCGTCCGTCGAGCCCGTCACGGCAGGCGTCACCACGGGCGACGTCGTGCACGTGGGCGAACCGCTCGGTCGGCTCGAGAGCACGGGCAGCCACTGTGCGCCGTCGTCGTGCCTGCACTGGGGTGTGCGCGACGCGCACGGCTACGTCGACCCCCTGCGCCTCCTGCGCGGGGGACCCACGGTGCTCCTGCCCGAGCCGTGAAGGGTCAGTCGCGGTCGGCCTCGATGAGCTTCGAGCGCAGGCGGATCATCGCCGCGGTGTGCATCTGCGAGATCCGCGACTCCGTCACGCCCAGCACGCGTCCGATCTCCGCGAGCGTCATGCCCTCGTAGTAGTACAGGACCAGCACGATCTTCTCGCGCTCACCGAGCTGCTCGATCGCGCGGGCCAGGAGGTACTTGGTCTCCTGGGCCTCGAACGAGCCGGCCGGGTCCTCCGCCGTGGTGTCCTCGAGCGTGTCGAGCAGCGCGACGGCGTCGCCGCGGTCGCTGCCCGAGCCGAGGAGCTCGTCGAGGGCCGCGACGTTCACGGTCGACAGCTGGGTGAACACCGCACGGAGCTCGTTGAGCCCGATCTCGAGCCGTGCGGCGACCTCCGTCTCGCTCGGCGTGCGGTGCAGCTCGCCCTCGAGCTCCGCGTACGCCCGGTCCACCTGACGGGCCTTGGTGCGCACGGAGCGCGGGATCCAGTCGATCGCCCGCAGCTCGTCGATGATCGCGCCGCGGATGCGCGCCGTCGCGTAGGTCTCGAACTTCACGGCACGGTCGAGCGCGTACTTCTCGATCGCGTCGATGAGGCCGAACATCCCGTACGAGACGAGGTCCGCCTGCTCCACCGTGCTCGGCAGGCGCATCCCCACCCGACCCGCCACGCCCGTGACGAGCGGGGCGTAGTGCAGGATCAGCTGCTCGCGCAGCGCGCGCGAGTCCGTGGCCTTGAAGTCTGCCCACACGAGGTCGATGTCGACGGCGGGCGCGAGCTCGAAGACGTCGTCCTCCTCGTCGAGGATCTCGGAGAACGCCTCGTCGACGTCGCCCGGGGCGACCTCGGGGGCGCCGTCGCGCTCGGTGCCGGCCTGGCTCGGGATCATGGCGGCCGCCTCGACGTCGTTGTCGCGGACGGTGCCGTGCATCTTCGGTGACATGTCTCTTACCTGCCTCAGGCCCGGGGGTGGGCTTGCTGATACGAGCTGCGGAGGCGTTCCGCAGTGACGTGCGTGTACCGCTGGGTGGTCGCGAGGGACGAGTGGCCGAGCACCTCCTGGACCGTGCGCAGGTCCGAGCCGCCCTCGAGCAGGTGGGTCGCCGCGCTGTGGCGCAACGCGTGGGGGGAGAGCTCCTCGACGCCAGCCATCCGCGCGACCCGGTACGCGACCTCGCGCACCTGACGCACGTCGACGCGGTTGCCGCGACGGCCGAGGAACAGTGCTCTCGCCGACGTGGGGCCGGCAAGCTCGGGGCGCCCGCGCTCGATCCACGTGCGCACCGCGCGCGCCGCGGGGATGCCGAACGGCACCACGCGCTCGCGTCCGCCCTTGCCGAGGACGCGCAGGGTGTTCGCGTCGAGGTCGACGTCGTCGACGTCCGCCCCGACGAGCTCACCCACCCTCACTCCCGTCGCGTAGAGCAGCTCGAGCGCGGCCCAGTCGCGCAGGTGGACGGGATCCGGGTCGTCCTCGTCCACGCGGCTGCGGGCCGTGTCGAGGAAGGTCGCGGCATCGTCGGCGGTCAGGACCGTCGGCAACGTGCGATCCGGTCGCGCCGAGACGAGGCGAGCCGCGGGGTCGCTCGAGACGCGCCCCGCCCGGCACGCCCACTCGAAGAAGGTACGCACCGCGGCGCCCCGGCGGGCCAGGGTGGCCCGGCTCAGGCTGCGCGCGCTCATCGTGGCGAGCCACGCGCGCAGCAGGCCCAGGTCGATCTCCTCGAGACGGGTGACACCGCTCTCAGCGGCAAAGTCGAAAAGCTGCCCGAGGTCGCCCCGATACGCGCGGACCGTGTGCTCGGAAAGGCGTCGCTGCGCACGCAGATGTGAGTCGAAGTCCGCGAGTGCGGACTCCAGACTCACGCTCTGAGGTGCGACGACGGACTGGCTCATGGGGGAAGAGTGACGCGTGGACCGCATTCCCACAAGGGTGTTGCCGCTCGCTTGCACATTCCCCTTGCTGGAATGTCCGATTCGTCCTTCCAAGCGTACTTCGTCGAGCCCTAATTCACCCGCACGGCGTATCAAGGAGATCGTTTTACCCGGGCGCCCTCACCCACCGGTCGCCCGTTCGGCGGACGAGTCCGCCCAGCTCGAGCAGCCCGAGCGCGCTGCGCCCCTCCCTGTCCCCCACCCCCGCGGTGCGCAGCACGGAGTCCCCCGACGCGCCCCGGCGGAGGGGAACCGCGTCGAGCACCTTGCGAGCGACCGCGTCGAGCCCGTCGGTCGCACCGACGAGGGTCGCCGTGCCCGCCAGGGCATCCGCGCCGAGGGACCCGACGAGCTCGGCGACCTCGCTCGCTGACGTGACGCAGACCGCCACGCCGTCGCGGATGAGCCGGTGGCAGCCCGCGGACGCCATCGAGGTCACGGGACCGGGGACCGCCCCGACCGGCCGCAGGAGCGCGGAGGCGTGGCGCGCCGTGCTCAGGGCTCCCGACCGGAGCGCGGCCTCGACGACGACGACACCGCGCGACATGCCCGCGATGAGCCGGTTGCGCAGCAGGAACCGGTTGCGCATCGGCGCCCAGCCGAGCGGGACCTCGGACACGAGGGCTCCGCCGTCGGCCCGTACCGCGTCGAAGAGCGACCGGTGCGCCGCGGGATAGGGGCGGTCCACTCCCCCCGCGAGCAGGACCACCGTGCGACCACCGGCGGCCAGGGCTCCGCGGTGCGCGGCGGCGTCGATACCGAACGCTCCGCCCGAGACCACGGTGAAGCATGCGTCGGCGAGCTCCGCACCGAGGTCCGCCGCGAGGCGCTCCCCGTAGCGGGTCGCGGCTCGCGAGCCCACGAGGGCCACGGACCTGTCGGCGAGCGCAGAGCCGTCGAGCACTCCGCGCACCCACAGTCCTGCCGGGGTCGAGGCGCCGAGCTCGTCGAGCCCGCGGGGCCATCCCGGGTCACCGGGGACGACGAACCGACCGCCGATCCCGCCGAGCAGGTCGATCGTCCCGCGCGGGTCGACGTCCTCGACCCGCCGGCGCCACCGTCCGACGGCACGCTGCATCGCCTCGCGGTCCACGGCCCCGACCTCGGCCGCGAGCTCGTCGAGGAGCGATCGCGGCACCGGGTCCGGTCCCGACGCGGCGCGCCACGCCCAGTCGAGCGCTCGCCGCGCACCGAGGGCGTCCCGCAGCGCACCCGCCACCTCGTCCCCGGGTTCGGTCAGGAGCGTCCAGGCGGCGCGCGCGAGCCGTTCGTCCGCCAGGACCTCGCCCACGACGCTCATCGCGCCACCTCGGGCGAGCGCATCGCCATCGCTCGCCCGACGTCCTGCGGTCCGGGTGCGGGCCTGCCGTCGAGGTCGGCCAGGGTCCACGCGACGCGCAGCACGCGGTCCGCACCGCGCATCGTCAGGACGTTGCGGCTCGTGGCGAGCTCGAGCGGTGCGAGCACGCCCTGCTCGCCGCGCAGCGCGTCCCGCAACCAGCGGCCGGGGACCTCGGCGTTCGTGGACCAGCCCGTGCCGGCGAGGCGCCGCGCGGCCGCCTCGCGCGCCGCGAGCACCCGGGCGGCGACGACGGCGCTCGTCTCGGGAGCGGTCGCCACCGCGAGCTCGGCCCGCGAGACGGGCCCCACCTCGATCTGCAGGTCCACGCGGTCCATGAGGGGGCCCGAGAGCCTGGTCCGGTACCGCAACCGTTGCGAGGCCGAGCACGTGCACCCCTCGCCGCGCCCGCTCGCGAGCCCGCACGGGCACGGGTTGGCCGCGAGGACGAGCTGGAAGCGTGCCGGGTAGCGGGCCGTCCCGGCCGCGCGGTGCAGCACGAGCTCGCCGTGCTCGAGCGGTTGGCGCAGCGTCTCGAGCACCTTGGGCGCGAACTCCGGGGCCTCGTCGAGGAACAGCACCCCTCGATGTGCCCGGGATGCCGCCCCGGGGCGCGGCACCCCGGAACCCCCACCGACGACCGCCGCGGCCGTCGCGGTGTGGTGGGGGTCCTCGAACGGGGGGCGCCGCAGCAGGCCCTCGGCCGGGTCGAAGCTCCCCGCGAGCGAGTGCACGGCCGTCACCTCGACCGCGGCGCGCTCATCGAGGTCCGGCAGGATGCTCGGCAGCCGCGACGCGAGCATCGTCTTGCCCGCACCGGGCGGGCCCACGAGGTAGAGGTGGTGCCCTCCGGCCGCGGCGACCTCGAGCGCCTCGCGCGCCTCGGCCTGTCCCACGACGTCCTCGAGGTCTCCCGGTGCGCTCCGATCCAGCCTACGCACCACGAGCGGCACGGGCTCGACCGCGGACGGTTCGGGGATGTCCGCGCCGTACAGGTAGGCCACCTGCGCAAGCGAGTCCGCCCCGCGCACGGTGGCACCGGGCACGAGCCGGGCCTCTTCGACGTTCGCCGAGGGGACCAGGAAGCGCTCGAAGCCGGCCTCGACACCCGCCTTCACGGCGGGCAGGACGCCGTGCACGGGGCGCAGCCGCCCGTCGAGACCGAGCTCCCCGAGGTGCACCACGCCCGAGGGCGAGCGCTCGAGGGTGCCGGCACCCGCGAGCAGCGCGACGGCGATCGCGAGGTCGTAGCCCGCACCCGTCTTGGGCAGCGACGCGGGCGAGAGGTTCACCGTGATCTTGCGGGGCGGAAGCGCGAGCCCGCTCGACGTGAGCGCGGCCCGCACGCGGTCCCGCGACTCGGACAGCGAGGCGTCGGGGAGCCCCACGAGCGTGAAGCCCGGCACGGACGCGGCGAGGTACGCCTCGACCTCGACGACGAAGCCCGTGAGCCCGACGAGCGCGACGGCCCGCGTGCGGCCGAGACCCATCTAGACCACCCCCACGAGGTGCTCGACCTGCGCCGCACCCCGACGCGGCAGCACGATCGCGACCACGTCGATCCGCACCGCCGACACCCGCGCGTCGTGCTCGGTGAGCCACTGCCCCGCGAGCCGGCGCAAGCGCGTGAGCTTCGTCAGCGTCACGGCCTCGGCCGGGTAGCCGAACCGGGTCCCGCTGCGCGTCTTGACCTCGACCACCACGAGCGTGGCTCCGTCCATCGCGACGACGTCGACCTCCCCGGCCTCGCCGCGCCAGTTGCGCTCGACGATCCGCCAGCCCTTGTCCTCCAGGTGGCGCACGGCGAGCTCCTCGCCGTACTTCCCCACCGCATCCTTGGCGCGCACGCGACCACCTCCGCGCCGCATGCTGCCGCGCGGCGGCGGCCGCGCGTCGCAGGAGCCCGTCCACCTGTGGAACACCGTGCGCCGTCGGCGCGCGGCGGGCCATGACGCACGCCGGGGGTAGCGTCGAGCCATGCGCCGACAGACCCGCTGGGAGTCCAGGACCCAGGCCGACCCTCAGCACTCGCACTGGTTCGTCGAGCGGTTCCGCACGATGACGGCCGAGGGCAAGGACCTCGCCGGGGAAGCCCGGCTGATCGACGCCATGGCCCCGCGCGGCGCGCGGATCCTCGACGCGGGCTGCGGCTCGGGCCGGGTGGGCGGACGGCTCGCTCCGCTCGGGCACGAGGTGGTGGGCGTCGACGTCGACCCCGTGCTCGTCGACGCGGCGCGCGAGGACTTCCCGGATGCCACCTGGTTGGTCGGCGACCTCGCCGAGCTCGACCTGGCCGCCGTCGGGCACGCCGAGCCCTTCGACCTCGTCGTGTGCGCGGGCAACGTCATGCCGTTCCTCGCGCCCGGCACCGAGGTCGAGGTGCTGCGCCGCCTCGCGGCGCACTGCCGTCCCGCGGGGCGCGCGGTGATCGGCTTCGGCGCGGGGCGCGGCTACCCGTTCGAGGACTTCTTCGCGCACGTCCACGACGCCGGGCTCCGCCTCGACTCGGTGCACTCGTCGTGGGACCTGCGGCCGTTCGTGCCCCAGGCGGAGTTCGTCGTCGCGGTGCTCTCGCGCGACTCGTGATCAGGAGCGGAAGCCGGCCTGTCCCCCGAGGTCGAGCTCGGCCTTCGCGAGCTCCTCGACGTTGACGTCCTTGAACGTCACGACGCGCACGTTCTTCACGAACCGCGCCGAGCGGTACACGTCCCACACCCACGCGTCCGAGAGCGTGAGCTCGAAGTAGACCTCGCCCGCGGCGGAGCGCACCTGCAGGTCCACGGTGTTCGCGAGGTAGAACCGCCGCTCGGTCTCCACGACGTAGCTGAACAGACCGACGACGTCGCGGTACTCGCGGTACAGCGCGAGCTCCATCTCGGTCTCGTAGTTCTCGAGGTCCTCCGCGCTCATGCCCCTATCATCCCATCACACCGGGCAGACGCCACGACGTGCGGTGGTGCGGCGTGGGACCGTGCGCGGCGAGCGCGGCGAGGTGCTCGGGCGCGCCGTAGCCCTTGTTGGAGGACCACGAGTACTGCGGGTGCTCGTCGTGCAGCGCCACCATGAGGTCGTCCCGCTCGCACTTGGCCAGGACACTCGCTGCGGCGACGGACGCGCACGACCTGTCGGCCTTCGCCTGGGTCACCACGCGGACGTTCGGCACGGCGTCGTCTGCGGGGGTGAACAGGTCCGGGTCGGGGGCGGTGAGCCAGTCGTGCGTGCCGTCGAGGACCACGACGTCGACCTCCCCCACGCGCGCCACGACGGCGGCCAGGGCCCGCTGGCCCGCGAGCCGCAGCGCGCCCACGATGCCGAGCTCGTCGATCTCGGCGGGGCTCGCGTGCCCGACGGCGCGCGCGAGGCCCCACGCGCGCAGGGCGGGGAGCAGCGCCGTGCGGGCGTTCGCGGTGAGCAGCTTGGAGTCGGCCACGCCGCGCGGACCGGACCGGGTGGCGAGGTCGACCGCGACCACGCCCACGCTCACCGGACCGGCGAGCGCCCCTCGACCCACCTCGTCCATCCCCGCGAGCACGCGGGCACCTTCCCGCAGGAGCGATCGTTCGAGCCGCAGGCTGGGCCGCACGGGGGCCATCAGTCCTCCGAGGCACCCGTCGGTCCGGGGACCTCGGCGAACGTGGCGCCGGGGTTGCGCATCGCGGACCACCGCGTCACGGGCCAGATCTTGACGAAGGCGACCCCCACGACGTTGGCCACGGGGATCGACCCGCCACCCGGGTTGCCCGTGTGGAAGCGCGAGTCCTCCGAGTGCTGGCGGTTGTCGCCCATGACCCACAGGCTGTTCGCGGGCACCGTGGCCGTGAAGTCGAACTCGCTCGGGACGGCCCCCTCGGCGAGGTAGGGCTCGTCGATCGCGACCCCGTTCACGAGCAGGCGGCCCTCGTCGTCGCAGCACTCGACCGTGTCCCCCTCGACGCCGATGACGCGCTTGATGAGGTGCTCTCCGGCATCGGCCGGCACGAGTCCCACGAACACGCCGACGTTGTGCAGCAGCTCGGAGACGGGGTTCGAGGGCTGCTTGAGGACCGGGCCGAGCCACCCGCCCGGGTCCTTGAACACGACGACGTCGCCGCGGTGCACGTCGAGCGGGCCCGGCGCGAACTTCGTCACGAGCACGCGGTCGCCCACGAGCAGCGTGTCCGACATCGACTCGCTCGGGATGAAGAACGGCTGGACCAGGAAGGTCTTGATGAGGAAGGACAGCGCGAGGGCCGTCACGACGATGACGGCGGTCTCCTTGAGCGCGGACAGGGCACCCCGGCGGCGCGGGGCCGCCGGGGTCTCGTCGACGTCAGGCTCAGCGGGCTCGGGCACGCCGTCGGGCTCCCCGCGCCCTACTTGGCGGGAACCGACTCGCGCTTCTCCTTGATCTTGGCCTTCTTGCCGCGCAGCGCGCGCAGGTAGTACAGCTTGGCGCGGCGCACGTCACCGCGCGTGATGACCTCGATCGACTCGAGCGTCGGGGAGTGCACGGGGAAGGTACGCTCGACACCCACGCCGAAGGAGATCTTGCGGACCGTGAAGGTCTCGCGCACCCCGGCGCCCTGGCGGGCGATCACGACGCCCTGGAAGGCCTGGACACGAGAGCGCGAGCCCTCGACGACCTTGACGTTGACCTTGAGCGTGTCCCCGGCGCGGAAGGCCGGGATGTCGGAGCGCAGCGATGCTGCGTCGACGGCGTCGAGCGTGTGCATGTCAGTCACTTCCCCGCGCTGCCTCAGGTCAGGCACGTGATCAGCGGCGCTGGCGCGCCCTGGTGGTCTGGATCGTGGTGCGCTCGACCTCGAGGCCGGCTCCCCTGAGGCAGAGCCGATACCGGTCGGGCACCAGCGGACAAGTTTGCCACACGCGAGGGGCCGACGCCGAATCCTGGCTCAGTCGCCCTCGCGACGCGGCCCCGCGGGCCCCACCGTCCAGCCGAGCCGCGCGAGGACCTCGCCGTCGTGCCGGTCGAGGGTGCTCGGGTCGAGCCGCTCCAAGAGGTCCGGCCTGCGCTCGGCCGTGCGTCGCAGCGCCTCGTCGCGGCGCCACCGGGCGATCCGCGCGTGGTGGCCGCTCAGGAGCACCTCGGGGACGTCGCGCCCGGCCCAGGACGGCGGCTTGGTGTAGACGGGGTACTCGAGCAGCCCGTCCGCGCCGTGGGACTCCTCGGCGAGGGACTCGGGGTTGCCGATCACTCCCGGCAGGAGACGCACGACGGCCTCGACGAGCGCGAGCGCGGCGACCTCTCCCCCGTTGAGCACGTAGTCGCCGATCGAGAACTCCGTGACGGTGACCTCCGGCCGCTGCGCGTAGTGCTCCGCGACCCGCGCGTCGATCCCCTCGTACCTCCCGCACGCGAGCACGAGGTGCTCCTCGTGCGCGAGCCGCTCCACGAGGCCCTGGGTCAGGGGCGTGCCCGCGGGGGTCGGGACGAGCAGGTGCGCACCCGGGGTCAGGGTCGCGTCGAGCGCCTCGCCCCACACGTCGGGCCGCATCACCATGCCCGCGCCCCCGCCGAACGGGGTGTCGTCGACCGTCCGGTGGCGGTCGGTGGCCCAGTCCCGCAGGTCCGCCACGCGCACGTCGACGAGCCCCGCGGTGCGCGACCTGCCGATCAGGGACAGCTCGAGCGGGGCGAGGTACTCCGGGAAGATCGTCAGCACGTCGATGCGCACGTCAGTCCCCCTCGGGCGCGGCGACGTCGAGGTGCTCGGCGTCGGACGCGAGGAGCCCCCCGGGCGGGTCGAGCACCACGAAGCCGCCGCGCACGTCGACGTGCGGCACCAAGGCCTCGACGAACGGCACGAGCGTGCGCTCCCCGCCGGTCTCGCGCAGCACGAGGGCGTCCTGGGCCGGCAGGTGCTCGACGCCCTCGATCTCGCCCAGCACCGTGCCGTCGGGGCGCCGCGCCTCGAGCCCGACGATCTCGTGCGGGTACCACGCGTCGTCCTCGTCGCTCGTCCCCGCCTCGATCACGAGCTCGACACCGCGCAGCGCCTCGGCGGCCGTGCGGTCGGGCGCCTGGGCGAAGCGCACGAGGAGCTGCCCCGAGTGCTCCCGGACCCCGACCACCTTCAGCGGGCCCGCCGCCGGGGGGTTCGTGCGCAGCACCGCGCCGGGGGCGAAGCGTCGCTCGGGGGCGTCGGTGCGCACGTCGAGGACGAGCTCACCGCGCAGTCCGTGCGCGCGACCGATCCGGGCGACGACGAGTTCCACTGCGGGCTCCAGCTTCGTGTGACTTCGGGCGGGACGGGGCGAGGCCCGGTCCCAGGATAGGGACCGGGCCTCGCCCGAGGTGTTCTCGCCGGCTCAGCGTCCGTCGACGTTGAGCACGTCGACGCGCACGGACCCGTCGGTCGACAGCGCCGAGATGACGGTGCGCAGCGCCCGGGCGGTGCGGCCGTTGCGGCCGATCACCCGCCCGAGGTCGTCCGGGTGCACCTGGACCTCGAGCAGCTCACCGCGGCGCAACGAGCGGGAGTCGACCCGCACGTCGTCCGGGTGGTCCACGATGCCGCGGACCAGGTGCTCGAGCGCGTCGGCGAGCATCAGGCCTGCTCGTCCTGCGCGGGCGCCTCCTCGGCGGCCTCGTCGGCGGCGGTCTCCTCGGCCGGAGCCTCGGCAGCGGGCTCCTCGGCGGCCTTCTCCTCGGACGCCTTCTTCTCGGCGGCCTTCGCCTTGACCTTCTCGGCGGCGTCGGCGGCGGCCTTGACGGCCTCGGCGGCGTCGACGACCTTGTCGCCCTTGGTGCGCAGCGTGCCCTCGGCGCCCGGCAGGCCCTTGAACTTCTGCCAGTCACCCGTGATCTTCAGCAGCGCGAGCACCTGCTCGGTGGGCTGGGCGCCCACGCCGAGCCAGTACTGGGCCCGCTCGGAGCTGATCTCGATGAGCGAGGGCTCCTCGGTGGGGTGGTACTTGCCGATCTCCTCGATCACGCGACCGTCGCGCTTGGTGCGCGAGTCGGCGACGACGACACGGTAGAACGGCGCACGGATCTTGCCGAACCGCTTCAGACGAATCTTGGTTGCCACAGTGGTGGTCTCTCCTGGGTATGTGTGGGTGGCGCGCCGGACGGTCCCGTGGGGGTGGGGGCCCGGAGAAGCCGGTTGACGCGGTTCCCGTCGGGTAGAGGGGCCTTCGGGACCGAGTACAGCGGAGCATTCTGCCAGACGACGACGTCGGCCTCCAACCGGCCGCGCGCTCAGCCGCCGTGCACCCGCCCCCGCAGCACGACGGCCGACGGCGCGGCGAGGGCGCGCACGTCCTGGCGGGGGTCGTCCCGGTAGACGACGACGTCGGCCGGTGCCCCCTCGGCGATCGAGGCGAACCCGAGGTAGGCGCGCGTGCGCCAGCTCGCGGCGGCGACGACCTCGGGCGCGGGCACCCCGGCGCGCACCAGCTCCGCGCACTCGGCGGCGATCCGGCCGTGCTCGATGGTCCCGCCCGCGTCCGTCCCGACGAGCAGCCGCACGCCCGCCTCGAAGAGCTCGCGCACCTGGGTGTAGCGCCGCTCGTGCAACCGGCGCATCCGCGCGGCGAAGCGCGGGAACTTCGCCTCGCCCTGCGCGGCGATCTGCTCGAACTGGCCCACCTGCAGCAGCGTGGGCGTCACGGGGATCCCCCGCCGGGCGACCTCGTCGATCAGCTCGGGCGTGAGCCCCGTGCCGTGCTCGATGCCGTCGATCCCCGCGGCGAGCAGACCGGGCAGCGCCTCGGTCGAGAACGCGTGCGCCGTGACGCGCGCCCCCGCGGCGTGGGCCGCCGCCATGCCCTCGGCGAGCTGGGCGTCGGTCCACAGCGGCCGCAGGTCGCCGTCGGCCCCGAGGTCGCGGTCGATCCAGTCGGCGACGATCTTCACCCAGCCATCTCCGCGCAGGGCCTCCTGCGCCATCGCGACCGCCAGCTCCTCGGGGGAGGCGAGCTCGCGCCCGTAGTGGCGCAGGTAGCGCTTGGGTCGGGCGAGGTGGTGCCCCGCGCGGAGCAGTCGCGGCAGGGCGTCGTCGTCGTGCACCCAGGCCGTGTCCGACGGCGATCCCGCGTCGCGCACGAGCAGCACGCCGCTGTCCCGGTCCGCGAGCGCCTGCGCGCGCGCCGTGGCGCGGTCCACGGGGCCGTCGGCGGCGAGCCCCACGTGGCAGTGCACGTCCACGAGCCCGGGCAGGACCACGCCCTCGAGCATCCGGTCCACGCGGGCGGGTCGGTCGAGGGTGATCCGGTCGCCGAGCACCCAGGCACGGTCCGTCTCGTGCTCGTCGTCGAGCACCACGGTCCCGCGCAGCTCGAGGGCCATCAGCGCAAGAACTTCTCGAACTCGCTCAGGTCGATCTCGTCCGTGCCCGACGCCGGGCCCGTGGGCCGGGCGGACCTGCCGAGCCCGAATGCGCTCCCGGCGGGGGCGGCGGGCGCGATCCCCGCGGCACGCTCGCGCGCGGCACGCTCCTGGGCGGCCCTCTTGGCGGGGTTGCCGGACTTGCCCTTCTTGCCCTTGGGCGGGGGCGCCTGCCGGCCCCGGGCCTTCTTGCCCATGCCGGGCATCGCCCCCATGCCCGGCATCGCGCCACCGTTCTTGGCCATCTGCTTCATCATCTGCTGCGCCCCCGCGAAGCGGTCGAGCAGCTGGTTGACGTCGGCCGCGGTGGTCCCCGAACCCTTGGCGATGCGGGCCCGGCGCGAGCCGTTGATGATCTTGGGGGTGCGGCGCTCGGCGGGCGTCATGGAGCGCACGATCGCCTCGACGCGGTCCACCTCGCGCTCGTCGAAGTTCTCGATCGCCTCACGCATCTGGCCCATGCCGGGGAGCATCCCGAGCATCTTCTTCATCGAGCCCATGTTGCGCAGGCCCTGCATCTGCGCCAGGAAGTCTTCGAGCGTGAAGTCCTCGCCGGCCGCGAGCTTGCCGGCGAGCGCCTCGGTCTGCTCGGCGTCGAACGCCTTCTCCGCCTGCTCGATGAGCGTGAGCACGTCGCCCATGTCGAGGATGCGCGAGGCCATGCGGTCCGGGTGGAACGGCTCGAAGTCCGTGAGCTTCTCGCCCGTCGAGGCGAAGAGGATCGGCTTGCCCGTGACCGACGCGACCGAGAGCGCGGCACCACCGCGCGCGTCGCCGTCGAGCTTCGAGAGCACCACACCGGTGAAGCCGACACCCTCGGCGAAGGCCTGCGCGGTCTGGACGGCGTCCTGACCGGTCATCGCGTCGATCACGAAGATCGTCTCGTCCGGGTTCACGGCGTCACGGATCGCCGCGGCCTGGGCCATGAGCTCGGCGTCGACGCCGAGGCGGCCGGCCGTGTCGACGATCACGACGTCGTGCAGCTTGGACTGCGCGAACGCGAGGCCCTCGCGCGCGACCCCGACCGGGTCGCCCGTGGGCGCCTCGGCCTCGTGCGTGATGCCCGGGTGGGGCGCGAACACGGGCACCCCGGCGCGCTCGCCCACGACCTTGAGCTGGGACACGGCGTTGGGCCGCTGGAGGTCCGCCGCGACGAGCACCGGCGTGTGGCCCAGTCCCTTGAGGTGGACGGCGAGCTTGCCCGCGAGGGTCGTCTTGCCCGCACCCTGGAGGCCCGCGAGGAGGATCACGGTGGGCGGGTTCTTCGCCATCGCCAGACCCCGCGCCTCGCCCCCGAGGATCGCGACGAGCTCCTCGTTGACGATCTTGACGACCTGCTGGGCCGGGTTGAGCGCACCGGAGACCTCGGCCGACAGCGCCCGTTCGCGGACCGCGCCGGTGAACTCGCGCACCACGGCGACGGCGACGTCCGCGTCGAGCAGCGCACGGCGGATCTCGCGCACGGTGGCGTCGATGTCCGTCTCAGACAGGCGGCCCTTCGTGCGCAGGTGCCGGAACGTCGACGTGAGCCGGTCGGAGAGCGTGGCGAACACAAGACCTCGCGGGGTGGATCGGGGCTGGGGGTCCCCAGCCTACCGAGTGCTCTCGCGCGCGCCGGTCTCCAGGAGCGCCCGGGTGCGCGCGGTGAGCGCGTCCACGAGGGACTCGCGCCACGGCGTCCAGACCTTGGGGCCGAGCGAGGCCGTGTCGGCCTCGGTGAGGGCGCGCAGCAGGTCGAGGATCTCGAGGTCATGGCCGACGGCGGTCGCGAGCGCCGCCGTCGTCGCCGGATCCTCCGGGTCGTGCGACGTGGCGAGCGTGGACAGCACGAGGTGCTCGCGCACGAGGAGGGTCACGAGCGTCGCGTCGTCGTCGGGCACCCCCATGCGGCGCAGGATCGTCGGGGCGAGGCGCGCTCCGGCGGCCGCGTGGTCCGCGACACCGGGCCGTTTGCCGACGTCGTGCAGGAGCGCCGCGAGGGCGAGCACCTCCGGCCGCCGGACCCCGCGGCGCAGCGCCGCCGTCTGCGCGGCCGCCTCGACGAGGTGCCGGTCCACGGTGTGCCGGTGGACCGGGGCCCGCTGGGGGCGGTTGCGCACGAGCGCCCACTCGGGGATCCAGCGCGTCACGAGCCCCGCGAGGTCGAGCGCCTCCCAGACCGGGACCTGGGCCGGTCCCGTCGCGAGGAGCGCGTGCAGGGCGGCGAGCGCGGCGGGCGGCCACGGCTCGGGCAGCGCGGGAGAGTCCGTGAGCGAGCCGATCGTCACGGGCGAGAGCGTCAGGCCCGTGCGCGCGGCCGTCGCGGCGGCGCGCAGCCCGAGCACCGGGTCGTCCGCGGGGCGGACCCCCGCCGCGAGCACGAGCTCGCCGTCGTGCTCGACGAGCCCCTCGGCCACGACCCGCAACCGCGGCGCGCCCCGCTTGCCGCGCACGAGCACGGGCCTGCGCGGCGTCTGAAGGGCCTGGCGCGCGCGGCGCAGTGTCGTGTCGAGCGCGAAGGAGATGGTGCGGCCCGCCTCGGCGAGCCGAGCGAGGAGCTCGTCGGCGTCCGCGAGGCCGAGCCTGTCCGCGACCGCGTCCGCGTCCGCGAGGAGCACCCGGTTCGTGCGGCGGCCCGTGACGGCCTGGAGCTCGTCGCGCACGTCGAGCACGAGCTCGTAGGACTCGTCGACCGCCCCGTGCGGGCGGTCCGCGATCCACGTCGCGGCGAGCGCGAACAGCACGGTCGCGTCCCGCAACCCGCCCCGAGCCTCCTTGAGGTCGGGCTCGATGAGGTAGGCGAGCTCGCCGTGGCGCCCCGCGCGGCGGCGCGCGGCGGTCGCGAGCTCGGGCAGCCGACGGCGGGTCGAGTCGCGCCAGTCCGCGAGCACCGCGGACCGTGCCCGGTGGATCACCGCGGGGTCGCCCGCGACGAGCCTCAGGTCGAGCAGGCCCACGGCGGCGGGCAGGTCCGTCGAGGCGATCGTGCGGCACTGCGCGAGCGTGCGCACCGCGTGGTCGAGGTCGAGCCCCGCGTCCCAGATCGGGTACCAGAGGCGCTCGGCGAGGAGCGCGACGTCCGACGCCGCGTGCGTGCGACCGTCGTGCACCACGAGCAGGTCGAGGTCGCTCGCCGGCCCGAGGTCTCCCCGGCCGAGCGAGCCCACCGCCCCGAGCGCGATGCCCGCGGTGGTGCGCAGCGGTCCCGTCGCCTCGCGCCAGAGCTCGGTGAGCGCGTCGTCCACCAGGCGCACGCCGTCGGACCTGCGCGCGGCACGGTCGACCGGGACCCCGCCGTCGTCGGCCCCGCAACCGTGCGACGCGAGCTCGAGGCGAGCCCGGCGAAGGTCCCGCACCCGAAGGTGCGGGACCTCCTTCGCACCGGTCATGCGCTAGAGCGCCTCGTCCCCGTGCTCGCCGGTGCGGACCCGGGCCACGTCCTCGACGGGCACGACCCACACCTTGCCGTCACCGATCCTGCCAGTCTGCGCGGCGCCGATCACGGCCTGGGCGATGCTCGCGGCGTCCTCGTCCGCGACGAGCACGTCCACCCGCACCTTCGGCACGAGGTCCACCGTGTACTCCGCACCGCGGTACACCTCCGTGTGGCCGCGCTGGCGGCCGTAACCGCTCGCCTCGCTCACCGTGAGGCCACGCACACCCGCCGCCTCGAGCGCGGACTTCACGTCGTCGAGCTTGTGCGGCTGGATCACCGCGGTGACGAGCTTCGTCATCACTTCACCTCCGAAAGGACCCGGGCACCGATGGACTCGTACGCGGCCTCGCCGTGCTCGGCGAGGTCGATGCTGCGCTCCTCGGCCTCCTCGGAGACCCGCCAGCCGAGCGTGCGCTTGATCCCCAGGCCGAGGACGAGCGTCACGACCGCGGAGATCACGACGGCGATCGCGGCGATGATGGCCTGGACCGCGAGCTGGTCGAGTCCCCCGCCGTAGAAGAGGCCGCGCTCCCCCGTCGCGACGAAGCCGAGGGCGAGGGTGCCCCACAGGCCGGCCACGAGGTGGACGCCCACGACGTCCAGCGAGTCGTCGTAGCCGAACCTGTACTTCAGGCCGACGGCGAGGGCCGCCAGCGCACCGGCGATCGCCCCGACGAAGATCGCCCCGACGGGCGAGACGTCCCCCGCGGCGGGCGTGATCGCCACGAGACCCGCGACGATGCCGGACGCGGCACCGAGCGAGGTCGCCTTGCCGTCACGGAGCCGTTCGACGAGCAGCCAGCCGCCGATCGCCGCGGCCGTGGCCGTGGTCGTGTTGACCCACGCGAGGCCCGCGCCGTCGTTCGCGCCGTACGCCGAACCGGCGTTGAAGCCGAACCACCCGAACCACAGCAGCGCCGCACCGAGCATGACGAACGGCAGGTTGTGCGGACGGATCGGCTCCTTGCCGAAGCCCTTGCGCTTGCCCACGACGAGCGCGAGCACGAGCGCCGCGACACCCGCGTTGATGTGGACCACCGTGCCGCCGGCGAAGTCGATCGGGCTCGCGATCGAGCCGAACGGCCCGTCGCCGCTCAGGATGCCGCCGCCCCACACCATGTGCGCGAGCGGGAAGTAGCTGAAGGTCACCCACAGGCCCGCGAACACCAGCCACGCGGAGAACTTGATGCGCTCGGCGAGCGCGCCCGAGATGAGCGCCACGGTGATGATCGCGAACGTCGTCTGGAAGCCGACGTCGACGATCGTGGGCATGGAGAGCGTCTCGGCGTCGTCCAGGTACGTGACCGGGTCGAAGCTGCCCCCGAGCCCGAACTGGTCGAACGGGTTGCCGAACCATCCGCCGACGGACGCGCCGTACGACATCGACCAGCCCCACAGCACGTAGATCACTCCGACCACCGCCATGGCCCCGAACGACAGCATCATCATGTTCAGCACGGACTTGCCGCGCACCATGCCGCCATAGAAGAACGCGAGCCCCGGTGTCATCAGGAGCACGAGCGATGCCGAGGTCAGCATCCACGCGGTCACTCCGGTATCCAACATCCTGATCCGTCTCCCTCCACCGGTCGCTCGACCGGTCGGGGACAACGTTCACGCAGCACCGTTTCGCCGCACGTGCGCGCGTGTTTCGGGGACGTGACAAGGAGCGCGCACGCGTAAACGTTGCGTGTCGCCCCCCTCAGCGGGGCATCACGCGCCGAGCAAGCCGTCCACGAACGCCTCCGGCTCGAAGGGCGCGAGGTCGTCCGGCCCCTCACCGAGACCCACGAGCTTGACGGGCACCCCGAGCTCGCGCTGCACGGCGACGACGATCCCGCCCTTGGCCGTCCCGTCGAGCTTGGTCAGCACGATGCCGGTGACCCCCGCGACCTCCGCGAACACGCGGGCCTGGTTCATGCCGTTCTGGCCCGTGGTCGCGTCGAGCACGAGCAGGGTCTCGGTGATGGGCGCCTCGCGCGTGACGACGCGCGTGATCTTGCCGAGCTCGTCCATGAGACCGGCCTTGTTCTGCAGCCGGCCCGCCGTGTCGACGAGCACGACGTCCACGGCCTCGCCGCGCCCTCGGTGCACGGCGTCGAACGCGACGGACGCCGGGTCCGCGCCGTCCTTGTCCGATCGCACCGTCGCGACGCCCACGCGCGAGCCCCACGTCTCGAGCTGGTCGGCCGCCGCCGCGCGGAACGTGTCCGCCGCGCCGAGCAGCACCGTCCTGCCCTCCGCGACGAGGACGCGCGCGAGCTTGCCCACCGTGGTCGTCTTGCCCGTGCCGTTGACGCCGACGACGAGCACCACGGCCGGTGCGCCGTCCGCGCCCTCGAGGCGCAGCGCACGGTCGAGGCTCGGGTCCACGAGCTCGACCAGCTTGGCGCGCAGCAGCGCCCGCACGCTCGCGGCGTCGCGCGTCCCGGAGACCTTGACCTCGGTGCGCAGCGCGTCCACGAGCTCGCCCGTCGGGCCGGCACCCACGTCCGCGAGGAGGAGGGTCTCCTCGAGCTCGTCCCACTCGTCTTCGCCGAGCGACTCGCGCGAGAGGACGTCGAGGAGCCTCGCCCCGAGCGGGGAGCCCGAGCGGGCCAGGCGGGCGCGCAGCCGCTGGAGGCGTCCCGCGACGGGTTCGGGGGCCTCGATCGATGGGGTCGCCTCGGATTCCGCACGCTCGGGTTCCACGTGACCGGGTTCCGCGCGGCCGGGTTCCGCGCGCTCTGGCGCCGCGACGGTGGGCGCCTCGACCTCGGCGGGTGCCGGGGTCGCCTCGGGGGCGCGGTCGCCGGGGGCCGCCGTCGTCGTCGGAACCTGCGTGGGAGGCGCCTCACCCGTACCGCGAGAGCGGCGCGCGACGAGGCCGACGACGGCACCGACGACGACGAGCGCCGGCACACCGAACAGGACGAGGTCAGGAATCTGGTCGATCACCGGCACAGTCTCTCAGGCTCGCGGTCGCCGCGCCGAAGACATCCCCGCGCCACCCCGATCCCCGTCCCTCCCGATCCCACCCGATCCTGAGCCCGAGAGTGGAGCCATCCTCTCGAGAAACGCTCCACCCTGGTGGTTTTTCGTCAGCATCGCTCCACCCTGGGGACTATCGCTCCACCTTGGGGAGGATCGCTCCACTGTGGGACGGGTAGTCAGGGGTGCAGGGTGGGGTGGGGTGCTGGGTGGGGTGGGGTCAGCGGCGGGTGCGGGCGGCGACGCCGTCGACGACGTGCTCGATCCGGTTCGCAAGGCGGTCCGCGCCGACGTAGGCGTCGTCCTGCGTCGCCGTCGCGGCGAAGAAGTCCTCGAGGCTCGTGTCGACGGGCTCGACGTCGAGCCGGGCGCGTCCGCGATTGGCGCCCACGCGGTCGGCGAGCCCGGCGCGCAGGTCCTGGAAGAAGCCGCGCAGGCCCTGGCCGTCGGGGCTCAGGAGGGCGGCGGATGCGACCACGGCGAGGGACACGACGACGGCGACGAGCACGGGGATGAGGAGAAGACGCATGCCCTCAGTGTCCGTGACGAATCGGACCGTCGCACCCGCGCAGAGCCCGCCCCTTCAGGCCCGCACACAACCTTCACGCGAGGCGCTCAGGCGGACTCCTCGCGCATGCGCTGGCTCACCACGGTGGTCACGCCGTCCCCGCGCATCGTCACGCCGTACAGGGCGTCGGCGATCTCCATGGTGCGCTTCTGGTGGGTCACGACGATGAGCTGGGAGTCCTCGCGCAGCTCGGAGAAGATCTCGAGGAGGCGACCGAGGTTCGCGTCGTCGAGCGCCGCCTCGACCTCGTCCATGACGTAGAACGGGCTCGGGCGGGCCTTGAAGATCGCGATGAGCATCGCGACGGCCGTGAGCGAGCGCTCGCCACCGGACAGCAGCGAGAGCCGCTTGACCTTCTTGCCGGCGGGTCGCGCCTCGACGTCGATGCCCGTGGTGAGCCAGCTCTCCGGCTCGGTGAGGACCAGGCGCCCCTCGCCGCCGGGGAAGAGCCGGGGGAAGATGCGCTCGAACTGCGCCGCGGTGTCACGGTAGGCGTCGGCGAAGATCACCTCGACGCGCTCGTCGATCTCGCGCACGATCTCGAGCAGGTCCACGCGCGTCTTCTTGAGGTCCGCGAGCTGGGTGGTGAGGAACTGGTGGCGTTCCTCGAGCGCCGCGAACTCCTCGAGCGCGAGCGGGTTGACCCTGCCCAGGAGCGCGAGGGCACGCTCGGCGGCCCGCAGGCGCTTGGTCTGCTCCTCGCGGTCGTACGGGACCGAGGACGGCCTGGACCCGTCGAGCTCCTCCCCCGGGGCGAGCACGAGCGGCACGGGCTGGTCGGGACCGAACTCGGCGAGCAGGTCCGCGGGATCCGTGCCGAGCTCCTCGATCGCCCGCGTGTGGAGCTGTTCGAGCCGGAGCTGCTGCTGGGCGCGGGCCACCTCGTCGCGGTGGGCGACGTCCGTGAGCTTGGCCATCTCTCGGGCGAGCTCGTCGACCTGCGCGCGGACCTTCGTCAGCTCGCCCTCGCGCAGCGTGCGCGCCTCCTCGGCACGTTCGCGCTCCGTGCTCGAGCGCGCCAGGGACCCCTCGATGCGTGCCAGCGCGCGGCGCGCCCCCTCGGAGACCGCCGCGGCGACGGCGGCCTGGCGCACGCGGACCGCCTCGCGCTCGGCCGCCCTCTCCCGGGCCTCACGCTCGGTCTCGGCGGCGCGCTCGAGGGACTCGGCCCGGTTGGCGAGAGCGCGCACGCGCTCCTCGAGGGTGCGCAGCGCGAGACGCGCCTCCGTCTCGCGGGACCGTGCGCCCGCGGCGAGCTCGGCGAGCCGGTCGCGCTCGGTGGTGCGCTCCGCGATGACGTCGGCCGACTCGGCGGGGTCGGCCTCGGCCGCCTCGAGCCGTTCGACGAGGCTCGCGAGCTCGGCCTGGTCCGCCTCGAGCGTGCGCGAAGCCTCCTCGAGGGACGCCCGGGCGCGCTCGGCCTCGGCGTTGGCGGCGCGCACCGCGGCGCCGAGCTGACCGAGCTGCTCGGCGACGGCCGCGAGGGCCGCGTCGGACTGGTGCAGGCGGTAGAGCGTGTCCTCGTAGACCGCGTTCGCGGCGGCGAGCTCGGTCTGCGCGGCCGAGATCGCGAAGCGCGCCCGCTCGCCCCGCGCCGCGGCGTCGTCGTGCGCCGCACGCGCCTCTTCGAGGGCGGCCTGCAGGTGCAGCACGCTCGGCGCACCCGTGGACCCGCCCGCGGCGCGCGACGTGCCCAGCAGGTCTCCCCCGCGGGTCGCGACCACGAGCTCGGGGCGGGCCGCGAGGACCTCCTGGGCCCCGGCGAGGTCGTCGACGACGACGATCCCCGCGAGGAGCGCGGCCACCGTGGGCCTCAGGTGCGCGGGTGCCTCGACGAGGCCCGTTGCCGCGACGGCGCCCGCGGGCAGCTCCCCGGCGATCTCCGCGGCGTCGAGCCGAGCGGGGATGACGAGCTGCGCGCGGCCGGCGTCGTCGTCCCGGAGCCGACGGATGGCGTCCACGGCCGCCGCGACGGACTCGACGGCCACGGCGTCCGCGACGGGACCGAGCGCGGCCGCGATGGCCTCCTCGTTGCCCGGCGCCACGGTGAGCAGCGCGGCGAGCGACCCGAGCGTGCCCGCCCCGCCCGCGCCGAGCAGCGCCCCGGCGCCGTCCTTGCGCGTGAGGCTCAGCTCGAGGGCCTCGATGCGCGCCGCGAGGGTCGCACGGTCCCGCTCGGCGGCGGTGAGCTCGGCCTCGAGCTCGGCGAGGTGCGCCTTGGCGGCCTCGACGCGCTCGGTGGCCTCCTCGTGCGCCTGGTCGAGCCCTTCCTCGCCCTCCTCGACCCCGGCGACCTGGGTCTCGAGGGCGGCGAAGTCCTGGGCCGACGCCGTGCCACGCTGCTCGGCCTCCGCGAGCGTGGCCCGCAGGCGTCCGACCTCCGCCTCGGTCGCCTCGAGCCGGCTGCGGCGTGCGGCGACCTGGCCGGCGAGCCGCGCGAGCCCTTCGCGCCGGTCCGCGACGGCCCGCAGCGCGGTCGCGAGGGACCGCTCGGCCTCGGTGGCCTCCTCCTCCGCGGTGGTGCGGTGCGCGACGGCGGACTCGAGGGCGGTCCTGGCCAGGCCCGCCTCCGCCTCGAGCTCGCTCTGGCTCGCGCGCACCTTCTCGGCCTGCGCGTCGAGGTCCTGGGGATCGTTCGCGGGGACGGCCTCGGCCTGGGCCGCGCCGAGCAGGCGGCGGCGCTCGTCGGCGAGGATCTGGGTCGAGCGCAGCCGCTCGCGCGCGGCGGAGAGCCGGTACCACGTCTCGCTCGCCTCGGTCAGCGCCGGGGCGGCCTTCGCGGCCTCCTGCTCGAGCGCACCGAGCTGGCGCCGCGCGGCGTCGAGCGCGGACTGCACCTCCTCGCGGCGTGCGAGGACCGCGGACTCGTCGGCCTCCTCCTTCGCCATCGACTCCGTGAGCTGGTGGAGGTCGTCCGCGAGCAACCGGGCGCGCGCGTCGCGGGCATCGGCCTGGACCACCTGCGCCTTGCGGGCGACCTCGGCCTGCTTGCCGAGCGGCCCGAGCTGGCGGCGGATCTCACCCGTCAGGTCACCGAGGCGGGTGAGGTTCGCCTGGACGGCCTCGAGCTTGCGGAGCGCCTTCTCCTTGCGCTTGCGGTGCTTGAGGATGCCGGCGGCCTCCTCGATGAAGCCGCGCCGTTCCTCGGGCGTGGCGCGCAGGATCGCGTCGAGCTGGCCCTGGCCCACGATGACGTGCATCTCGCGGCCGAGCCCGGAGTCGGAGAGCAGGTCCTGGATGTCGAGCAGACGGCACGACTGGCCGTTGATCGCGTACTCGCTGCCACCGCTGCGGAACAGCGTGCGCGAGATCGTCACCTCGGTGTACTCGATCGGCAGCGCGCCGTCGGAGTTGTCGATCGTCAGGGACACCTCGGCACGCCCGAGCGGGGGGCGCCCCGCCGTGCCGGCGAAGATGACGTCCTCCATCTTGCCGCCGCGCAGCGACTTGGCCCCCTGCTCGCCCATGACCCACGCGAGGGCGTCCACGACGTTCGACTTGCCCGAACCGTTGGGCCCCACGACGGCCGTGACCCCGGGCTCGAGCTGCAGGGTCGTCGCCGAGGCGAACGACTTGAACCCGCGCAGGGTCAGGGCCTTGAGGTGCACAGCGGAAGCCTAGGGCCCGCGCGACTACGCGTGCGGGAACCAGAGGGCGATCTCGCGCGCGGCCGACTCGGGCGAGTCCGAGCCGTGCACGAGGTTCTGCTGGACCTTCAGGCCCCAGTCGCGGCCGAGGTCTCCGCGGATGGTGCCGGGGGCCGCCGTGGTGGGGTCAGTCGCGCCCGCGAGGGAGCGGAAGCCCTCGATGACGCGCTCGCCCTCGACCACCATCGCGAGGACCGGGCCCGAGCCCATGAACTCCACGAGCGGGGCGTAGAAGGGCTTGCCCTCGTGCTCGGCGTAGTGGGCGGCGAGGAGCGCCTCGTCGGGCGTGCGCAGCTCGATCGCGACGAGGCGGTAGCCCTTGGCCTCGATGCGGCGCAGGATCTCTCCGTTCAGGCCGCGCGAGACGCCGTCGGGCTTGACGAGGACGAGGGTGCGTTCAGTCGACATGACTCGGCAGACTACTCGTCGCCCAGGGCCGTCTCGACCACGTCCCGCTCGTCGGAGCCCGCACGGGTCACGGGCGCGGGTCGGGCGCGACGCCGTGCGCGAGGTCCCACTCGGCGCGCTCCCGGTCGATGCGTCCCCCGAGCCGGAGCGCGGCGACCCACATCGCGCAGAACACGAGCCCGATGACGATCATCTGCGGGATGACGAACGCGACCGCGAGGACGACCCCCTGGACCACGCTGCCCGCGAGATAGCCGCCCGGACGGCCCACGAGCCGCGAGAGCGCGACGAGCACCACCATGAGCACCCCGCCCGTGACCCAGACGGTCACGGGCGGGGCGACCCGCAGGCCGTACGCGACGAGCGTCGCGAACATCACCAGGAACGCCTCGAGGAGGAGGATGGTCGAGGCGAACTGGCGCTTCGCGGGGGCCTTGCGGCGCGCGGGCTCGCTCAGTTCTGCGGACGTGGGTTCGGGCACCGCGTCAGGCTACCGGGGCGCCGAGGTGGTCACGTCGGCCAGGGGCTCGCCGTCGGGCACGGCGTCGCCCTCGGCAACGTGCTCGCCGTCGGCGACCATCTCCCCGCCCGGGGCCGCGACGGCCTCGCCGCGCGCGACCAGGCCCGCGGTCTCCGAGAGCTTGACCTCGCGCAGGAAGAGCGTGAGGACGAAGCCGACGGCGACGATCGGCACGAGGTACCAGAACGCGGGGGCGAGCGACCCGGCGAACGCGTCGATCACCTGCGTGCGCATCGGCTCGGGCAGCGAGTGCACGATCTGCGGCGTGAGCGAGCTGGCCCCGCCACCGCCGGTGCCCTCGGGAGCCCCCGCGAAGATCGGGGCGAGGTTGTCCGCGAGACGCGTGGTGAAGATCGTCGAGAACAGGGCGATGCCCACGGCCGCGCCGATCTCCCGGAAGAAGTTGTTCGCGCTCGTCGCGGTGCCGATCTCGTGGGGGTCCACGGAGTTCTGCACGGCGAGGACGACCGTCTGCATGACGAGGCCCAGGCCCGCACCGAGGAAGAGGATCATCGCGCCGAACAGCACCATGGACATGCCGCCCGTCAGGCGGGTCATCGCCACCAGTCCGAGCGTGACGATCGCCATGCCCACCACGGGGTAGGCCTTGTAACGGCCCGTCTTGGCGATGAGCAGACCCGAGGTGATCGAGGTGCCCATGACGCCCACCATCATCGGCAGCATGAGGAAGCCGGACTGCGTGACACCCGCACCCGTGGCCATCTGCAGGAACGTGGGCAGGAAGGACAGCGCCGCGAACATGCCCATGCCGATCACGAGGCCCACCACCGTGGCGATGGTGAACGTCGGGTTGCGGAACAGGTGCATCGGCAGCAGCGGCTCGGCGGCGCGGAGCTCGACGAAGACGAACACGACGGCCGCGACCACGGTGCCGATCACGAGCCCGATCAGCAGCGGGTCGGACCAGTCGTAGCTCGCGTTGCCGGACCAGCTCTGCCACGACGCGGCGAGCACGAGGCCCGAGGTCGCGACGATCATGAGCGCGGTGCCCGCGACGTCGATCTTCTTGGTCGAGGCGTGCGAGGGCAGGCGAAGGGTGAACCACGCGACCACGAGGGTCACGACACCGAGCGGGACCACGAACCAGAACGCCCAGCGCCAGGTCAGGGACTCCGTGAACCAGCCGCCCAGGAGGGGGCCGACGACG
>Ga0222423_1000412_pt1 | contig 31844 bp, 24 predicted proteins | sample 3A0metagenome_FD_182472 | JGI IMG/M metagenome (GOLD analysis project Ga0222423, IMG submission 182472) | Enriched microbial communities from leaf-cutter ant dump, University of Wisconsin, Madison, United States - 3A0 (version 2) | ecosystem: Environmental > Terrestrial > Nest > Insects nest >...
GCCCCGTAACCGACTACATGCAACACGAAACACGTGACATCGAAAACGACGTCGTCGCCCCCGGCTGGGACCTACTCCACCAAGGAACCCGCACAACCGACTGGACCACCCAAGTACTAGCAGGCGGTACCTCATACGCCACCCCCATCACCGCAGCCGAGATCGCCCTGGTCATGCAGAAATACCCCCACGCCACCCCCAACCAAATCCTCAACAGCCTCGCCCACAACACGGGTGCTAATGGTTCCCATAATCCACAGTGGGACACCTCAGGCGCTTACGGCTTCGGGATCGTGGATGCGATCTCGTTCTTAGCGGCTGACCCCACTCAATACGATGACGTCAACCCGTTTATTGAGCGTATGTCACGTTCCGCGGCGGCTCGTAACGATCCCGCCTACGACGGGGACTCGTGGGGTCCCACCGTGGAGCAGATTGCCGCTTACCGGGACGGGGATGGCACCGTCTCACCCACCCCCAGCACAGACGGCACCGACAGGACTGCGAGGCCTGAGCGGCATCACGCAGCCACCCACACCAGCCACAGTGACAACTCCTCACCGCTACCACTGATCCTGATCAGCTCCAGCGTGCTCGCGGCCATCATCACCGGCATCATCATCGCCATCCGCACCACCAGCAAACCCACAAGGAACAACTCATGACAAATGCTGAACAGCGGCTATACGACATCAACCTCGGCGGGTGTTGGAGTGCACCTACGCTCAACGCGCTCGGTGAAGCACTCGATGGTCTCAATGGCTCACTGCGGCGACTGATCCAGGCGGAGGGCTGGACGGGCGCGGCGGCCGATGCCGCTATGGAGAGATTCGAACGCATGATCCGTCACTACACAACCGTGCACGACTGTGCCACACAGATTCAAGAATCGGCAGACGTAGCCAACGATGCGCTGACACGCGCAATAGCGAAGGCGAAGAACCTTCCCTCGGCCGCCGTACCTGCGGAATTTTATGACTTGGTGAAGAACGCTGAAGAAGCCGGACATCAGATGGTCAAGCCCTTCCCTGATTACGTCGAAGTGCCACTTGACCACGCCATCGACTTCATTGCAGGCATCTTTGGCGGAAACCGAAACAAGGCAGCCGAAGAAGCACTCAAAACACTCACGGCAGAACTCGAAGACGCGTCGCGAACATTACCTGAACTCACGGACACTCTTACCACCGTAGGTCGGCAGATCAACTTTGACTCTGAGTCAGACGACAGTTCGTCGTCTCCTGTCCCTGAGCATGGTGGTGGGTCTTCTGGTCCGATCTTGCCGCCGAGTCGGTGGCCGGTGGGGCAGTTGCCTGATCCTGCGCCGGGGAGGATTCCTGAGTATCGGTTGGGTCCTGACATGCCGTTCCTGCCCGGTGACGTGGATCTTCCGGATCGAGACAGGCCAGGAATGAATGTGGATGATGGCGGTCCTGGTGTTTACGACGACCCGTACGGCCCACCTGGTTCTCACCTGGGTGACTCACCCACACGGTGGAGTCGTGGACGAGGATTAGCTGCCGGCGTCATGGGTGGTACGACGGCGTTGGGGTCGGCCGCTGCACTGCGTTATGGCGCCGGTGGCACCAGCAGTGCCCCCACCAGTGGTGGCATGTCGAGCGCAGGTCGCGGACTGCTTGGTGCAGGCACCAGCACGGGCGGCCGTGGACTACTGGGAGCCTCATCAAACACCCCCACCACGGGTGCACCCGGTGCAGCAGGTGGTGGGGGTTCCCGTATGGCCATGATGGGGGCGGGAGGAATGGGGACAGGCGGCGGTGACAAGAAGGACAAGAAGACCACCACCAGTGGTCTGATGGCCCCCAAACTCGAAGACGACGAACCCGAATTCCGGCCCATCCACCCCGGAGCCCGCGCCGGCAGCCGCGACGAATAATCCACCACCTATTAGGGGAGAATCTGATGTCAATCTTGGATGGCATAAAAAAGGTAATCGATGGTGTCGGCGATGTCGCTGAAGGTGTCGCGGAAGGCATCGGCGACGTGGCCGGAGACGTCGTACACGGCGTGGACAAGATCGTCGACAAAACCGGCGAATTTTTTGGCGAGGTATATGACGCCAGCGGTGGACTCCTTGCTCCAGTGGTGGGGGTGGCACGAGGAATCAACCACGCGGTTGATTCCTCGCAAAGCCCAGGCTCCATGGATAGCCTCACCACCTTTGAGCACTACGGATCGGGCTCATTAACCGATGGCAACCACTTCGCCCCGCTTGACAGCTACCACGCAGGCACCAATTCTGTAGGAAGTGCGAGCGTCGTGGCGGTGGACCCCGAGATTCGCCAGCCCATCACCGACTACTACACCGAACAGAGCCGAGCACTAGAGCAAGTGTCTGAGCACCTTGGCTCCTACTGCAACCTCAATGGATCGTTCGGATTTGTCCTGGCGGCAATGGTGAAGCCTAAGTACACCTCGGCTCGCCAACGAGTGCAAGGCGCTCTCAGCACATCCCGGGATGTGGTCGATTCATTGTGCACACAGTTCAACGAGACGATGACCGATCTTGAGAACGCCGAGGCCTCATATCAAGACGAGATAGACAGCCTCCAAGACGGCCTCGACTGCTGCTGTGACGACACCAATCCGCACGGCAGCGGCGGCTACGGCGGCGGCTATGGCTCAGGCGGCGGTTATGGCGGAAGCGGCGGCTTCGGCGGCCCCAGTAGTTGGGCACCTAGCGACCCAGGCGCCAGTGCCGATTCACACGTGAACGTCAGCGTTCACGTTGATTCCGACGGCGACGTCGACGTTGATGTGGACGTCGACGGTAACTCTTCGGCCGTTGACATCGACGTGGAAGTCGAATCTAGCGGTGCCGGTCACACAGATGTCAGCGATCCAGACGACGACGCCGGCAACGAGGCGGTGACGCCTGAGCCTGCGGATGCATCGGACGCCACCGCAACCACACCGGCTACCAGTGGGCACGGTAGCGCACCGGTAGCGGAGGCATCGGCTGCCCCTGAGAAGGATCTCGACTCCAACACCCTTGACGGGGTACTACCCGAGCCAACCAGCTCGCTGAGCGCGGAGCAACTCGCACAGCGGGCCACTTACTACGACCAGATCTGGCAGGAGCAGGCCGCGAGCGACCCCCTGGGGCGTTCGGCCGACGAACTGCGTCTGGCGTGGGAAAACCGGGAACAAATCGAACTCGACGAGTCACTACTAGCAGGGGCCCACACCATCGGCTACGGCGACACCACTTCCCTATCTGACGTGCCGGCAGACCTTGGCCTCCTGCCTGGAGCGAATGGGGCATCCGCATGAACACCATTGCACCTCCCTACGACCCGTCCGTATACCTCACCACTCCCCACGGGCCGAACCTGGGTGCCGCCATTTGGCAAAAGTTGGTCGACTGCGGGATTTTGATCGGGGGGATCGACGGCGTGATACGCGCCCTCACCGGGTTCAGCCCACTCGAAGAGTGGGTGGAGAAGCCGTTCGCAGGTGACTGGGATGCGATCGACCAAGGCACACAAGCCTGGGAACACGCCGGCAAGGCCGTATACGCCGTGGGACAAAACCTTGTGGAACTTCCCGGACTCGTGTCCTACGAGCAGTGGGCAGGAAACGCCCGCGACGCCTGGGCAACCGCGACTCTGAAAGTTGCCCAGCAGTACGAGCCACTCGCCGAGGCGTGCGCGAGCATGGCGGAGTTCTGCCAGACGATGGCTGACTTCGCCCACGAAATCATCAACTACATCTACGAGACGCTGCAGTGGGTTGCTGGGATGGTGGCGCTGATAGTCGCCGAACAAGCGGTACCCGTTGTTGGCCAGGTTGCCGCAGTTCCGGAAATTGCCCTGCTTGGGATCCGGATTGCCAAGACCACCCAGACCGTCGCCAAGGCATTTAAGACGTTCACCACAATTGTCAAAATGGTCGACGGCTTGATTGACATGGTGGACAACGTGATCTCGCTCACGAGCTCGATGGCCGCCACGCTGGACAGTGCATCTTCAGCGTCCGCGCAGGCGCAACGTCTACTGGTATCGGAAGGTTGACCCCACGATCATGAGCGACAACCCCACCTTCAGAGACCTCATCGAACAGGCCCGCGCCGCCACCGCCCAGATGGCTGAGGCGACGCGCGAACAGCGCGAGGCTCGCCACGCATTCGAATCTGAATACGCGGACGTGCAGAAGAAGATCGAGGCACGGCGTCGTAATGGCGACATGGGGCGAGACTGGCAAGTGCTCCAGCAACGCATCGACCTGAACCAAACTACCTTTGCAGACATCCTCAACGGAGTCGACACCTCATCCGAGGCGCGCGCCGTACGCCTGGTCATCCAGCGTGAGTTCCTTCCACGCGCCCGCGCACAATTCGCCGACGCGGTGTCAAGCGAGCAGATGGCCTCACAGTTGGACAACCTCCACCTCGCCCAAGCGCAGCTGCAAGAGGCTCTTGCCTCCTTCCAGCGCATGGGTGGCGGTCGATAGTCTGCCTCCATGACCTCGACGACGTCCGACCGGCGCCGCTTTGCCCTTGCAGGCGAACGCGGCACGGTCGACCTCGTGGTTCCTGCATCACAATCGGTCGCGCACGCGCTGGCGGGCATCGGAGTCGTCTTCGACGCCAGCCACCACGCCATCATCACCCGGTCAGGTGATGAAATCGACCCGGCATCCCCAGTAGATGACCTCACCGATGGCGCCGTGATCACGCTCGTCGATCTAGCCGCCGCCGTATCAGTTCCTCCCGCGCAGCGTGCACCTGTGAACCCGATCGACCACAGTTCTGTGTGGTGGAGCCTCACAACCGTCGCAGTGTTTGTCGCCGTATTTGCTCTGATTCATCTGAACACGGGCGACCCCTTGCTGTCTGGCCTGAGCCGCGCACTCGTGGCAGGCGCTCTTGCGCTCGGGGCATTCGCATCGGCGACCACATGGATCGCGCGTGACGGTAGTAGTTCCTCCCGTGGCCTTCCACTTGCAGCGTTCATTGCGTTGTGCGCCGCAAGTACTGCCACCGCTACCCCCGCACTACATGGCGCCGTCCACTTTGCCGTGACGGCCTGGCTGGTTGCCGTGGCCATAACGTGCTCACTCATGAGCGTTGCTACCAGCAACTACGAACGACGCGGCCCAGTAGGCGCGATCGGAATTGTGGCGCTGGTTCTGGCCGTAGTGTGGGGCTCCAGCTTATGGCTCACCTGGCCAATGAGCGCCGCCGCGACCATCAGCCTTGGGCTCGTGGCTCCTGGAATTCGTGCCGTCCCTGCATTCCTCCTCACCATGCACGAGGGCTACTTCATCAACTACGAACATTTCATGTCTCAGCGATGGACTGTGCGAGGTAGCGTTCCAGGCGACCCCGGCGAGGTGACCATGGCCGCCGTGCGCCCGCACGTTGATGCCTCCAGCGCCCGTCTTACCTCCACCGTCGTGGTGCTGTCCACCACGAGCATGCTCTGCACACCGTTCGTGCTTCCCGCGATGCACGACTCCTCACTCCTGGTTCGCATTGGCGCTATCGGCACTATCGCCACCACCGTGGTCGCACTCGTTCTCGGGGCACGACACCACAGTGCCACCGCGCCACGGTGGGTGCCGCGCATCGCAGCTAGTGTGATGATGCTCGCGGTCGCAATAGACATTGCCATCCGTGCGGACGATGCCATGCTGACTACGCTGGCCGTGTCCGCGCTGGCCGTCGGGATCGCGGCCGCATTCTTGATCCCCGTTATCGCCCACGGAGTCCGTTCACTTGCCTGGTCACGCCTGGCGGACGTGCTTGAATCGGTATCTGTGTCCCTTGCGCTCGCATTTGCCTTGCTAGCTGCCGACACTGTGGAGGCGGTGCGCACCATGATGGCGTCATGACTGCGCCCGTTGCGACGACGCTGTGCTGGAATTGTCGGCAGCCCTTAGCCGTCGGAGTGCCCGCGTGCCTGTGGTGCGGGGTCGCACAACAACAACGTCCGACTGCAGCCGTTGCCGTCGCTTCACCGGTACAGCACACCGTGGAGGCGAGCTTTCACCAGGCTCCAAGTCTGTCTCCCGGCGACACCTTTCGCGGCACCATTGCCTCACCGGGTCCACGGGTTGGGGCGTTCACCATCGATGTAGCCGCTGCTGGTCTTCTTGCCTGCGGCGTGGGCCTGGCGACCGGCTCGGTGTTGTTGGGATCTATCGCTGCAGCCGAGGCAGCGGTCTTTATGTGGGTTCTGGAATCTCGCACGGGTGCAACCTTGGGCAAGGCCATCCTTCGCCTGCGCGTTTCGCGGGCCGAGACCCCATACTCCCCCGGGGCCGGCCGTTCACTGGTGCGCCTGCTTGTCACCGGGGCAGGATTTATCGGGCTCGCGGTGGGGGCGTGGGTCGTGGCCGGCTCGGGAGCGTTCGACAGTTCACGGCGGGGCCGTAGCTGGCCCGACAAAGTGTCCAGGACGATAGCTGTAGCTCTACCGGCACGAACCCGCGGCGTGCGCAGTCAGGCTGGAGTGGTCGGAGTTGGCATTCAGCGCCCCCCAACACGCCTTGCACCGCAGATGAGCGTCGCGCCGCCGACGCTGCAAGCAGTTCCCGCACCCGCACCCGCACCAGTACCCGCACCCAAGCCCGCCGCTTTGCTCCTGCAATTCGATACCGGACAACGCGAACAGATCGCTATCCCCGGTGCCGCCAATCTTGGGCGTAAGCCAGCTGCGACGCAGCCGGGCGATCACCTCATCAGCGTCAACGACCCCGAAGGTACGGTGTCCAAGACCCATGTACGGCTCGAGTACGTGGATACGCGCATCTGGGTGAGCGACAACGGGTCCACCAACGGCACCGATCTGCTTGACGAAAACGGAGCCACCACGTCACTTCCTGCCGGACAGCGCACCGAGGTAGGAGGCGGCTCACGCCTACGCATCGGCAATCGTGTCTTCACTATCAGCGTGCTCACAGGAGGTACCCCATGAGCGGGCCCCGCCTTGCCCCGCCGCGTGTGCCATCCGGCACCGTGCCCGTTCAGGCACCACCGGAGTTGCAATCGTCCGACGGCGGATCCAACATGCTGATGTCACTCATGCCCATGCTAGGAGCAGTGGGCTCTGTGGTGATGGTCACCATGTCCGGCGCGGGCGCTAAAGGGTTGCTCACTGGGGGCATGTTTATGGTGTCGTCCCTGGGGTTCGTGGCGATGAACGGGTGGCGGCAACGCTCACAGCGCACATCCCAAATCCTCGCCTCGCGCCGTGAATATCTTGCCTACCTCGGGCAACTGCGCCACACCGTACGCACCGCCGCCAAACAGCAGCGCCGCGCTGCCAACTGGGCGCACCCGGCACCGGCTGCCCTCCCCTTTATCGCCGAGGAAGGCACTCGGGTGTGGGAACGCGCCCCCGGTGATACTGACTTTCTATCTACCCGGCTCGGTAGGTGCGAACAGCCCCTGTGCATCACGCTGGAGCCCCCCGAACTGCCACCACTCGTACAACTAGACCCGGTATCTGCCTCGGCCGCGCACCGCTTCATGCTCACCCACGAGATGCAGAAGAACTTGCCGTACGCCATTGCCCTGGCCCGCTACTCACGGGTCGAAGTCACCGGTAAGGACGGCGAGGTGCGCTCCCTAGTGCGCGCCATGCTCGCGGGAATTGCTACGTTCCATTCGCCCGATTCGGTCCACATCGCCATCCTCGCGCACGACGAAGTACTACCCCAGTGGGAGTGGGCAAAGTGGCTGCCCCACACGCACTCGCGGACCGCCACCGACGCGCTCGGTGCAGCCCGCATGATCGTGTCCGACGGCGCATCCCTTGCGGCGATGCTGCCCGGAGATTTGAAGGAGCGGCCTCGGTTCACCGCCGGTGTCACCAGCACCCCTCACCTCATTGTGGTCACCGACGGCGTATCGTTGCCGCCCGACAGCCCCCTCGCCACACACGATGGGCTGGCTGGTGTCACGATCATCGACCTCCCGTCACGATGGGGCGACCTTGATTCCGCCACCGCCTTGCGGGTCTCCTTCTCCTCCGCGAGCGAAGACGGTCAGCTCGACCTCATCACCACCGATAAGGCAACCGAGCACATCACCGCCGACACCATGACTATGCAAGAGGCAGAGGCGACAGCACGGCGCCTGCTACCGCTGTACTCAGCATCGGACGTCACCCCAGACACCAGCGCCTCGGCCACCTCCACGCAACAACGCGAGCTGGTGGACCTGCTTGGACTACCCGACCTGCACGACATCGCCTTCGACGCCGTATGGCAGGGGCGACCTGAACGCGACCGGTTGCGGGTACCCATCGGGCAGACAACGACGGGTGCGCCGATTGTGCTCGACATCAAGGAATCCGCCCAGCAAGGTATGGGACCGCATGGAGTCATGATCGGTGCAACCGGTTCCGGCAAGTCTGAGGTGCTTCGCACCCTAGTGTTGGCATTGGCACTGACCCACTCTCCCGAACAACTCAACTTTGTGCTCGTGGATTTCAAGGGCGGCGCCACCTTTGCAGGGATGGCCGGCATGCCGCACGTATCCGCCATCATTACCAACCTCGGAGAAGAGATTGCGCTCGTCGATCGCTTCCAGGACGCACTTCAAGGTGAAGTAACCCGGCGACAGGAGTTGCTGCGACAGGCTGGCAATTTTGTCAATGTTCTCGAATATGAGAAGGCTCGCAAAGGTGGCCGCACCGACCTGGCACCCTTGCCTGCCCTCCTCATCGTTGCCGACGAGTTCTCCGAACTGTTGGCCGCCAAACCCGAGTTCATCGAAAGCTTCATCAACATCGGCCGCGTCGGTCGCTCGCTACACGTGCACCTACTCCTTGCCTCCCAACGACTCGAAGAGGGCAAACTGCGAGGGCTCGACACGTACCTGTCCTACCGGATCGGCCTGAGGACATTCTCAGCGGCTGAGTCCCGCACCATCCTGGGGGTACCCGACGCGTACACCCTGCCCCAGCAACCGGGCGTCGGATTCCTCAAATCGGATACCGAAACCATGACGCAGTTCCGGGCCGCCTACGTCTCCGGCCCACCCAAGCGTCGCCGCCGCACCGCTTCCAACGTCGGCAGCGGCGACGATGCCCCCCATACCGCCATCGAACTCTTCACCGCTGCGCCGGTGACAGTACGCGACGACGAACCCACCGAACCACCTACTACTGTCGAGGACTCCGTTCCCACCACCGACCCCGCGCCTGACAAACGCTCCACTTTCGAGTTGGCAGTAGAGCGAATGCGTGGATTGGGGCCCGCAGCCCACCAAGTGTGGCTGCCACCCCTCGACACTGCGCCCACACTTGACCAGCTCATGCCCGATCTCACCGAGGATCCGCACCTGGGCCTGCACTCCCCCGGGTGGCGTTCCTACGGAGGCCTGACCGTACCACTGGGAATCGTGGACGTGCCACTAGAGCAACGCCGCGAAAGTCTCACCGTGTCGCTAGGCGGCGCAGCTGGCCACATGGCGATTGTCGGCGGACCCCTATCAGGCAAGTCGACGCTGGCACGCACCACCATGGTGTCCCTAGCGCTGGCATACACACCGCGCGAAGTGCAGTTCTACGTCCTCGACTTTGGTGGTGGATCGTTCGCCGGGATGACGGCATTCCCGCATCTGGCCGGGCTGGCGACTCGCTCCGAACCCGACGTAGTCCGTCGCTCCGTAGCTGAAGTCAACGGCATCGTCGATTCGCGCGAACAGTACTTCCGCGACAACGGCATCGACTCCATTGAAACCTACCGCCAACGCCGAGCCGAAGGCCGCGCCGACGACGGCTACGGCGACGTCTTTCTCATCGTGGACGGCTGGGCAACGGTACGTGCCGACTTCGAAGCGATTGAAACTCAAATCCAAACTATCGCGGCCCGCGGTCTGACCTTTGGCGTCCACGTGATCGTCACCGCCGCACGTTGGCTAGAGATTCGGCCCAACCTCAAAGACCTGATCGGTACCCGCCTGGAATTGCGTCTCGGAGAACCTAGCGACTCAGAGATTGACCGCAAGGCAGCCACCAACGTCACTGCGGGTGCTCCCGGACGTGGACTCAGCCCCCGCGCGTTGCAAATGCTCACCGCGCTTCCGCGCATCGACTCTGATTCGAACCCGTTGACGCTGGCCACCGGTGTGGACGCACTCATCGCCCGCGTCACGTCCGCCTATCAGGGACCAGCGGGCCCCAAGCTGCGTCTGCTTCCCGAACTCATCAGCCTGGACCAGGTGCGCTCCCTCGCACCTGCAACGTCCCACGAGATTCTGCTGGGAGTCGACGAGGCGGCACTGGCCCCGTTTGGCATTAACCCTCTGGCCGAGCCCAGCCTCTTCTTGTATGGCGACGCCGACTCGGGTAAGACGTCATTCCTGCGGGCCTACGCCCATGAGGTAGCGCGCCTGTACCCACCCAATAAAGCCAAGCTCTTTGTCGTGGACCTGCGCCGCTCACTCCTGGGCGATCTACCTCAGGAGTACCTAGGTGCGCATTTGGGCACTCACGAGGAAGCTTCGCAAGGAATCGCGGAACTGGTCGAGTTCTTCCGCTCGCGCATCCCCGGCAAAGACGTCACACCCGAGCAGCTTCGCTCCCGGTCGTGGTGGACAGGTGCTGAAGGATTCATCCTGGTAGACGACTACGACCTAGTAGCCACCTCCCAAGGAAACCCCCTCGCGCCACTAGCCTCCCTGCTGCCCCAGGCAGCCGACCTTGGACTGCACCTGGTCCTAACCCGTCGCGCGGGAGGCGCCTCACGCGCAGCATACGACCCGATCATTCAACGATTGACCGATCTGGGCTCCACCGGGATCCTTCTCAGTGGCAGTCCCGAGGAGGGCGCCCTCATCGGAAAGGTCAAGGCCATCCCGGCCGTACCCGGGCGCGCCCAGGTGATCTCACGCGATCGCGGCTACATGGCAGCGCAACTAGCGTTCGTGCCCTCAAAGTTCCAGTAGGAACTAGCCGCACACCCGTGCACTCAAGGCCTACGTGCCACCGGTGCCGTTGGCTAGTGCGCGCGGAAGTTCAGGTGCACCACCCACGCGGTCAAGGCTGAGCCCAGCACAATCGAGGCGGCCGCCCACCAGCCAAGGAACGAAATCATGGCGACACCTCCTTGTGTGTATGAGTCGCTACCTAGTCATTCGACCGTGAACGCGTCCATGACAGCGTGTCCCTTGTCATGTGCGTCACACCTGACGCACAAAAAAGTCGGGGGCCCCTCTCACGAGGGGCCCCCGACGTCGTCGTACTGAGTGCTTAGTCGCGCGGGAAGTCGAACTCCTCCAAGCGCACGGCCTCGCCGGTACCCTCCGAGAAGTACTGTCCGTCCCATTCCTCGTAGCCGAAGGTCGGGAAGAGGTTCGCCTTGGCGTCCTCGGTGATCTCGACCGTTGCCCGACGGTACTGGAGCAAACCAGTACCGGCCGGGATCAGCTTTCCAAGGATGACGTTCTCCTTGAGGCCCAGCAGCGGGTCGGACTTGCCCGACAGCGCCGCCTCGGTGAGAACGCGCGTGGTCTCCTGGAAGGATGCTGCGGACAGCCACGACTCCGTCGCCAGCGACGCCTTGGTGATACCCATGAGTTCGGGGCGAGCCGAGGCCGGCTTGCCACCCTTGGTCACGGTCTCACGGTTGGCGGCCTCAAAGCGGGAACGCTCCACCAGCTCACCAGGCAACAGCGACGTGTCACCCGAGTCGAGCACGGTCACGCGCCGCAGCATCTGCCGCACGATGACCTCGATGTGCTTGTCGTGGATCTCCACGCCCTGCGAGCGGTACACGTCCTGGACCTCATCCACCAGGTGCTTCTGGGTGGCACGCGGGCCCAGAATGCGCAACACATTCTTGGGATCGACGGCACCAGCAACCAACTGCTGGCCCACCTCCACGTGCTCGCCATCTTGCACCAGCAGACGCGACCGCTTAGTGACCGGGTACTCGATCGGGTCGTCTCCGTTGTCGGGGGTGACCACCAGGCGACGGGTCGCCTCCGAGTCATCCACACGCAACGTGCCGGAGACCTCGCTAATGGGGGCCTCACCCTTGGGGGTACGTGCCTCGAACAGTTCCTGCACACGCGGCAGGCCCTGCGTGATGTCTTCCGCGGTGGCGGCACCACCGGTGTGGAAGGTACGCATCGTCAGCTGGGTTCCCGGCTCACCGATGGACTGTGCGGCGATAATGCCCACTGCCTCACCGATGTCCACCAGTTCACGCGTAGCCAGCGAACGGCCGTAGCACTTGGCGCAGGTACCCACGGCGGCCTCGCAAGTCAGGACCGAACGGACCTTGACCTCCTCGACACCCGCGGCGATCAGTGCGTCAATCAGCACGTCACCTACGTCGGCGCCTGCCTTGGCAATCACGGTGCCCGACGCGTCGGCCACATCCGTGGCCAACGTGCGTGCAAAGGCGGACGTCGCCACCCGCTCGTGCTGCACTAGGTTGCCGGCACCGTCACGCTCGACGATCGGCATCGTCAAACCGCGTTCCGTACCGCAGTCCTCCTCGCGCACGATCACGTCCTGTGACACGTCCACCAGACGACGGGTCAGGTAACCCGAGTCAGCGGTACGCAACGCGGTGTCGGCCAGACCCTTACGGGCACCGTGCGTGGCGATGAAGTACTCCAGCACCGACAGACCTTCGCGGTAGTTGGACTTGATGGGGCGCGGGATGATCTCACCCTTCGGGTTCGACACCAGACCACGCATACCGGCGATCTGACGCACCTGCATCCAGTTACCACGAGCCCCCGAGCCCACCATGGTGTGCACGGTGTTGTACTTGGGGAAGGACTTGCGCATCTCGGCGTCCACCTCATTGGTGGCTCGCGTCCAGATCTCGATGAGTTCCTGGCGACGCTCCGGGTTGGTGATCAAACCGGTGTCGTACTGGTCCTGCACCTTGGCGGCGAGAGCCTCGTAGCGTTCCAGGATCTCCTGCTTGGCGGCCGGGGTGGCCACATCGGAGATTGCGATGGTCACACCCGAACGCGTTGCCCAGTAGAACCCGGTGGACTTCAACGCATCCAGCGATGCGGCAACTTCCACCTTCTCGTAGCGCTCAGCCAACGTGTTGACGATGTCGGCCAGGGCCTTCTTGTCCACGTTGCGGTTCACGTACGGGAAGGACACCGGAAGCAGGCCGTTGAACAGCGAGCGACCCAGCGTCGTGTCCAACATGAACGGCTCACCCTCGGTCCAGCCCTCTGGAGCAGTCCAGTCGGCCGGGGGAATGGTGCCTGCGTCCACGCGCAGCTTGATCTGGGTGCCCAGTTCGATGCTGCCGGCTTCCTTCGCCATCAGCGCCTCAGCCTCAGAACCGAAGGCCAGCCCCTCACCCTTAGCGCCTTCGCGCAGCAGGGTCAGGTGGTACAGGCCAATGATCATGTCCTGTGCGGGCATGGTCACCGGACGGCCGTCCGAGGGCTTGAGGATGTTGTTGCTGGACAGCATGAGGATGCGGGCCTCGGCCTGCGCCTCAGCACTCAGTGGCAGGTGCACCGCCATCTGGTCGCCGTCAAAGTCGGCGTTGAACGCGGCACACACCAGCGGGTGCAGGTGAATGGCCTTACCTTCAACCAGCTGCGGCTCGAATGCCTGAATACCCAGACGGTGCAGGGTCGGTGCACGGTTGAGCAGCACCGGGTGTTCGGTGATGACCTCTTCCAGCACGTCCCATACCTCGGGGCGGCTACGTTCCACCATGCGCTTGGCCGACTTGATGTTCTGCGCGTGGTTGAGTTCCACCAGGCGCTTCATCACGAACGGCTTGAACAGCTCCAGGGCCATCTGCTTGGGCAGACCGCACTGGTGGAGCTTGAGCTGCGGACCAACCACGATGACCGAACGGCCCGAGTAGTCCACACGCTTGCCCAGCAGGTTCTGACGGAAGCGACCCTGCTTGCCCTTGAGCATGTCCGAGATGGACTTCAGCGGGCGGTTACCAGGACCAGTCACCGGACGACCGCGTCGGCCGTTGTCGAACAGCGCGTCCACGGCCTCCTGCAGCATGCGCTTTTCGTTGTTCACGATGATCTCGGGCGCACCGAGGTCCAGCAGACGCTTGAGGCGGTTGTTGCGGTTGATGACACGGCGGTACAGGTCGTTGAGGTCGGAGGTCGCAAAGCGGCCACCGTCCAACTGGACCATCGGGCGCAGGTCCGGCGGGATCACCGGGACGGCGTCCAGCACCATGCCCACCGGGCTGTTGGTGGTCGTCAGGAACGCGTTGACCACCTTCAAGCGCTTGAGGGCGCGCGTCTTACGCTGACCCTTACCGTTGGCGATGATGTCGCGCAGCTTCTCTGCCTCGGACTCCAGATCGAAGTCACGCAGACGACGCTGAATCGCCTCCGCACCCATCGCACCCTTGAAGTACGAGCCGTACCGGCGTGACAGCTCGCGGTAGAGCAACTCGTCGCCTTCGAGGTCCTGGACCTTGAGGTTCTGGAAGCGGTCAAATACCGTGTCCAGGCGCTCAATTTCGGCGTCAAAGCGCTTGCGAATGTTCGCCATCTCACGCTCAGCGCCGTCCTTGACCTTGCGCTTTGCGTCGGCCTTGGCACCCTCGGCTTCCAGTTCCGCGAGGTCCTTTTCCAGCTTCTCGGCACGCTCGTTGATCTGCACGTCGCGCTGGTTGGCCAGAGACTTCTTCTCCTGCTCCAGCTCGTTACGCAACTGCGGCAGATCCTCGTGACGGCCCTCGTCGTCCACCTCGGTGACCATGTAGGCCGCGAAGTAGATGACCTTCTCGAGGTCCTTGGGAGCCAGGTCGAGCAGGTAACCCAGGCGTGACGGCACACCCTTGAAGTACCAGATGTGCGTCACCGGAGCGGCCAGTTCGATGTGACCCATGCGCTCACGGCGCACCTTGGAACGGGTCACCTCAACGCCACAGCGCTCACAGATGATGCCGCGGTAGCGCACACGCTTGTACTTACCGCAGCCACACTCCCAGTCCCGGGTGGGGCCAAAGATCTTCTCGCAGAAGAGCCCGTCCTTTTCCGGCTTGAGGGTGCGGTAGTTGATGGTCTCGGGCTTCTTCACCTCGCCGTGAGACCACTCACGAATGTCCTCGGCAGTAGCCAGGCCAATACGCAGGTCGGAGAACTCGTTTACGTCGAGCACTTGTTGCCTCTCCCCTTAAATCTCGTCGACGCTGGAAGCGTCGGGACGGCTGGACAGCGAGATACCGAGCGACTCGGCAGCCTGGTACGCGTCATCCTCAGATTCACGCATCTCGACCAACTGGCCGTCCGCGTTGAGGACCTCGACGTTCAGACACAGGGACTGCATCTCCTTCATGAGCACGCGGAACGATTCCGGCAGGCCCGGTTCGGGGATGTTCTGACCCTTCACGATCGCCTCGTACACCTTCACGCGGCCCGTGATGTCGTCGGACTTGATCGTCAGCAGTTCCTGCAGGGCGTAGGCGGCGCCGTAGGCCTCCAGGGCCCACACCTCCATCTCACCGAAGCGCTGGCCACCGAACTGTGCCTTACCACCCAGCGGCTGCTGCGTGATCATCGAGTACGGGCCAGTGGAACGTGCGTGGATCTTGTCGTCCACCAGGTGGTGCAGCTTCAAGATGTACTTGTAGCCCACTGCGATCGGCTCGGGGAACGGTTCCCCGGTGCGGCCGTCGAACAGTTGCGTCTTCCCGGTGGAGTCCACCAGGCGCTCGCCGTCACGTCGGGGGGTGACCACGGAACGCAGCCCGCTGATGGTCTCCTCCGAGATTCCGTCGAACACTGGCGTTGCCACACGCGTACCAGGTGCAGCCTGCTTGGCGGCATCGGGCAACGCGGCAACCCATTCGTCGGTCACCTGCGTGGCGTCCCAGCCTTCGTGTGCAACCCAGCCCAGGTGCGTTTCCAGCACCTGACCCACGTTCATACGGCCCGGCACACCCAGCGGGTTGAGGATGACGTCCACGGGAGTACCGTCCGCCAAGAACGGCATGTCCTCCTGCGGCAGGATCGTCGAGATGACGCCCTTGTTGCCGTGACGACCAGCGAGCTTGTCGCCCTCCTGGATCTTGCGGCGCTGCGCGATGTAGACCCGCACGAGCTGGTTCACACCAGCAGGAAGGTCATCGCCATCCTCCTCGGTGAACACCCGCACACCGATGACGGTGCCGGATTCGCCGTGAGGAACCTTCAGCGAGGTGTCACGCACTTCGCGCGCCTTCTCACCAAAGATTGCGCGCAGAAGGCGCTCTTCCGGAGTCAGCTCAGTCTCACCCTTGGGTGTGACCTTGCCTACGAGGATGTCGCCGGCGCGAACTTCCGCACCGATGCGCACGATGCCACGCTCGTCCAGGTCCGCCAGCACCTCTTCCGAGGCGTTGGGGATGTCCCGCGTGATCTCTTCGGGGCCGAGCTTGGTGTCGCGCGCATCAACCTCGTGCTCTTCGATGTGGATCGAGGACAGGGTGTCGTCCTGAACGAGGCGCTGCGACAAGATGATCGCGTCCTCGAAGTTGTGACCTTCCCAGCACATAAACGCGACCAGCACGTTCTTACCCAGTGCCAGGTCACCCTGGTCGGTTGCCGGACCATCGGCGATGACGGAACCCACCTCAAGGCGGTCACCTTCGTCGACAATCACACGCTGGTTGTAGCTAGTGCCCTGGTTAGAGCGCTCGAACTTGGCGATACGGTACGAACCCGTGGTGCCGTCGTCGTTTGCCACGGTTACCAGGTCAGACGCGACCTCGGTGACGACGCCCGCCTTGTTGGCGACCACCACGTCACCGGCGTCAACAGCGGCACGACGCTCCATACCGGTTCCCACCAGCGGAGCCTCCGAACGCACCAGCGGCACGGCCTGACGCTGCATGTTCGCACCCATCAAGGCGCGGTTCGCGTCGTCGTGTTCGAGGAACGGAATCAGAGCCGTTGCCACCGACACCATCTGGCGCGGCGACACGTCCATGTAGTCCACGGCCTCGGGGGCGACGAACTCAACCTCACCACCCTTGGCGCGCACCAGAACGCGCTCCTCAACAAACTGACCCTTGGCGTCGAGCACGGCGTTGGCCTGCGCGATCACGTAACGGTCCTCGTCGTCCGCGGTCAGGTAGTCAATCTCGTCCGACACCTTGCCGCCCTTGACCTTGCGGTACGGGGTCTCGACAAAGCCCAACGGGTTGATACGACCAAAGGAGGCCAGCGACCCGATCAGACCGATGTTGGGGCCTTCCGGAGTCTCAATGGGGCACATGCGGCCGTAGTGGGACGGGTGAACGTCACGCACTTCCATGCCGGCACGGTCACGGCTCAGACCACCCGGGCCCAACGCCGAGAGGCGACGCTTGTGGGTCAGGCCCGCGAGCGGGTTGTTTTGGTCCATGAACTGCGACAACTGCGAGGTACCGAAGAACTCGCGGATCGCAGCCACCACGGGGCGGGTGTTGATCAGTGTCTGCGGCGTGATCGCCTCGACGTCCTGCGTGGTCATACGCTCGCGCACCACGCGCTCCATACGGGACAGACCCGTACGAATCTGGTTCTGAATCAGTTCACCCACCGCACGGATACGACGGTTACCAAAGTGGTCGATGTCGTCCGTTTCCACCACGACGTCGCCGTTCGCACCCGGAAGCGTCTTCACGCCCGCGTGCGCAGCGGCGATGTACTTCACGGTGGCGACGATGTCGTCAATACCCAGCACCGAGTCGGCCAGCGGCTTGGCCAGGCCGAGCTTCTTGTTGAGCTTAAAACGGCCCACCTTCGCCAGGTCGTAGCGCTTGGAGGAGAAGTAGAAGTTGTTGAGCAGGTTCTGGCCGGCCTCAACCGTGGGCGGTTCGCCCGGACGCAGCTTGCGGTACAAGTCCACCAGCGCGTCTTCCTGGTTGTGAACGGTGTCCTTTTCCAAGGTCTCCAGCACCGAGGGGAAGTCCTTAAACTCCTCGGCGATCTGCTCGGTGGTCAGGCCCAGCGCCTTCAGGAACAACGTCACCGACTGCTTGCGCTTGCGGTCCACGCGCACACCCACGGCGTCGCGCTTGTCGATCTCAAACTCCAGCCAGGCACCACGCGACGGGATCACCTTGGCAGTGAAGATGTCCTTGTCTGAGGTCTTGTCCGGCGTGGACTCAAAGTACACGCCCGGCGAACGCACCAGCTGCGACACGACCACACGCTCGGTGCCGTTGATGATGAACGTGCCACGCTCGGTCATGAGCGGGAAGTCGCCCATGAACACGGTCTGCGACTTAATTTCGCCCGTGGTGTTGTTCATGAACTCCGCGGTGACGAACAACTGCGCGGCGTAGGTGAAGTCCTTCTCCTTGCACTCATCAGGAGTGTGACGCGGCTCCTCAAAGTACGGGTCGGAGAAACTGAGGGACATGGTCTGTCCGAAGTCCTCAATTGGGGAGATCTCCTCAAAGATCTCCTCGAGGCCCGCGACCTCAGGGACGTCGTTGCGGCCAGCCTTCTTGGCTGCGGCAACACGGCCCTGCCACGTCTTGTTGCCCAGGAGCCAGTCAAAGGACTCCGTCTGCAGGCCGATGAGGTTAGGAACCTCAACCGGCTCAGCAACGTGGGCAAAAGAAACGCGAGGCGGGATTCGAGTGGCGGATGCGGAATCGGTGCGCGAGGCAGCCAAGGGGTAGTCCTTCCCATGACGATGGATCGGTTCCGCGTTGCCTTAACCACGGCTCCACCGGATCCTGGGGCATCTGCGCTGGTAATCAGCGGACGCGCGCTAGGTAGGCATATGAGGGCAGGGCAATAGACAGCGCAACCTCCGAGGATAGTCACCCTCGGGGCATCCGTCAAGTCCGCAGGCACACCAAGATGAAGCAACCCGCCCTAGCGCCTGTGCTGCCCACGACGGTACCGCACCATCGGTGCGGCCGGGGCCATTCCGGTCGCGGCGCGTCGGGGGCAAAAAGCGTCAGGGCCGGGCCACCCGAAGGTGACCCGGCCCTGACCAGATTCGACGAAGAGCCGACTCGAACTACTTGAGCTCGACGGTGGCGCCGGCGGCCTCGAGGACCTCCTTGGCCTTCTCGGCGTCTTCCTTCTTGGCGCCCTCGAGCACGGGCTTGGGAGCCTCGTCCACGAGCGCCTTGGCCTCGCCCAGGCCGAGGTTCGTGAGGGCACGGACCTCCTTGATGACCTGGATCTTCTTGTCGCCAACGGCAGCCAGGATCACGTCGAAGGTGTCCTTCTCGTCGGCGCCAGCGCCAGCGTCGTCGCCACCCGCGGCGGGGGCAGCAACTGCAACGGCGGCAGGAGCGGCGGCGGTGACCTCGAAGGTCTCCTCGAATGCCTTCACGAACTCGGAGAGCTCAATGAGCGAGAGCTCCTTGAACGCGTCGATAAGCTGCTCGGTGGTGAGCTTCGCCATGATGATTGTCCTTTTCTCTCACCTGCTGGAAGCAGGTCGTCTGTGGGGTGCGGCTTACGCCGCGGTTTCCTGCTTCGCGCGCAAGGCGTCGACAGTGCGGACCGCCTGCGACAGCGGTGCCTGGAAGAGGTACGCCGCACCGAACAGCGATGCCTTCATGGCACCAGCAGCCTTTGCGAGGAGCACCTCACGGGACTCGAGGTTTGCGAGCTTCTTGACATCGTCAGCCGAGAGCGCCTTGCCCTCGAGCACGCCGCCCTTGAGGACGAGCTTGTCGTTGTCCTTTGCGAAGTCACGCAATGCCTTCGCAGCCTCCACCGGATCACCGGTGACGAATGCGATGGCAGTGGGGCCAACAAAGAGGTCGTCAAGACCCTCCACGCCAGCTTCCTTAGCCGCGAGCGCCGTCAGCTTGTTCTTCGCGACCTGGTAGGTCGCGTGACCACGAAGGCCGGAACGCAGGCCCTTGAGCTGCGTCACGGTCAGGCCGCGGTACTCGGTGACAATCACTGCTGCCGACGAGCGGAACGAATCCGCAAGCTCAGCAACGGTGGCCACCTTGTTTGGCGTCGCCATACTTATCCTTCCGTTGGATGACCGTCGCTCCCCGAGCGGGCCCGTCCCCAACAGAAAAGCCCCGCGCAGGCGGGGCTCGAGCGCGCGCACCTGAAGGGCAATCACGCTGTCACATCACCTGCGCTGGCCTCCGCTGCTGCGGGACTTCGGTTGGCTCCAGTTTCCTGGTGCCGACGACCGGCGGTCTTGGGCGTCGTCTAGTGTACGGGTGCCAGGGCGCTAGGCGCAAACCACGCCCCACGCCCGCCCCACGCCCGCCCCACGCCCGCCCCACGCCCGCCCCACGCCCCAGCAGTACCTCAGGGCCGGTTTTTGGCCAAAACCGGCCCTGAGGTACTGCTGGGAGTGGGGGTGGCGGGAGCGGGAGCGGGAGCGGAGTGGCGGGAAAAGGTGAGGGCCCGGTCCAAACGGACCGGGCCCTCGTCACAAACCGCTGAGGCGATTAGGCATCGGACTTGGCGGTGGCATCGACCGGGATGCCAGGGCCAGTGGTCGCCGAGACCGACGTCTTCAGGATGTAACGGCCCTTGGACGCCGAAGGCTTGGCGCGCAGGACCTCGTCCAGCAGCGCCTGGTAGTTGTCCAGCAACTTGGCGTCACCGAAGGACGCCTTGCCCAGGATGGCGTGCAGGTTGGCGTGCTTGTCGACGCGGAACTCGATCTTGCCGCCCTTGATGTCGGACACGGCCTTGGCCACGTCCATCGTCACGGTGCCGGTCTTGGGGTTGGGCATGAGGCCACGCGGGCCCAGCACCTTACCCAGACGACCCACCTTGCCCATCAGGTCCGGCGTGGCAACGACGGCGTCGAAGTCCTGGCGGCCAGCGGCCACCTCGTCGATCAACTCGTCGCCGCCCACGATCTCCGCACCGGCCTCGCGAGCCGCATCTGCCTTGTCACCGTTGGCAAAGACCAGGACCCGGGAGGTCTTGCCGGTGCCGTGGGGCAGGATGACGGTGGAGCGAACCATTTGGTCAGCGTGGCGAGGGTCGACACCCAGCTTGAACACCACGTCGATGGTCGAGTCGGTGTTCTTGGAGGAGGTCTTCTGCGCGAGGCGCAGCGCCTCGAGCGGGGTGTACAGCTGGCTGCGGTCGACCAGCTGGGCTGCGTCGCGGTAAGCCTTAGAGCGCTTCATGTCTGCTTCTTTCTATGCAGTCGTGGTGTGGGGCCGCGCTGGCCCTCCCACTGAAATGGAGTGCGGTCCTTACTGGACCGTGATGCCCATGGAACGGGCGGTGCCGGCGATGATCTTCATGGCGGCCTCGACGTCGTTGGCGTTGAGGTCTTCCATCTTGTTCTGAGCGATCTCGCGCACCTGCGCTTCGGTCAGCGTGCCGACCTTCTGCGTGTGCGGAACACCCGAACCCTTGGCGACGCCAGCAGCCTTCTTAATGAGCTGCGACGCGGGCGGGGTCTTGGTGACGAACGTGAAGCTGCGGTCTTCGTAGACCGTGATCTCCACAGGAACGATGTTGCCGCGCTGCGATTCGGTCGCAGCGTTGTAGGCCTTGCAGAACTCCATGATGTTGACGCCGTGCTGGCCCAGTGCGGGGCCCACGGGCGGTGCCGGGTTTGCGGCACCAGCCTGGATCTGGAGCTTGATCAGGCCGGCAACCTTCTTCTTCGGTGCTGCCATGGTGTGTTTCGGGTCCTTCTGTGTGAATGGTGGCGGCCTTCGCCGCCAGGGGTTTCGCCTCGCCGATGCGACCGCTTACGCGATCTTCTGCACCTGTGAGAACGACAGTTCGACCGGGGTTTCCCGACCGAAGATTGATACGAGCACGTGGAGCTTCTGGCTTTCCACGCTGATCTCGGAAATCGTGCCGGGCAGGGTGGCAAACGGGCCGTCGATGACGGTGATCGCCTCTCCCACCTGGAAGTCCAGTTCGATGGCCGGGCCCGACGCTGCTGCGCCCTCCTCGACCGAGCCGTCCACTGTCCCGGTGGGGGCCAGCATGCTGACAACCTCGTCGGGAAGCAGCGGCACCGGCTGGTGAGCGTGTCCCACAAATCCGGTGACACCCGGGGTGTTACGCACTGCGCCCCACGACTCGTCGGTCAAGTCCATGCGCACCAGCACATATCCAGGCATGCGCACGCGCGTGACCGTCTTCTTCTGGCCGTTCTTGTACTCGACCACGTCTTCCATTGGGACCTCAACCTGGAAGATGAAGTCCTCCATGTTCAGGCTGGCGATGCGGTGTTCGATGGCCTGCTTGACGCGCTTCTCGTGGCCCGAGTAGGAGTGGATGACGTACCAGTCGCCGTCCTGCATGAGGAGCGAGGCTTTGAATTCGGCAGCCGGGTCGGACGCGGCGGGTGCGTCGTCGGCAACAGCGTCCGACGCAGGTGCGGCGTCGTCGGCAACAACAGCGGCGTCGTCGGCAACAACAGCGGCGTCGTCGGCAACAACAGCGGCGTCGTCGGCAACTTCGTCAACAGCCGCGTCGGCAATGATCTCTGCACTGGCGTCGATGTCCTCGTTGCCGTCGATGTTCTGCGTACTCACGTCAGTCCTCTCCACGTACTAATCCCCGAATACCCACTGGGAGACCGCGGTGAAACCCAGATCCAAAACGAACGTCAGCGCCATCATCACGCCCACAAAGCCAATGACCACCCACACGTAGTTGGTGAACTCGTCACGGGTTGGCGTGACGACGCGCTTGAGTTCGGAGACCACCTGGCGCACAAAAAGTACGACGCGGCCCACGACACCGCGACCCTCGCGCTGTTCGTGGCGCGGGTCCCGCTGTCCGGAATCCGTCACGGCAGATTCGCTCACCAGGGACATCCTTTGCTCGTTGCCTCGCGGACACACTCCGCGTAACGCAGGGCAGGCGGGACTCGAACCCACAACCGCCGGTTTTGGAGACCGGTGCGCTACCAATTGCGCCACTGCCCTTCGAGGTACTGATACCTCGTGCACTCTCTTTGCGACCATGAGTACCCGTTTTTTGGGCGCACTTCATCATGGCCTCTGTCAAGAGCCGACCCCACATGCTACGCGGTTTAGCCTGCGAACGCGAACCCGGCCCTGCGGGCATCGTGAGCTGGGGCATGACGGCCCGTGCCCGCGAACCTCGTGACAGCGGGCAAGGCAGCCCGTCCCCGCGGGCGTCGTGACCAGTGGAACAATAGCCGCATGACTGCACCCGCACGACGCGTATCTGCCCGTCTGGCCGCCATCGCACCTTCCGCGACGCTCGCCGTGGACGCCAAGGCAAAGGCACTCAAGGCTGCTGGCCGTCCGGTGATCGGCTTTGGTGCAGGCGAGCCCGACTTTCCTACCCCCGAGTGGATTGTGGAGGCTGCAGTACAGGCCGCGCGTGACCCCAAGAACCACCGCTATACCCCTGCAGCTGGCCTTCCCGAACTCAAGGAAGCCATCGCCGCCAAGACGCTGCGCGATTCGGGCTACGCCATCGACCCCGCCCAGGTGGTGGTCACCAACGGCGGCAAGCAGGCCGTCTTCCAAGCCTTTGCCGCCGTGGTCGATGAAGGCGACGAGGTCATCGTGCCCGCTCCGTACTGGACCACGTACCCGGAGGCGATCGCGCTGGCTGGCGGTCGCACGGTGGAGGTCTTCGCCGGTGCAGATCAGAACTATCTGGCCACGGTTGAGCAGTTGGAGGCGGCGCGCACACCTCGCACCAAGGCGCTGCTGTTTTGCTCACCGTCAAACCCCACGGGCGCGGTGTACAGCCCCGAACAGACCAAGGCCATCGGCCAGTGGGCGCTTGAGCACGGCATTTGGGTGATCACGGACGAGATCTACGAACACCTCACCTACGACGATGCGGTCTTCACGCCGATGCTGCGCGAGGTTCCCGAGTTGGCCGACCAGATCATCGTTCTCAACGGCGTGGCCAAGACCTATGCGATGACCGGGTGGCGCGTGGGCTGGATGGTCTCCCCTGCCGATGTCACCAAGGCTGCCGCGAACTTCCAGTCGCACCTGACCTCGAACGTGGCGAATGTGTCGCAACGCGCCGCCATCGCAGCGCTGACCGGCAGCCTCGACGAGGTGTACCGAATGCGTGAAGCGTTCGATGCACGCCGGCGCATCATCGTGGACATGCTGCGCCAGATCGATGGCGTGGTGTGCCCCACGCCGACGGGCGCCTTCTACGTGTATCCCTCGGTCGAAGGGCTTGTGGGGCGCACGTTGCGCGGTACCGAGATCACGTCGAGCGCCGTCTTGGCCGACTTGATCCTGGAGCACGCCGAGGTGGCCGTGGTGCCAGGCGAGGCGTTCGGACCCAGCGGGTACGTGCGGTTGAGTTACGCGCTGGCCGAGTCTGACCTGGTGGAAGGTGTCACCCGCATGCAGGATCTGCTTGCCCAGGCGAACTGACGCGAGCCAGGCACCAACGCGCCACAGCGGTTTGCACCATGCCCAGAACCGCTGGGTCCAATTGCGCCACACCCATTCACGCCCCGCCGACGCGACGGCAGGGCTAACGTGGGCCCCGTGACTGTCCTTAACGGCGACACTTTGTGCGCTGACCCTGCCATCAGCATCCGTGGCTTGCGTAAGCACTACGGCGACAAAGCGGCCGTGGACGGGCTCGACCTGACAGTTGTTCCCGGCGAGGTGTTTGCCCTGCTGGGACCCAACGGGGCGGGCAAGTCCACCACCGTGGAAATCCTGGAAGGCTTCCGACGCCGCACCAGCGGCGAGGTTCGAGTGCTGGGCCAGGACCCTGAGCATGCGAGCCTGAGCTGGCGCTCCCGCCTGGGCGTGATGTTCCAGTCCACCTCTGAGCGTTCGTTCCTGAGTGCTCGTGAGGCACTCATCCATGCCGCACGCCTGTATCCCAATCCGCGCGATGTGGACCAGATGCTTGATGCCGTTGGCCTGACGCATAAGGCTCGGGCGAAACCGCAAACCTTGTCCGGTGGTCAGCGCCGACGTCTGGACGTGGCCTTGGCCCTCATCGGACGGCCCGAGCTGGTGTTCCTCGACGAACCCACAACGGGATTTGATCCCCAGGCGCGGCGTCAGTTCTGGGACTTGATCGAGTCGCTGCGTGGCGAGGGAACTACCGTCATGCTCACCACCCACTACCTGGACGAGGCAGAACACCTGGCCGACCGCATCGGCATTGTGGCCACCGGCCGTCTGATCGCCCTGGACACGCCTGCCGGCTTGCGTTCGCGCGCGCAGGAGTCTGTGGTGCGTTGGCGTGAAGACGGACACATGACCTCTCATGCCACCTCCACCCCCACCGCCTTCATCACCGACTTGGCGGCGCGCATGGGTGCAGAGATCCCGGACCTCAGCGTCACCAAGCCGTCATTGGAGGACGTGTACCTGGAACTGATCGGCACCGGGGACACATCAGCCGATGCCCACACCGATGAGGAGGCGCAGGCATGAGCGCCATCACACCCGCACCCCCCTCGTGGCTGTCGATTACTGCTGACCGCATGGTGATCGAGCTCAAAGAGTTCTTCCGGTCTCGCGAGCAGATGATCTTCATTTTTGCGTTCCCGATGATCTTTTTGGTGTTGTTCGGGTCGATCTTTGGCGACCAGTACCTGGGCGAAACGTCCGTCACCTTCGCGCAGTACTTTGTGGCGGGAATGATTGCCACCGGCATCATCAACACGGGCTTTCAGTCGCTGGCCATCACCATTGCGATCGACCGGGACACTGACGCGCTCAAGCGTCTTCGTGCCACACCTCTTCCCACCACGGCTTACTTTGTGGGCAAACTCGCGCAGGTGCTGCTGGTGTCGATCGTGCAGATCGCCATTTTGATTGCCATGGGCGTGGCAATCTACGACGTTGACCTGCCCACAACGGCCGACGCCTGGCTCACCTTTGCCTGGGTATTCGTGCTGGGCACGGCCGCCTCGGTGACGTTGGGCATTGCGACCTCGTCGATGTTGCGCAACGCGAAGGCAGCATCGGCGATTCTTACGCCGGTGGTACTGGTCCTGCAGTTCACCTCTGGTGTGTTCGTGGTCTACACAGACTTGCCCGGCCCACTGCGAGCCTTTGGTGAGGTGTTCCCGCTCAAGTGGCTCGCGCAGGGAATGCGCTCGGTGTTTCTGCCCGAGGGCTTCGAGGCTGCCGAGGCGCGCGGCTCGTGGGAGCACCTGGCCGGTGCGGCGGTCATGGCGGTGTGGATGGTGCTGGGCCTGGTGGTCGCGGTGCGCACCTTCCGCTGGCAACGTCACGACGATCACTAGCGGCTACTCGCGCCGTCGCGTCGATGCACGGTGGCGAACAGCTCGGCACCCAGCGCCATGAACTGGCCCGCCACTAGCGCATTTTCGGTCTGTCCATGCCACATCGTGCCAATGTCGCCATCCGTTCCCCAGAAGGCAACGTGAAACTGCACCTGGCCGTGCTCGTCCACGTCAATATGGACGATGCGTTGCGCGTCGGTGAGTGCGCCGTCAAGGTCTATCACGTCGACGGCTCGAGTTCGTGGTCCACGTGCGCTCCACTGGCAGGCCCAGTGACGCACGAGGTTCGCGGCGTCGGTGTCCATGCACGTAAGAACGTGGCCGGGCTGGTCGATGGGAAGGAACCGCGCCGCCTCGGGGCTGCGGCATTGCGCACAGTGCTCGCTGGGAAGGGCATGGTGCTCGCTGGGAAGGGCATGGTGCTCGTTGGAGCGCTTGGAATGTGTGCCGGCGAGGTCGTGGCTGGCGCATCGGAGTTCTTGAGCATCGTCCCCCGGTTTCGGGGGTAATGGGGCTGGCACCCACCGCTGGGGGTCAACACGGAAGGCCCAGGCGTTGCGGATCACTGCGTCACCTGCCGGATGCCCTCAATGAAAGCGTCAAAGAGCCCCAGGTATAGCTCGCTCAGGCCGGAATTGTCCGTGCCAAGCAGTGCCGAGAAATCAACCACGTACCAGGCGCCCCTACCCATGCCCGGAATCACATAGCGTGCTCTCAGCATCGGGACGTGGGTGAGGCGAGCACCGATGTCGCGCTGCACGGGTTCCTCAAGCGCACTGGCACGCAGTTCCGAGTGCACTGCCTCAGCGGCCTCGCACACACGGTGAGTGCGTAACGCAACCGTGCGAAGCACCGGGACTGTCTGCGCTGAAGGATCCCGCGCGGCAATAGCCGCTAGCACCCGCATCGGATCATCGCGTGGACTGGTCAACGGTGAGGGGATGCGCACCATGGTGGCCGAGACAGGCAACACCACGGACCCGTGAGCCTGGTGAGGGAAGGCAACCAACACCACCTCGGCACCGGTGTGCTCGGGGGAAGCAATCGCCGCACCAAGTCGCTGGCGCATCCAATGACGCGCCAGTGCGTTGGAGTCACGATCCTTGGTGGCAAAGACCTCATCGACGGCCCGTGCAATCGCGGCGTCGGGGTCGGCTCCCGGCTCCACCACCGTCCATGAACTCGGAACTGTGAACACCGCATGCATTACTACCTCCCCGCCGCGATGAGATCGTCAAGGTGGGGCGGCTGCGGTGGGTCGCCGTGGAGGCTGTCGGTCAGGGCGCCCACCGGGTCAAACGCCCACGAGGTCATGCCCCACGCATTGCCGGTGAAGTCGCTGGCACTATCCGCCAGCGACCCACCGGGTGCACCCACATTGATGTAGTCCACATAGTCGCTGTGTGCCCACGCATCAAAGCCGTCGTTGACCATGCGGTCCAGGTGCTGAACAACGAATGTGGATCCCGGCTCCTGCGCCGCTGTGCTGAGTGAACGTGCCGCCTTGGTGCGCGACGCGAGGTTGAGTGCCCCATCGCCGAGCACCTTGGAGACCTTTGGTCCAAGAGAACCCGCCGCGAGCGCCACCGCGGCGTCACTCAGCGAGCTTGCTGGCATCTTGCCGTTAATGACGAGCACCGCCGTCCAGGTGATTCGCACGGTGGTGACAATCTTTGACACCACCTGCGCGACTCGTGCCACAGCCAGGAACGCCGCAGCCAGCGGTGCCCCGACCCCCACGGCTGCCAGCACGAATGCCGCGACGGTCAGCACGAGTGCCAGTTTGTCGAGCCACTCTTCGAGCAGTGGAAGCACGGTGGTGACCATCGATTCCAGGAAGTCGAGTAACTGATCCCACCGACTGTCGTTGAGGGATGAGCCGTCCACACCCGCGTCAATGGCGTCAGCAATCGAATCGGCAACGGCAGACCACTGCGCGAGCACCTGCTCGAGTTCGGTGTTTGCCGTTGCACGTGCACTTTCGATCCAGTGCAGGTGGCCCTCTTGCTGCGTGAGGTTGTAACGCACCGCAGGCAGGGACGGATCGGCCGGGTCGGCTGCGTCGATGCGCGCTCGCAGGTCCGCCACGAGCGCCACCGTGTGGTCGTGGTCGCTGTACGCGGTGCGAGCAATCTGCCGGATCGATTCGGCCTGCTCCTGGAAGGAACGCAAATGACCGGCATAGAGCGCAAGCTGCGTGGCAACGGCCTCATAACGTTCGTCCACCTCAAGCAACCGACCGCGCACCTTCTGCGCTGTGTCAACGAATGCCGCCACGGACTCGGACCCGGTGTACGCGGTGTCGATGACAGACGTGAGATTGGCGGTCGTCGCTTGGATCGCCTCGACGATGCTGCCGTAGTAGCGCGAATAGCGTGTGATCCGCTCTGCGTCGCCGTCGATGGGGCTGGTTGGGTCGAGCACATCCACCATCACGGCACCTCCGTGGCGGCGGCCCCGTCCGTTGGTGCGCTCAGGCTCTGCGCCAGCTGCCCATCCGCACTGGTCATGTACTCGGACACCGCGCTGGCGATCTGCGCCAGGTAGCGCACATCCTCTTTGACCTCCTGGCGATGGATACGCCACGTCCCGGCAAAGTCTTCAACCGCGTGGCGCAGCCGACCGGTTTGTGGTGCCTGACCGATCGCATCGGTCACCATGTCCACCATGGTGTCGGTGTCGTCAAACTCGTTGGCGATGCGTGCCAGGTCGGTGGAGCTGGCGTCGAGTGCGCTCAGGTCGATGCGCAATGCGTCCACAATCTTTCCCCCTCATGTAGCGATGTGCCGTGCGCTGCGGTGGATGCAGACGGGACGCGCCTGCATCCACCGCCGCAGCTTTACTGGCCGCGAATTGAACTGGCGAGCGTCTCGTCGGTCTGTTGTAGAGCGTCGGACGCTTGGCGTAGGAACTGCCCCAAACCCTCCAGCGAACTGATGGTTTGCTTGGCCGCCGTCGTGAAGCTGGTGTATTGCTCCTGGAACGCACCGGACGATGCGGTGGTGACGTACCCCCCAGACACAAGGTTGTCGATGTACGCCTTCAGTTCGTTGAGGCGGTTGTCGATGTCCCCCTGCCCGGAGGTCAGCTGGTCAGCGGCGAGGCGTAGGTCGTCGTAGGTGACGTTGATGTTGACCATAGTCTGAACTTCCTTCCGGCACCACCCCCCTGGTGGTGTCTATGCAACGTATCGGGATGTGCTGGCCGCGAGTGCCGTACGAGGCTGATCTGTGGAATTCGTGTTATCCACCCATGGAATTTGCACCGTGGTGACGCGACCGGACTCCACCCATATGCCTCGTCCCGGCGGCATGTCGGTGCGCGCCACCCGTGGCGCCGGCACGGAGAACAGAACCTGAGCGTCGGCGCTTTCCGGGGCCAAGAGCAGCCCCCGCCGTGACCCCTTGATCTCCGACACCAGGGGGCCTGACATCCATCCCTGGCAGTCGGCCTCACCGATGAGCAGGTGGCCTGCGCGGCGGGCCTGTTTGAGCAGGTGCACCAGCGCTGCGTCGTTCATTGAGGCTCCCACATCCTGCACATTTTCGATACACACGACGATTCCGTCGTCGCCGTGCACCGGCGATTCGAGGTCGGCAGCCCACGTATCGACAAATCTGTCCACGTCAGCCACGGACGTGTACGACGCTGTCCACACTGAGAGCCCGGCCAGTCGCGTTCGGCGTTGGGTGAGGTGGACGATGCGTCGGTGTGGGTATGCCCGACGGATCGCGGTGGCCAGCCAGGCTAAGGCGCCGGTGCGTCCGGTTCCGGCCTGACCGGCGATCATGATGGGCCGTTCCAGATCAAATCCACGCGGCTTTAGCGTGGCAGAGTCGATGCCGAGCGTCGGTAACCCGGCAACAGCGTCGGGCACATCACGGGGGGTGACCAGCGTGGGCATGCGTGGAATGGGCTCAGCTCGCCACTGCTCGGATTCGCCAAGTGTCGCTGCCAGAGCTTCAATCGCGTGGGCTTGGTCGTCGATGCGCGGCGAGCCGCCTAGGACGGCCACGTGCAGTTCCTTGCGGGTGGCCAGGTCAATGCCCCGGCCGGCCGGTGACTGGGAAGTCAGGCCAACTTTTCGTAAGCCCAACATGCTGTAGGCGGCATCGTCATTTTGACGCAGGGTGACCGTGCGGGGAATGAGCGCCTGGATCGAGGTGTGCAATGCGCCAATGCGGTCAGCACTGAGCACGACGTGAACACCCACGGCTCGGCCCGCTGCGAGGATCTCGCGGAAGGTGGCAAACACGTGGTGGCGTGCCACGTCGTTCATGTAGTCGGCCTGGAAGGAGCCGTAGCCGTCGATGAGCACCAGCACCCGAGGTAGCGGCGGTTGCGCACTGAGCGTCCGGAAGTGCGTCAGGGTCGATGCGCGGGAGGCGGTGAACACGGCACTGCGTTCACGCACCATGGCGACGAGGCGGGACATCATGCGGGCGACACGTTCGTGATCGTCGGCCTCGATGACGTCGGCAACATGGGGAAGCGGTCGCAGAATGTCCAGGCCTGCGCTGGCGGCGTCGATCGCGTATATGTGGACGGGCGCCAGTGAGGTGGACAGGGTTGCGCCCAACGCAATCGACCGCACAGCGGTGGATTTTCCGGCACCCGAGCCGCCCAGGATGAGCATATTGCCGTCGTGATCTGGCTCGAAGGTGACGGTGAACTGGGACTGATGTTGTGGGTCGTCGCCCACCGCGAACGCCACCGCATCGGGGACGGTGGGGGCAAGGTCGTCCAGCCGGTAGCACGCAGCGAGCTCGTCGAGCCACGGCCTGCGCGGTGCTGCCATGTTGAGGCGGGTCGCTCCGAGGCGCAGTGCGGCGACGACCCGGGCAACATCGGATTCGCCATCGGGAGCGCCGGGACGCACACCAATGCTCGCGCCGGTACGGGTACCCTCTCGCGTTGTCCACTGCGCACCCGCACCCAACGCACGTTCACGAACCGCCACCTCGCAGCTGGCGTGCCCTGGCACCGAATAGGAACCCGCGTAGGCACATTGGAACGCGGCGACGCGACCCGGCCCGGTACGCGCTAAGGCTCGCCCCGGTAGCGCCGGATCAACGTGCGCCGCCGTGGGAATTCCCAATATGTCGGTGGAGTCTGCTTCATCTGCCATTCGCAGGGCGATACGGAGGTTAGTGTTCGCGCGCAGGTTGTCTTTGATCACGCCAGTTGGACGCTGCGTTGCCAAAATCAGGTGTAGCCCCAACGAGCGGCCGCGCTGGGCAATATCCACTACGCCGTCCACGAACTCGGGCACATCGCGCGCCAACGTCGCAAACTCGTCCACCACGATCACCAGGCTCGGTGGCGCTTCGCTATCCCCTGCCCGGTAAAGCGTCTCGAGGTCCTTGGCCCCCTTGGCAGCCAGAAGCCGCTCGCGGTAATGGAGCTCGGCCCTCAATGAGGTGAGGGCACGCTCCACCAGGTGTGGCGTCAAGTCGGTCACGAGCCCCACACTGTGTGGCAAATTCACGCAGTCCGCGAAGGCCGAGCCTCCCTTGTAGTCCACAAACAAGAAGGTGACGCGCTGGGGACTGTAGGCGGCGGCCATGCCCAGCACCCACGCCTGCAAAAGCTCCGACTTCCCGGCGCCGGTGGTGCCACCCACCAAGGCGTGCGGGCCCTCCGTGGCGATGTCCAGATAGAACGGCTCCTGTCCCGTATGGCCGACGAGCGCGCGTAGGGAGAACGGCCTCAGGCTGTCCGGGTCCGGGA
>Ga0222423_1000413_pt1 | contig 31829 bp, 28 predicted proteins | sample 3A0metagenome_FD_182472 | JGI IMG/M metagenome (GOLD analysis project Ga0222423, IMG submission 182472) | Enriched microbial communities from leaf-cutter ant dump, University of Wisconsin, Madison, United States - 3A0 (version 2) | ecosystem: Environmental > Terrestrial > Nest > Insects nest >...
CAAGGTGTTCCGCTTCTGGGAGGCCAACGGCACCGCCTACATGGTCATGCCGCTGTACAGCGGCATGACCTTCAAGCAGGCCCGCGCCCAGATGCGCACGCCGCCCCCGGAGGCTTGGCTGCGCAAGCTGTTGTGGTCCGTGCTGGGCGCCCTGCGGGTGCTGCACGACGGCAAGACGCTGCACCGCGACATTTCGCCCGACAACATCTTCCTGCAGGACAACGGCCCGCCCGTGCTGCTGGACCTGGGGGCGGCCCGCCACGCCATCAACGACCAGGACCGCAAGCACACGGCCGTGCTCAAGGTGAACTACGCGCCCATCGAGCAGTACGCCGATGGCGACGAGGAACTGCGCCAGGGGCCGTGGAGCGACCTGTATTCCCTGGCGGCCGTGGTGCACGGCTGCCTGTGCAACGACACGCCGCTGCCGGCCACGCTACGCTCCATCCGCGACCGCATGGTGTCGTTCTCGCGCGTCGCGCGCACGGTGAAGCGCCAGTTCGGCGTCGAGTATTCCGCGCCTTTCGTCGCGGCGATCTCGCAAGCGCTGTCGCTCAAGCCCGAAGACCGGCCGCAGAGCATCGACGCCTTCCTGCAGCTCATGGAAATGACCACGGCGCCCGAAGGGAGCGAGCACTTCGACTTCCGGGCGGACCTGGGGGACATCTGGGTCGAGCCGGCGGACCAGCCGGGGCCCGGCTTCGTCACGCCGACGGTGGACGTGACCTCGGCGCCCGCGATCGTGGCGGAGCTCCAGGCGCAGCAGGCCCCGCGTGCGGCGGACGACGCGGACCACAGCGCACCACCTCCGGCGCCCGCCGAACCGGAGGACGTGGGCGGCGACACGGTCATGCTGGCCGGCCCGGACACCGTGGCGGCGGATGCGGGCGACACCGTCTTCATCGACGCGGGGGACACCGTGGCGTTCGATGGCGCGCACCGCCCCCACGAACTGGAAAGCCGCCGCAAGCCGCAGGGCACGAAACGCCGCCACCGGCATGGCGGGGAGCGGGAGGCTGCGTCCCGCCCGGCCGCCAAGGCAGGAAGAAAGCGCCCGCCGGTGGCCGTCTGGCTCGCCGTGGCGGTCTTCGCCGTGGTGGCCTCGGCCGCGGGGCTGCGCTGGGTCCAGGGCGGCAAGGCGCCCCAGGACGACATCATCACCGAGCTGGCCGAGCCGCCGGCCGCCGCCGCTTCGGTGGCGCAGGCATCGCTGGCCGAGCCCGCCTCCGGGGCGTCCTCGGCCGTCGCCGCGGCCACTGACGAGGCGGCCAGCGCGCCGGCGGAAGCGGCTGCATCCGCGCCCGCGCCGGCCTTCGTCGTGGCGTCGGCGCCGCGCACGGCACCCCGGACGCCCAAGCGCCCGGTGGCCGAACCTGCGCCCGCGCCGGTCGTGGTGCAGGAGGAGCCCCCGCCACCCCCACCCCCGCCAGTCGTTGTCGAGCCCAAACCGCGCCCGGTTCCGCCGCGGGTGCCGACCCCGCAGGAGGTCTGCGCGGACGCCAGCTTCCTCGCCCGGCCAATGTGCATCCACCAGGAATGCCAGAAGCCGTCGCAGGCCGGCCAGCCCGTCTGCGTGGAAAACCGCCGCCGTTACGAGGCCGAGGAACAGCGCCGCCGCCAGACGCCCAACTAGCGGCGCTTGTGCCAGAGCCCGCATTCTTCGTATAATCGCGGGCTTCGCAGCGTTTTTGTGGTCCCGCGGCGAAGCATCGGACCCACCTAAGAGGCTTTCACCAGAAAAGCACCGACCGTGGAAAAGGACCGCCAAACCCCCTCTTGAAGAAAAGAGAAACTCATGTCCACATTCAGCGCAAAGCCCGCTGAGGTCGTGCACGAGTGGTTTGTGATTGACGCGACCGACAAGGTCCTCGGACGAGTAGCCAGCGAAGTTGCTCTCCGTCTGCGCGGCAAACACAAGGCCATTTACACGCCTCACGTCGATACCGGCGATTTCATCGTCATCATCAACGCAGCCAAGCTCAAGGTCACTGGCACCAAGTCGCTCGACAAGGTGTACTACCGCCATTCGGGCTACCCCGGCGGCATCACGGCCACGAACTTCCGCGATCTGCAAGCCAAGCACCCCGGCCGCGCGCTGGAGAAGGCCGTCAAGGGCATGCTGCCCAAGGGCCCCCTCGGCTACGCAATGATCAAGAAACTCAAGGTGTATGGCGGTGCAGAGCATCCCCACACCGCCCAGCAGCCCAAGGCGCTGGAAATCTAAGGAGCCTTGAGATGATTGGTGAATGGAACAATGGCACCGGCCGTCGCAAGTCCAGCGTCGCCCGCGTGTTTCTGAAGAAGGGCTCCGGCAAGATCACGGTGAACGGCAAGGACATCCAGTCCTACTTCGGCCGCGAAACCTCGATCATGATTGCCAAGCAGCCCCTGGTGCTGACCAACCATGTCGAAACCTTCGACATCCAGATCAACGTGCACGGCGGCGGTGAATCCGGCCAGGCAGGCGCAGCCCGCCACGGCATCACCCGTGCCCTGATCGACTACGACGCGACGCTCAAGTCCGTCCTGAGCCAGGCTGGCTTCGTGACGCGCGATGCGCGTGAAGTCGAGCGTAAGAAGGTCGGCCTGCACTCCGCACGTCGCGCCAAGCAGTTCTCCAAGCGTTAAGCATCCGAACTGCTTTACAGAGCAAAAACCGCCTCCGGGCGGTTTTTTCGTTTAAGGTGCGCCTTTTTCCGCAAACCGTCCCCATGTCCCACTTGTCGATCGAGCCATGCGCCTTCGCCTGCTGCGCCGCCGGCTGACCATCAGCGCCCCGCGCGTGGCGATCCGCAGCGCCTTGCCCTGGCCCGTGCGCTGGCTGGCGCTGGCGGTGGTCTTCGGCTTTTGCGCGGCCGTGGCGCTGTGGGCCTTCGAGTTCGGCAAGTCCATCGCCGGCCTGGACACGGTCTCGCGCGAGGAGGTGATGAAGCTGCGCGCCGAGCTCACGCGCCTGCGCGACGAGGGCCAGGAGCAGCAGACCGTGGTCAATTCCGCGCAAAGCCTGCTGGTGGCCGAGCGGGCGGCCAAGGAAAGCCTGATGGCGCAGGTCAAGCAGCTGGAGGCGGACAACCGCACCCTGCGCGAGGACCTGGGCTTCTTCGAGAAGCTGATCCCGGCCGCCAAGACGGAAGGCCTCGCGATCCGCAGCCTGCAGGCCGAAGTGCTGGCGGGCCTGCAGCTGCGCTGGCAGGTGCTGGTGATCCAGGCCGCGCGCAACGCCCCCGAATTCAACGGCCGGCTGGAGTTGGTGCTCGCCGGCACCCAGGACGGCCAGCCCTGGACCCAGACCCAGCCGCCGCAGGGCCAGCCCGTCCAGGTCAAGCAGTACCGGCGCATGGAGGGCGTGCTCGATCTGCCGCCGAACGCCGTGGTAAAAACCGTGACCGCCCGGGTGCTGGAAGGCACGACGGTGCGCACCGCCCAGACCATGGCCCTCGAATAGCGGCCGCACAGGAGTCCCATCCATGTTTTCCCGCAAGAAGCAGCCCCCCATCAAGAGCCTGGTGGCGCAGGGCACCAAGATAGAAGGCGACGTGCATTTCTCCGAGGGCATGCGCATCGACGGGGAGGTGGTGGGCGACATCCGGGCCGCCGCCGGCCAGCCCAGCATCCTGGTGATTTCCGAGACCGCCCGGGCCGAAGGGGCGGTGCACGCGGACCACGTGATCATCAACGGCGAGGTGGTCGGCCCCGTGCACGCCGCGGAGCTGCTGGAGCTGCAGCCCAAGGCGAAGATCACCGGCAACGTGCACTACAAGGCGCTGGAGATGCACCAGGGCGCCGTGATCGCCGGCCAGATGTGCCCGGCCGCCGTGCTGGTGGAGGAAAAGCCCCCACTGAAGTTAGCGTCAAACGGGCAGTGACCTGAATTCCCGAGGGGTCTGCAGTACTATTCACCGCAAAACCCGAACCCGAAGGATCCCCCATGAGCGCAGTTGCCGAAAACCTCCAGACCGAAATGCCCGCCCCCATCCTGTTCACGGACAGCGCGGCGGCCAAGGTGGCGGACCTGATCGCCGAAGAGGGCAACCCCGACCTCAAGCTGCGCGTGTTCGTGCAGGGCGGCGGCTGCTCCGGCTTCCAGTACGGCTTTACCTTCGACGAGATCACCAACGAGGACGACACCACCATGACCAAGAACGGCGTGTCGCTGCTCATTGACGCCATGAGCTACCAGTACCTGGTGGGCGCCGAGATCGACTACAAGGAAGACCTGCAGGGCGCCCAGTTCGTCATCAAGAACCCCAACGCCACCACCACCTGCGGCTGCGGTTCCAGCTTCTCGGCCTGAACCCCGGGTGACAACAATGTCTTGCAAGCCGCCTTCGGGCGGCTTTCTTATTTCTTGATGCCCATGCAGCAGCAACCGCCCCAATCCCTGAAGATCATCCTGTGGCTGGTGGCCATCGGCTTCTTCATGCAGACGCTGGACGCCACCATCGTCAACACCGCGCTGCCGGCCATGGCGCGCAGCCTGGGCGAAAGCCCGCTGCGCATGCAGTCGGTGGTGGTGGCGTACTCGCTGGCCATGGCCATGCTGATTCCCGCGTCGGGCTGGGTGGCCGATCGTTTCGGCGCCCGGCGCGTCTTCCTGTCCGCCATCGTGCTGTTCGTGCTCGGCTCAGTGTTCTGCGCGCTGGCGCAGAACCTGAGCCAGCTGGTGGCGGCGCGCGTGGTGCAGGGTCTGGGCGGGGCGCTGCTGCTGCCGGTGGGGCGGCTGGTGGTGCTGCGCACCTTCCCGCGCGAGCAGTTCCTCTCGGCCATGAGTTTCGTGGCGATCCCGGGTCTGATCGGGCCGCTGATCGGCCCCACGCTCGGCGGCTGGCTGGTGGAGGTGGCCTCGTGGCACTGGATCTTCCTGATCAACGTGCCGGTGGGGCTGGTGGGCTGCATCGCCACGCTGCGCTACATGCCCGGCGAGGCCGCGCCCTCGGTGCCGCGCTTCGACCTGTCGGGCTACCTGATGCTGGCCTTCGGCATGGTGGCGCTGTCGCTCGCACTCGACGGGCTGGCCAGCCTGGGCCTGCGCCAGGCCAGCGTGCTGGTGCTCATGATCTTCGGGCTGGCCAGCCTGGTGGCGTACTGGCTGCATGCGGCGCGGCGGCCCGACCCACTGTTCTCGCCCCGGCTGTTCTCCGTGGATACGCTGCGCATCGGCCTGCTGGGCAACCTGTTCTCGCGGCTGGGCAGCTCGTGCATGCCGTTCCTGATCCCGCTGCTGCTGCAGGTCACCATGGGCTACTCGCCCTTGCAGGCGGGGCTGATGATGCTGCCCGTGGCCGTGGCGGGCATGTCGATGAAGCGCTTCACCACGCCGCTGATCACCCGCTTCGGCTACCGGCAGGTGCTGGTGGTCAATACCTGGCTGGTGGGGCTCACGATGGCCAGCTTTGCCCTCGCCGCGCCCGCGCAGCCGCTGTGGGTGCACGTGGTGCAGCTGGCGGCGTTCGGCGCCGTGAACTCGCTGCAGTTCACCGCCATGAACACCGTGACCCTGAAGGACCTGGAGCACGCCATGGCGAGCAGCGGCAACAGCCTGCTGTCGATGGTGCAGATGGTGGCCATGGGCATGGGCGTGGCGGCCGCCGGGGCGGTGTTGGCCGCGTTCACCGACTTCTTCCAGGCGGGCGCCACGGGCCAGACGCTGCATGCCTTCCAGGCCACGTTCGCCTGCATGGGGCTGATCACCGTGGCGTCGGCGGGCATCTTCTGGCAGCTCTCGCCCCAGGACCGAGCCGGCAGCCGGGCCGTTGCCGCGGACCACGAGTGATTACGCTGGGTAGACAGCACCCAGCACGCGCAGCCCCGCCGCGCCGGTGACGCCGGGCAGGTTGCCCGGCAGGCCGTGCAGCGTCTGGCGCGCCAGCCAGGCGAAGGCGGCGGCCTCGACTTGCAGCGCGGGCAGGCCCAGTGCGTCCGTGGCGACAACGCGCAGCGCGGGGCAGGCCGCCTGCAGGCGCGCCATGAGATGGGTGTTGAGCGCGCCCCCGCCGCACACGGCCAGGGTGGTGCTATTTAGTTGATAGCTGCTGGCGCTTGCTGCGCAGGCGCTGGCGGTCAATTCGGCCAATGTGGCCTGCACGTCTTCCGGCCGGGCTGGCCCGCAGCGCTGCAAATGGTCCGCGAGCCAAACGGGGTTGAACAGGTCGCGCCCCGTGCTCTTGGGCGGCGGCTTGTGCAAAAAGGGCTCCTGCAGCAGCGCGGCCAGCAGCCCGGGCAGCACCTGGCCGCTGGCGGCCCAGGCGCCGCCGGCGTCGAAGGGCTGGCCCGTGTGCTGCTGGCACCAGTGGTCCATGAGGGCGTTGCCCGGGCCGCAGTCGAAGCCCAGCACGCCGCCGTCGCCGCCCAGCACGCTGAGGTTGGCAATGCCGCCGATGTTGAGCACAAGCACCGTCTCGCCCGCCCGGCCGAACACGCCCTGGTGGAAGGCGGGCACCAGCGGCGCCCCCTGGCCGCCCGCCGCCACGTCGCGGCTGCGGAAGTCGGCCGCCACGGCGATGCCCGTGCGCTCGGCCAGCAGCGGGGGGTTGCCCAGCTGCAGGGTGTAGCCGGTGCCGTCGAACTCCTGGGGGCGGTGGCGCACGGTCTGCCCGTGGGCGCCGATGGCGCGGATGGCGCTGGCAGGCTGGCCGCTGCGTTCCAATAGGGTGCGCACCACCTCGGCATAGGCCCGCGACAGCGCGTTGCTCGCCAGGGCGGCGCGGTGCAGTTCGTTGTCGCCAGGGGTGTTGAGGGCGAGCAGTTCGGCGCGCAACTCCGGGGCGAAGGGCGCGCTGGCGTGGTGCGTGACCCGCATGCGCGGGCCGGAGAAATCGGCCAGCACCCCGTCGATGCCGTCGAGCGAGGTGCCCGACATCAGGCCGATGTACAGCTCGGTCATGACCGAGCTTATTCCGCGCTGGCCTGCTCGATGAGTGCTGCAGCGCCCAGTTGCACGCGCATGTTGGCGGCCAGGCGGTCGAAGGCCGGGCGCGCCGCGGCCGAGATGGGCGTGCCGCTCTCGCTGGCCGCCACGATGGTCATCGGATCCTGGTGCACGCCGTTCACGCGGAACTCGAAGTGCAGGTGCGGCCCCGTGGCCCAGCCGGTGGAGCCCACGGCGCCCAGCGTCTGGCCCTGCTCGACCGACTGGCCCTGGCGCACGTCGATGCGGCTCAGGTGGGCGTAGACGGTGACGTGCTGGTTGCGGTGCTTGACGAAGACCACGTTGCCGAAGCCGTTCTGCACGCCGGCAAACTCCACCACGCCATCGCCCACCGTGCGCACGGTGGTGCCCGTGGGGGCCGCGAAGTCGGTGCCCAGGTGGGCGCGCCAAGTTTTCAGGATGGGGTGCATGCGCATCTTGAAGCCGCTGGTCACGCGCGAGAACTCCACCGGGGAGGTGAGGTAGGCGCGGCGCATGCTTTCGCCGTCCAGGGTGTAGTAGGCGCCCTTGGTGGCGTTGGGTTCCTGGAACCAGATGGCCTGGTGCGTCTTGCCGCCGTTGACGAACTCGGCGCTCAGCACGCGGCCGCTGGAGAGGGGCTCGCCGTCGGCCTCCTGCGTTTCGTACACCACGGAGAAGCGGTCGCCCTTGCGCAGGGAGCGGCGGAAGTCGATGTTGCCCGAGAACAGCTCGGCCATTTGCACGGCCACGGCGTCGGGGATGTTCGAGGCGTCCGTCGCGGCGAACAGCGAGCTCTGGATGACGCCGCCCGCCAGGCGGGTGCTGGTCGTCATCTTGGCCGTTTCCAGGCGCGAGGTGAATTTGCCATCGCCGGCGCGCTCCACGATCAGGCGGCGGAAGTTGCCGCTGTCGTCGGGCACCCAGCGCACGGTCAGGCGCACCAGCTGGTGGTCGTCGGTGGTCTCGGCCGACACGGTGCGGCTGGTGCGGCCCAGCACGTTCTGGCGCACGGAGGCGTCGCTGCGCAGGAAGGCGGCGGCGGCCGGGTCGGCCACGCCCAGGCGCTGGAACAGGGATTCGGGGGTGTCGCTGCTGCGCATCTGCTCCGAGCGGAACAGCGAGAAGCCGGGGGTGTCGAGCTGGCCGAGCACCAGGTTGTCGGCCAGCGACTCGACGGGGTAGCTCACCATGCGCACCGGCATGTCGGCGGGATCGGGCGCGAGGGAGGCCACGGCGAAAGCGCCGCCGCCGCCGGTCAGCAGCACGGTGGCCACGGCGGCGGTGATGCGCTTGGGGTGTTTCTGAAGGGTGTGGGACAGCCGGTCAAGCAGAGCGGTGCTGGCGGTGCGGACCGTAGTGAGGCCGTGAATCAATGGTCTATCCCCAGGGTGAGCGTGGTCCATGACACTTCCCCGCTGCGCGCGCAGGCGGGGCAAGGCAGGAGGCACGGGCTGTCAAGGTGGCAGGTATTCGACGGGGGCGCTGCCGGGTCGAACGGGCGGGCCCACTAGAATCCGCCCTTAGCAATGTGGGCGCAAGTATAGCGGCGCACGCTGTATAGACATCCCAAAAAACCCTTATGAATCAATCTGCTGTTACAACAGGACCGGTCTCCGATGGTGTAGGACGGGCGCTCGAGGTGTCGCTGCGCGGCGTGGAGGAGCTGCTGCCCCAGGACGAATGGGTGAAAAAGCTCGCGCGCTCGGAGGCCACGGGCCAGCCGCTGCGCATCAAGCTCGGGCTGGACCCGACGGCGCCGGACATCCACATCGGCCACACCGTGGTGCTCAACAAGATGCGCCAGCTGCAGGACCTGGGGCACCAGGTGATCTTCTTGATCGGCGACTTCACCAGCCTGATCGGCGACCCCTCGGGGCGCAACAGCACGCGCCCGCCGCTCACGCCCGAACAGATCAAGGCCAACGCCGAGACCTACTACCGCCAGGCCAGCCTGGTGCTGGACCCGGCGCGCACCGAGATCCGCTACAACAGCGAGTGGAGCGAGCCGCTGGGCGCCAGCGGCATGATCCAGCTCGCTGCCAAGTACACGGTGGCGCGCATGATGGAGCGCGACGACTTCCACAAGCGCTTCACCACCGGCCAGTCGATCAGCGTGCACGAGTTCCTGTACCCGCTGATGCAGGGCTACGACTCGGTGGCGCTCAAGAGCGACCTGGAACTGGGCGGCACGGACCAGAAGTTCAACCTGCTCATGGGCCGCCACCTGCAGCAGGAGTACGGCCAGGAGCCGCAATGCATCCTGACCATGCCGCTGCTCGTCGGCCTGGACGGCGTGGACAAGATGTCCAAGTCCAAGAACAACTACATCGGCATCGCCGAGGACGCGAACACCATGTTCGCCAAGGTGCTGTCGATCAGCGACACGCTGATGTGGGACTGGTTCACCCTGCTGTCCTTCCAGAGCCTGGCCGAGATCGCCGCGCTCAAGGCCGAGGTTGCGGGCGGGCGCAACCCCAAGGACGCCAAGGTGATGCTGGCCAAGGAGATCACCACGCGCTTCCACAGCGCGGCGGCGGCCGATGCGGCCGAGCAGGACTTCATCAACCGCAGCAAGGGCGGCGTGCCGGACGAGATCCCGGAAGTGTCGATCCCGGGCGCCCCGCTGGGCATCGGCGCCCTGCTCAAGCAGGCCAACCTCGCGCCCTCGACCAGCGAGGCCAACCGCCTGATCGACGGCGGCGGCGTGCGCGTGGACGGCTCCGTGGTCAGCGACAAGGGCCTCAAGCTCGGCGCGGGCACCTACGTGGTGCAGGTGGGCAAACGCAAGTTCGCGCGCGTCACGCTCGCGGGTTGATAGTGGTCAAATCGGCCTCCAGCGCTTGTCCAGAAAGCGCTGGCAGCTATCAAAATTAATTAACCAATAATCAACCCAGGTCGTCGTTAAGGTCCGGGTCCGGTACGTCGCCGATGGCCTCGCGCGTGGCCTGGGCCTGCAGCTGCAGCCAGGCGCAGAACGCCTGCACCTCGGGCCGCTGGGCGCTGCGCGGTCCCACGATGAGCCAGTAGCTCAGGGGCGAGTCGATGCGGTGCCCCGGCAGCACCTCCACCAGGTCGCCCCGGGCCAGCGCGTCCGCCACCAGCGGCATGCGCGCCAGCGCCAGCCCCTGGCCGCTGAGGGCGGCCTGCGCGATCTGGTGCGCGTAGTTGAAGTACAGCCAGCGCGCGGGCTGCAGCTTGTCCAGGCCGCGCGTGTCGAACCAGCGGCGCCAGCTCAGGTACTCCAGGTAGTGGGTGCGGTGCGCGTCGCCCGCCTCGATCAGCGTGAACTGGGCCACGTCCTCGGGCGTGCGCAGGGGCTTGCCGCTCTTGAGCAGCCAGGGGCTGGCCACCACCGCCAGTTGCTCGCCGAACAGGCGCACGCCGCCGCCGGTGGCGCCGCCGGGCATGGCGTAGCGCAGCGCCAGGTCCACGTCGGACGTGTCCAGGTCCACCTGCACGTCGCTTGCGTCGATGCGGATGTCGATGCCCGGGTTGTCGCGCTGGAACTCCTCCATGCGCGGGATCAGCCACATCGACGCGAAGCTCGCCCAGGTGGTGATAGCCACGCTGCGCCGCCCCGCCGTCTGGCGCACCAGGCGCACGGCGGCGTCCATGCGCTCCAGCGCAGGCGCCACGGCGCGCTGCAACTGCGCGCCCGCGCCCGTCAGCTCCACGGCGCGCGTGTGGCGCAGGAACAGCGGCACGCCCACCTCTTCCTCCAGCGCCTGGATCTGGCGGCTCACGGCCGACTGGGTGAGCGCCAGCTCGTCGGCGGCAGCGCGGAAGTTCAGGTGCCGCGCCACCGCCAGGAAGGCGCGCCAGTGGCCGGTGGCCACGGGGCGGGTGCGGATGATGGCGGGCGCGGGAAGGGGGGAAGAGGCCATGGCAGGGACGGACTGGGTTGATTCATGCGATGACGGAATGAATAGCGTACCGCGTTTTCATTGGACCGTGTGCGGGGACAAGCGCAGTATCTCGACTCCACAACACTTTTCTTCATCCACAAGGAGCACGCCATGGTATCCCCCGGCATTCTGGAATCGCAACAATCCGTGCAAGCCCCGCTGGCTGGCCGTACTGCGGCCGGCTGCTGGAAACTGACAGCGGGCACGGCCCTGTCGCTGCGCCCGCGCCAGCGCGGCGTGCTGGAGGTGGCGCAGGGGCGCGTGTGGCTCACCGCCGGCGGCTCGGCCGACCACGTGCTGCTGGCCGGCGAACGCTGGGCCGTGGACGCCGGCCAGCACGTGGTGCTGGAGGCCTGGAGCCCCGCGGATGCCGCCGCCGACCCGGTGGCCTTCCGCTGGGACGTGGCGGCCGCGCCCCGGGCCGCCGCCGAATGGGAGCAGGGCGTGGCCCAGCCCCTGCGGGACCTGCTCCAGGCCGTGGCCGACGCCCTGGCCGCGGGCGGGCGGCTGGCGGCGGGGCTGGGCCGGTTCGCCCTGCACCGCATGGCGCCGCAGCGCCCGGGCCGGACGGTCTGAGCCATGCATGCGGAAAAAGCATCAATGACCGCCATGCTTTTCATTGGACGCGCGGCCGCAGCCCGCGCATCATATGGGTCATCTAGGGTAAACCCGGAGAATGCAATGATCAACAACCAAGTTCTGAAGTTTCAACAATCCCCCGTCGCTGGCAAGGACGCCGGCTCCGTGGCGGCCGGCGCTGCCATCACCCTGGCGCCCCGTGCGGCCATGGTCCTGCGCATCGCCGAAGGCCAGGCTTGGGTGACGCTGAACGTGGGCCCGCACGGCGAGGCCGGCGGCGACGTGTTTCTGTTCCCTGGCCAGACGCTGCAGCTGGCCGCGGGCCAGCAGGCGGTGCTGGAGCCGCTGGGCGGCCGCTCCCTGCGCTACCGCTGGACGGTGGCCCAGGCGCTCGGCGCCAGCCCCGCGCCCTGGTGGCGCCGGGCCGCGTTCGGCAGCACGTCCGCCGAGCCGCGCTTCTCGGCGGAAGCCTGCTGGGCGTAAAGCCCGGCTGGCTGCAGACCCGCAGCCAGCCGCATTGACCGGCGGGTGCCCCAGGCAAGCCGCCAGCGCCATGGACTCACCATGCGCTGGCGGCTTTTTTCGTCTTTGCCACCGCCGATAATCCCAGGCTCAGCCACGCGGCGCTCCGCATTCCCAGACTTTCATGACCCCACTCGACATCCTCATCATGGCGGCCGGCAAGGGCACGCGCATGAAAAGCCGCATCCCCAAGGTGCTGCAGCGCCTGGCCGGGCGCCCGCTGCTGCACCACGTGCTGGGCCAGGCTGGGCTGCTCCACGCGCGCAGCGCCATCGTTGTCACCGGCCATGGTGCTACAGAAGTGGAAGCTGCCAGCGCAGACCCCGCAAGCGCTGGAGCCAGTTTTGACCTGAAATTCGTGCGCCAGGAACCGCAACTCGGCACCGGCCACGCCGTGCAGCAGGCCGTGCCGGTGCTGGCGGATGACGGAGTGGTGCTCATCCTCAACGGCGACGTGCCGCTGATCGCCCAGCCCACGCTGCAGGCGCTGGTGCAGGCCTGTGCGGGCGAGCATCTGGCCCTGCTGACCGTGGACACCGGCGCCAGCGCCGACGGCTACGGCCGTATCGTGCGCGGGGCCGACGGGTCGGTGCAGGCCATCGTCGAGCACAAGGACGCCAGCGCCGACCAGCGCCGCATCACCGAGTGGTACAGCGGCGTGATGGCCGCGCCCGCCGCGCTGCTCAAGCCCCTGCTGGCGCGGCTGCGCAACGACAACAGCCAGGGCGAGTTCTACCTGACCGACGTGGTCAAGCACGCCGTGGCCGACGGCCTGCCGGTGCGCGCCATCACCACCGCTGACGCGGTGCAGGTGGCGGGCGTCAACAGCCCCGCGCAACTGGCCGAGCTGGAGCGCGCTTACCAGCTGCGCCAGGCCCACGCGCTGATGGAGCAGGGCGTGCGTCTGGCCGACCCGGCGCGCTTCGACCTGCGCGGTAACGCGCAGTCCGGTGTCGGCGGCGAACTGCAGTGCGCGCAGGACGTGGAAATCGACGTGGGCTGCATCTTCACGGGCCGCGTGGCGCTGGGCGAGGGCGCGCGCATCGGCGCGTACTGCTGCATCGCCAACGCCACCATCGCGGCGGGTGCCGTCATCCACCCCTTCACCCACATCGACGGTGAAAAGCTGGGCGCCAGCGTGGGCGAGGGCGCGCTCATCGGCCCCTTCGCCCGCCTGCGCCCCGGCGCGCAGCTGGGGCGCGAGGTGCACATCGGCAACTTCGTGGAGGTGAAGAACTCCACCCTGGCCGACGGCGCCAAGGCCAACCACCTGGCCTACCTGGGCGACGCCACCGTGGCCGAGCGCGTGAACTATGGCGCGGGCAGCATCACCGCCAACTACGACGGCGCGAACAAGCACCGCACCGTGATCGAGGCCGACGTGCACGTGGGCAGCAACTGCGTGCTGGTGGCGCCCGTCACCATCGGTGCGGGCGCCACCGTGGGCGGCGGCAGCACCATCACCAAGGACGTGCCCCCTGGCACGCTGGGCGTGGCGCGCGGCCGGCAGGCCAACATCGCCAACTGGAAGCGGCCCCGCAAGCCATGAGCGAACTGGAGCGGCTGCGCGACGAACTGGCCCAGGCGCGCCAGCGCATCGACGACATGGCCGCCGCGCAGGAAGAGTTCCTGCGCGCCGTGTCGCACGACCTGCGCGCGCCGCTGCGCCATGTGACGTCCTACGGCGCGCTGGTGCGGGAATTGTTGGAAGAGCTGGACGGCGCGCCGCCGCCGCAGGTGGCGGAGGCGCTGGGCTTTCTCGCCACCATGGAGCAGTCCGCGCGCCGCATGGGCCAGATGATCGACGGCCTGCAGGCCATCGCCCGCGCGGGCCGCGCGCCGCTCGAACTGCGGGCCGTTCACCTCGCCGACGCGCTGCGCGAGGCGCGCACCGCGCTCGCTCCGCAGGAGGCGGGCCGTACCGTGCACTGGCACATCGCGCCTGATTTGCCTGCCGTGCGCGCCGATGCCGCGCTGCTTGCGCGACTGCTCGTGCAGGTGCTCGGCAACGCGCTCAAGTTCACGCGCGGGCAGGCCGAGGCGCGCATCGACGTGCAAGCCGCGCCCGGCGACGCGGGCCGCGTGGTGGTCACGGTGCGCGACAACGGCGCGGGCTTCGACGGTACGCGCGCACGGAACCTGTTCGGCGTGTTCCAACGCATGCACCGCGAGGCGGATTTCGAGGGCGTGGGCGCCGGGCTGGCCCTGTGCCAGGCCATCGCGCAGCGGCACGGCGCCACCATCGGCGCCGAGGCAGCCGTGGGCCAGGGCTGTACCGTCCGGCTCGACTGGCCCGGGGCCTAGGAGCGCGCTTCCAGCCGCCGCAGGCGCTGGCGCAGCACCGTCACCTCCTCGATCAAATCGGTGGTGAGCGCGGCCAGATGGGGGTCGGCGTCGAAGGTCGATTCCAGCCGCGCCAGGCGGCGCGCGCGCACCACCGTGGCGCTGCTGAACTGCCAGCGGCCGTCCGCCTGTTCGCCCTGCAGCAGGCCGGCCTCCAGCCGCTCCACCACCCAGCCCGGCGCCATGCAGCAGGAGCGGGCCAGTTCGTCGAGGGTGAGGCGGGCCTGCTCGTCGAGCAGCTCGGCCAGGGCGTTGTCCAGAAAATCGTGCGTGGCCATGGTGTTCAAGCTCCTTGCGCGCCGTCCACGTTGCCGCGTGGCTGGAATTGCGGAAATGCCTGGGCGAAGGCGCGGTACGCCTGCTGCTGCTCGGGCGTGGCGGCGGCGGGCAGGGCCAGGTGCAGCTCCAGGTACAGATCGCCCGGGGTCGCGGCAGGAATGCCGCGCTCCTTGAGGCGCAGCTTGCGCCCCGGCTTCCAGCGCGGTGGCACGGTCACTTCCACGGTGCTGCCACCGGGCGTCTGCACCTCGATGGCACCGCCCAGCTCGGCCTCCCAGGGCGCGACGGAGACGCTTTGGTACACGTCGCGGTCCTCGGCGCGCCAGCGCGCGTCGGGCTTGAAGCGCACTTCCAGGAACAGGTCGCCCGCGCCCGCGCCGCCCAGGCCGGGGCTGCCCTGGCCCGCCAGGCGGATGAGCTGGCCCTCGCGCACGCCCTTGGGGATGGTCACCTGCAGCTGCCGTTCCGCGTTCACGAGGTGGCCGGCTTCGTCCAGGTGCGCGCCGTGCAGCGTCAGCAAGCGCTCGGCGCCGTGGTAGGCGTCGCGCAGATCCAGCTCGATGCTCGCGTGGTGGTCGCGCCCGCGCTGCTGGGGCGGCGGGCGCGTGCCGCCCTGCGCCCGGCGCGCATGCGCGGCGCGGCCGAAGAGCTGTTCGAAGAAGTCGCTGTACCCGGCCGCGTCCATGCCTTCGTCCGGGGCGCCGGTGTACTCGAAGCCCGCGTCCCAGTTCGGCGGCGGGCGGAAGTCCTGGCCCGCGTGGTGCGGCCCCTGCGCTGCCTGGCCTGCCTGGCGGCCCAGCGCGTCGTAGGCGGCGCGCTTCTCGGGGTCGGACAGGACGGTGTTGGCCTCGTTGACCTCGGCCATGCGCGCGGCCGCGTCGGGCTCCTTGCTCACGTCGGGGTGGTACTTGCGCGCCAGCTTGCGGTAGGCCTTCTTGATGTCGTCGGCGGAGGCGCCGCGCTCCACGCCGAGGGTCTGGTAGTAGTCCTTGAACTCCATGCGTTCTCCGTGCGTAACTCGCTCCAGATGATGGCACGACACCCCAAGGTCAAGGGAACTTCTTTTTTGATAGCTGCCAGCGCTTACCCATCAAGCGCTAGAGGCACTTTTGTATCGAATTTTGCCCGCCGCGTCGCGAAGAACGCCTTGACGTTGCGCACGTTGGCGTCGCCCGTGAACAGCCGCTGCGACAGCGCCAGGTAGCCCGGCATGTCGCGCGTGTGCAGCACCAGCACGAAGTCCGGCCCGGGCGAGACGCGCCAGCACTGCTGCACGGCGGGCTCGGCCACGGCGCGGGCCTCGAAGGCGTCGAGCTGCTCGGCGCCCTGGCGGTCCAGCGATACCTCCACGATGCAGGCCAGCCCGTGGCCCTGCAGTGCGGCCAGCCGGTCGGGCTGCAGGATGGCGACCTGGCGTTCGATCAGCCCCGCGTCCTGCAGCCGCTTGACGCGGCGCAGGCAGGTGGGCGGCGACACGTGCGCTTGCGCGGCCAGGGCCTGGTTGCTCTGGGCGGCGTCGGTCTGCAGCAGGTCGAGCAGGTGCAGGTCGATGGTGTCGAGGGTGATGGATTCCATATTTCTCAATAATTTGGACTTTTATTTCTTGATTGACGATTGGTGAAATTTAAGTTCAAAAAATTGACAATTTCAAGCAGAAATTATTTTGCTGCCTGCCTACCATCGCGCCATTCCAATCCACCAGGGGCAAGCATCCATGTGCGGTATCGTCGGCGCGGTCTCCACGCGCAACATCGTTCCCATCCTCGTGCAGGGCCTGCAGCGGCTCGAATACCGGGGCTATGACTCCTGCGGCGTCGCGGTGCACGGCCCGGCGGGCCTGCAGCGCGCCCGCAGCACCGCCCGCGTGGCCGAGCTGCTGGAGCAGGTGCAGACCGAGCACGTGGAGGGTGCCACCGGCATCGCCCACACGCGCTGGGCCACGCACGGCGCACCGGCGGTGCACAACGCGCACCCGCATTTCAGCCACGGCACGGGCGACGCGGCGGGCACGCCGGGCCGCGTGGCATTGGTGCACAACGGCATCATCGAAAACCATGAGGAGTTGCGCCGTGCGCTGCAAGCACGCGGCTACGTGTTCGCCAGCCAGACCGATACCGAGGTGATCGCGCACCTGGTGGACAGCCACTACGGCGGCGACCTGTTCGAGGCCGTGCAGGCCGCCGTGGCCGAACTGCACGGCGCCTACGCCATCGCCGTGATGCACAAGGACGAGCCGCACCGTGTGGTGGGCGCGCGCGCGGGCTCGCCGCTGATCCTGGGCGTGGGGCAAGGGGAACACTTTTTGGCCAGCGACGCCATGGCGCTGGCGGGCGTGACGGACCAGATCGTCTACCTGGAAGAAGGCGACCTTGTGGACCTGCAGCTGGGCCGCTACTGGATCGTGGGCCAGGAAGGCAAGCAGGCCCAACGCCCCGTGCGCACCGTGCAGGCCCACAGCGGCGCGGCCGAGCTGGGCCCGTACCGCCATTACATGCAAAAGGAAATCTTCGAGCAGCCCCGCGCCATCGCCGACACGCTCGAAGGCGTGGAAGGCATCGTGCCCGAGCTGTTCGACGGCCAAGGCGGCACGGCCGCCTGGCGCGTGTTCAAGGAAATCGACCGCGTGCTCATTCTGGCCTGCGGCACCAGCTACTACAGCGGCTGCACCGCCAAGTACTGGCTGGAGGACATCGCGGGCATCCCCACGCAGGTGGAGGTCGCCAGCGAGTACCGCTACCGCACCAGCGTGCCCGACCCGCGCACCCTGGTCGTCACCATCAGCCAGTCCGGCGAGACGGCCGACACCCTGGCTGCCCTGCGCCACGCGCAGAGCCTGGGCATGCGGCACACGCTGACCATCTGCAACGTCGCCACCAGCGCCATGGTGCGCGAGTGCGCGCTGGCCTACATCACCCGCGCGGGGGTGGAGATCGGCGTGGCCAGCACCAAGGCCTTCACCACGCAGCTCGCGGGCCTGTTCCTGCTGACCTTGGCGCTGGCCCAGTCCAAGGGCCGCCTGACGGAAGCGCAGGAAGTCGCCCACCTCAAGGCCATGCGCCACCTGCCCGTGGCGCTGCAGGCCGTGCTGGCGTTGGAGCCCCAGCTCATCAGCTGGGCCGAGGACTTTGCGCGCATGGAGAACGCGCTCTTCCTGGGCCGGGGCTTGCACTACCCCATCGCGCTCGAAGGCGCCCTGAAGCTCAAGGAAATCAGCTACATCCACGCCGAGGCATACCCGGCGGGCGAACTCAAGCACGGCCCGCTGGCGCTGGTGACCAGCAGCATGCCGGTGGTGACGGTGGCGCCCAACGATGCGCTCTTGGAAAAGCTCAAGAGCAACATGCAGGAAGTGCGCGCCCGCGCCGGCGTGCTCTACGTGCTGGCCGACGCCGACACGCGCATCGAGAGCGGCGAGGGCATCCATGTGATCCGCATGCCCGAGCACTACGGGGCGCTCAGCCCGCTGCTGCACGTGGTGCCGCTGCAGCTGCTGGCGTACCACACGGCCTGCGCACGGGGGACGGATGTAGACAAGCCCAGAAACCTCGCGAAGAGCGTGACGGTGGAGTGAGGTGGCCGTCGGCAATTGGCTGTTGTGATCGTAAAAATAAGCCCTGTAACCTGAAAATTAACTCTATAAATTTCACAGGGTTCGGTGCTCGGGGGCGAGCGCTCCCGCTTTTTTGCTATGAACGCGAGACGCCGTGCGGTTCGTGTGGACATCCAGAGCATTGACCGAAGCCCTGAGTTGCTGCTGCTACACTTTTTTTCTCATGCGCCGCTGGTTCGCCATTCTTTTGCTCGTATTGCTGCCTGCCCAGTTGACCTGGGCGGCGGCGGCCGGCTACTGCATGCACAAGCCGGGTGCGGCAGTGAACCACTTCGGGCACCATGAGCACGTCGAACACAGCCACGCATGCGCGTCGTCGCAAGCCTCGGTGGACGTGCCGGATGGCGAGGGCGGCGACGCTTCCGCCGGCGCCAGCCACGACTGCGGACATTGCCATGGGCACGCCGCAGGCATTCCGCTGGACGTCAAGCCTCTGCGGATCGACTGGGTTCGCGGTGCATCGGCGCAGGCAAGCGAAGAACTATGGCCCGCACATGCCGCAGTGAGGCCCGAGCGCCCCAAATGGGTTCATCTCGCCTGATCGGCGAGGCGGGACCCTCCTTTTCCTGATTCCCGCCCGCATCCGGGCGCCCGCCACCGTGGGCGCCCGGATGCGGCGCGGCCGTTGGGTCGTCACTCGCCGATCTCCCGTGTATTTCCCTCATCACTGGAGCATCGGATGTTTCCGAAAACACCCCTATCGACCGTTTTGCGGCAGGCCGTGCTTGCCGCTGTTGTTGCCGGCCCCAGCGCCGGTACGTTTGCCCAGGCGCCCGTGTCGCCGACCAGCCTCAAGGACGTCTTCGACCTGGCCTGGGGGCAGCAGCCTGAATCGCGGGCCCTGCCCGAGCGCCGGGATGCCGCGCAGGCACAGCAGCGGGCAGCAGCAGCCTGGACGCCTGAGCCCCCCGCGCTCGAAATCATCCACAAGACCGACCGGTTTGCCCGCAACAACGGAGCCCGTGAGCTGGATGTCGGCGTGGCCATTCCCCTCTGGCTGCCCGGCGAGCGGCGCCGCAGCAGTTCGCTGGCGGATGCCGAGGCCGCTGCGGCAGAAAGCCGTGCGGCGGCTGCCCGCCTGCGGCTCGCCGCCACGGTGCGCGAGGCCTGGTGGAACTGGGAACGCGCGCGTATCGACGCCGACATTGCGCGCGGGCAACTGGGCAGCGCGCGCCGCATCGCCACTGATGTCGGACGGCGGGCAAGAGCAGGCGACCTGGCGAAAGCCGACCAGTACCAGGCCGATGGCGCCGTCGCAGCCGCTGAGGCGGCCGTGGCACAGGCCGAAGCCGGGGTCACGGGCGCGCTGCAGCAGTTGAAGGCGCTGGCCGGGGGCGCGGGCATCGCCGCGCCTGCGGGAGCGCCGTCCGCCGAGGCTGAACCCATTCCGGCAGACGCACCGCAGCACCCTGCACTGGAAGAGGTGAAGGACCGCGCAGCCGTGGCCGAGCATGCGGCGGACCTGGCGGCCACGCGGTCACGCGCCAACCCCGAGCTGACGCTTTCCACCACGCGCGAGCGCGGGGCATTTGGCGAGCGCTACGACCCGTCCATCACGGTGGGCATCCGCATTCCATTCGGCGGCGGCTCGCGCCATGACAGCCGGGTGGCGGCGGCACGGGCCGACGCCACGGAAGCACAGGCACAGCTCGCGCTGGACCGGATACGGCTGCAGTCCGAAGGTGAAGCCGCCGCGGTCCGCGTCCAGGCCGCCCGGGCACAGCTCGCAGCCACGGAACGCCGCGCCACGCTGGCAGGCGAGACGCGCGGCTTCTTCGACAAATCCTTCCGCCTGGGCGAAACCGACCTGCCAACGCGCCTGCGCATCGAGAGCGAAGCCTTTGATGCCGAACGCCAGGCCGCGCGCAGCCGCATCGAGCTGGCTGCGGCCATCTCCGCATGGCGCCAAGCGCTGGGCCTGTTGCCCCAATGACAGGAGGAAATTAAATGAAATTGGCCCCCAGCGCTTATCCAGAAAGCGCAAGCAGCTATCAAATAAATAGTAACCATCCACTGGCAACCTTCACCATGAAACCCTCATTCCTGCTGGCGATGCTTGGCATCGCCGCTGTTCTCTTCGTGCCTGCGCTGGCGCATGCCGGTGACGGCCACGACCACGGCGAGGCGACCCCGGCCGCCGCCGGCACCGCGCTGCCTCGGTTCGCTGCCGTCTCCGATGCCTTCGAACTCGTCGGCGTGCTCGACGGCAAGCGCATCACGCTGTGGCTCGACCGGGCCGACGACAACGCGCCCGTGACCGGCGCGCGAATCGAACTCGACATCGCCGGCGAGAAGCTCCAGGCCGGGCAGCACGACGACGCCTACGAGGTCGTGCTGGCCTCCGAGCCCCAGCCGGGCGTTCTGCCGATCACCGCGACAGTCACCGCAGGCAGCGAGATCGACCTGCTCGCAGGTGAACTCGATCTCCACGAGGACGCGCACGCCGACGCGGCCACGCCCGCCAGGCCTTGGGTGCGCTACGCGGCCTGGGCCGCGGGCATCGCTGCCGCGCTCGCGGCCCTGCTCGTCATCGGCCGCCGCATGGCGGCTTCCCGTCAACGCCGCGCAGGAGCTGCCGCATGACACCGAAAAGCATTCTTATCGTCTTGGCTACCGTGCTGGCGGTGGGCGCAGCTGCTCCCGCTTTTGCCGGCGAAGGCCATGACCACGGCGATGCGCCCGCAGCGCCGAGCGCCAATGGGCCGCAGCGCCTGCCGGACGGCAGCGTGTTCCTGCCCAAGCCCGCGCAGCGGCAACTCGGCGTGCGCACGCTGCCCGCCGAGGAAGGCGAGCTGCCGCGTTCGACCGAACTGAACGGCAAGGTGGTGATGGACCCCAACGCCGGTGGCAAGGTGCAGCCGATGAACGCGGGCCGCATCGAGCCAGGCCCGCGCGGCCTGCCCAACCCCGGCCAGGCGGTGCGCAAGGGCGAGGTGCTGGCCTATGTCGTGCCCTCGGCCGCGCCCATCGAGCGGTCGAACCAGGCCGCGCAACTGGCGGAGCTGCGCGCGGCCAAGGGCTTGGCCGACAAGCGCGCCGCGCGCCTGCAGGAGTTGGCCGACACCGTGCCGCGCAAGGAGATCGAGGCGGCGGAGAGCGAGGCGCGAAGCCTTGCCGAGCGCATCGCCGCCGTCGGCGCGGGGCTGTCGAACCGCGAAGCGCTGGCCGCGCCGGTGTCCGGGGTGATCGCCTCGGCCAACGTGGTGGCGGGCCAGGTGGTCGATGCCCGCGAACTCGTCTTCGAGATCGTCGACCCCGCGCGGCTGCGCATCGAGGCGCTCGCCTTCGACGCGGCGATCGGCGCGGACATTGGCGGCACCACTCTCGCCATCGGCAGGGAGCGCGTGCCGCTGGCCTTCGTCGGCGCCGCGCGCAGCCTGCGCGAACAGGCGCTGCCGCTGGCGTTCCGCGCCGAGGGCGCCGCGCTGTCGGCGCTGGCCGTGGGCCAGCCGGTGCGCGTCTTCGTGCAGAGCAAGCAAAAGATCCAGGGCATCGCGGTGCCGGTGGCCTCGCTGATGAAGAACCCGGCGAACCAGACCATCGTCTGGGTGAAGACCGCGCCAGAGCGCTTCGAGCCGCGCCCCGTCACGGCCGAGCCGCTGGATGGCGTGACCGTGGCGGTCACGTCGGGCCTGAAGGCCGGCGACCGCGTGGCCACGCAGGGCGCCGCGCTGATCAACCAGGTTCGCTGAAGGAGCCCGCATGTTCAAGTGGCTTCTCGATAACAGCCTGACCAACCGGCTGCTGGTGATCATCGCCAGCGTCGTGTTGATGGCCTACGGGGCGTTCACGCTGTCCCGAACGCCGGTGGACGTGTTCCCCGACCTCAACAAGCCCACGGTCACGATCATGACCGAGGCCGGCGGCATGGCCGCCGAGGAGGTGGAGCAGCTCATCACCTTCCCGCTGGAGACGACGATGAACGGGTTGCCCGGCGTCGAGTCGGTGCGCTCGACCTCGTCGGCCGGCCTGTCCTTTCTGTACGTCACCTTCAACTGGAGCACGGACATCTTCCGGGCGCGGCAGCTCGTGTCGGAGCGGCTTGCGGCCATGGAGGAAGGCCTGGCCGAAGGCGTGGTTCCGCGCATGGGGCCGATCAGCTCCGTCATGGGCGAAATCATGCAGATCGCCATTCCGGTCGATCCGCAGAAGATCAGCCCGATGGCGGTGCGCGAATATGCCGACTGGGTGCTGCGCCCCCGGCTTCTGTCGGTCTCCGGCGTGGCGCAGGTGATCCCGATCGGCGGCGAGGTGCGGCAGTTCCAGGTGCAGCCGAACACCGCCCGCATGGCCGAACTGGGCATCACGCACGACCAGTTAGGAGCCGCGCTCAAGGGCTTCTCGGCCAACACTTCGGGCGGCTTCCTGGAATTGAACGGCCGCGAATACCTGATCCGCAACCTCGGCCGCACCTCGCGCCTGGACGACCTGAAGAACCTCGCGCTCACCGCCAGCCAGGGCCAGCCTATCCTGCTGCGCCAGATCGCCGAGGTGACCTTCGCCGCCGCGATCAAGCGCGGCGACGCCGGCTTCGAGGGCAAGCCGGCCGTGATCCTCGGCATCCAGAAGCAGCCCACGGCCGACACCATTGCGCTCACCAACGCCATTGAGGAAGCGTTGACGGGATTGAAGGCCTCATTGCCCGCGGGCATGGAAGCTCCGCGCGTCACCTTCCGGCAGGCGAGCTTCATCGAGGCTTCGATCACCACGCTGCAGGGCAAGCTGATCGGCGCGTCGGTCTTCGTCGCAGCGATCCTGTTCTTCTTCCTCGGCACGCTGCGGCCCACCGTCATCGCGCTGACGGCGATCCCGGTCTCGATCTTCATCACCGCCCTCGTGTTCAAGTACTTCGGCCTGTCGATCAACACCATGACGCTGGGCGGCCTCGCGATCGCCATCGGCGGGCTGGTGGACGATGCGGTGGTGGACGTGGAGAACGTGCTGCGCCGCCTGAAGATCGACCGCGCCAGGCACCCGCAGCACCGCCTGCACCCGCTGGAGGTGGTCAAGATTGCGTCGATGGAGGTGCGCTCGGGCATCCTCTACGCCACGGCCATCATCGTGCTGGTGTTCCTGCCGCTGTTCGCGCTGCCGGGCATCGAGGGTCGGCTGTTCGTGCCGCTGGGCATCGCCTTCATCGTCTCCACGCTGGCCTCGCTGCTGGTGTCGGTCACGGTCACGCCGGTGTTGGCCTTCTACCTGCTGCCGCACATGAAGAACCTCGACCACGGCGATACCAAGGTGCTCGCCTGGCTGAAGGCGCGCTACCGCAACGGCCTGGAAACCGTTTTGAACCGGCCGAAAGCCGCGCTCGCCGCGGCCGGCATCGCGGTCGTGGCGGCCATGGCCGCCGTGCCGTTCTTTCCGACCACTTTCCTGCCGCCATTCAACGAGGGGACCTTGCTGATCGGCCTGCGGCTGAATCCCGGTGTCACGCTTTCAGAAAGCTCCGCGGTGGCGCGCCAGGCCGAGGTGCTGGTGAGCCAGGTGCCCGAGGTCACGCACGTTGGGCGGCGCAGCGGCCGCGCCGAGCTGGACGAGCACGCGGAAGGCGTGCATGTGAGCGAGCTGGACGTCGGCCTCAAGCCGTCCGCCGAGCTGACGCGCAGCATGGACGTGGTGCGGGCCGACATCCGCGCGCGCCTGTCCAACCTCCCGGCCGCCATCGAGGTCGGGCAGCCGATCTCCCACCGCATCGACCATATGCTCTCGGGTGTGCGCTCGCAGATCGCGATCAAGATCTTTGGCGAGGACCTGGATGCGCTGCGTGGCCAGGCCGAGGCGCTACGGCAACGGCTCGCCGCCATCCCCGGCATCGCCGACCTGCAGGTCGAGAAACAGGTGCTGGCGCCGCAGATCAAGGTGCGGCTGGACTATGCCGCCGCCGCGCAGTACGGCGTGCCGGCTCCGCAGGTGCTGGCCATGCTGCAATCGCTGGTCGAGGGCGAGAAGATCACCCAGATCGTCGAGGGCGGGCGGCGTTTCGCGCTGGTGGTGAAGCTGCCTGAGACGGGGCGGTCGATCGACGGGCTGAACCGGATCCTTGTCGAGACGCCGACAGGGCGCATCCCGCTGTCGAAGATCGCGACGATCGAGGACGGCGATGGCCCCAATCAGATCAGCCGCGACGACGGTAAGCGCCGCATCGTGCTGTCGGCCAATGCGTCGGGGCGCGCGCTGTCGGAAATCGTAGCGGACATCCGCCAGGCCGTGGTCGAAACCAGGCTGCCCGAGGGCTACTTCATCACGCTGGGCGGTCAGTTCCAGGCGCAGGAGGAGGCTTCGCGCCTCGTCGGCCTGCTGTCCATCGTGTCCCTGGCGCTGATGTTCGTGGTGCTGTACAGCCGCTACAAGTCGATCACGTTGTCGGCGCTGATCATGGTCAACATTCCGCTGGCCCTGGTCGGCGCGGTGATTGGGCTGTGGCTGTCGGGCCAGCCGCTGTCGGTGGCGGCGCTCGTGGGCTTCGTCACGCTGGCTGGCATCTCGGTGCGCAACGGCATCCTGAAGGTCAGCCACTACATCAACCTGATGCGTTTCGAGGGCGAGAGCTTTGACCTGAAGATGATCCTGCGCGGCTCGCTCGAAAGGCTCGCCCCGGTGCTGATGACGGCGCTGGTCACGGCGTTCGCGCTGGCGCCGCTGCTGTTCGAGGCCGAGCGGCCAGGTACCGAGGTGCTGCACCCGGTGGCCGTGGTGATCTTCTCGGGCCTGATCAGCTCCACGCTTCTCGACACCTTCCTCACACCGGTGATGTTCTGGCTGTTCGGCCGCAAGGACGCCGAGCGCCTGGAGGACGACAAGGACGCCGATGCCCTCTGATTTCCAAACCCATCCGATTTCTCCAACCCACCCGAAAGGAAACCCATGAAGACGCATGCAACCATCGCAGCCATTGCCCTGAGCTTTGCCAATATGGCCTTCGCCGCGGACGGCAAGCACGACCATGCCCACGAACACCAGCCGATGCACGGCGGCGTCGTGGTCGAAGTCCGGGACATGGACTACGAGCTGGTCGCCAAGCCCGACACGATCCAGCTTCACCTGCGTGACCACGGCAAGCCCGCCGATGTCTCGAAAGCCAGCGCGAAAGTCACGCTGCTGACTGGCGCTGAGAAGCAGGAGGTCGAACTCAAGCCGGCTGGCGGCAAGCTGGAAGCGACAGGGAGCTTCAAGGTCGGTCCCGGTACCAAGGCGGTGGCGGTTGTCATTGTCAATGGCAAGCCTGCAACGGCACGCTTTACCTTGAAGTAAGCCCGTGTGCCCGTGAGGCCTCTTCCCCTCAAGGGGCCTGGGGGTGGCGAAAGCGCCGTTGTGTGCGGAGAGTTGGACGAGGCGATCTTGACCATACCCTGCGGGCTTTGCATCCTGAATGCAGGGGAGCACTTGACTGCCAAGTCTGCAGTTCAACGGCTGTCCGGCGGCACGGCGCCGTGCTTGGCATCTGGCGGTGGCGCCTGGTGCCGGTGTGGTCAGCAGGCTGCCGGGGCGCTTGTGTGCTTCGGCATGGCGGAGCGCACGCAATTGCGCCCTGCGTGCTTGGCCTGGTAGAGCGCTTCGTCGGCCAGGGCGATCAGGTCCGCCGGCGCATGCGTGCTGTCCGGCACCCAGGCCGTCACGCCGAGGCTGACGGACACGTGGACAGGGTCCTTACCTTCGAGGGCGATGGGTTGCGACTCCACATCCCGGCGTATCAGGTCGGCCATCTGCAGCGCGCTCTCCAGGTCCATGCTGGTGATGATGGCGAACTCCTCACCGCCGAAGCGTGCGGGCGTATCGCTGCCGCGCAGCATGCGCTGCGCCAGGACCTTCGCCACCTGGCGCAGGCAGTCGTCGCCCGCCAGATGCCCGTGGGTGTCATTGAAGCGCTTGAAGTGGTCCACGTCGATCATGATCAGGGCCAGGTGGGTGCCGTGGCGCCGCGCACGCTGCCACTCCTTCGCGAGGATGTCGTCGAAGTGGCGGCGGTTGGCCAGGCCCGTCAGCCCATCGGTCGTGGAGAGCGCCTCCAGGCGCTGGTTGGCCTGCGTGAGCGCCTCGGTGCGCTCGGCCACGCGCCGGTCCAGGGTGGTGGCCAGGTCGCGGGCCGTCTGGAGGGCCGTTGCGAGCTGGCCGGCCAGGGTCGCGCCCATCACCACCACCGTGCTGGGGATCACGTAGGTGACGAGATAGGCGCCTTCGAAGGCGGACTGGCCGGTCAGCCGGAACCAGTCGATGAAGCTGGAGGCGACCACGCAGGCGAAGGACCATGCCATCCAGTGGTCCGCCTTGCGGTGCGAGCGCCAGGACCAGCGGAGGGCGGCCGCGGCCAGCAGGGGCCCGAACAGCATGAAGGGGACGTACAGCAGGGCGACGACGGTGCGGTTGTTGCCGCTGGCCCAGATGGCGACGGGCGCCGCCACCATGAAGAAGAGGAGCCCCCGCTGCGCCCAGCGCAGGTTGCGGCGAAAGAAAAGCATCACGGTCAGCATGAGCAGCGGCATCGTGACGTGGTTGATGCTGAAGACGAACCAGCTGAAGATGCGGGGCGGCACGGGCGGCGCCGTCAGCGTGTAGTTCAGGTTGCACAGCGCGATGGCCAGGGCCGTGACGCCGAAGCACCCGTACAGCCGGTCGCCCCGCAGGGCGAGCGAGACGCACAGCACGATGCCGCCCATGCAGAACGCCGCCCAGGCCAGCCCGTTGGCCACGGTCACCTGGATGAACCGGCGCCATCCGTAGTCCCCTTCCCGCAGCGCCTGCGCCGGCCCGATCGTGACCGCGGACAGGCCGTTCATTTGCCGGCTGGTCGCGAAGACCTCGAACTCCAGCGTATTGGGGCCCGCGCGCCAGTGGCTGGAAGGCGGCACGAACAGGTAGGGGCGGTGCAGGCAGCGCAACTGGCTCAGCGCGCCGAAATCGCAGGCCGCGATGAACTCGCCGTTGAGCGCGGCGCGGCCGGACAGGCTGAGCTTGGGCACGTAGATGCCCCATGGCCCATCCTCCGGGCTGGCCGCCGCGGGCAGTTCGAACTGCAGGCGAAAGCGGACCAGGCTGCCCTCGGGCGCGTACTCGGAAGCGGCGAGCACATGGGGCAAGCTCACCTCCTTGGCGCCATCGGCCGCGATGAGCGTGGCGGTGCGGATGGTCTGCGAAGGCGCAGCGAAGGCGCCGGTGCAGAGGAATCCCAGGAAAAGCAGCAGCGAAACGGGCCACCACCCCAGCGGAAAATACGATAGCCGTTGCATGCGATAGGTTGACCCTTGTGGAGAGAATTATTCCACGGGGCCATGGGCTGCCCGAGGGCACCTTTCTGCTGTTCGCCGGTGTATCGCGCGATCAGCCCCTGGGCATTCCGGGCGTGGGGCGTGCGAGTTGATCTGGGTCAAGCCATTTGAACTCAGGGGCGCTATTGACCCCTGGAGGCGTTGAGGTAATCGCGGATTTGCGGCGCTGGCGGTGTCTCATTGAAGGCATGACCCATGCCCTTCCTCCCGACCAGGCCGCGCAGCCCGCCGGCTGGGCCGACGACTGGCACGCCTTGCCGGCCGATGCCGCCCTGCAAAGGCTGGCGGCGTCGCGCGACGGACTGGCGCCCGCCGAGGCGGCCCGCCGCCAGGGCCTCTACGGCCCCAACGAGCTGCCCGCACCGCCGCGTACGCCGGCGCTGCTGCGCTTTCTCCTGCAGTTCAACAACGCGCTGATCCTGTTCCTGCTGGCTGCGGCCGTGTTGGCGGGCGCGCTCGGGCACTGGGTGGATGCGGCGGTCATCGTCGGCGTCGTCACGGTGAATGCCATCGTCGGGTTCGTGCAGGAGGGCCGGGCCGAGCAGGCCCTGGGTGCGCTGCGCGCCATGCTGGCGCCGAGCGCCCGGGTGCTGCGCGCCGGCCAGCGCGAGCTGGTGCCGGTGGCGGCGCTGGTACCGGGCGACGTGGTGCTGCTCGAAGCGGGCGACCGCATCCCCGCCGACCTGCGGCTGCTGCGTGCCCGGGGCCTGCTGGTGGATGAGGCCATTCTGACCGGCGAATCGGTCGCCAGCGTCAAGACCGATGCGGTGGCGGAGGCGAAGGCCGCCCTGGGCGACCGCGAGGGCATGGCCTATTCCGGCACGCTGGTCGCGGCGGGCCAGGGGCTGGGGCTGGTCGTCGCCACGGGCAGCCGCACCGAGATCGGGCGCATCAGCAGCCTGCTGGGCTCGGTGCAGGTGCTCACCACGCCGCTGCTGCGCCAGGTCAACCAGTTCGGCCGCCGGTTCACGGTGCTGTCCGTGGTGATTGCCGCGCTGCTGTTCGCCTATGCGGTGGGGCTGCACGGCATGGACTGGGTGGACGCGCTGATGGTGGTGGTGGCCATTGCCGTCTCGCTCGTGCCCGAGGGGCTGCCCGCCGTCATCACCATCACGCTCGCCATCGGCGTGCAGCGCATGGCCGCGCGGCATGCCATCGTGCGCCGCCTGCCCGCCGTGGAAACGCTGGGGGCCACCACGGTGATCTGCTCGGACAAGACCGGCACGCTCACGCGCAACGAGATGACGGCCTGCCGCGTGGTGACCGAATCCGCCTGCATCGGCGTGGGCGGCTCCGGCTATGCGCCTGTGGGAGCGCTCGACCTTCCGCCAGGGTGCGACGCCTTGCCCGCCAACGCACGCTGGCTGGTCGAGGCCGGCCTGCTGTGCAACGACGCGCAGCTGCAGCAAAAGGCGCCGCATGAGTGGCAGGTGGACGGCGACCCGATGGAGGGCGCGCTGGTTGCGCTGGCGATGAAGGCAGGCCTGGAGCCGGGCGCGCTGCGCGCGGGCCACCCCCGGGTCGATGAGATTCCCTTCGACGCGCAGCACCGCTTCATGGCGACGCTGCACGCGCGGGCCGGCGGCGGGGCTGAGCTGTTCGTCAAGGGCGCGCCCGAGCGCATGCTGGCCATGAGCACCGGGCAGCTCGGTGCGGCCGGCACGGTGCAGCCGCTGGACGCCGCGTACTGGCAGCAACGCATCGCCGAGTCCGCCTCGGCGGGCGAGCGGGTGCTGGGCTTTGCCCTGCGGCGCCTGGACGCCGTGCCCGCGCCGCTGGACTTCGGTGCGGCCGGCGATCTGGTCTTCCTGGGCATCGTCGGTTTCATCGACCCGCCGCGCGCCGAGGCGCTGGCGGCGGTGGCCGACTGCCGCAGCGCGGGCATCGCCGTGAAGATGATCACCGGCGACCACGCCGCCACGGCCGCCGCCATCGCCGCACAGCTTGGGCTGGCGGCGCGGCCGGTGGTCGCCACGGGGCAGGACGTGGACGCGGCCAGCGACACCGAGCTGCGCGCCCTGGCGCGGCGCACTCACGTCTTCGCCCGCACCAACCCCGAGCACAAGCTGCGCGTGGTGCGCGCGCTGCAGGCCGAGGGCGCGGTGGTGGCGATGACCGGCGACGGCGTGAACGACGCCCCTTCGCTCAAGCAGGCCGACGTGGGCATCGCCATGGGCCACAAGGGCACGGACGCCGCCAAGGAGGCCGCGCAGGTCGTGCTGGCGGATGACAACTTCGCCTCCATCGTCGCTGCCGTGAGCGAGGGGCGCACCGTCTACGACAACATCCGCAAGGTGATCGCCTGGACGCTGCCGACCAACGGGGGCGAGGTGCTGGCCATCGTGGTGGCTCTGATGCTGGGCCTCACGCTGCCCATGACGCCGCCGCAGATTTTGTGGGTGAACATGATCCTGACCATCACGCTCGGGCTGGTGCTCGCCTTCGAGCCCGCCGAGCCCGGCGTGATGCAGCGGCGCCCGCGCAGCCCCCGGGCGCCGCTGCTCTCGCCCTTCATGCTGTGGCGCGTGGCGCTGGTCTCCGCGCTGTTCACCCTGGGCGTCTTCGCGGTCATGGCCTGGGCCGCGCGGCGCGGGTTTGGCGACGAACTGGCACGCACCATGGTGGTCAACGTGCTATGCGTGATGGAGGTCTTCTATCTCTTCAACGTGCGCTACCTGCACATGCGCTCCTTCACCTGGCGCGGCGCGCGCGGAACCCCCGCGGTGCTGGCAGCGGTCACGGCGGTGGTGCTGGCGCAGCTGGCCTTTACCTACCTGCCGTGGATGCAGGCGCTGTTCGACACGCGCAGCGTTCCGCTGGCCGAAGGCCTGGTGATACTCTGCATCGGCGCCGCGTTCATGGCGGTGCTCGAAGCCGAGAAGGCACTGCTGTTGCGCTGGGGCGTGTTTGCCGAACTGGGCTCCGCGACCCGGTCCGGCCATGCCCCGCTGGATGATGACGCCACCTATTGAAAGGATGACACCATGACCACGCCCCCATCCGCCCCTTTCCAGGCCCCGGCCGCCATCCTCTTCGCCACCGACCTGAGCAGCCGCTGCGACCGTGCGCTGGACCGCTCCCTGATCCTGGCGCGGCAGTGGGGTGCGCACCTCGTTGCGCTGACCGTCGTGGAACCGGGCGACCATTTCAACCCCATTCCGGTGGATGCCCTGGGCGGCACGGGCGCCTCGGCCCGGGACCGGGCGCTGCGGCTGGCCGAGCAGCGGCTGCGCGCCGACCTCGCGGTGGACGACCTGCCCTTGAGCACGCGCGTGGCCCAGGGGCCGGTCACGGAAGCCATCCTCGCGGCATGCGATGCCGAGGCGGCGGGGCTGGTAGTCACCGGCGTCGCGCGCAACGAGGCGCTCAGCCGCGTCGTGCTGGGCTCCAGCGTGGACGCACTGGCGCGCCGCGCGCCCGTGCCGCTGCTCGTGGTGCGCAGCCGCGCGCGCACGCCATACCGCGAGGTGGTGGTGGCCAGCGACTTCTCGCCCTCGTCGCGCCGCGCGCTGGAAACGGCCGCGGCGCTTTTCCCCGAAGCAGGCTTCACGCTGTTCCATGCCTTCGGCAACCCTTACCCCAGCCTGGCCGGCATGAGCGCCGCGCAGGCGCGCAGCGATGGCTACGAACTGGCGCAGAACGAGGCCACGGCCTTCCTGCAGTCCTGCGAACTGCCGCCCGAAGTGCGCGACCGGGTGCAACTGGCCTTGGCCTACGGCGATGCGGGCGAGCTGCTTCGTTTGCGCGGTGCTACGCGCCCCTCGGACCTTGTGGTGCTGGGTACGGAACGCCGGCGCGGCCTGGTGGGATGGCTGATCGGCAGCGTGGCGCAGCGCATCCTGGAGCAGGCGGAAAACGACGTGCTGGTGGTGCCGGCGGCCCCCGTGTGAAACGCCTTATTCCAGGTCGGCCCAGGCGGAAGAGGGCTCGGTCTTGCGCTTTTGAATGACGCGGTGGGCCGTGTCGGCCAGGATGGATGCGCGCCCCAGGCCCGTGACGGCCAGCACGCGCACGGCGCGGGCGTCGCCCGTGATCCACTCCATCTCGACCATCCCGGCCGCATGCAGGATGCGCAGCTTGTCCACACTCGCCTCCTCATGGATTTCCAGAGGAAAGGACTCCTGCGTAATTTCCTTCAGATAGTCGATGGACATGCTTCACCTCGGATGTTCAGCACACGCGTTGTCGAACTCGGGCGGAAACAGTACCACGGCGTGGAGAACCCCGGTTGACGACAAGGCAAAGCGGTCGCCTTTCAGGCGGATGAATCCGGTCTCATTGTTCTTGATACCAGAATAGTCAATTCGCGACTGAATGGTTTTTCTTCGCACTCCCCCGGCGTACAGTTCATCCCATCGATGAGCCGAACCCGCAAGGCGACTCACCGAACCCGGTTCAGGAATGGTTTTTGACCCGGCTTTTTTGAGACGTTTTTT
>Ga0222423_1000415_pt1 | contig 31166 bp, 25 predicted proteins | sample 3A0metagenome_FD_182472 | JGI IMG/M metagenome (GOLD analysis project Ga0222423, IMG submission 182472) | Enriched microbial communities from leaf-cutter ant dump, University of Wisconsin, Madison, United States - 3A0 (version 2) | ecosystem: Environmental > Terrestrial > Nest > Insects nest >...
AGCACGTTCAGGCCGGCCTTGCCGACCTTGTCCCAGCTCGCGCCGCCCTTGCGCAGGCCGACCACGACCTTCACGCCGCTGTCGTTCAGGTTCTGTGCATGGGCGTGGCCCTGCGAGCCGTAGCCGATGATGGCCACGGTCTTGCCCTTGATCAGGCTCAGGTCACAGTCTTTGTCGTAGAAAACTTTCATGGTCGCTCCGGTTGAAATGCGTTGTTGGGGATGAAAAAAAGTGGGCTGGATTGTCCTACACGCGCAGGATGCGCTCGCCGCGGCCGATGCCGCTGGCGCCCGTGCGCACGGTCTCCAGGATGGCCGTGCGGTCGATGGCCTGCAGGAAGGCGTCGTTCTTGCTCTGGTCGCCAGTGAGCTCGATGGTGTAGCTCTTCTCGGTCACGTCGATGATGCGGCCACGGAAGATGTCGGCCATGCGCTTCATCTCCTCGCGCTCCTTGCCCACGGCGCGCACCTTCACCATCATGAGCTCGCGCTCGGTGTAGGCGCCCTCGGTGAGGTCGACCACCTTCACCACCTCGATAAGGCGGTTCAGGTGCTTGGTGATCTGCTCGATCACGTCGTCGGAGCCCGTCGTCTGGATGGTCATGCGCGAGAGCGATGCATCTTCGGTGGGCGCCACGGTCAGCGATTCGATGTTGTAGCCCCGGGCCGAGAACAGGCCCACCACGCGCGAGAGGGCGCCGGCTTCGTTTTCCAGCAGGACGGCGATGATGTGTTTCATGATGAAGATTCCTCTTTTTGCTGCCCTCCCCCGTGCACGGTAATGCGCGGGCTCGGCAGGCAATAGATTCGTCAAAAAAGATAGCTACTAGCGCTTATTGGACAAGCGCTGGAGGCCTATTTGATGCTTAAAGGTCTTCCGACCCCAACAGCATTTCGGTGATGCCCTTGCCGGCCTGCACCATCGGGAACACGTTCTCGGTGGGGTCGGTGCGGAAGTCCATGAACACCGTGCGGCCCTTGAGCTTGCGGGCCTCGCGCAGCGCGGGCTCCACGTCCTTGGGATGCTCGATGAGCATGCCCACGTGGCCATAGGCCTCGGCCAGTTTCACGAAGTCGGGCAGCGAATCCATGTAGCTGTGGCTGTAGCGGCCGGAGTATTCGATCTCCTGCCACTGGCGCACCATGCCGAGGTAGCGGTTGTTGAGCGACAGCACCTTGATGGGGGTGTTGTACTGCAGGCAGGTGGACAGTTCCTGGATGTTCATCTGCACCGAGCCTTCGCCGGTGATGCAGAACACCTCGGATGCGGGCTTGGCCAGTTTGATGCCCATGGCGTAGGGAATGCCCACGCCCATGGTGCCCAGGCCGCCCGAATTGATCCAGCGGCGCGGCTCGTCGAAGCGGTAGAACTGCGCGGCCCACATCTGGTGCTGGCCCACGTCGGACGTGATGTAGGCGTCCGCATCCTTGGTCATGTTCCAGAGCGTCTCGACCACGTGTTGGGGCTTGATGACCTCGGTGTTGCCGCGGTCGTACTTGAGGCAGTCGCGGCGGCGCCAGCCCTCGATCTGGTCCCACCAGGCGGCGAGCGCGCCCGCGTCGGGGCGGGTGCTCGTTTCGCGGACCATGGAGATCAGCTCGGCCAGCACGTCCTTCACGTCGCCCACGATCGGGATATCGACCTTCACGCGCTTGGAGATGGAGGACGGGTCGATGTCGATGTGGATGATCTTGCGGTCGTTCTGCGCGAAGTGCTTGGGGTTGCCGATCACGCGGTCATCGAAGCGCGCGCCCACGGCCAGCAGCACGTCGCAGTTCTGCATGGCGTTGTTGGCCTCGATGGTGCCGTGCATGCCCAGCATGCCGAGGAACTTCTTGTCGCTCGCCGGGTAGGCGCCCAGGCCCATCAGCGTGTGTGTGACGGGGTAGCCCAGCATGTCCACCAGCGTGCGCAGCTCGTTGCAGGCATTGCCCAGCAGCACGCCGCCGCCCGTGTAGATGTAGGGGCGCTTGGCGGCCAGCAGCAGTTGGAGCGCCTTGCGGATCTGGCCGCCATGGCCCTTCTTGACCGGGTTGTACGAGCGCATTTCGACGCTCTGCGGGTAGCCCTGGTAGGCCGTCTTCTTGAACGAGACGTCCTTGGGAATGTCGATCACCACCGGGCCGGGGCGGCCGGTGCGCGCGATGTGGAAGGCCTTCTTGAGCGTCATCGCCAGGTCGCGCACGTCCTTCACGAGGAAGTTGTGCTTGACGATGGGGCGCGTGATGCCCACGGTGTCGCACTCCTGGAAGGCGTCCAGCCCGATCGCGGGCGTGGGCACCTGGCCGGAGATGATGACCATGGGGATCGAATCCATGTAGGCCGTCGCGATGCCCGTCACGGCGTTGGTCAGGCCCGGGCCCGAGGTGACCAGCGCCACGCCCACGTCGCCCGTGGCGCGCGCGTAGCCGTCGGCGGCATGCACGGCGGCCTGCTCGTGGCGCACCAGCACGTGCTGGATGGTGTCCTGCTTGTAGAGCGCGTCGTAGATGTAGAGGACGGCGCCGCCCGGATAGCCCCACATGTACTGGACCCCCTCGGCCTGCAGGGCCTTGACGAGGATCTCGGCGCCCATCAGCTCTTGCGAGCCGGCGCTGGAGGCGGATTGGGGTGCGGAAGCTGCCGAAGCGATTTCGGCCTTGGAGATTTCCATGATCAACCTTTGCGAATTTCTCTGACGAAAAACCTAGGGTGCCCCTGGCCTGAGCCCTTGTGGGGCCGGTGCGGGACTTGAGGCCAAGGACATGGGCGCGAGGGGATTGCTGCGCCGGACCGTGACCCGTTTGCCTTTTGAATTGCAGCGCGCATTATCGCACAGCAACACCCGCCGCACGCGCACCGGCAAAAAATAGGCCTGCGATGCGATAATCCGCGCCTTTGTCCCCCCCGTGCGGGGGACCCCCACCCCAGATCCAGCGGGCTGATTCTTCTCTTGGCAACGGAACAAGAACTATCCGACTTCCTCAAAAGCGTGGAAAAGCGTGCGTACAAGCGCTCGCTCTACCATGTGCGCAACGAGGAGGCGGCCCTGGATATCGTGCAGGACAGCATGCTCAAGCTGGCCGAACACTACGGCGACAAGCCCGCGGGCGAGCTGCCCATGCTGTTCCAGCGTATCCTCTCCAACTGCACCCTGGACTGGTTCCGCCGCCAGAAGACGCGCAATGCCCTGTTTTCGAGCATGAGCGACTTCGAGGGCCCGGGGGAAGATGGCGCGGATTTCGACCTGCTGGAAGCCTACGGCGGCCCCGAAGGCGGGGAAACCGCCCGCAGCGCCGAGGACCTCACGCAGCGGGCCCAGGTGCTGCGCGGCATTGAGGCCGAGATCCAGGAGCTGCCGGCACGTCAACGCGAGGCATTTTTGATGCGTTACTGGGAAGAGATGGATGTAGCAGAAACGGCAGCCGCGATGGGCTGCTCGGAAGGCAGCGTCAAAACGCACTGTTTCCGGGCCATCCAGACCCTCAGCAAGGCACTGAAGGCCAAAGGAATCGAACTATGAACACCGCAACCAACGCCCAGATCGAACAAACCGCCGACCGCTTCGCCCGGCGCGTGACGGCGCGCCTGAGCGCGGGCAACGACGATCTCCCCTACGACATCTCCGAGCGCCTGCGCGCCGCGCGCATGCAGGCACTGGCCCAGCGCAAGCGCGAGGCGGCCCCCGTGCGCGTGGCCCAGGCCGCCCCCGCCGTGGTGCGCAACGGCCGCACGGCCTCTCTGGGCTGGGGCAGCGAGGGCGGCAACTGGTGGCGCGCCCTGGTGTCGGCCGTGCCGCTCGCGGCGCTGCTGGTGGGCCTGGTGGTGGTCAATGCCTCCCAGGACGAATACGGCACCTCCGAGGTGGCCGAGGTCGATGCCGCCCTGCTGACCGACGATCTGCCGCCGTCGGCCTACGCGGACCCCGGTTTCGCGCAATATCTCAAGACCGTGGGCTCCACCGCGGCCCACTGACCGCCGCTCCTGCCGCCTGAATGCCTTTGCCCCCACCTGAAGCTCCATCCAGCTCCCTCGCGCTCTCCTTGGTGATGGCCGCCGCCCTGCTCGGCGGCTTGGCTGCGGGCGGCTGGTACGTGGTGCAGCAGGTGCGCATGGCGCCCAGCTCGGTGCCCTCCTCGGTGGACGCGGCGCCCAAGGGCAACCCGCGCGACACGCGCGCCATCCAGTTCCAGGTCGAACCCACGCGCCCGGCCTGGTCCGAGCTCGATACCCCGCAGAAACTCGCGCTCTACCCGCTGGCGGAACGCTGGGCCACGATGAGCGAGATGCAAAAGCGCCGCTGGCTCGCACTGGCGCAGACCTTCGCCACGCTGCCGCAGGAAGAGCAGGACAGGCTGCACAGCCGCATGACCGACTGGGCCGCCCTGAGCGCCCAGCAGCGCTCGCAGGCCCGGCTCAACTACGCGGAGACCCAGCGCCTCGCCCCCGATGACAAGCGCGCCCAGTGGGAGGCCTACCAGGCCCTGAGCGACGAAGAAAAGCGCAAGCTCGCCGCCCGCGCCGCGCGCGCCCTGGGGGCGGCCACAGCGCTGCGGCCCGTCTCGCCCAAGAAACTCGCGCGCGTGCCCGCCGCCACGCAGGGCTCCCCGCTGAACCCGCCCAAGATCCCCCCGGTTGCCGACATGCACCCGCGCGCCGCCCTGCCGGTGCCGCAGCCGCAGTCCGCGGTCGAAACCTACGCGATCCCGCAGCCCGCCGTGGTCGAGACCGCGCCCGTGGCCGTCCCATCGGCCGTACCAGTGCCGCTGGCGCCGCTGGCGCCCGCATCGGGCACCGACGCGGCCACCCCGGCCGCGCAGCCTCCGGCCCCCATTCCCCTCGACCCGAGCTGACACTTGCGCATGCCCGACACCGCTCCCGGCCTCCTGGCGCCCCCCCTGCCCCGGCGCATGGCCTGCTGGCTCTACGAGGGCATGCTGATGTTCGGCGTGGTCTTCATCGCGGGCTACCTGTTCAGCACGCTGAGCCAGACGCGCAACGCGCTGGACAACCGGCACGCGCTGCAGGCCTTCCTGTTCGTGGTGTTCGGCATCTACTTCACCTGGTTCTGGTCCAAGGGCCAGACGCTGGCCATGAAGACCTGGCACATCCGCATGGTGGACCGCGGCGGCCGCCCGGTCACGCAAAAGCGGGCCCTGCTGCGCTACGTGCTGGGCTGGCTGTGGTTCCTGCCGCCGCTGGCGGCCATGGCGCCGTTCGGGCTCTCGGGCGGCGAGGTGGTGGTGGTCAGCCTGGGCTGGGTGGCCGTCTGGGCGCTGCTCAGCCGCTTCCATCCCGAACGGCAGTTCCTGCACGACGCGCTCGCGGGCACACGGCTCGTTCCATCTGAAAAGAAATGACCGCCGCCAACCCCCAGAAGGCCCGCACGGGCCTGAACCGCATCTGGCACGCGGCAGGCTATTCCGTCGCGGGCCTGCGCGCCGGCTGGGGCGAGAAGGCGTTCCGGCAAGAGGCCCTGCTCGCCATCGTGCTGGTGCCGCTGTCGTTCTGGCTGGGCCGGAACTGGGCCGAGGTGGCCTTGCTGGCCGGCGCCGTGGTGCTGGTGCTCATCACCGAGCTGCTCAACACGGGTATCGAGGCCGCCATCGACCGCATCGGCCCCGAATGGCACGAGCTCTCCAAGCGCGCCAAGGACATGGGCAGCGCCGCCGTGCTGCTGGCGCTGCTGCTGTGCGGCGGTATCTGGGCTGCGGCCCTGTTGCAAAGGTTTTTCCATGGCTGAACCGGCTTTCTCCCTCTGCGTGTACTGCGGCTCGCGCCCGGGCGGCAACCCCTTGTTCACCGAGGGCGCGCACGCCGTGGGCCGCTGGATCGGCGAGCATGGCGGCCAGTTGGTCTACGGCGGCGGCCGCAGCGGGCTGATGGGCGAGGTGGCCGAGGCCACGCGCCGGGCCGGGGGCCGCGTGGTGGGCGTGATCCCGCAAGCGCTGGTGGACAAGGAGCTGGCCAACCGCGCCTGCGACGAGCTGCACATCGTGCAGACCATGCACGAGCGCAAGGCCCTGATGGCCGAGCGCAGCGACGCCTTCGTGGCCCTGCCCGGCGGCATCGGCACCTTCGAGGAACTGTTCGAGGTCTGGACCTGGCGCCAGCTCGGCTACCACGACAAGCCCATCGGCCTGCTCAACGCAGCGGGCTACTACGACGGCCTGCTCGCCTTCCTGCACACCAGCGTGGCCAGCGGCTTCATGGGCGAATGGCAGATGGGCCTGGTGCAGTCGGGCAGCGATGCCGATGCGCTGCTGCGCGGCCTGGTGCAGGCCGCGGGCACGAACGCCGGGCAGATCCCGCTGCGTTCGGTGATTTAGAACCTGTAACGCCCTTAGATCGCGGCGTCGTCCAGGTCGCCGGTGCGGATGCGCACCACGCGCTCCACGGGCGTGACGAAGATCTTGCCGTCGCCGATCTTGCCCGTGCGCGCCACGTTCACGATGGCGTCCACGCAGCGGTCCACGTCCTCGGTCCGCACGGCCACCTCGACCTTCACCTTGGGCAGGAAGTCCACCACGTACTCGGCACCGCGGTACAGCTCGGTGTGGCCCTTCTGGCGGCCGAAGCCTTTCACCTCAGTGACGGTGAGGCCGGTCACGCCGCATTCGGCCAGGGCTTCGCGGACTTCTTCGAGCTTGAAGGGCTTGATGACGGCGGTGATCATTTTCATGGGGACGGTTCTCACTTTCATGCACGGAATTTGCTGGTGATGGGGTAGCGCCAATCCTTGCCGAAGCTGCGGTGCGTGACGCGGATGCCCACGGGCGCCTGGCGGCGCTTGTACTCGTTGAGCTTGATCAGGCGGGTGACGCGCTCCACGTCGGCCCGGCCGTAGCCGGCGGCGACGATGGCCTCGATCGGCTCGTCATTTTCCATGTAACGGGCCAGGATGGCATCGAGCACCTCGTAAGGCGGCAGGCTGTCCTGGTCTTTCTGGTCGGGCCGCAGCTCGGCGCTGGGCGGGCGGGTGATGATGCGCTCGGGGATCGGGCTGGCGCCCGTGCCGTACGGATCGTTGGCGTTGCGCCAGCGCGCGAGGGCAAACACCGTGGTCTTGGCCACGTCCTTGATGACGGCGAAGCCACCCGCCATGTCGCCGTAGAGCGTGCAGTAGCCCGTGGCCATCTCGCTCTTGTTGCCCGTGGTGAGCACCACGGCGCCGAACTTGTTGGACAGCGCCATGAGCAGCGTGCCGCGGATGCGGGCCTGCAGGTTCTCCTCGGTCGTGTCCTCGGGCAGCCCCTCGAACTCGCTGGCGAGCGCGGCCTTGAAGGCCTCGAACTGCGGCGCGATGGCGATCTCGTCGTAGCGCACGGAGAGGCGCTCGGCCATGTCGCGCGCGTCGATCCAGCTGATGTCCGCCGTGTAGGGCGAGGGCATCATCACCGCGCGCACCTTGTCCGCGCCCAGCGCGTCCACGGCGATGGCCAGCACCAGCGCCGAGTCGATGCCTCCCGACAGGCCCAGCAGCGCGCCCGGAAAGCCGTTCTTGCCCACGTAGTCGCGCACGCCCAGCACCAGGGCGTCCCACAGGTCGGCCTCGGGGGCGGGCACGGGGGCCACGTCCGCTTCCAGTTGGATAGCTGCTTGCGCCCGTCCCGCGTGCGTGTAGACCAGTTTTTCCTTGAAACCCGGGGCGCGGCCCGCCACCGTGCCGTCGGCCTGCAGCGCGAACGAGCGGCCCTCGAACACCACCTCGTCCTGCCCGCCCACGAGGTGGGCGTAGACCAGGGGCAGGCCCGTTTCGCGCACGCGCTCGCGCATGGTGTCTTCGCGCTGCGCGCTCTTGCCGATGTGGAACGGCGAGGCGTTGATGACCGCCAACAACTCGGCACCCGCCTCGGCGGCGCGGCGCGCGGGGGCTGCGAACCAGGCGTCCTCGCAGATCAGCAGGCCCACGCGCACGCCCTCCACCGTGAACACGCAGGGCGCATGGCCCGGCGTGAAGTAGCGGCGCTCGTCGAACACCTGATAGTTGGGCAGCTCCTGCTTGGCGTAGGTCTGCTCCACCGCGCCGTGGCGCAGCACGCTGGCGGCGTTGTGGCACAACGCGCCGCCCGCCGTGCGCTGGGGGTGGCCCAGCACGATGGCCAGCCCTTCCAACCCTGCCGTCTCGCGGGCCACGGTTTTCACGGCATCATCGCAGGCCGCCAGGAAGGCCGGGCGCAGGTACAGGTCCTCGGCCGCGTAGCCGCAGATGGCCAGCTCGGGCGTGAGCAGCAGGCGCGCACCCGCCGCATGGGCCTCGCGCGCGGCGGCGATGATTTTTTGCGCGTTGCCGGGCATGTCGCCCACCACGAAGTTGAGCTGCGCAGTGCAGATGGAGAGAGTCATGAGCAAGGTCGAGGCCGGGGTCCAGGCTGAATCGGGGATTATCACCCGCGTGTTGCCCTCGATGCAGGCGGTGGACGGCACGGCCTGGAACGCCCTGCTCGCGCGCCAGCCCCACGCCACGCCGTTCATGCGGCACGAATACCTGGCCGCGCTCGAGGCCAGCGGCAGCGCCACGCCCGAGACCGGCTGGGCCGCGCGGCCCGTGACGCTGTGGCGCGGCGCCACCCTCGTGGCCGCCTGCCCGCTGTACGTGAAGGGCCACTCGTGGGGCGAATACGTGTTCGACTGGGCCTGGGCGCGCGCCTACGAGGAGCACCGCCTGCCCTACTACCCCAAGGCCGTGGTGGCCGTGCCCTTCACGCCCGTGCCGGGCGCGCGCCTGCTGGCCGAAGATGCCGCCACGCGCCGCCTGCTGCTGGCGGCGGCACGCGGCTGGTGCGAGGCGCAGGGGCTGTCGTCCCTGCACCTGCTATTCGGCGCCGAAGAGGACATGGCGGCAAGCCAGGCCGAGGGGCTGATGCCCCGCCACACCGTGCAGTTCCACTGGACGAATGATCGCTATGCCGATTGGGACGCCTTCCTCGCCGCCCTGTCGCAGGACAAGCGCAAGAAGATCCGCCAGGAGCGCCGCAAGGTGCAGGAGGCGGGCGTGACCTTCCGCTGGGCGCGCGGCACGGAGATCACGGCAGCCGACTGGGATTTCTTCTACCGCTGCTACGAGCGCACCTACCTCGAACACGGCAACCCGCCCTACCTGGCCCGCGGCTTCTTCGCGCGCATGGCGGCGGACATGCCCGAGGCCTGGGTGCTCTTCACCGCCGAGCGCGCGGGCCGCCCCATCGCTAGCAGCTTGATAGCTGTCAGCGCAAGCCCATCAAGCGCTGGAGGCCAAAAACACCCGCAAACCCTGGTGGCCTACGGCCGCTACTGGGGGGCGCTTGAGCGCGTGGACTGCCTGCACTTCGAGGCCTGCTACTACCAGCCCCTGGCATGGTGCATCGCCCACGGCGTGCAGCGCTTCGAGGGCGGCGCCCAAGGCGAGCACAAGATGGCCCGCGCCCTGCTGCCCGTGCAGGTCCACAGCGCGCACTGGCTGGCTCACCCGGCCTTTGCCGATGCGGTGGACCGCTTTCTGGCGCGCGAGAGCGCGGGCGCTCACGAATACCTGGTCGCGCTGCGGGAACACAGCCCGTTCAAGGAAAGCGCCTAAGCCGCCTAGGCGCCCAGCGCGATGGCGGGCTTGCGCAGGGGCAGGCGGGGCGCGGGCGGCTGCCCCTGCGGCCCGGCCAGGGCCTGCTGGGCCTGGTGCTGCGAGAGCTTGAACACCGCCACCGCCCCCACCATTTCCTGCGCCTGCTGGCTCAGGCTGCTGGTGGCGGCGGCCATTTCCTCGACCAGCGCGGCGTTCTGCTGCGTGACCTGGTCCATCTGCATGATGGCCTCGCCCACCTGGGAGACGCCCGCGCTCTGCTCGTGGCTGGCGGTGCTGATCTCGCCCATGATGTCCGTCACGCGGCGGATCGCGGTGACCACCTCGGTCATGGTTTCGCCCGCCTTATCCACCAATTGCGTGCCTTGTTCCACGCGCTCCACGCTCGCGGTGATCAGGCCCTTGATCTCCTTGGCCGCCTCGGCGGAACGTTGGGCCAGGCTGCGCACCTCGCCCGCCACCACGGCGAAGCCCCGGCCCTGCTCGCCCGCGCGGGCCGCTTCCACGGCGGCATTCAAGGCGAGGATGTTGGTCTGGAACGCGATGCCGTCGATCACGCCGATGATGTCCGCGATCTTGCGGCTCGAATCGTTGATGCCGCGCATCGTATCGACCACCTGGGCCACCACCGCGCCGCCCTGCGCCGCCACCGAGGAGGCGCTTTGCGCGAGCTGGTTGGCCTGGCGCGCGTTGTCGGCGCTCTGGCGCACGGTGGAGCCCACCTGCTCCATCGACGCGGCCGTTTCCTCCAGCGCGCTGGCCTGCTCCTCGGTGCGGCTCGACAGGTCGTTGTTGCCCGTGGCGATCTGCGCGCTGGCCGTGGCCACGCTCTCCGCATTGCGGCGCACGGCGCTCACCGTGGTGGCCAGGCTGTGCTGCATGCGCTGCAGCGCGCGCAGCAGCTGGCCCGTCTCGTCGCGGGTGGAAGCGGCGATCTCGTGGCTCAGGTCGCCGCCAGCCACGCGGTCCGCCGTATCGACGGCGTGCGCGAGCGGGCGGGTGATGGACCGGGTGATGCTCATGCCCAGCGCGATGGCGATCGCCGCCGCCACGGCGACGGCGACCAGCACGTCGCGCTGCATGGCGACGGCATCGTCGTCGGCGGCCTTTTCCGAGGCCTTGGCGAGCTGGACCTGGGTTTCGCTCAGCGCGTCCAGCGCCTGCATGTAGGCCAGTTGCACGGGGCGGGTGCGCTCGAGCAGCAACTGCAGCGCCTCATCGCGCCGCCCCTGCGTGGCCAGGTCGATGAACTGCCGGTTGAGCTCGCTGAAGGCGTCGCGCCGCTCGGCCACGCGCGCCAGGGCCTCCTTGCCCTTGTCGGAGACGATCAGCGCCTCCAGCACCTTGAAGCGCTCCCCGATCGCCGCCGATGCCGGGGCCATGCGGTCGCGCTCCGTGCGGATGTCGGCCTCGTTCGTGAAGAGCACCATGTTGCGCGCCAGGCGGGCCTGCAGGTTGAGCTGCTCGGAGATGTCGCCCAAGGCCCGCATGATGGGGATGCGGCGCTCCGTGATGTCCTTCATCAGCTCCCGCTGGTCCGCACTGCGCACCATGACCATGGCGCCCAGCGCCACGAGCAGCAGGACCATGGCGCCAAAGGCGATGGTCAGACGCATGGAGATTTTCAGATTGCCCATGGGAAACTCCCTCCGTGTGAAAAAACCTGCCATGGCGGCGCCCCCAGCCCCTGCGGGGCGCCACTACTTATTCGATAGCTGCTCGCGCAAGCCCAGCGGGCGCCTGCGCCATTTTTCATTCAAAAACTCTCCCAGTCTCCTTCGCCACCGCCCGCGGCGGGCGGCTTGGCCGGGGGAGCGGCCAGTGCGGCAGCCGGGGCTGGCGGCGGCTTGCGCGCCACCGCGGGCTTGGGTGCCTTGACGGCGGATACGGCGGGGGCCGGAGCCGGGGCCCGCGCGGGGGCCGGCACGGCCGCGCGCACGGCGGGCGCCGGTGCCGCAGCCGCCTGGTGTTGCGCGAGCTTGAACGCGGCCACCGCGTTGACCAGTTCCTGCGCCTGGTGGTTGAGGCTGCCCGCCGCTGCGGCGCTTTCTTCCACCAGCGCGGCGTTCTGCTGCGTGGCCTGGTCCATCTGCGTGATGGCCTCGCCCACCTGGGCCACACCGCTGGCCTGCTCGCTGCTGGCCGCGCTGATTTCGCCCATGATGTCCGTGACACGGCGGATCGCGGTGACCACCTCGGTCATGGTCTCGCCCGCCTTATCCACCAATTGCGTGCCCTGTTCCACGCGCTCCACGCTCGCGGTGATCAGGCCCTTGATCTCCTTGGCCGCTTCGGCACTGCGCTGCGCGAGGCTGCGCACCTCGCCGGCCACCACGGCGAAGCCCCGGCCCTGCTCGCCCGCACGGGCCGCTTCCACGGCCGCGTTGAGCGCGAGGATGTTGGTCTGGAACGCGATGCCGTCGATCACGCCGATGATGTCGGCGATCTTGCGCGAGCTGTCGTTGATGCCGCGCATCGTATCGACCACCTGGGCCACCACCTCGCCGCCCTGCACGGCCACGGTGCTGGCGCTCATGGCGAGCTGGTTGGCCTGGCGCGCGTTGTCGGCGTTCTGGCGCACCGTGGAGCCGAGCTGCTCCATCGACGCCGCCGTTTCCTCCAGCGCACTGGCCTGCTCCTCGGTGCGGCTCGACAGGTCGTTGTTGCCCGAGGCGATTTCGGCGCTGGCCGTGGCCACGCTCTCGGCGTTGCGGCGCACGCCCGAGACGACGCGCGCGAGGTTGTCGCGCATGTCGATCAGCGACTGCAGCAGCTGGCCCATTTCGTCCTTGGAGCGCACCGCGAGGTCCACGGCCAGGTTGCCCCCGGCGATCTCGCGCGTGGCCTGCACGGCATCGCTCACGGGCTTGGTGATCAGGCGCGTGATCCAGATGCCCAGCACCGCCGCCGCCGCGATCGACGCCAGCAGCAGGCCGATCACCAGGCCGCGCGCCATGCCGTAGGCCTGCTGCGAGGCGTCGTAGGCCTCCTGCGCGCCCGCACGGTTGATCTTGGCGAGCTTGCCGATGGTCTCGGCCATGCCGATGAAGGCCTTTTGCGAATCCCCGTACAGCAGCTTGGCCGCATCCGCCCGGCCGGCTTCGCCCTGCTGGACGAAGCCTTCGAGCTGGGCCTGCACGAGCATGTACTGGTCCCGCAAGACCTTGAATTCCTCGTAGCCCTGGGTCTCCCGGTCGGTGAGCAGGGCAGCGTAGACCTTCTCCTGCTCTTCGAGGATCTTGTCCACGGCCTGCACGTCCTGCGCGAGCCGCGCCTGCTCCGCGGGGTCGGGCGAGAGCGTCATGCCCACCTCGCTCGCCCGCAGGCGGTTGGCGGTGGCGCGCATGTCGCCCAGCGCCTGCACGCCGGGCAGCCAGTTGGTGGCGATGTCGCCCGTATTGCGGTTGATGCGGCCCATCTCGAAGACCGCCACCACGCCCAGCACCGCGCTGAGCACCACCATGGCCACGAAGGCCACGCCCAATTTCACACCGATGCGCAGATTGGCAAAGCCCATTTCAGCCCCCCCACAAGCCCGTTCACGAGAAAGACGCGCGAAAGCGCAGGCCGGGGCTCACGCCGTGGCGGCCGCCTTGACCAGCCCCATCTCCGTCCCGCTGAGCAGGGACTCGATGTCGGTCACGATCAGCATGCGGTCGCCCACCGTGGCGATGCCGCGCACGAAGGACGCATCCACCTGGCCCTGGAACTGGGGCGCGGGCTTGATGGCTTCGGCCGAGAGCGCCACCACGTCGGCCACCGCGTCCACCACCGCGCCCAGCACCGTGCCGCCCACGTTGAGGATGATGACCACGGTGAAGTCGGTGTACTCGGCCGTCGCGCAATTGAGCTTGAGGCGCAGGTCGACGATGGGCACGATCACGCCGCGCAGGTCGATCACGCCCTTGATGAACTCGGGCGCGTGCGCCATGCGCGTGGGCTGTTCGTAGGAGCGGATCTCCTGCACGCGCAGGATGTCGATGCCGTACTCCTCCTGCCCGAGGCGGAACGTGAGGTACTCCGAAGCGCCGCCAGCGGCACCCGCGCGGTGTTGGGAAGACGGGGAGGGAGAAGTAGCCATGTCAAAGTCCTTCGAGAGCCAGGGGCCGTGGTGTTACTTGCAGTGACATTCTGGCCCATTTGGAGAGGTTCCCCCATTCTCCGGGGAAAGTTGCCGCCCAAACGGTGCTACCGTGCGGGGCGGCCGCGTTGCGGCCGCACGACACCGCCATTCTCTGCCCATGCGCCCCAGCCCGAAAGCCCCCGCCCCGCCCCATGATCTGCCGCCCCCCAGCCTGTCGCTGCTCGCCATGGAGCTGCGCGCGCCCTGGGAATTCGGCGCCGTGCTGCCCGCCTGGCCCGTGCTGCAGCGCGCGCCGCAAGGCGACGGCCATGCGGTCATCGTCTACCCCGGCCTCACGGCGGGCGATGCCACCACGGTGCCGCTGCGCCGCTACCTCGACTCGCGCAACTACGCCACCGAAGGCTGGGGCCAGGGCCTGAACCTCGGGCCGCGCGAGGGCGTGCTCGAAGCGGCCCGGCGCCAGGTGCTCGACACCTGCGAGCGCAGCGGCGCCAAGGTGAGCCTGGTGGGCTGGAGCCTGGGCGGCATCTACGCGCGCGAGCTGGCCAAGGAGCTGCCCGGGCACGTGCGCGCCGTGGTCACGCTGGGCACGCCCTTCGCGGGGCCGCACACCTCTACCAACGCCTGGCGCATCTACGAGCTGGCCAGCGGCCGCAGCATCGCGCACGAGACCGCCCGCTACCAGTTGCCCGAGGCGCCCCCGGTGCCCACGAGCAGCATCTACTCGCGCACCGACGGCGTGGTGGCCTGGCGCGGCAGCATCCAGGCGCCTGCCGCGCACAACCCGCGCACCGAGAACATCGAGGTGGTGGCGAGCCACTTCGGCATCGGCCTGAACCCCAGCGCCTGGTGGGCCCTGGCCGACCGGCTGGCGCAGCCCGAGGATGGCTGGCGGCCCTTCGAGCGCCCGCGCCTGCCGGGGCTGCACCTGATCTACCCCGATCCCGCCAGGCCATAAAAAAAGAGCATGCGCCGCATGCTCTTTTTTTCGTAGCATCCAGCGCCCGCTGCACGGGCGCCAGAGGCCGATTGGGCCCAAAATCAGGCCTTGGACTTCTTGTAGCTCTCGATGCCTTCCAGGATTTCCTTCTTGGCCGCGTCGATGCCTTCCCAGCCCAGCACCTTGACCCACTTGCCCTTTTCCAGGTCCTTGTAGTGCTCGAAAAAGTGGGCGATGGCGTTGCGGCGCATCGCGTTCACGTCGTCGATGGTCTTCCAGTGGTCGTACATAGGCAGGATCTTGCTGGTGGGCACAGCCACCACCTTGCCGTCCACGCCGGCCTCGTCTTCCATCATCAGGATGCCCAGCGGGCGGCAGGGCACGACCACGCCCGACACCAGCGGGTACGGGGTGATGACGAGCACGTCCACCGGGTCGCCGTCGCCCGAGAGCGTCTGGGGCACGTAGCCGTAGTTGCTCGGGTAGTGCATGGCCGTGGTCATGAAGCGGTCCACGAACAGGGCGCCGGACTCCTTGTCCACCTCGTACTTGATCGGGTCGGAGTTCATCGGGATCTCGATGACGACGTTGAAGGCTTCGGGGGCGTTCTTGCCCGGGGTGACTTTGTCGAAGGACATGGTAGTTGGAATGGATCGTTGGGATAAACCCTCGAATTCTAGGCGCTGCCCCTTGCTGCACGCTTGCAGCACCGCTTAAAGTGGGCTCGTTGGCCAATCGGGCTCCCCACCAGGGCGCGAGGAAGCAACGCAGCGGAAGCACTCCCGATGCGTTGTGTTTCCTTCCGTGCAACCTGTTGTTTGGAGACCAAGAATGGATGGAGCTACGACGCTGACTTCCCCTCTCATACTGGCCCTGGTTTGCGGATTGATTGCGGTGGCCTACGGCCTGTGGGCCCGTGGCTGGATCCTGGCCAAGGACGCGGGCAACGCCCGCATGCAGGAGATCGCCGGCGCCATCCAGGCCGGCGCCGCGGCCTACCTGGCGCGGCAGTACAAGACCATCGCCATCGTCGGCGTGGTGCTGGCCGTGCTGATCGGCCTGTTTCTTGATGGCACCACGGCTGCGGGTTTCGTGGTGGGCGCGGTGCTCTCGGGCGCGTGCGGCTTCATCGGCATGAACGTCTCGGTGCGCGCCAACGTGCGCACGGCGCAAGCGGCCACGCAGGGCATGGGCCCGGCGCTGGACGTGGCGTTCCGCGGCGGGGCCATCACGGGCATGCTCGTCGTAGGGCTGGGGCTGCTGGGCGTCACGGGCTTCTACTGGTTCCTGGCGGGCCGGGGTGGCGCGGCATCGCTGTCGGCGCAGCTCAACCCGCTGATCGGCTTTGCCTTCGGCTCGTCGCTGATCTCCATCTTCGCGCGGCTGGGCGGCGGCATCTTCACCAAGGGCGCCGACGTGGGCGCCGACCTCGTGGGCAAGGTGGAGGCCGGCATCCCCGAGGACGACCCGCGCAACCCCGCCGTGATCGCCGACAACGTGGGCGACAACGTGGGCGACTGCGCGGGCATGGCGGCCGACCTGTTCGAGACCTACGCCGTGACGCTCATCGCCACCATGGTGCTGGGCGCCCTGCTCGTGGGCACGGCGCCGCTGCAGGCCACCGTGTACCCGCTGGCGCTCGGGGCCGTGTCCATCGTCGCCTCGATCATCGGCTGCTTCTTCGTGAAGGCCTCGCCGGGCATGAAGAACGTGATGCCCGCGCTGTACAAGGGCCTGGCCATCGCGGGCGTGCTCTCGCTCATCGCCTTCTACTTCGTCACCACGTGGATCATGCCGGACAACGCCATCGCCGCCAGCGGCAGCCAGATGCGCCTGTACGGCGCCTGCGCCACGGGCCTGGTGCTCACGGCCGCGCTGGTGTGGATCACCGAGTTCTACACAGGTACGCAGTACTCGCCCGTGCGCCACATCGCGCAGGCCTCCACCACGGGGCACGGCACCAACATCATCGCGGGCCTGGGCGTGTCGATGCGCTCCACGGCCTGGCCCGTGATCTTCGTGTGCATCGCCATCGTGGTGGCCTACGCGCTCGCGGACCTGTACGGCGTGGCCGTGGCGGCCATGGCCATGCTCTCCATGGCGGGCATCGTCGTGGCGCTCGACGCCTACGGCCCCATCACCGACAACGCGGGCGGCATCGCCGAGATGAGCGAGCTGCCCAGCAGCGTGCGCGACATCACCGACCCGCTGGACGCCGTGGGCAACACCACCAAGGCCGTGACCAAGGGCTACGCCATCGGCTCGGCGGGCCTGGCGGCGCTGGTGCTGTTCGCCGACTACACGCACAAGCTCGAAACCTACGGCCATGCCGTGCGCTTCGACCTGTCGGACCCGATGGTGATCGTGGGCTTGTTCATCGGCGGCCTCATCCCCTACCTGTTCGGCGCCATGGCCATGGAGGCCGTGGGCCGCGCGGCGGGCAGCGTGGTGGTGGAAGTGCGCCGCCAGTTCAGCGAGATCAAGGGCATCATGGAAGGCACGGCCAAGCCCGAGTACGGCAAGGCCGTGGACATGCTCACGGGCGCGGCCATCAAGGAAATGATCGTGCCCAGCCTGCTGCCCGTGGCCGTGCCCATCGTGGTGGGCCTGCTGCTCGGCCCCAAGGCGCTCGGCGGCCTGCTCATGGGCACCATCGTCACGGGCCTGTTCGTGGCCATCAGCATGTGCACGGGCGGCGGCGCGTGGGACAACGCCAAGAAGTACATCGAGGACGGCCACCACGGCGGCAAGGGCAGCGAGGCCCACAAGGCCGCCGTGACGGGCGACACCGTGGGCGACCCGTACAAGGACACGGCCGGGCCGGCCGTGAACCCGCTCATCAAGATCATCAACATCGTGGCGCTGCTCATCGTGCCGCTGGTGGTGAAGTTCCACGGGGGCTGACGCGCCCGCACCCGCCGCGGCGAACCATGGCAGACAGGGAGCCCCGGGCTCCCTGTTTTCATTGCCGCGTACGATCCGGTCTTTCACCCGGAAAAAAACCGCCTTGAAATCCACCGCCACGCTCTACCAGGACCTCCTTCACGACGTGCTGGCCGATGCCGGGCACCTGATGGAGCGCGTCACCGAGGCCACGCGCCTGTCGCTGAAGGCGCGCGAGGACCAGGCGCGCACGCCGGGCGAGCACCGCGCCCTGCTCGAGGCGCGCCAGCACCTCGCGCGGTGCACCTTCGTCATGGCCGACCGCTACCCCGGCGCGCTGCGCAAGGCGCTCGAGCGGGAGACCGCGCCGCAGCAGGCCGCCGCGCGCTCGCTGTTCACCGTCCATTTCGACGATCTCGAACTGATGGACGAGACGCAGGTCAGCGAGAGCGTCGAGCGCGCCCGGGCCCGGCAGGTGCTGGCCTCCGCGGCGGAGGGGCCGCTGGCCGAGCTCGACGCCCTGGTGAGCGCGGCCCGGGGGCTGCCCACCGTCGCACCCGAGCACAACCCGCTGCGCCCCGAGGTCTTCCTGCAGGCGCTGCAGGACGTGGTGACGCAGATGCAGGCCACGGGCGCAGTGCGGCACGAGTGGATAGGGCACATGGCCCAGGCGCTGGGCAAGGAGCTGCGCCAGCTCTACCTCGCGCTGGCCGAGCGGCTCAAGCAAGGCGGCGTCCAGCCCGTGGGCTACGCCATGCGCCAGGCCGATGGCCGGTACGTCTACCTCGCGCCGGCCCACGGCGCCTCCCCGGGCTTTGCCCCCGAGACGGGGCCCGCCCACCTCGACAGCCCTGCCGCCCCGCCCGCCGCCGATCCGCTGCTGACGCTGGACCGCCTGCGCCGCCTGCTGCTGGGCGAGTTCGGCGAGGAGGCGCCCGCCGCCGCGCAGCCCCGGGAGGCCTTCGCCGAACGGTTCGAGCGCGAGTTCGAGAGCCCCGACGCGCTCCCCGCCATCGATGCGGCACCGCCCACGGACTTCGCCATCACCGTGCCCGCCGCCTTCGAGGCCCTGCAGGAAATGGGCAAGGTCGGCCACATGATGGAGCGCCTGGACCGCCAGCGCGCCAGCGACGGCGGCCAGGCCGCCGCCCCGCGCCGGCACACCGGCAGCCTGGCGCAGGCCCTGAGCGCGGAAGTGGTGGCGCTGATGGTGGACAACATCGCGCACGACACCCGGCTGCTGTGGCCCGTGCAGCAGTTCGTGCAGGCGCTGGAGCCCGCGCTGCTGCAGTTGGCGCTGGCCGACCCGCGCTTCTTCAGCGACAAGGAGCACCCCGCTCGCCGCCTGCTGCAGGAGATCACGGACCGCAGCCTGGCCTTCAACAGCGTCGAGGCCTCCGGCTTCCAGGACTTCATGCGGTCGCTGATGGACATCGCCGGCCCGCTGTCCTCGGCCACCATCGAGGGGCCCCAGGACTTCGAGCACGTGCTGCAGCAGCTGCACGCCGCCTGGGCCGAGCGCGAGCAGGCGCGCAAGCGCGAGCGCCTGCGCGCCATCGAGGCCCTGCAGCACGTGGAGCAGCGCCACCTGCTCGCGGCCAAGATCTCGCGCGACATCTGGCTGCTGCCCCAGATCGGAGACGTTCCGCACGAGGTCTCGCGCTTCCTGCTGGGGCCCTGGTCGCAGGTGATGGCCGAGGCGCAGCAGACCGACAAGACCGGCAGCCCCGACCCCGGCCGCTACCGCGAGCTGGTGGACGCCCTGATCTGGAGCACCCAGCCCCGGCTGACCCGCCTGAACGTGGGCCAGCTCGCCCGCCTGCTGCCCAAGCTGCTGTCCAAGCTGCGCGAGGGCCTGGCCACCATCGGCTACCCCGAGGCCAAGACCGAGGCCTTCATCGGCCTGCTCATGCAGCTGCACCAGCAGGCCTTCCAATCCGCGCCCGCAGCGCAGGCCCCCCGGCCGGAGGGCGCGGCCCACACGGCGCGGCCGGCCCTGCCCGCGCAGGAGGAGCCCTGGGTCGCCCCGTCCGAGGCCCAGGAGTCCGGCTACATGGATTCGTCGCAGGCCGCCGAGTCCGAGGGCCCGCCGAGCACCGCCGGCGCATCCGCCCCGCCGCGCCTGGCCGTCGGCACCTGGGTGAACCTGCTCGTGGGGCAGCAGTGGGAGCGCACCCAGCTGTCCTGGGTCGGCCCGCACGGCACCATGTTCCTGTTCACCAGCGCCTCCGGCCGCAAGCAGTCGATGACGCTGCGGCTGCTCGAGCGGCTCATCCAGCAGGGCGCCATGCACGTGCTCACGCAGCAGACCGTGGTGGACGGCGCCCTGGACGCCGTGGCGCGCGCCGCCATGCGCAACAGCGTGGACAGCCAAATGTGACGCCCGGGATCGCCTACAATAGGCGGCGACGGGCCTCCTCGCATGGGGAAGCGGCCAACCGGGTCAGGTGGGGAACCAAGCAGCCCTAACCGTGGATACAGTGCCGGGGGTAAGGCTCGTCAACTCTCCCCCCCACCCTTTCTCTCTTCCCGCGGCGCAGCACCGCCTGCGCGGAACCGCGCGCGCCGCGCGATACTCTGACTCCATAGGACAACGTCCGTTTTTGCGCCTGGAGTCCCACCATGCCGAAACGCACCGCTCCGTGGATGCGCCGCCAGCGCCCTCTGTGCTGGCTGCTGGCGGGCGCGGGCCTGTGCGCGCTGGCCCATGCCGGCCCCGCGCTCGCGGACCCGGACGGGCTGGAGGTGTCGAGCGACGGCGGCTCCCAGCCCTACACCGCCGCGCTGCGCGTGGACGTGACCCGCTGGATGGCGGGCGGGCTGGGCCTGTCGATCGGCCTGGCCACGCAGGCCAGCGCCCCCGCCCCCGCGCTGGCGGCGGCCGAGCCGCTCTGGGAGCCCACGCTGGGCGTGCACTGGCGCGCGCCGCTGGGCGGCGGCATGGTGCTCGACCTGTCCACCTGGGCGCGCACGCCCTACCGCAACCAGCCCCCCGCCTCGGACATGATCTGGCTGCACCGCCAGCCCCAGTACGGCACGCGCATGGAAGTGCAATGGCGCTCCAACCGCACGGGCGGACTGGTGCCTGAGTTCGGCGCCATCGGCGTGCGGCTCGAAGGCGACGCGCAACTGCTGCTGCGCGCCCGCGCGGGCGGGCCCATGGTGTACTACCGCACGCGGTTCTGAGCATTTTGCTCTCCAGCGCGCGCCCATCCTGCGCAAGCAGCTATGATTTTGATAGAAAACGCGCAGCGCCCGCTCCCGCGATACGCCCCAGGGCGCAGCAGGCCGTGAGCAGGTAGCCGCCCGTCGGCGCCTCCCAGTCGAGCATTTCGCCGGCGCAGAACACGCCGGGCAGATCGCGCAGCATCAGGTGCCCGTCCAGCGCCTCGAAGGCCACGCCACCCGCCGTGCTGATGGCCTCTTCCACCGGGCGCGGGGCGGCCACGGTGATGGGCAGCGCCTTGATGGCGCGGGCCAGCGCGGCGCCGTCGTGCATGCCGTCCTTGCCGAGCCGCTCGTAGAGCACCGCCGCCTTGATGCCATCGAGCCCCAGCCGGCCCTTGAGGTGGCTCGCGAGGCTGCGCGCGCCGCGCGGGTGCTGCACCTCGGCCAGCACGCGCTCGGGCGTGTGGCCGGGCAGCAGGTCGAGCAGGAAGGTGGCCTGGCCGTGCGCGGCGATCCCATCGCGCAGCAGGCTGGCGGCGGCGTAGATGAGGCTGCCCTCCACGCCCGTGGCCGTGGCCACGAACTCGCCGCGCCGAGCGAAATCCCCGCAGCGGATCGCCACCGACTTGAACGGCTGGCCCGCGAAGCGCTCGCGGAAGAAGGGCGTCCAGCCGCCCGCCACGTCGAAGCCGCAATTGGCGGGCGCCAGCGGCGCCATGCTCACGCCCTTGTCCGCCAGCAGCGGCACCCAGGCCGCGTCCGAGCCCAGGCGCGGCCAGCTCGCGCCGCCCAGCGCCAGCACCGTGGCGCGCGCGGCCACGCGGCGCTCGCCCCCGGGGGTGGCGAAGCGCAGCGCGGCATCGCCGTCGCCGTCGCTATTGCCATTGCCGTCCCAGCCCAGCCAGCGGTGGCGCATGTGGAACCGCACGCCCATGCCGCGCAGCCGGTGCAGCCAGGCGCGCAGCAGCGGCGCGGCCTTCATGCCGGTGGGAAAGACCCGGCCCGAGGTGCCCACGAAGGTCTCCACGCCCAAGCCCCTGGCCCAGGCGCGCAGCGGCTCGGCGCCAAAGGCGGCCAGCAGCGGCTCGATGTGCGCGCGCCGCGCGCCGAAGCGCGCGGCGAAGGGCTCGAACGGCTCGGAGTGCGTGAGGTTGAGCCCGCCCTTGCCCGCCAGCAGGAACTTGCGGCCCACGGAGGGCATGGCGTCGAACACCTGCACGGCCACGCCGGCCTGGGCCAGTACTTCGGCGGCCATGAGGCCGGCCGGGCCGCCGCCGACGACGGCGGCTTCGCAGATGCAGTCCCCGGGAGCGGTCTCGGGCGGGGTGAAAAGGTGGCTGGAAGTCATCGCGGGCCACCATAGCGGAAATTTTCCGCCCGTGGCCGTTGCGACGAATTGTTATCAAAAGAAACGCAAAAGAGCTATCCTGAAACCGTTGGCATCGTCGCCCGCATTCCTAGCACGGATGGGAGGTACCCACCATGAGCCAGTTCAAGATTTCCGCCCGTCTCGCGGTGTTGCTGGCGGCCCTGTGCTGCCTGGTGCTTCTGGTGGGCGGGGCGGGCCTGTACGGCATGGGGCAGTCGAATACGGGGCTGCGGTCGGTCTATGACGACCGGGTGGTGCCGCTCAAGCAGATCAAGACCGTGGCCGACATGTACGCCGTGTTCGTGGTGGACGCGGCGCACAAGGTGCGCGGCGGCAGCATGACGCCCGCGCAGGGCCTGAAGTCGGTGGAGGACGCGCGCAAGGCCATCGAGGAGAACGTCCGCGCCTACGTGGCCACCCGCCTCACGCCCGAGGAGGCGCGGCTGGTGGAGCAGCTCAAGCCCGTGAAGGCCAGGGCCGACGCCGCCATCGGCACGCTGGAGGCCCTGCTGCGCAAGGGCGACGTGGCGGCTATCGCGGCCTTCGCCGAAAAGGACATGTACCCCGCCATCGACCCGCTGCAGGACACGCTGGGGCAGCTGATCCAGGTGCAGCTCGACGGCGCCAAGGCCGAGCACGACCGTGCCGAGGCGAGCTACCAGAGCCTCCGCGCGCTGACCGTGGGCGCCGCGCTCGCGGGCGTGCTGCTGGCGGTGCTGATGGGCGGCGCCATGATCCGGCAGATCTCGCATGCGCTGGACGGCGCGGTGGGCATCACCGAGGCGGTGGCCCAGGGCGACCTGACGGTGCCCATCCACGCCCAGGGCAAGGACGAGATCGCCCGGCTGCTGCGCGGGCTGACCTCCATGCGCGACAACCTCGCGCAGGTGGTGTCGGGCGTGCGCGGCAATGCGCAGGGCGTGGCCTCGGCCAGCGCCCAGATCGCGGCGGGCAACAACGACCTGTCGAGCCGCACCGAGGAGCAGGCCAGCGCGCTCGAAGAAACGGCCGCGTCGATGGAGGAGCTGAGCTCCACCGTGCGCCAGAACGCCGACAACGCGCGCCAGGCCAACCAGCTCGCCATGAGCGCCAGCACCGTGGCCGAGCGCGGCGGCTCCGTGGTGGCCGAGGTGGTGGGCACCATGCGCGGCATCAACGATTCGAGCCACAAGATCGCCGACATCATCGGCGTGATCGACGGCATCGCGTTCCAGACCAACATCCTCGCGCTTAATGCCGCCGTGGAGGCGGCGCGCGCGGGCGAGCAGGGCCGGGGCTTTGCCGTGGTGGCGGGCGAGGTGCGCAGCCTGGCACAGCGCAGTGCCGAGGCGGCCAAGGAGATCAAGGGCCTGATCACCGCGAGCGTGGAGCGCGTGGAACAAGGCACGCAGCTCGTGGACAAGGCGGGCGAGACCATGACCGAGGTGGTCGCCGCAATCCGCCGCGTGACGGACATCATGGGCGAGATCAGCGCCGCCAGCGGCGAGCAAAGCGCGGGCGTTTCCCAGGTGGGCGAAGCCGTCACGCAGATGGACCAGGCGACGCAGCAGAATGCCGCGCTGGTCGAGCAGATGGCGGCCGCGGCCACCAGCCTCAAGATCCAGGCGCAGGAACTGGTGCAGGCAGTGGCGGTGTTCAAGCTGGCGCAGGCCCGGATCAGCGGCTGAGAAGGCCAGGACGCATCCCGATGCGGGGCCCCTTGCGCCTGAAGTACGAGGCCGCCGTTGCGGCACTCGCCCATGCGGCCGCGGAAAAGCTGCATGCCGGCGTGAGCGAAGAAGCCGTGGCCCGCTGGGCCGTGGCGGAGCGCAACGCACTCAAGCAGACGTACCGTGGCCTCACGCCCGCGCCGGTCCTGGCGCGCATCGTCGCCAGGACGCTGGAGCGCTACGGCAACGCCATGGGCCCCAGCGCCGACGAACTCCGGGCCGCCGGAAAGTCGTGGAGGGACATCATCGACTCCGCGACCCGCCCGGGCGCGCATGGCGACGCTTTTTTCGGGCCGCGTGACTGAAGACCGCCGCGCAGTCAGCCCTGGGCCAGCGGCTCCGGTGCGAGCACGACCAGCCGCCCGTCCCCGCTCAGGAACGCCGCCGCCACCGGCTCGCCCGGCACCTGGGCCCGCACGGCCTCGCGGTAGCGCTGCAGCTGCGCGATGAGCTGTGGCTGGCGCTCGGGCGTGGCGGCGCTCTTGTAGTCCAGCACCCACCAGCGCGCGCCGTCGCGCGGCGCGCGCAGGCACACCAGGCGGTCCAGGCGCAGGCTCTGGCCCTGGTGGTGCAGCGGGGCCTCGTTCACGGCCAGTTCCAGTTGCGCGGCGTCCCAGGCCCAGGCGCCCTCGCCTTGCAGGATGCCCCGGGCCATGGCGGCGGCGGCCTCGGCGGCGGCCAGCGGCAGCGCATGCGCCTGCGCCAGCCGGGCGATGCGCGCGGCGCTCCAGCCCAGCCCCTGCTCCGGCATGGCCTGTTCCAGCAGTTCGTGCATGGCCTGGCCCTGGCGGGAGGCGGGCGAATCGGCCTCGCGCTCCACCGGCGGCACGGCGGGGCGCGGCGGCAAGGCGGGCAGCTCCAGCAGGGTGAAAGGCGCGTCGGCTTCGGGCACGGTCTGCGCGTCCGTGACGGCGCCGGCCTCCTGCATCAGCGGCGACAGGCGGCCCCACCAGCTTTCGGGCGCGGGGCTCTTGCCCTGCACCGCCGAGATCGCCAGGCACTGCTTGGCGCGGGTGGCGGCGACGTAGAGGGTGTTGAGCTCCTCGCGCTGGCGCTCCTGCTGCTCCAGCGCGAGCGTGTCCACGGCGCTGGGCGGCGGGTTCGATTCGCTGGCCAGGAAGATGAAGCGCCGGGGCAATGCCTGTTCGCCGGGCCAGTCCACCAGCACGCCCATGGTCTCGGCGCGGGCGCCACGCGCGTCGGTGTCGAGCAGTAGCACGCTGTGCGCCTCCAGCCCCTTGGCGCCGTGCACGGTGAGCAGGCGCACGGCCTGCGCGTCGGCACGGCCGGGGGCGCGCACGCCGCCCTTTTTCATGGCGCGCACGAAGGCGTAGGGCGTGAGGTAGCGCCCGCCGTCCTGCTCCAGCGCCGCTGCCAGCAGCGCGCGCAGGTTGGCCAGCACGCCCGCGCGCTGCGGCGCGGGCGCGGCGGCGGCAAAGCGGGCCAGCACGTCGCCGTGCCGGTAGATGGCCTGCAGCGCATCGTGCGGGGGCCATTGCGCCAGCCACGCCTGGTATTGGGTCAAATCGCCCCCCATCCCTTGCCAATCAAGCGCTAGCAGCTCCTTTTTTTGCAGCAATTCGAACCAGCTCAGCGCCTGCAGCCCGGGCTGGCGGCGCAGCAGCGCGAGCTGGGTGAGCAGCGCATCGGGCGCCGAGAACAGCGGCGAGCGCAGCGCGCGCGCCAGCGACAGGTCGTGCGCGGGCGAGACCAGCGCGTCGAGCAAGGCGACCACGTCCTGCACCTCGGGCGCATCGCAGAGGTCGGCTTTTTCGGGCTGCACGCAGGGCAGGTGCAGCGCGCGCAGCGCGTCCTGCATGGCGGCGAGGCGGTCGCGCTTGCGGGCCAGCACCATGATCTCCTGCGGCGCGATGCCTGCCGCGATCCGCCCCGCCACCCACTGCGCGGCCTGGGCGCATTCGCGCATGCGCAGGGTTTCCTCGGCCTCGTGGCGCGGCGCGGTCAGGCTGTCGCGCCAGGCCAGGGGGGCGGCGGCGGCGTCTGCACCGTCCGCCGCCACGAGGGGTGGCAGGCGCAGCAGCGCGCCGGGGTCGGGGGATTCGGTGGTGTGGGCGCGAAAGCCCGCGTACTGGCCGCCGTCCTGCGCGGCCTGCATCACGGTGTTGACGGCGGCGATCACGCCCTGCGCGTTGCGCCGCGTGTGGTCGCAGGCCAGCAGGTCACCGCCCAGGCCATAGCGCACGAAGGCCTGCGCGGCCTTGAACACCTGCGGCTCGGCGCGGCGGAAGCGGTAGATGCTCTGCTTGGGGTCGCCCACGATGAAGACGCTGGGCGCCCGCTGGCCGCTGGCCCCGCCGCCCGCGCCCGCGTAGCCCGCGAGCCAGGCGTGCAGCGCCTGCCATTGCAGCGGGTTGGTGTCCTGGAATTCGTCGACGAGCAGGTGGCGCACGCGCGCGTCCAGCCGCTCTTGCACCCAGCCCGAGAGCACGGGGTCGGACAGCATGACCAGCGCGGTGCGCTCCACATCGTTCATGTCCACCCAGCCGCGCTCGCGCTTGAGCGCGGCAAAGCAGGCGTTCAGGCAGCGCGCGAGCCGCGCCATGCGCTGCTGGTGCAGCCAGGCCTGGTGCTGCGCGCGCGCGGCGATCAGGGGCTGCAGCTCGGCCTCGGCCTCCTGCGCGGCGGGGAATTTCTGCAGGTTCTTGGTGAGCCGGTCCGCCGTGGCGACGAAGAAAGCCTTGCGCAACTGGGCCAGGCGCTCGTCCAGGTCGTTGCAGAGAAAGGCCGCCACCACCGCATCGGCGGCCTTGCGCGGCGTGGCGTTGGCCTCCGCGCCCAGGGCGCGTGATCGCTCGTGCCAGCGCGCGTGCGCGGCCTCGCCCGCGAGGGCGTCGGCGGGCGATTCCAGTCCCGCGAACTGCGGGAACTGGGCGCCGAAGCCGGGCACGGACGCATCGACGATGCCCGCCGCGTCGGCCAGCTCGAACTCCACGCGCTTGGCCAGCGCGGCCTCCAGCGCCTTGTGCGTCTGCGACCGGCCATAGCGCGCCACGGCGGCTTCGTAGTCGGCGCGCAGCAGCGGGTCTTGCGCCACGGTGTGCAGGAAGGGGCGCCAGACTTCGCGCACGGCCTCTGCGTCGTCTTCGAGCAGTTCGTAGCGCACGGGCAGGCCGCGCTCCTGCAGCACGGCCAGCGGCGCGCTGCCCAGCAGCGCGGCGAACCAGCTGTGGAAGGTGCGGATCTGCAGCGGGCGGCCGTTGGCGAGGACGGCGTTGTACAGATTTTGTAGCTGCTCGCGCAAGCCCTGAGCGGCTTGGAGGCCGATCCCTCTTGCAATCAGCTCCTTTTCCAGCTGCTCGGGCAGCGCCTGCGCGAACTGCTCCAGCCATTCCTGCAGGCGCTGGCGCATTTCGCCCGCGGCTTTCTTGGTGAAGGTGATGGCGAGGATTTCGTGCGGCGCGCAGCCTTCGAGCAAGGCGCGCAACATGCGCGAGACCAGCATCCAGGTCTTGCCCGCGCCCGCGCAGGCCTCGACGGCCACGCTGCGCCGCGGGTCGCAGGCGATGGCGTAGAAAGCCTCGCGCGAGACGGGCTGGCCGTTGTGTTCATAAGCGGCTTGCACGGTTCAATCTTTCCAGAAGTCCTTGCGGCACAGGCCGCGCGCGGCGCACCAGTCGCAGACGCTGCCTTCGCCCAGCGCGGGCAAGGGCTGGCCTTGGGCAATGCGGTTGAAGTCATCCTTGATACCGGCGAGCAAGGCATCGCGCAACGCGGCCACGTCGGGCTCTTCGTAGGTGGTGGTGTCGCCGCGTTCGCCCACGTTCACGTAGGCCGCGCGCAGCGGCTCCTCGTGCAGCAGCGCGGCATAGAACGCGAGCTGCGTGTCTTCCGTACCCGCGGCCAGGCGGCGGCGCGTGGCCTGGTCGCTTTCGGTCTTGTAGTCGATGACCAAAGGGCCTTCGCTTGTGTGGTCGATGCGGTCCAGCGTGCCCACCAGCTCCAGTGCGCCCTGCGCCAGCGCCAGGGGCTGCCGGGCCTCCGCTTCGGCCTGCGCGAAGGTGGCGCCCGTGGCTTCGTGCCCGGCCAGCCAGTGCAGGTAGCCGTCGCGCAACTGCGGCCAGCCTGCGGCGAAGGGCAGGAAGTCGCCCTCTGGCAGTCCGTGCGTCTGCTGCGCCGTTTGCGCCGCCGTGTCCAGGAGCGTGCGGCGCGCCTGGACGTCCTGCGTGGGCGCATCGCGCAGCGCTTCGTGGAAGTGCTGCAGCACCGCGTGCAGCCAGGTGCCGAAGTCGCGCTTGTCCACCTCGGCGTCGAGTTCGTCGGCTTCGCGCAGGCCCAGCAGGCGCAGCGCGTAGAAGCGGTAGGGGCAATGGCGCAGGTCCGCATAGGCCGAAGCCGACAGGGTGGCGGGCAGCAGCGCCGCGCCCACGGGCCGGGGGCGCGGCACGGGTGCGGGCGCCACGCTGCGCGCCGTGCGCGGGTCGGCGCCCGGGGCCGTGGGCGGCAGGGCCAGCAAAGCCAGGACCAGGGGGCTGGCCAGCAGCGGCTCGCCGCCTTCGCTGCCGCGCCAGAGCACGTCCACCTGGGGCACGCGCAGCGCACAGGCCCAGGCGGCGCGCTGCGCGGCCTCCAGCGCCTCGCGCGTGGGCAGGCCCAGGGCCTCGCGCTGGGCGCGGGTCCAGGGGCCGGGCGGCTCGGGCGCGGGCTGCAGGCGCTTTTCGTCGCAGCCGGGCAGCACCAGGGCTGCGAAGGGGCGCGCCAGCAGTTGGGGCAGCGGCAGCACGGCTACCTCGGCGGCCTCGGCAAACTCCCACGCGGGCTTGTAGCGCGCGGCCTCCAGCACCTCGCCCGCCCAGTGCGTGAAGTCGGCCAGCGACAGGGGGCGGCCCGCGTTCTCCACGCCGTCGAAGGCGCTGTGCTGGCCTTCGAGCAGGTGCAGCTCCAGCAGCACGCGCTGGCCTGCGGGGTCGGCCTCCAGCGCGTGCCACTGGCCGCTGGCCTGCAGCAGCGCGCGCAGCGCGATCAGCCAGGCGCCCAGCGGGCGGGCGGGCTGCAGGGGCTGGCGCAGGGCTTGCACGGCGTCGATCACGGGCGCGATATCAGGCGGATGCTGGCGCGCCAGCACGGTGCGCCACGGGCCCGGGCCGGTGCGGCGCAGCCATTTTTCGAGCGCGGCGTCCGGAATGGCGGGCACGGCCTTGAGCCAGTCGAGCACGGCATCGGCCCCCGCGTTCCAGGCGCAGGCGCGCAGGGCGGCCATGGCCTGGGCGGCGGCGCGGGTGGTGGAGAGCGTCCAGCCGTTCTCGTCGCGCACGCGCGCCCCCGCGCCGTCGAGCAGCGCGCCGATGCGGCGCACCAGCGCGCGGTCGGTGGAGGCCAGCGCCACCGGCACGCGGCCTGCGGCCACGTGCGCCAGCACGCAGGCGGCGGCGCGCTGGGCTTCGTCTTCGGCATCCTCGGCGGGGTGCAGGGCCACCGCGCCCTGTTCATCCGATGGCGCCCACAGCGGCAGGCTGAGCGCGCGTTCTCCCCAAGCGGCGCACAGCGCATGCGCGAGCGGGTCGGGCTGGAAACCGTCGAGCACCACCAGCGCATCGACGGCGGCGCGCACGCCGGGCTCGAACAGCAGGTCGGTGGCGTGGCGCGAGGCGGCCACCCATTCGAGCGCGATGCGCGCCACCGCCGCCTCGTAGCGCAGCGCGCTGCCCTCGCCCGCCAGGCCCACCACGGCGCGCTGCGCCTCGGCCCAGGCGGCACGCTGCGCGGGCACCACGGCGGCGGCCACGGGGGCCAGTTGGCCGGCGGCCTCCTGCAGCGGGGCGGCCAGGGCATCGCGCTGCGCGGCCAGGCCCGCACGGTCCAGCAGGGCGCGGGCGGTGAAGGTGTCGCGCGCCACGTCCTGCGCGAAGTCCAGGCCGTCGGGAGCGAAGCCGCCCAGCCGCTGCGCCCAGTTGCGCGTGGTCTCGAAGCGCGGTGCGAAGCCGTCGGGCACGAGCAGCGCCCACTGGCGCTGCGCCTCGGCCATCAATTGCGCGTAGGGCACCAGCACCACGGTGCGCGCGGGGTGTGCGCCCAGGCGCCGCATGTGGGCCCGGGCGGCGGCCAGCAGGCCCGGCCAGGGCGGCCATGGATCGCTTTTAGCTATGACTGTCATAGCGTCCTGCGGCCTGTCCACGGCTGCATGGGGGGGATTGGTTTCTGTCACAATGCCCCGAAATTTACTTCCTACCGACACCCAAGGAATCCTCCCCATGGCCAGCGACCTGATCCAACATATCTCCGACGCCAGCTTCGACGCCGATGTGCTCAAGGCCAGCACCCCGGTGCTGGTGGACTACTGGGCCGAGTGGTGCGGCCCCTGCAAGATGATCGCACCCATCCTCGACGAAGTGGCGGGCACCTACCAGGGCAAGCTGCGCATTGCCAAGATGAACGTGGACGAGAACCGCGAGATCCCCGCCAAGTTCGGCATCCGCGGCATTCCCACGCTGATGCTGTTCAAGGACGGCCAGCTCGCCGCCACCAAGGTGGGCGCGATGAGCAAGGCGCAGCTCACGGCTTTCATCGACCAGCAGCTGGCCTGATCGCCTCCTGGTCTCGCGGGGCCGCCGCGCAATGGCGGCCCCCTCTCGTTTTCCTGTCATAATCCCACACCAGATCAACGGTCCGCACCGCAACTTGCGGCCGTTCTACGATCTCCCTGGCGCACCTCGGCCCCGCCCGCAGCGGCCGCCCCGGTCTGATTCGCCTCCCCCCAAAGATTGCCATTTACTCCGTTCAGGAGTCATTTCATGCACTTAAACGAACTCAAGGCACTGCATGTGTCTGAAGTCCTCAAGCAGGCCGAAGCCCTTGAGATCGAAAACGGCGGCCGCATGCGCAAGCAGGAGCTGATGTTCGCCATCATCAAGAAGCGCGCGAAGGCCGGCGAACAGGTGTTCGCCGACGGCGTGCTCGAGATCCTGCCCGACGGCTTCGGCTTCCTGCGCAGCCCCGACACCAGCTTCACCGCCAGCACGGACGACATCTACATCTCGCCCAGCCAGGTCCGCCGCTTCAACCTGCACACCGGCGACATGATCGAGGGCGAGGTGCGCACGCCCAAGGACGGCGAGCGCTACTTCGCGCTGACCAAGCTCGACGCCGTGAACGGCGGCCCGCCCGAGCAGAACAAGCACAAGGTGATGTTCGAGAACCTCACGCCGCTGTTCCCCAAGGAGCAGTTGAAGCTGGAGCGCGACATCAAGGGCGAGGAAAACATCACCAGCCGCATCATCGACATCATCGCCCCCATTGGCCGCGGCCAGCGCGCGCTGATCGTCGCGCCGCCCAAGAGCGGCAAGACGGTGATGATGCAGAGCATCGCTCACGCCATCACGGCCAACCACCCCGACGTGCACATGATGGTGCTGCTGGTGGATGAGCGCCCCGAGGAAGTGACCGAGATGCAGCGCACGGTGAAGGGCGAGATCATCGCCTCCACCTTCGACGAGCCCGCCGCGCGCCACGTGCACGTGGCC
>Ga0222423_1000416_pt1 | contig 31069 bp, 26 predicted proteins | sample 3A0metagenome_FD_182472 | JGI IMG/M metagenome (GOLD analysis project Ga0222423, IMG submission 182472) | Enriched microbial communities from leaf-cutter ant dump, University of Wisconsin, Madison, United States - 3A0 (version 2) | ecosystem: Environmental > Terrestrial > Nest > Insects nest >...
AACCGTATGTTTTATCAGATTTGTCAGACAAACCGTAACAGGCCCCACGCCCCCCTGTCCACCCCCTCAGGGGCGTGCGGACGGGGAAAGCGATTATGACAACGTTGACATGGCTTATCTTGTTTGCTTTCCTGAAGTGTAAAAGACACCATATAACCAAAAAAACAATAACCAAAAAAACAGGGCAGGCTATGCGCATCGCACAGGCACAGGGTCACCGGCTGAGGCTTCGGGAGAAGCTGAGCTACGGGCTGGGGGATCTCGGCTATAATTTCTACTGGACGATGATCTCGGCCTTCGGGCTTTATTTCTTTACCGATGTGTTCGGCCTTACGCCTGCCGAAGCCGGAACCCTGATGCTGGTCAGCCGGCTGATCGATGCCTTTACCGATCCGCTGATGGGGGCGCTGGCTGACCGCACGCGGACGAAATATGGCCGCTTCCGGCCCTATATCCTCGGGGGGATCTTCCCGCTGGCGGTGATGGGGGGGCTGACCTTCTATACGCCCGATGTCGGTCATGCGGCGAAGTTGGTCTATGCCTATGTCTGTTTCAACCTGCTGATGCTGACCTATACGCTGGGCAATATCCCCTACAGCGCCCTGTCGGGGGTGATGAGCGCCGACGGCCAGCAGCGGGCGGCGCTGAACGGGTTTCGCTTTTTCGGCGGCTTTTTAGGCGGGACGATCGTTACCTATGGCACGCCGCATCTGGTGGCTTTTTTCGGCGGGGGGGCGCAGGGCTGGCCCCTGACCATGGCCGTATACGGGCTGGCGGCCTGTGGCCTGATGGCGGTGTTGTTCCTCAATAGCCACGAACGCATCAGCCCGCCGGAAGGGCAGAAAACCAGTCCTTTCGGTGACATTGCCGACCTGATGCGCAACGGGCCGTGGGTGGTGCTGTTCGTCATTTCGCTCATTATCATGGTGACCATTACTTTGCGCATGAGCAGTTCGGCCTATTTCATGCGCTATGTCGCCGGACGCGAAGACCTGATCGGGCCGTTTCTGACGGTCTATGGGCTGGCTCTGGCGACAGGGGCGCTGCTGACGCCGGTGCTGACGCGGTTTGTCGATAAGAAGATTTTGCTGATGGGGCTGATGGGGCTGGTGGCGGTCTTTTCCGCCAGCTTCTATTTCATTCCGCCGGAGCAGATCGGGCTGATGTTTGCCGTTCAGGCGCTGATCGGCCTGTGTCTGGGGCCGAAATCGCCCCTGTCCTTTGCCATGTATGCCGATACGGCCGACTATACGGAATATAAGACCGGTCGGCGGGCCACGGCCATGACCTATGCGGCGGCGACCTTTTCGCAGAAGCTGGGCGGGGCGCTGGCTGCGTTCCTGATCGGCGGGGCGCTGACGGCGGTGGGCTATGTCGCCAATGCCAGCCAGTCGCAGGAATCGCAGCACACCTTGCGGGTGCTGATGTCTCTGGCACCGGCGGGGGTGGCGCTGTTGTCGGTCATCATCCTGATGGCCTATGGCCTGAACCGCGCCCGCATGGCCGATATTACCGCCGAACTGTTACGCCGCCGCGAAGCCTGAGTGTATTTATGTCCCTGATCGATTTCAAAGACGGCGTCTGTACGCTGCGTTCCCCGACCGCCCTGCCGCGCGCTTCGGGGTTTTTGTGGAACCGCAGGATGATGTTGCACGCCTCGGCGCGCGGCTATGTCACGGCCCTGTTCATGCAGCCCGAACCGGCGCGCTATGCCCATGCGCCGGTGATACAGGCCAGGACCTTCATCCTGCCGGAACAGGCCTATTTCGCCCACCATCCGGGGCGGTTCGTCTATGTGAAGGACAATGATACGGGCGATCTGTTTTCCCTGCCGCATGAGCCGGTGCGCAGGATGCCGGATCAGTTTGCCTTTACACAGACGCCGCATGACCTGAGCTGGGAGGTGGAGACGGACGGGCTGTGCGGGCAGATGCGTCTGGGTTTGCCGGTCGATGAGGTGGTGGAACTGTGGCAGATGCGGCTGATCAACCGATCTGTCCGTACACGGAATATCAGCCTCTATGTCTATTTTCCGCTCGGGTTCATGAGCTGGATGAACCAGTCGGCCCGTTATGAGCCGGATCTGGGGGGCGTGGTCGGCACCTGTGTCACCCCCTATCAGAAGGTGGCGGACTATTTCAAAAACAGGGATTTCAGGGACAAGACCTTTTTGCTCAGTGAACAGGTGCCGGAGGCTTATGAAGCGCGGCAGGAGGTGTTCGAGGGCGAGGGCGGGCTGATGTCTCCTGACGGGGTGCGCGACGGCTTGCAGGGCGGGGCAGCGGTCTATGAGACACCGGCCTGTATCCTGCAATTCGATGTGACGCTGGGGGCCGGTGAGGCCTTTGACAACCGCCTGCTGTTTGGCCCGGCAAAGGATGAGGCGGAGATTGCCGATATTCGCGCGCGCTGGTTTGCCGAGGGGGCCTTTGAGCAGGCCGAGGCCGATTACAAGGCCTATCTGGCGCAGGGCGAGGGTGTGCTGCGCATCGGGACGCCGGACGGGCATTTCGATGAATTCGTCAATCACTGGCTGGCGCGACAGGTCTTTTATCATGGCGACACCAACCGCCTGACGACCGATCCGCAGACGCGCAACTTCGTGCAGGACGCCATGGGCATGGTCTATGTCGCCCCCGACCAGGCGCGGGCGGCGTTTCTTTTTGCCCTGTCGCAGCAGCATGAGGACGGGGCCATGCCGGACGGCATCAGGCTCTATGACGGGGCGGAATTCAGCTATATCAATCAGGTGCCGCATACGGATCATTGTGTGTGGCTGTTCATGTGGTGCGAGGCCTATCTCAGTGAAACCGGTGATTATGGCCTGCTGGAGGTCACGGTTGCGGGCCGCACGGTGCATGAGCGGCTGGAGGCGGCGCTGACGCATCTGTGGCGGTCACGCGACCGGCGCGGCCTCAGTTTCATCGATCAGGGCGACTGGAACGACCCGATGAATATGGTAGGTTATAAGGGGCGCGGCGTGTCGGGCTGGCTCAGTCTGGCGGTCGCTTATGCCTGTGCGCTGTGGGCGCAGATCAGCGGTCAGAGCCTGTGGGCCGTGCGTGCCGCCGTGATCAACCGGGCCGTCAACCGTCATCTGTGGGACGGGGACTGGTTCGCGCGCGGCATTACCGATGACGATGTGCGCTTCGGGGTCAAAAGCGATGCCGAGGGGGCGATCTATCTCAATCCGCAGAGCTTTGCCCTGTTATCCGGTGCGGCAACTCCGGCGCAGGCCGAACGCATGGTGGCGGCCATAGAGACACGGCTTGAGACGCCTTACGGGGTGGAAATGCTTGGCCCGCCCTATAGGGCCATGCGTGAGGATGTCGGGCGGCTGACGCAGAAATCGGCAGGGGCGGCGGAAAACGGCTCGGTCTATAATCACGCCGCGGCCTTTTATATCCATAGCCTGTACCATAGCGGGCGGGCCGATAAGGGTTTTGACCTGCTCAGGCGGATGCTGACGGGGCCGGAGGCGGCGGATTATCTTCAGCGCGGTCAGATGCCGGTGTTTGTGCCCAACTATTATCGCGGGGCCTTTCGGGAGCATCCCGAAACGGCGGGGCGGTCGTCGCAACTGTTCAATACCGGTACGGCGGCCTGGGTCTATCGCATCGTCATCGAAGGGCTGTTCGGTCTGAAAGGTACGCGGGAAGGGTTGCAGATCCGGCCGCAACTGCCGTCCCACTGGCCGGAGGCGCGGGTCAGGCGGCGGTTCCGGGGCGTGACCTATGACATCCATATACGGCGCGGGGCGCAGCCTGCGCTGTCGATCGACGGGGAGGCGGTGGAGGGGGATGTGCTGCCGCTGAGGGACGGGCATGTGGTGGTGGTCGTTTGAACCGTTCCGGTCATGAAACCCCGCATGGTCTGCGCCGGATGAACAGGTGGCATGAGGTTTGAAGCCTGAAAGGCGAGGCGTATCGAAACGATACGTCCTGTCCGGGGAAAATCCCCGCTAGGAGAGCTTCATGGCTACGGATATTGATTTGCATCTGGGGAAACGTCTGCGGCGCAGGCGGCGCCTGCTGGGGCTGACGCAGCAGCAACTGGCGCTGGCGGTCGGGATTCGCTTTCAGCAGATTCAGAAATATGAATGTGGCGCCAACCGCATTTCGGCGGCCCGTCTGTTTCAGCTGGCCAAGGCGCTGGAGACGCCGGTAAACTATTTCTATGACGGTCTGTCCGATGACCAGACCGAGGTGGCGCCCGTGCAGAACGAAGGCATAGAGGTGTTTTCGCGTAAGGAAACCCTCGATCTCATTCAGGCCTATTACCGCCTTTCGGAGCGTCCGCGCCGTCGCCTGCTTGATCTGGCCAAGTCGCTCAATGGTGAAAGCGAGTTACCAGCCTGAACCCTTTGCCGATCTGAAATCATTGCGGTTTTGTGCCGAAGCCTCTACACCCCTGTCAAAGACACTGTTTCAGGGGTGAGCGATGACGGACATGAAGGTGCTGGAAGATTTCGCGCTGCAACTGGCGGCGGCGGCGGCGCAGGTGGCCCTGCCGCTGTTTCGCATTGCCGAACAGGGTGAGGTGTCAAAGGACGGTCATGCGCAGGGCTTTGATCCGGTGACCGAGGCCGATCGCGGGGCCGAACGCGCCATTCGTGCCCTGATCAGCCATCACTATCCCGATCACGGGATTATCGGCGAGGAATATGGCGCGGAAAACCCTGAGGCCGAATATGTCTGGGTGCTGGATCCGGTCGATGGCACGCGCGCCTTCATTTCCGGTTTGCCGCTGTGGACGACCCTGATTGGCCTGAGGCACAGGGGGCGTCCGGTTCTGGGACTCATTTCCCAGCCTGTCCTGAAAGAGATATTTCTCGGCTCGCCTTTGGGATCGCGCCTGATTACGCCTGAGGGGGAAACCCCGCTGAAGGTGCGCGACGGGGGCACGCTGAGTAATGCCGTATGCGCCACCACCGATCCTGATCTCTATTACGGCCCTGAGCATGAGGCTTTTTACAACCTGCGTCACGAGGTGCGGCTGATGCGGTATGGCTGTGACGCCTATGCCTTCGCCATGGTGGCGCAGGGGACGATGGACGCCGTGATCGAGACGGGTCTCAAGGCCTGGGACATAGAGGCGGTCATTCCGGTGATCGAAAATGCCGGTGGTGTGGTCAGTAACTGGCGCGGCGAAGCGGTCGGCCCGGAAGGCGGGCAGGTGATTGCTGCCGGTAGCCGGACGATCCTTGAGGCGGCGGTCGGGTATCTGAAAGCGGTGGCGCAATAGGTGCCAGGCCGGAGGTAGCGGGGTGTCAGTCCCTGGCGAAGGTGACGGCGCAACCGGCCTTGTCGGCGTCGGACAGGGCTTCGGGTTTGGAAACGCGGATATGCACGCGCCGGACGCCCGCTTCATTGAGGACGGCCTGCGCCAGATCCTCGGCAAAGGTTTCCACCAGCTTGATATGTCCGGCGGCGATGATGTCTCTGGCGCGCAGGCCGAACAGCTCGTAATTGAAGGTGTCTTTCAGGCCGGTGATCGGTTCAAGGCCCAGTGTGACCTCGGCATCGATGATCAGGGGCTGGGTGCGGCCATGTTCATAGTCATAGATGCCGATGGCGGCATCAACGCACAGACCTTCGACAAAGACGAGCCGTGTCTTTAAACTCATGCAGCACCTGACAGATCGTTGAGGCTGAGGTCGGCCCTGTGGCACCAGTCGCCAAGGCGCGGGCCGTCCACAAGGTCTTCGGGCGTCAGTATGACGCTGTTGGTCGGGGTTTCCTCGATTTCAAAGCGCACGCACGCGAAATCAGGGACGTGACGGGCCAGAAGGGCGTTCAGCTTGTAATAGAGGGCCAGGGCCACGGCTTCGGTGGTCGGGTCGCCGTCGATGATCAGCAGGCGCGGCAGGATGTCCGGCTCATGTGTCTGGAAAAAGCCGATCAGCGGATCGCCGGCGCCCAGTTGAAAGGCGTGATCGAGCGCCTCATCGACAAAGCGATGCCAGTCGCGTTTCAGGGCATCGAAGCTCAGGGCGTAATTGGCCTGACCCCATTTGACACGGGCGGCGGCTTTGGGTTGCAGGGTAACCTTGACAAATTCATTATGGCCGTGCGGGGTCGCGCACTTTGAGGTGCGGTCGGCAAGCAGGCGGTGAGCCATACTGAAACGGCGGGTGAACTGAATGTGCAAAGCGACGGGCCTTAGGGGGAACTGGCCGCAGCTAAAAGCGCAAAACGGCGCGCAAGTCAAATCACGGAAGGTAAGGCCTGAGGGGGACCTATGGAAAAGCCGCCCCGTCAGAGATGACAGGGCGGCTTTGGCTGGTCTTTGTCAGGTGTCCGGTTAGGCCCTGCGGCCACGGATCATGCGGCTGAGGGCGATGAGGATGCAGGCCCCGATAACCCCTGCCACCAGATTACCGACAATGCCGCCGAAGCTGACACCGATCAGTGAGAACAGGCCATTGGCGACGGCGGCACCGATAATGCCGAGAATGATGTTTACGAACAGGCCCTGTTCCGATTTCATGATTTGCTCGGCAATCCAGCCGGCTATGGCCCCGATGATGATGGCCGCTATCCAACCCATACCTTCCATTGGTTCCTCCTGAGATCACGCGGGCGAACGATACGCCGGATTACGAAGGTAGGGCGCAAAAAATAGATTTTCCATATGGAAGCGCGTTATAGAAGGGTTGTTGCTTACCTGATGCCGGAGGCCGGACATGCCGGAAGATATATATTACCGCAGCGCCGACGGGGCGTGCAGGCTGTATGCGCAGGTGTGGGGCAGCGGGGCGCCTGTGCTGTGCCTGCACGGGCTGACGCGCAACCATCGCGATTTTGCAGCGCTGGCGGCACATCTGTCGCTGTCATATCGCGTCATTGTGCCGGATCAGAGGGGACGGGGACGATCCGAATGGGATACTGCGCCGTCGCGCTATCATCCGGGGGTCTATGCCGCCGATATGCTGGCCCTGATGGATCATCTGGGGCTTGAGGCGGTGACAGTGATCGGCACCTCCATGGGCGGGATTATCGGCATGATCATGGCCGGTCTTGCGCCGCAGCGCGTGGCGGGGCTGGTGCTGAATGATGTCGGGCCGGAAATCGCGCCGGAGGGCCTGAGGCGGATTGCCGGATATACCGGCAAGGGCGGGGCGGTGCAGACCTGGGCTGAGGCGGCACAGGCAGCGGAAGCGATAAACGGCGTGGCCTTTCCCGATTACGGGCCTGCGGACTGGGACGCCTTTGCGCGACGCCTTTTCAGGGAAACGGCGGCGGGCATAGTGCCGGACTATGATCCGGCCATTGCCGACGGGCTGAGGCCGCAGGCCAATACGGCGGCCCCTGATCTGTGGCCGCTGTGGGCGGGGCTGAAAGACCTGCCGGTGCTGGTGATACGCGGGGCCTTGTCTGATCTGCTGACGGGGGACATTCTGGCGCGGATGCAGGCGGCACATCCTGACTGTGCGGCGGTAGAGGTGCCGCAACGCGGTCATGCGCCGATGCTCGATGAGGCGCCGGCGGTGGCGGCGATTGACCGGTTTCTCAGCCGTATAGGCGGATAAGCGCCTATTAGGCCATTATTAAAGCCGTTTTGTTAGGCTCAGGGCCGTTGCAATTGACTGAAACGGGCCTGACGGCATGATTTTGCGTTCATTACTTCTTTCCGGCGGCCTTGTGGCAGGTCTGGTGCCTCTGGCGGCAGAGGCTCAGGTGCGGCCCTATCTCAGCTGGCCGGGTAAGGTGGCGTCTGCGTCACCGCGTCTGGAAAAGGCCCTGCCCAATCCGGTGACCGGTGCGCCCGGATTCGATATTCCGCCGTCGCCCTATGGTGAAGTGGGCAGCCCCTATGCGCCTCCGGCGACGCCTGCGCCGGTGAGGGTGCCCGCGCTTCCGATGCCGGAACCTGTAGCCGTTCCGCCGAAGCCGATCCGTGTCGAGACGCCGCCTGAGGTGGTGGTGGCACCTGTGGCCGTGCCGGTTGTGGCACCGGTCGCGGAACCGGAGGATCAGCCGTTTGTGCTGCCTGCCGGTAGCAAATATGCGACCCGAACGCAGGTGCCTCAAACACAGGTGCCTCAAACACAGGCGCCTCAAACACAGGCGCCTCAAACCTTGGTCCCTGCACCGACAGAAAAGACGGGAACGGCGACGGCTCCGGCCCTGTCAGAGCCGCTGAGCGTGCCGGAAAACGAGCCGGTCTTTGTGCCGGGGATGCGCGTCAGCGATCCGGCCACACAGGCCCCGCGCTTTTATTCGCTGCATCGCGCCTATGGCTATCAGCCTGATCCGGTGGACACGCCGGCCAGTGAACTGAAGATTGATCCGTCTCAGGTCGAGACAAAAGAGTAAGTCATAACAAAATAAGTGTCACCTGAAACGGACGGCAAAAATGCCGCCATACCTGCGGATACGAATGGGGTAGTACAATGAGCCAAACGCTCAACCAGTTGATCGAACTGGCGAAGGAACCGTCGAGCGCCAAACGCCGTGAGCTGTTGCGCGAGGTGACGACCATCTTCATGGCGCGGCCCGAAGATGTGTCCGGCCCCGAACTGGTGCTGTATGATGAGGTGATGTCGCGGCTGTCCGATGAAATGGAAGCCGTGGTACGGGCCGAAATCGCCCGGACCATCGCCAGCACCCGCCATGCGCCGATCGGGCTGTTGCGCAAGCTGGCCTCGGATCAGATTGAGGTGGCCGAGCCTATTCTCAGGCGCTCAAAGGCCCTGAGCGAGACGGATTTGCTGCATGTGGTTTCGACGCAGGGGCAGGCGCACCTCAAGGCCGTGTCCCAGCGCGAGGAAGTGCCCGAAGCTGTGTCCTATGTCATTGTCGAACGCGGCGACGATGAGACGCTGAATGTGCTGTTGCGTAATGACGGGGCGCGGTTGTCGCGTCAGTCGAACGAGGCCGTGGTGGCGCGGGCGCAGAACAGCCGTGCCCTGCATGAGGCGGTGGTCAACCGTAAGGATCTGCCGCCTGATCTGATGAACGATATGTATTTTGTCGTCGAGGCGCGGTTGCGTGAGCGTATCGTACAGGAAAATGCCGCGCTCGACCCGTCGGTCATCGAACAGGTGCTGCTGAAAAGCCGTAACCGCGTGGCCATTGCCCACGGCAGCTTTCCGGCGGATTACGAAAGCATTTCCACCGAGGTGGAGGCGCTGCGTAAAGGCAGCAAGCTGACGCCTTCGTTGCTGGCCAAATATATGCGTGATCCCAATCCGACCTATTTTCTGGTGGCTTTGTCGCAACTGGCGGATATCGATTTCCTGACGGCGCGGCATCTGGTGGAAAAGCGTGAGCTGGATGCGCTGGCCATTGCCTGTAAGGCGGCGGGTCTGGAAAAGGCCCTGTTCCTCACCTATGCCATGATCATGCTGTCGTCCGAGGAAAACGCTATGGGCAAGGCATCGGAATATGGCCGTCTGTATGAGGAATTGCCGAAGGAAACGGCGATGCGCACCATCCGCTTCTGGCGCTTGCGGCGGGTGGAAGGCCATGCGGCGTAGGGCGAAGCTCAGGCGTGTTCGTGAAGTTTAGGCCTGCCGCAGACGCAGCAGGCTCTGGTCGGTCAGGCCGAGCAGGGTTTTCAGGCCGAATTCCTCGAAAATATCGCGGGCGGCCTCAAGGGCATAGGCGATTTCCGTGCGGCCGGGCATGAAGCCGGTCAGGTCGCCGCGTGAGACATACAGCCGCGCCAGATGGGTCTGGATGATCGCCCAGCCCACCGGGTCCTCGTTGGGGTTGGTGCGTCTCAGTTCGGTCTTGAAAGTGTTTTCGGCGGCATCGAGCGACAGAAGGTCGCCCTTGAGTTCCGCGCGGTGGGTCAGGCAGGCCGCGCGGCCGTTGACCAGGGCGGCGCGCAGGCTCAGGCCCTTTTGCAGCGGCTTGCTCAGGGCCAGATCGTACAGCGACAGGGCCTGATCGGACAGGCGTTCTTCGGCGGTCAGTCCGGCGAGCATTTGCAGGGCCTGTGCCATGGTATGCTTATGGGTCAGCCAGTCGATCGGGCTGTGTTCATAGGCGGTGCAGTCCTGTTTCAGGCCAAGCAGGGACAGGGCATCGGCCACCAGTGCCGGTGTGCCGTCAATCTGACCGAGATGGGCCTGAACCAGAGCCAGCCTCTGGGTGATGCGCGCCGAGGTCAGAGGCTCATAATGGGAATCGAGCCTGACCTTGAGGGCGCGCAATTCCTTGGTGACGGCTTTCAAAAGGCGGCTGTCGCTGCGTTCGATGCCGACCAGCGCCAGAAGGTCACAGCGTTCAAGGCGGGCATTGGCGGCGTCGATCTTGTCACGGGTGGCACCGGACTGACGCACCAGCTGGTCGTATTTTTCAATGGCGCGGTCAATATGGGCCATGGCCTCAAGCGCCGGTTCGAGATCGGGCGTCAGGCCTTTGCGCAGGGCCAGACGGATCAGCAGGCGGCTCTCGGTCAGGGTGAAGGCCGCATCGAGGATCGGGCTGTGGTGCGGGTCAACCGCCGCGCGGGCCTGAGCCAGCAGGCTTTCGGCGCTGTCGAGCAGGGTGGCGGTTTCAAACAGGTCGTAGCTGAGCAGGCAGATGTCGGCCTGAATACGGGCGGCGCGGGCGGCGTCTATGCCATTGGTCGCGGCGCTGCCGGCTTTTTCGGCGGCGGAGGTCGCCTTGCGCACCGCCAGAGCATCGCCCGTGCGGCGGGCATATTCGCGCCAGATCAGGGCCGACTCAAGGCAGGGTTCAAAGGTGTTGCGGCTGGAGACACGGCTGATTTCCGCATCGAGAATATGGCCCTGAGCGATGAGCATTTCGAGGTTCATCAGTTCATACAGGCTGGTGTCGGGATCGGTGCGGCCCCCCGTACCCATGACGTTATGCCCCAGTATCCGCCGCAGTTCGCGTCCAAATTCAAACATGTAATCTACTCTGGTTTGGCGCAGAACGTATCACGACGATACAGTTGCGGGCCGTTAACCAGATCATTGCAAAGGGCTTGCCGTGGGGCGTATAGACAGGCCCGTTGACAGGTAAAAGGTGTGATCATGTCAAAGACGACTCCGGCAACTGCTGCGCTTATCCGGGCCGGGATTGGGTTCGGGCTGCATCCCTATGATTATGATCCCGATGCGCCGCGTGTGGGCCTTCAGGCGGCGGAGGCGCTGGGGGTCGATTCGTCCCAGACCTTCAAGACCCTGATGGCCGAGGTGGACGGTAAGGGGGTGTGTGTCGTCGTGCCTTCGGATGGCGAGGTCAGTATGAAAAAACTGGCGGCGCATTTCGGCGGCAAGTCGGCCCGGATGATGAAGGTGCCGGATGCCGAGCGGGCGACAGGCTATAAGGTCGGCGGCATATCGCCTTTCGGTCAGAGGAAGTCTGCGCCGACCGCTATGGACGAGACGGCGCAGTTGTTTGATATCATTTATATCAATGCCGGTCAGCGGGGGCTGTTGCTGAGTATGGCCCCCGATGCGGCGGCGGCGTTTTTGAGGGCCGCCTATGTCGATCTGATGGCTTAGAGCGCTTTCCGAAAAGTGCGTCACACTTTTCGGAAAGTGTTTTAGCCTATGGCTTCGCGGCCGATCGTCAGGCCTTTTTGTACGGCGGGGCGGGCGGCGATCTTGTCGAACCAGCTACGGATATGGGGGTAATCGGCCAGCAGGGCTTCCTGTTTGTAAGAGACGATCAGGCCGTTGATCCACGGGAAGACAGCCATATCGGCAATCGAATAGTCGGCACCGGCGACATAGGCGTTTTTCGAGAGCTGGGTGTCGAGAACCTTCAGCAGGCGCTTGGCTTCATTGGTGTAGCGGTCGATGGCATAGGGCACTTTTTCCTTGGCGAAGACCGAGAAATGGCCCAGCTGGCCGAGCATGGGGCCAAGGCCGCCCATCTGCCAGTTGAGCCACTCAAGCACCTTATAGCGTTCGGGGCCGGAGGCGGGCAGGAACCTGCCGGTTTTTTCCGCCAGATAGACAAGGATGGCACCGGTTTCAAACACGCTCAGGCCGGTGTCTTCATCGACAATGGCCGGAATCTTGTTGTTCGGGGAAATCTTCAGGAAATCAGGATGGAACTGTTCGTCGGCACCGATATTGACCGGACGGACACGGTAGGGCAGGCCCAGTTCCTCAAGGGCAATCGAGACTTTGAAGCCGTTGGGCGTAGACCATGTATGCAGGGTAATCATCGGGTGTCTCCGTACATTTGTATGTTTGGGAAAAGATGGTACCCGAACAACATAGGTCGCCCTTCGGCTAAATCAATCACGGCCTGACCTCTATCGGGCAGAAAACCGTGAGCGGGGGCGGGCAGGAAAGACTTGCCAAACGGGGGGAACTGGCAAATCCTTGGGCAAAGGCAAATACTCAAGGAAACTCATATGCGTAAGAAACTGCTTCTGGTTTCGGCTATGTCTTTGGCGATGGTCAGCGTGGTGCAGGCCCATGATCGAAACCCTGAGCGCACCTGTCTGGAGGCCCATTGCTTCCTGCAAAGCGTTCCGGCGGTGGCGGCGCTGATCGGGGACGGAGAGGCGGAAAGCTCTGGCACAGAGGCGGTATCGTTCGGCACCTGGGGCTTTGATATCGACGGCATGGACCTGAGCGTTGCGCCGGGGGATAATTTCTTTCGCTATGCCAATGGCAAGGCCATAGACAGGATTGTCATTCCCGACGACCGCACCTCCTATGGCAGTTTTCTGGCCCTCAGAACCCTGTCGGAAAACCGCTTGCAGGCCATTATCACCGAATTGTCGGGACGGGCCGATCTGAGCGGGGACGAGAAGAAGATCGCTGACTTTTACAGGGCGATGATGGATGAACAGACGCGGCAGGCGCGTGATGTGGCTCCTCTGGCGCCGCGTCTTCAGGCGGTGCGGGCCGTGGACAGTCATGCCGATATGGCGCGCTATATGGGCGAGACGGCGGCCTTTTTCGGCGGGTCGGTGTTCAATCCGATGGTCTGGGACGATGCGAAAAATCCGCAGGTCTATGTCCTGTATCTGTTTCAGGGCGGGCTGGCCCTGCCGGATCGGGACTATTATCTTGAGGCGTCCTTTGCCGACAAGCTGGAGCTTTATGAGGCCTATGTCACCGATATGCTGCGCCTGATCGGTTATCCCGATGCGGCGGGGGCGGCGAAGAAGATCATCGCCTTCGAGACAGAGATCGCCCGCGTCAGCTGGACGCGCATCGAAAGCCGCGACGATGACAAGACCTATAATCCGATGAGTCTGGCCGAGCTTACGGCCTATGCGCCGGGCTTCGACTGGGCCGGTTTCCTGAAAGGGGCCGGCGTTGATCGGGCCGACAAGCTGATTGTGGCGCAGAATACGGCCTTCCCGAAGATCGCAAAAATCTTTGCCGATACACCGATGGACACCCTGAGGGCGTGGGAGAGTTTCCGCACCGTGGATCAGGCCGCCCCCTATCTGTCGTCGCGTTTTGCCGACCGGCAATGGGCCTTCTGGTCGCGTGACCTGAGCGGGGCGGTGGCCCAGAGGCCCTTGTGGAAGCGGGCCATATCGGTGACAGAAACCTATATGGGCGAAGCATTGGGGCGGGCCTATGTCGCGCGCTATTTTCCGCCGGAGTCCAAGGCCCGTATGGAGGCGATGGTCGGTGACCTGAAAACGGCGCTGGGGCGGCGGATAGACGGTCTTGACTGGATGAGCGCCGAAACCAAGGCACGCGCCCACGAAAAGCTGGCGAAGTTCGGGGTGAAGATCGGCTATCCCGACAAGTGGCGCGACTATTCGGCGCTGGAGATCCGTGCCGATGACCTGTTTGGCAATGTCGAGCGCGGCAACGGCTTTGAATGGGCCGATCAGGTGCGAAAGCTCAATCAGCCGGTCGATCGCGCCGAATGGAGCATGACGCCGCAGACGGTCAACGCCTATTATTCGCCGACGCGCAACGAGATCGTCTTTCCGGCGGCCATATTGCAGGCACCGTTTTTTGACCCCAGGGCCGATGCGGCGGTCAATTATGGCGCTATCGGCGGGGTGATCGGTCATGAAATCACCCACGGCTTTGACGATCAGGGGCGCAAATCCGATGGTGACGGGCATTTGCGCGACTGGTGGACGGCAGAGGATGCGGAAAAGTTCGAGGGCCGCGCCGCCCGTCTGGGGGCGCAGTATGACAGCTATGAACCCTTGCCCGGCGCGAAGGTGCAGGGCGGGCTTACGATGGGGGAAAATATCGCCGATCTGGGGGGGATGGTGCTGGGGCTTGAGGCCTGGCGGTTGTCCCATGCCGATGCGCCGGTGCGTGACGGCTTTACCGGTGAGCAGCGGGTGTTTCTGGGGTGGGCACAGGTCTGGGCCAGCAAGTACCGTGACGATGCCCTGCGCCAGCAGGTGGTGTCCGATCCGCATTCACCGGCACAATTTCGCGTGATCGGCCCGATGCGCAATGTCGATGACTGGTATAAGGCGTTCGGGATTACAGACGGGGCCTATTATCTTACGCCCGAGGAGCGGGTGAAAATCTGGTGAGGTGCGGTTATGAGCGATATCATCGACAATGCAGCCGACAGCCGGTTTGAACTGCGGATCGACGATCAGGTGGCCTATGCCGATTACCGGCGGCAGGGGCAGGACCTGTATATAGATTATGTGTTTGCTCCGCCGCCCTTGCGCGGGACAGGGGCAGCGGATCGCCTGATGCGCGGCATTGTCGCTGTGGCCGGGGCGCAGCACCTGAAGATTGTGCCGATCTGTGGCTATGCGGTTGTTTGGCTTAAACGCCATTCTCTAAAAAACTGATCCGGTGGTTTACAGTCCGTGTCTGTGATTTTAAAATAGTTACAATCGTATTCAAATCATTGAGGACAGAACATGGGACAGATGATCGAGATTACCCGACCCGATGGCGGTGTCATTTCCGCATGGCGTTCCGGTATCGATCCGGCGCGTCCCGGTGTCATCGTCCTTCAGGAATGGTGGGGCCTGAATGATCATATCAAGGCGATTGTCGATCGTTTCGATGCCGAAGGCTTCAATGCGCTGGCGCCTGATCTGTATCACGGGCGGGTGACCAGGGACGCCGATGAGGCCAGTCACCTGATGAACGGGCTGGATTTCGCCGGTGCCGTGCATCAGGATATTGCGGCGGCGCGCGATTATCTGAAAACGCTCAATGAGCCGGTGGCGGTGATGGGTTTTTGCATGGGCGGGGTGCTGAGTGTCGTCTCGGCAGCGCAGCTTGAGGGCTTTGCGGCGGCAGTATCCTTTTATGGGGTGCCGCCGAAAGAGGTGGCCGATCCGGCAGACATCACTATCCCGTTTCAGGCCCATTTTGGCACAAGGGACGACTGGATCACGCCGCAGGTGGCCGCGCAGCTTGAGGCCGATATGAAGGCGGCCGGACGTTCGCCGGAGCTGCATCACTATGTGGCCGATCATGCCTTTTTCAACGCGACGCGGCCTGAGGTCTATGACGCAGCGGCGGCGGAGCTGGCGTGGGAACGGACGATCGATTTCCTCAGGGATAATATCTGAGGGAGGGCATTCAGGGCTGGCGGCGCTGGAACAGGCGGCCTTTTTCGCCGATAGCGATGATCAGCATGGCCAGACCGGAGCAGATGACGACCGAGAGCGGCATCAGCCATAACTGGCCGTTCCAGAAGCCGCTGATATAGCCGCCGAACAGGCTGCCGCCCATCATGGTGATAAAGCCCTGCACCGAAGCGGCGGTACCGGCGACATGGCCGAAGTCTTCCATGGCAATCGACATGAAGTTCGAGGTGGACAGGCTCATGCAGCCCAGTGTCAGGGCCTGAAGCAGGGCGAACAGCCATACCGGTTCGCGGATCAGGCTGGCGATCAGGACGTGCAGAAGCCCGAAGCCCAGCATACAGAGCTGGGCCAGATGCGATACCCGGCGCGCCCCCAGCTTTTCGACGATGCGCGAATTGATCAGGGCGCACAGGCTCATGACCACGACGCAGGTGGCAAAGACCGGTGCCAGCCATTGCGGGTGGCCATAGATTTCATCAAAGACCTGCGGCATCAGCGACAGATAGACCAGCAGCATCGAGATGATGGTGGTGCTGGCCAGGGTATAGGTCAGGGACACGCGGTTGGTCAGCAGGGCAATGGTCGTGCGGCGGATATGGCCGATGTCGGGTTTGCGGCGTTTTTCGGCGGGCAGGGTTTCCGGCAGGCGGAACAAGGCCCAGACCAGCAACAGCGAGGCATAGATGGCCAGACTGACGAAGATGAAGCGCCAGGGGGCGATCAGCAGGATCAGCTGACCGAAGGCGGGGGCCAGGGCCGGAACCGCCAGAAACACCATCTGGACGATCGACATCACCTTGGCCATGCGGTCGCCGGAATAGAAGTCACGCACAATGGCGCGGGAAATGACGCTGGCGCAGGCGGCGACCAGACCTTGTGCAAAGCGCAGAACGATCAGCAGGGCCATGTGGTCGGCCAGTGACGCCATCAGCGACAGGACGACATAGATGCCTATGCCCCACAACAGCACATAGCGCCGCCCCAGCCAGTCGGACAGCGGGCCGAACGCCAGTTGCCCGACGCCTGCGCCCATGAAGAAGGCCCCGATCACCGCGTGCAGCTGATTGTGGTCGCTGATCTGGAAGTCACGGCCGATCATCGGCAAGGCGGGCAGGATGGCATCAATGGCCAGCGCCATCATGGCCATGATCGCGGCGGCCAGAGCGACAAATTCAGGAAAGGCGGGCGGCTTTATAGTACTGGGGGCAGATGCGGACATGATAGGGCCTGCCTTAGACTTTTCATGTTAAAGAGGCAATTGGTTTCATGTGAAAGTTTTATGCCCTTTTGCGGGGCGGGTATCAGCTTAGCGGAAGGTCAGGCCGATATAAAGGGCGCGGCCTTCGCCGGGGTAGAAATGGCGGCCATCATTGCCAAAGGCATTGGCGATGACATTGGTGGTGGCGACATAGGCGGTGTCCCCAAGGTTGCGCAGATCGGCATAGACGGTAATCGGCGCGGTATCGGGCGACCATGTGGCACGCAGGCCCCAGACCGTATAGGCGGGGCTTTTGAGGCTGTTGGCCATGTCGATATAATAGGCCTGTGGTGACCATTCGACATTTGGTGACAGGGTGAAGGGGCCTGCGCGATAGCTCAGTTCCGCCCTGAGATACTGATCCGGTACGCCCGGCAGGCGGTTGTTGCCATAGGTGGCATCGTGACGGAAGCGGAAGTGGTTGTAGCTGTAGGCGGTGTTGACCGACAGGTGGCGCGTCAGGTCGCCGCCAAGGCCGAGTTCGAGGCCTGAGTGATGTGTCCGGTCGGCATTGACGGCTTCGGAAGACCCGTCGGGCTGGCGCAGAATGATATATTCGCCGTCCAGCGTGGACAGATAGGCGGCTGCATCCCAGCGCAGCTTGCCGAAGGTGCCGCGCCCGCCGATCTCGCCTGTGGTGGCGCTCTGGTCGTTCAGGCTGCGGAAACCGGGGCCATTGCCACCGGACAGTTCGCTTAAGGTCGGCGGTTCGTAGCTGCGGCTGAAATTGGTGAACAGGGTAAAGGCCTTGCCGTCATAGCGCAGGCCGAGGCGCGGACTGACGCCTGAATAGCGGCTTGTGCGCCGGTCGGTCGAGGGGAAATGCTCGTCTATGCGGCGGGTGACGGATGCGGCCTGAAGGCCGGCTATGGCCGTGGTGAAGGGGGCGATGAGCTGTTCGTACTGCGCATAGGCTTCAAGGGTCAGGGCCGTCAGATCGCGGGTGACGACCGGTGTGGTCGGCGTGCCGCCGGAATTGACGAAGCGGCGTTCCTTTTCCTTGCCGTAGTAAGCGTTCAGGCCGGTGGTGAAGCGGTTGGGCCTCAGGCCATAGCCATATCTCAGGCGCAGGCCGGTTTCACTGGAGCGGCTTTTGATGGCCACGGTGACCGGCGTATCGAGGCGGCGGTGGCTGGTGTAGGCGGTCAGCGACCATTCGGACAGGCCGTTCGTATAGAGGCCGCGATAGGCCAGACGCCCCAGATCGACATCGCGGTAATAGTGGCCGGTGATATTGGCCGGATTGACGGTGCGCGCATTGCGGGCGATTTCGGCAAGGCTGATGCTGCCGGGGATTTCAGCCCTGGCGAGGCTCAGGGAGGCGAACAGACGGTGTTCGAGATGCTCGGACGCCTGCCAGCCGAAATTGGCGGCAAGGCGGGTCGAGTCCTGCTGGTTATGGTCACGGAATCCATCCTGTGCCAGCCAGGTCAGGGCGATGAAACCGTCATGGTCGGGGGTGGCATAGCCGGTGCTGAGGAGGGCGTGGCGGTGGCCGAACGAACCGGCCTCAAGGCGCAGGCGGGTCTGTGGCTGGGTGCGGCCTGTGGGGGTGATCAGGCTGATTGAGCCGCCCAGCTGGGTTGCGCCCTGTTCCAGCGCATTGGCCCCTTTGAGGATCTGCATGTGGCTGATGAGCCAGGGATCGAGGGTGTTGAACTCAAAGCCGCCGTCAGCGGTGTTTACGGGAATGCCGTCCTGTAAAATGAGCAGGCCGCGTCCCTGAAAAGTGCGGGTCAGGCCGGAACCGCGAATGGACAGACGCAGGGATTCGGCGCCGTTACGCGGCTGGGCCAGTACGCCGGGGGTGAAATCGACCATGTCCTTCAGGGTGGTGGCGCGCTGATTTAGCCAGACGCTTTCATCGACAAAGGCGGTGGCTCCGGCAATGTCGGCGGTGCGTTGTTTCAGGGCATCGGCAGGGCTATGGGCCTGACGTTCACCGGTGATGACAATTTCAGGGGCGTCTTCGGCGGCATGGGCCTGAAGGGCGAGAAAGGGCAGGGTCAGGATAAGGAAACATTTGCGCATAGACAGACTCCGACCTTTTGAAACAGTCTCTTAGTGATGGTGGCCGGTGCAGCCAAGGCCCAGGGCATGGCTGAAGGCATGGGCCAGACGCGCAGGGGCGTCAGGGTCGTAGGTCAGGTAGAGATCCGGCTCGATCAGTTCGAGTTCCATCAGGCACGGCAGGCCCTGCGCATTACGCACCATATCGACGCGGGCATAGAGCAGGCTGTGACCTCCGGCATAGTCGAGGGCTTCGTGCGCCAGTTCCAGCGCTTCGGGCGGGACGGGCAGAGAACGCAGATGGGCGTCATAGTCCGGTTGTGAGCGGAAATCGCCGGCTTTCGGGGTTTTCAGCACGGCGTGGGAAAACTGGCCGCCATAGAACAGCAGCGACCATTCGCCCTCGGATTGGATAGCAGGCATGAAGGGCTGGAGCATGAGCGCTGTATCAGCCCCTCCCACCGTAAACGGGGCGGGAATAGCCGCGTCGGTGTCAAGGACAAACGTATTTTTGGAACCGGCGGAAATGACCGGCTTGATGACAAGTTTTGTCTGGTTGAAGTCGGCGCGGGCATTGGCGATGACATCGGCGGTCAGGGTGTCGGCAAACAGGGTCGGGACGGTGCGAATGCCCGATTGCGACAGGTCGCGCAGATAGTGTTTGTCGATATTCCACGCGACTATTTCGGGCGGGTTGAGCAGTTTGTGGCCTTTGGCCTTGAGGTAGGCAAGGCTTTTGCGGAAAGCGTCGGGCGCCGTGTGGTAGCCCCAGACGACCAGCGGGCAGATGAGATCATAGGCACGGGTCACGGGGGCTGACCAGGGTTGGGTGAATATATCGACCTCAAGACCGGACAGGGCCGCGCGACAGGCTTCGACCACGGCGGGCCAGCGGCTGTGGGTTTTATAGTCGGGATCGGGGGTCAGGATCAGGAGGGACTTGCGCATGGAGGCTTTATGCGCAACAGACTGGGGGAAAATCAACCGGATAAATCCCTATGCTTTCTGATTATGATGTTGTCGCCGTCGGTCATGCCATTGTCGATGTGTTGTCTCCGGCAGAGCCTGCCTTCCTTGAAGCTGAGAACCTGCCTGCCGGTTCCATGACCCTGATCGATCAGCATCGGGCGCTGAACCTCTATGACAAGATGACGGCGCGCGACGAGATCACGCAGGAATCGGGCGGCTCGGCGGCCAATACGATTGCCGGTGTGGCGTCGTTTGGCGGTAAGGCGGCCTATATCGGCAAGGTGGCGCATGATGAACTGGGGGAAGTATTTTCGCGTGATCTCAAACGTCTGGGGGTGACCTTTGATACGGCCTTTCTGCGGGATGATCCGACGGCGACGGCACGCTGTCTGATCAATATTACGCCGGACGGGCAAAGGACGATGGCCACCTATCTGGGGGCGGCGGCGCTTGTCGGGCCTCAGGATGTCGATCCGGCGGTCATTCAGGCGTCGAAGGTCACCTATCTGGAGGGCTATCTGTTCGATACGCCGTCAGGGCGGGCGGCCTTTGCCAAGGCCTGTGAGATTGCCCGCGCGGCTGGGCGGCAGACGGCGATTACCCTGTCGGACAGTTTTGTTGTCGATCGCTGGCGCACCGACCTTCTGGCCTTTATCGAGCGGCATATCGATGTGGTATTTGCCAATGAGAGTGAGGTGCTGTCCTTCTTCCAGACCGACAGTTTCGATGAGGCGGTGAAGCATCTTCAGACCAAGGCCGATCTGGCCTTTGTCACGCGCTCGGAAAAAGGGTCTGCGGCCGTGACCTATGGCCATGTGTCGCCGGTTGAGGTCTGTCCGGCGCAGGTGGTCGATACGACCGGTGCCGGTGACCAGTATGCCGCCGGTGTGCTTTATGGCCTGACGCAAGGCCTGTCGGTGGTCGAAAGCGGGCGGCTGGGGTCACTGGCGGCGGCGGAGGTCATCAGTCACTACGGGCCGCGTCCGCAGGTATCCTATGGGCAGCTGGCGAAGGCGCAGGGGCTGTTGGTATAGGGGGGAGGTTCTCTCCCCTGCATGGCGGGGGAGGGGGCTTCAGTCGAACAGGGCGGCGGTGGCGTCGGGGGTGTGGTCTTCTTTCGATTCACGCAAGACCACATAGATGACCACTGTAAAGACAGTGCTGAACAGGGTGTACAGGCCTTCGACAAGCGTGTTCAGGCCGATCATCAGGGCGAGGTTATCAAGGTTGACCAGCAGGGTCAGGGCCTTGGCTATCCCGCTGAAAAGGCTGCCGAGAATCCCGACCAGAATGAAGATGAGCAATATGGCCCAGCGGTGGTTTTCCGTCAAAGCCCAGCTGCGTTTCAGGGCGCCGATAATGCCGGTGCGGCTTTCGGCGACATAGGCCGGAATGGCGACGCACAGGGCAATGGCAATGATGATCCCCGGAATGATCAGCAGGAGGAAGCCCAGCATCATCGACAGGCCGCACAGAAGCATGACGAGAAACAGCGGCACAATATTGATCAGGCTGCGTTTCAGGGCTGTCCCAAGGACGAAGGGCTGATGCACGGCGCGGGTGATGGCCAGTTCGGTCACCACGGACATATTGATGAAATAGAACAGCATCGACAGGAGGCCGAACAGCAGCAGGGACACAATCTGGGGGCCGCCCCAGTTCTGCGGATTGTTGACGTCTATGCCGCTGCCCGCCCAGAACAGGGCCGCGCCGGTGCCGACGGGAAGGGCATAGGTCAGAAGACCGACCAGCAGCAGCCGGACGAAATTCTGTCCGATCAGGGTAAAGCTGCGTGAAAACACATTGCCGATGGTGAAGGTCATGGGGATTATCCCTGAGAAAGTCGCTGGGGCACAACAGGCCTGAGCTGTGTCGGTTAATAATCAGTCAAACACGGCGGCGGTGACTTCGGGGGTGTGACCTTCCTTGGTTTCGCGCAAAGTGAGGTAGATGAAGATTGAAAATATGCAGGTCACAAAAGTGGCGATGCTGCCTGAAATGGTGCTGACGATGGACAGAAGCAGGGCGCCCTCGAACATTTCCGGAAGACTGAACAATATAGCGATGATCAACACAAACCCTGCAATGAGCGGCAGATATATACCGGCGATCGTCAGGCGATTATCTTTTGTAAGCGCCCAGCTGCGTCTGGCGGCATCTGTGATACCGGTGCGCTTCTCATAAATATAGGCCGGTGCCGCTACACATAGCCCGATGGCGGCAATAATACCGGGAATAACAAGCAGAATGGTGCCGAATATGATGAGAAGGCCGGTCACAAGGCTTACGCCGAACAAGGGCAGCAAATTTTCGCGTACTCTGGCGGTGGCTTTGCCCAGATTGAAAGGGCTGTCCGATTGCCTTGCCTCGGCCAGATAGGCCACGAGACAGAGATTGAACGTAGAGGCAAAAAACTCAGCTATGCTGCTGACGATACTCATGCCGCTGGAGTCACCCAACAGGGTGGACAGGTAAGTCACGGCGAATATGGGGAGTGAATAGGTCATCACCAGAATACCCAGTGCAGGGAAAAATTCTGCGTGATGAATTGGGAGATGCGCGAATAGACGGTGCCGATGGTGAATTGCATGAATGCCCCCTGCATGTTCTGTGTGTGGTAATATCTGGCACGGTGTCGTCTGGTCGGCAAGGCAATAATATTGACAGAACAGACGAGTCTGTTCAGGGTTGGAACATGAGCCAGTTGCCTGTCAAAGACCGCATCCTGAACGTCGCGCTTGATCTGTTTTACAGTCAGGGCCTGAGGGCGACGGGGATTGACCGCATCATCCGTGAATCGGGCGTGGCCAAGGCCAGTTTCTACCGCCATTTTCCGTCCAAGGATCAGCTTATTGTCGAGGCGCTGAAGCGCTGGCACGCGGCGGATTTCGCCAGCCTGCGTCAGGCGGTCGAGGCGGTGGAACCGAAGCTCAGGCCGCTTGAGGTGTTTAACGTGCTGGCCCTGAGGGCGGAGGCCGAAACCTATCGCGGCTGTGCGCTGAATAATGCCCTGGCCGAACAGGCCGACAAGGCGTCTGCGGCGCATGGTTTTGTCTGTGAGGCCAAGGCCGAAATCGGGCTGTGGTTTGCCGATCTGCTGGCGGCGGCCGGATTTGCCGATATGGCGGGCGAACTGTCGCGGGAATGGCTGTTGCTGTATGACGGCGCTCTGACGCTGGCCTTGCGTCAGCCTGAGGCGGCGCGGGTGGCCTATGTCACCGCCGAGCGCGTTTTGCAGCAGATACAGCTCAAGCGGTTGCTCAGTAAGAATCTGACTGCCTAAGAGACCTATCTTCTGCGCTTCGGTTCTCGAATATACGCCTTTTTGCCTCAAGCCCGGCTCTTTTGTAAGGCTTGCTATAGGATTATGTTCCTTTTGGTTGTGTTTTGCGCGCATATTACAATCTTTGATTGTTGTAACGTAAGGCGGCATTAACGCTAAAAAAATCAGTCCCCTGTAAAACTTGCTGCCATTGATACCGTAATGCAAAATGCAGGATAGGTTATATGTACAGAGTTCTGACGTGCTTGCAGACGCAGCATAACTGGATGCTGATCGGGCTGGCGGCCATTGTCTGCGCCTTATCGAGCGTGACGGCGATTATTCTGATGCGGCGGGCCATGACTTCAAAGGGCCGGACGCGCATCAAGTGGACGCTGATTGCCGGTGTGGCGGGCGGGTTCGGAATCTGGGCGACGCATTTCATCGCCATGATGGCCTATGATCCCGGTGTGCTGGCCGGATATGATCTCAGTCTGACTCTGGTGTCGCTGCTGGTGGCCGTGGCCCTGACCGGTGCGGGTATTTTCACTTCTATTACGCACAAAGCGTCCCTTGTTCGTTTTGGTGGCGGGATGCTGGCCGGTGCCGGTATTGCGGTAATGCATTTTACCGGCATGGAGGCCCTGAGGGCGCCGGCCCATATCGTCTGGGCGCCTGATCTGGTGATGTTTTCGATCGTGGCGGGCATGTGTCTGGCCGGCGCGGCCTTCTGGCTGAGTATGCAGGGCGGGCGGCGTCTGCATATTGCTGGAGCCTCGGCCCTGATGGTGCTGGCCATTGTTGCCCACCATTTTATCGCTATGGGGGCCGTGACGCTGATGCCGGATCCGACGCGGGCGACGGGTGGGGTGCTGCTGTCGGCAGACACCTTGTCGGCGGTGCTGGCGACGGCGGCCATCGGGGTGATGGTGCTGTGTCTGGGGGCGGTGATTTCCGGTCACCGGCTTGAGGAAAAGGAGCGCCATTTCCGCGTGCTGATCGAGGCGGTCAACGACTATGCCATCTGTATGCTCGATCCTGAGGGGCGCATCAGCAACTGGAACGCCGGTGCGCAGCGTTTCAAGGGCTATGAGGCGCGCGAAATCGTCGGGCGGCGGTTCGATATCTTTTATACCGAGGCGCATCGCCGCGCAGGCAAGCCGCAACAGGCGCTGAAGACGGCGGCCGAGACGGGGCGTTTCGAGGAAGAAGGCCTGCGTATCCGCAAGGACGGGTCGGGCTTTTATGCCCATGTCATCATGACGCCGATCCGTGATGATAACGGCACCCTGATCGGGTTCGCCAAGGTGACGCAGGATATTACCCAGCGCAAGGCCGATCAGGCGCGCATGGCGCAGACGACCTATAATCTTGATGTCGCGCTGAAACATATGTCGCAGGGCCTGCTGCTGTTCGACGCCGAGGAGCGTCTGGTGCTGGGCAATCCGCGCGCGCCGGAAATTTTCGGCATCGATCCGGCCTGCCTGAAAACGGGGGCGAGGTTCAAAGACCTGCTGCGGCTGGTGGTGCAGGCGGCGCCCGACTATAGTGAGGCCTTGCTTGAGGCGCGTTATCAGACGCACCGCGATGTTATCGAACAGGACGAGGGCGGCACCCTGATCAGCGAGATGCGGGCCGACTGTATCGTGCAGATTTCGCACCGTCCGATGAGCGACGGCGGCTGGGTAACGACCCTGGCCGATATTACCGAGCGGCGGCGCGATGAGGAGCGCATCCATCATATGGCGCGCCATGACGGCCTGACCGGATTGCCGAACCGCGAATATTTCAACCGCCGCATGGACGAGGCGCTGGACTGGGCGCCGCGTACCGGCAACAAGGTGGCGGCGGTGGCTATCGACCTCGATCGCTTCAAGGAGATCAACGATCTGCGCGGTCATGCCGCCGGTGATGCGGTGCTGAAAACCCTGTCGGCACGCTTCAGTGGTCTGCTGGAAGAAGGGGAGTTTGCCGCGCGTCTGGGCGGGGACGAGTTCGCCTGTATCAAATATTTTGCCGATTCCCGCCATCTGTCGGAGTTTCTGGAGCGCATCCAGACGGCCTTGCAGACGGTCATCGATCTTGACGGTTTCGAGGTGACGCCCGGCGGTTCCCTGGGGGTGGCCATTTATCCCGATGATGGCAAGACGCGTGAAACCCTGATGAACAATGCCGATCTGGCGCTGTATCGCGCCAAGTCCAATCCGGCGGAATCGGTCTGTTTCTATGAGGCGCGCATGGATGAGGCGGCGCGTGACCGTCGCGCTCTGGCCAAGGATCTGTGGGAAGCGATCAAGGCCGATCAGTTCAGTGTCCATTATCAGGTGCAGAAGTCGGTTATTACGCAGGAAGTCATGGGCTATGAGGCCCTGCTGCGCTGGAAACATCCGGTGCGTGGCAATGTCTCACCGGCGGATTTCATTCCCGTGGCCGAGGAATGTGGCGTGATCATCGATATTGGGGAATGGGTGCTGCGCACTGCCTGCGCCGAGGCGGCCAAATGGCCGGAGCATGTGCGTATCGCCGTCAACCTGTCGCCGGTGCAGCTCAATGGCCCTGATCTGGTGCGCAAGATTCATCAGATTCTGCTGGAGACAGGCCTGTCGCCCAAGCGGCTGGAGCTTGAGATCACCGAGACGACGATCATCGGCGACAAGGTGCGCGCCCTGCACCTGCTGCGCCAGATCAAGGCGCTGGGGGTCAGTATCGCCATCGACGATTTCGGCACCGGCTATTCGTCGCTCGATACGCTCAACTCCTTCCCCTTCGACAAGATCAAGATCGACCGTTCGTTCCTGATGGAGGCCGAACACAGCCCGCAGGCGCGTGCCATTATCCGTGCCATTCTGGCGCTCGGCAAATCGCTCAATGTGCCGGTGCTGGCCGAAGGGGTGGAGACGGAAAGCCAGCTCGGCCTGTTGCAGTCCGAAGGCTGTGACGAGGCGCAGGGCTATTATCTGGGGCGGCCCGCGCCGATGCCTGCGCCTGTGATTGATGCATCTGTGATTGATGCGGCGGCGGAGACGGCCAGGGTGGCGGTTTCCGGTTAATCAGCCTCCGGCCCTGGGGCTTTCACCCTCTCCCTCAAGTGAGGGGGAGGCTTCACCATCGCCTTTTTTCAGGGTGGCGAAGATGGCCGTCGAGACGAGGGTGAAGCCGCCGAGCAGCCAGAAGGCCTTGTGCAGGCCGTCGATCATGATGGCGCGGTTGTCGCCTTCAGGCAGGAAGAACAGGGTGATCAGGCCCGCCACGGCCACGCCGAAGGACACCGAAAGCTGTTGCAGGGTGCTGGCGATGGTGGAGGCCCCGCTGCTCTGGTTACGCGGCACATCGGCATAGGCCAGGGTGTTCATGCTGGTGTACTGGATCGAGGTCACCATGCCATAGATCAGGGCCAGTATGATGATCAGCCAGATCGGTGTTGTGACGCTGATCAGGCCGAACAGCACCAGAAGCACGCCGATGATCAGCGTATTGACGCGCAATATACCGGCATAACCGAAGCGATCCAGCACGCGGGAAATGATCAGCTTGCTGCTCATGGCGCCTATGGCCTGCGGCATGATCAGCAGGCCCGACTGTACCGGCGTCAGGCCGAGGCCGACCTGATACAACAGCGGCAGAAGAAACGGCACGCCGCCGACGCCGAGGCGGGTGATGAAGCTGCCCGATACCGAGGTGGCAAAGGTGCGGATGCGGAACAGGCCGAGATTGAGCAGGGGAAAGGCCGTTTTGGCAGCGTGCAGGCCATAGCCGAACAGCAACAGAAGCGAAATGGCCAGAAGGCCCAATATGCCGCCGGTGCCCAGACGGTGTTCGCCGAATACCTCAAGGACATAGGACAACAGGGCGACGCCGGTGCTGAACAGGATCAGGCCGAGATAGTCGAGCGGGCGCGGCTTCGGGTCGCGGAAATTGGGCAGCTTCATTGCCACCAGCGCCATGCCTGCCAGACCGACCGGCACATTGACGAAGAAGATGACGCGCCAGTGCAGGTAATCGACGATCAGCCCGCCCAGCAACGGCCCGATCATCGGCGCGACCAGCATCGGAATGGCGACGAAGCTCATGGCGCGCACAAGGTCGCGGTGGTCGAAGGTGCGCACCAGTATGAGCCGTCCGACCGGCACCATCATCGCCCCGCCCATGCCCTGCAATACGCGGAACGCCACCAGCCAGTGAATATCGGTCGCCAGCCCGCACAGCAGCGAGCCTAAGGTAAACACCCCTATGGCCGAGGCAAATACGCGCCGCGTGCCGAAACGGTCGGCCATCCAGCCGGAAACCGGAATAAACACCGCCAGAGCCAGGGTATAGCTCGACAGCACCGCCTTCATGCTCAGGGCGGTGACATCCAGCGCGTCGGCGATCACCGGCACCCCCGTATTCAGTATGGTGGTGTCGAGCGATTCCATAAAGAAGGCGATGGCCACCAGCCACGGCAGAAGGGGCTTGATGCGGGAGGGGCCTGAGGCTTTGGGGGATATGTTCACGGGTTACTCCGGCCTTTTGAAACCGTCTCTCAGCCTCATATGCGGGCCGAAACGGGCCAGAACAAGCGTCTGACCGATCACAGATGACGGCTTTATGCGCAAATGAGATCACAATATGGGCATGAACGGGCAAATATGTGGTATTATCGTGCCGAACACGGAAAAGTGCGATCATTTTGCGCAATTGTGCGACGGATCGACGCCGGACTTGCGTAACATGGTGCAGGGATATGGTAGGTGTGTGAAACTGAGACGGGAAACCCGCCAGTGGGGAGACTGACATACCGGAAATGACACCGCCGCCTCATGCGGCTGGAAGGACTAGATGTTATCGCGTTTTTTTATTGACCGCCCGATTTTTGCCTGGGTGGTGGCCATCGTTATTATGCTGGCCGGACTGCTTTCGATCCGCACCCTGCCTGTGGAACAATACCCCGATATCGCCCTGCCGCAGGTGCGTATCAATGCCTCCTACCCCGGCGCGTCGGCCCAGACGGTCGAGGATTCGGTAACGCAGGTCATCGAACAGGGGATGACCGGCATTGACCGCCTGAAATATATGAGCGCCTCAAGCTCGGATAACGGCAGCGCCAGTGTGACCCTTGTGTTCGAGGCCGGCACCGATATCGACGTGGCGCAGGTGCAGGTGCAAAATCAGGTGCAGAGCATCCTGCGCCGCCTGCCGCAGGACGTGCAGGCGCAGGGGCTGCGCATCAATAAGGCGTCGAATAACAATCTGTTGTCCTTTTCGCTCTATTCGCCGGACGGGTCGCGCAGCAATGCCGATCTGGGCGACTATATCGCCAGTAATCTTCAGGATTCCCTGGCGCGGGTGGACGGGGTCGGCGACACCAATATTTACGGCGCGCCCTATGCCATGCGCATCTGGCTCAATCCCGACAAGCTGACGGCCTATCGTCTGACGCCTTCGGACGTCGTGGCCGCCATCCGTACCCAGAACGCACAGGTTTCCGCCGGACAGCTGGCGGCGCAGCCGATCCAGCCGGACATTGCCCTCAATGCCACCATCACCTCGCAGTCGCGCATGAGTACGGCCGAGGAGTTCCGCGATATCGTGCTGAAAAGTACGTCCGACGGGGCGACCGTGTACCTGAAGGATGTGGCACGCGTCGAGCTGGGGCAACAGAACTATACCTCTATTTCACGCCTGAACGGGCGTCCGGCGACGGGAATCATGCTCAGTCTGGCGACGGGGGCCAATGCGCTGAAGACGGCGGAACTGGCCAAGGCGCGGATGGAGGAACTGGCAAAATCCTTCCCCAAGGGGATCGAATATGCCATTCCCAACGACTCGACCGACTTCATCAAGCTGTCGATCAAGGAGGTGGTGAAAACCCTCGTCGAGGCGGTGCTGCTGGTGTTTGTCGTCATGTATCTGTTCCTTCAGAACTGGCGCGCGACCCTTATCCCGACCATTGCCATTCCGGTCGTGCTTCTGGGGACGCTGGGGATACTGGCGGCAGCGGGTTTCTCGATCAATCTGCTGACCATGTTCGGGCTGGTGCTGGCGATCGGGCTTCTGGTCGATGATGCCATTGTCGTGGTCGAAAACGTCGAGCGGGTAATGCACGATGAAGGGCTTGATCCGGTCGAGGCGACGCGCAGGTCTATGGACGAGATCAGCGGCGCGCTGGTCGGGATCGGTCTGGTGCTGTCGGCCATCTTTGTGCCCATGGCCTTTTTCGGTGGCACGCAGGGCATCATCTATCGCCAGTTTTCCATCACCATCGTATCGGCCATGGGGCTGTCGGTCGTGGTGGCGCTGATTCTCACCCCGCCTCTGTGTGCGACCATTCTCAAGCCGGTCGATAAGCACAAACATGCGGAAAAGCGCGGCTTTTTCGGCTGGTTCAACCGCTTTTTCGATATGGCCAGCCACAGCTATATGCAGCGGGTCGGCAAGATCATTGCCAAACCGCTGCGCTATGTCGCCCTCTATGCCGTGGTGATTGTCGCCTGCGGCATGATGTTCAAAATCCTGCCGACCTCGTTCCTGCCGGATGAGGATCAGGGCTTCATGCAGACCCAGATCCAGCTCCCGCCCGGTACGACGGCCAATATTACCGAGGCCATCGTCAACAAGGTCGCGGCCTTTTACGAGAAGGATCCGGCGGCGCGCTACATCTATTCGCGCGTCGGCAATGAGCAGAATCAGGGCAATGTCAGTATGCGCATGAAGCCCTTTGAAGAGCGCAAATCGGCGGAACTCAGGGTGCCGGGCGTGATCGACCGCGCCCGCCGTGAATTTGCCAAACCGGAATACAAGGGGGCGCGCATCATCCCGACACAGCCGCCGGTCGTGCGGGCCTTAGGGGATTCGTCGGGCTTTTCGCTGGTCATCAAGGATGTCGGCGGTGTCGGCAATCAGGCCCTGCTCAATGCGCGCAACGACTTTATCCGCATGGCTGAGGCCGATCCGCGTCTGGGGTCGGTGCGTTCGGGCGGTGAAGACTATGCGCCGCAACTGAAGGTCGATGTCGATAAGACGGCCGCCAATGTCATGGGGGTCGGGCTGACGGACATAAACAGTGTGCTGAGTGTTGGCTGGGGTGGTTCCTATGTCAACGACTTCATCGATCGCGGGCGTATCAAGCGCGTCTATGTGCAGGCCGACAGCCCCTACCGGATGCGGCCCGAAGACCTGAACCGCTGGTATGTGCGTAACAATAGCGGGGAGATGGTGCCGTTTGCGGCCTTTGCCTCATCGCGCTGGGTGACCGGCTCGCCGAGCCTGCAACGCTATCAGGGTTTCCCGTCCACCGGCGTACAGGGGGCACCGGCCGAGGGCCTGTCCTCAGGGGCGGCCATGCAGGCGGTCGAGGAACTGGCGCAGCGTCTGCCGCCGGGGACGGCGATCGAATGGACCGGCGTATCCTTGCAGGAACGGGAGTCGGGGGCGCAGGCACCGGCGCTCTATGCCCTGTCGATTCTGGTGGTGTTTTTGCTGCTGGCGGCGCTGTATGAAAGCTGGACGATCCCGTTTGCCGTCATTCTCATCATCCCCCTGAGTATTCTCGGGGCGCTGGTGGCGACATGGGTGCGCGGGCTGGAAAACGACATCTTCTTTCAGGTCGGCCTGCTGACGACGGTGGGGCTGAGTTCCAAGAACGCCATTCTGATCGTCGAATATGCCCGTACCCTGCATGGGCGCGGCCTGTCGGTGGTCGAGGCCACGCTTGAGGCCTCACGCATTCGCCTGAGGCCGATTCTGATGACCTCTTTCGCCTTTACCTTCGGCGTGCTGCCTCTGGCGGTGGCGACGGGGGCCGGTTCGGGGGCGCAGCATTCCATCGGCACCGGCCTGATCGGCGGGGTGCTGTCGGCGACCTTGCTGGCGATCTTCTATATTCCGCTGTTCTTCGTGCTGGTGCAGTGGCTGTTCAAGCGCGACAGCCTCAGGACGCCGGAGAAAAAAACGGCAGAACAGGCTGAGGTTTAGGGGGCCTCACGCTTTATCCCTCACCCTGACCCTCTCCCCGGTTGGGATGTATGGCCCGGATAGATAGCTGACAGGTGTTCGGAGACATACCTGACAGTTTCATAATGCTCCCTGGCCTTTTGTGAGGTCAATGGAGATGATTTGTT
>Ga0222423_1000417_pt1 | contig 31033 bp, 30 predicted proteins | sample 3A0metagenome_FD_182472 | JGI IMG/M metagenome (GOLD analysis project Ga0222423, IMG submission 182472) | Enriched microbial communities from leaf-cutter ant dump, University of Wisconsin, Madison, United States - 3A0 (version 2) | ecosystem: Environmental > Terrestrial > Nest > Insects nest >...
CGCCGGCCGCACCCCCGGCAGACACCCCGAAGGTGCAGCGATAGTGCCGCCCCAGGGCACCAACGCTGCACCCACCGGCTCGGGCCCGCTCGAGCGGGCCCGGCCGTCCCGGAACGGTCACGGTCTCGTGAGGAGGGCGTGAAGGTGCGCGTCGCCGCGGGCGCCCGCCCGGGCCCGCCCCTACACTCGCGGGGTGATCTTCAAGGGCGTGGGGGACGGCCGACCGTACCCGGACCATGGGCACGACACGCCTGCCCAGTGGGCGGAGATCCCCCCGACGCAGGTGCGCCTCGACGACCTCGTCACCACGAAGCGCACGCTCGACCTCGACGCACTGCTCTCGGACGACTCGACGTTCTACGGCGACCTGTTCGCGCACGTCGTGAAGTACAAGGGGACGATGTACCTCGAGGACGGCCTCCACCGCGCCGTGCGGGCCGCGCTCCAGCAGCGACCGCTCCTGCACGCCCGCGTCCTGGTCCTGTGACCGCGCGGCACGAGGCCCCCGTGATCGACTACCGTTCCCTCCTGTGACCACCGACCCCGCCGCGATCGCCGCGCGCAAGCGCAAGCTGCGGCGTCGGCACAAGCGCGAGCGGCAGGCCGTGATCTTCGGCGGTGTGCTCGCGGGGCTCGCGGCGGTCGGTCTCGGGGCCGCGGCAGTGTGGACGGGCTCGATGGAGTCCCCGTTCGACCGGGAGTGGACCATCGTCTCCGAGTCGCCCACCGCGACGGAGGCGGCCGTGCCGTGCGTGCCGGCGGACACCCTGCCCGTCCCCTACGGCAGCATCAGCGTGCTGGTCCTCAACGCCACGTCGAAGCCGGGCCTCGCGGGCTCGGTCGCCGACCTGCTGGGCCAGCGCGGTTTCCAGATCAAGGACACGGGCAACTACGACATCAAGCTGCGCGGCGTGGGCCGGATCAGCTTCGGCGCGCAGGGGATCGCCCAGGCGTACACCCTCGCGGCGCACATCTCGGGGGTGACGCTCGTGTACGACGCGCGCACCGACGCGAGCGTCGACCTGGCCGTCGGCTCGGGCTACGCCAACCTCGTGGAGCTCGACCTCGTGCCGCTCGCGGCGGACGAGCCCCTCCAGCCCGTGCCCGGGTGCGTGCCGCTCGCCGACGCCGAGCCCGTGCCCGCCCCGACCCGCACGGCCACCGCCTCCGACGCGCCCGAGTCGGCCACGTCGGAGGACGCCGCCGCGGAGGACGCCCAGGGGTGAGCCCCTCCATCCGGCCGTACGCGCCGGCGGACCGGGACGCCGTCGTCGACGTCTGCGTCCGCACGGCATGGCACGGCGAGGACGCGCGCGGTCGCGTCGGCACGCCCGAGCTCTACGCCGAGATCTGGGCCCTGCCCTACGTCGAGCTCGCGCCGGAGCTCGCCTTCGTCCTGGACGGCGGGGTGCCCGACGGCGAGCACCGGGTGCTCGGTTACGTCCTGGGCGTCGCGGACACGGCGGCGTTCCGGGCCGCCGCCGAGCGCGACTGGTTCCCCGCGGCGCGGGCGCGGCACCCCCGCTCGGCGCACGAGGACCCGCGCGACGCGTGGCTCCTGGACGTCCTGCACGCGCCCGCCGAGCCGGAACCCGCGCACCTCGCGCCGTTCCCCGCGCACCTGCACGTCGACCTGCTGCCCGAGGCGCAAGGGGGCGGCTGGGGCCGGCGGCTGCTCGAGACGCTCTTCGACGCGCTGCGCGCCCGCGGGGTGCCGGGGGTGCACCTGGGCGCGTCGGAGCAGAACCAGCGGGCGATCGCCTTCTACGAGCACCTGGGCATGACCCGGGCCGCCCCGCAGCCCGGCGTCGTGCACCTCACGCTCCCGCTGTGAGGCCCGCGCCGCCCCGCCCGCCCGCGCGAGACGGCCGGGCGGGCGGGGCGGGTGCGGTCAGCGGACGTCGGGGACGTCCGTCGCGGGCGGGGCCGGGACGGCCGCCGGGGTGGCCGCCTCCTCCTGGGAGGTGCCCCGACGCCGGGCCACGAAGCGCATGCCGTGGTAGAGCACGAGCGTCGCGACCGTCGCGATCGCGATCGCACCGAACTCGAGGCCGCCGTCCGTGGTGAACGTGAAGCCGGCGATCGCGATGACGAGCCCCACGCCCGCGGACATGAGGTTCACCGGGTCGCCGAAGTCGACCTTGTTCTGGACCCAGATGCGCGCACCGAGCATCCCGATCATGCCGAAGAGCAACGTCGCCGTGCCGCCCACGACCCCGACCGGGATCGACGCGACGAGCTCGCCGAACTTCGGCGAGAGTGCCAGGAGGAACGCGACGCCGGCCGCGAACCAGTAGGCCGCCGTCGAGTAGACGCGCGAGGCGGCCATGACGCCGATGTTCTCGGCGTACGTCGTCGTGCCCGAGCCGCCGCCCGCCCCGGCGAGGGTCGTCGCCACGCCGTCCGCGATGAGCGCGCGGCCCATGAGGGGGTCGTAGTCCTCGCCCGTCATCGTCGCGACGGACTTCACGTGGCCGATGTTCTCGGCGATGAGCACGAGCACCACGGGCAGGAAGATGAGCAGCACGCCGAGGTCGACGGCGGGGGCGTGGAACTGCGGCAGGCCGAACCACGCCGCCTCCTCGACCTTGGACAGGTCGACCTCGCCGCGCACGAGGGCGACGAGGTAGCCGATGACGATGCCCAGGAGGATCGACAGTCGACCGAGGATGCCGCGCAGGAGCACCGTGACGAGCAGGATCGCGCCGAGCGTGACGGCCGCCGTGACGGGCGCAGCCCGGAATCCGGAGTCGGGGCCGAGGCCCCACGCGACGGGCGCGAGGTTGAAGCCGATGAGCGCGACGATCGTGCCCGTGACGACGGGCGGCATGAAGGCCTGCAGCCAGCGCGGCCCCGCGACGTGCACGGCGACGCCCGCGACCACGAGGAGCAGGCCCGTCACGAGGATCCCGAAGAGCGCCGCCCCGACCCCGCTCGACGCGGTCGCCACACCGATGGGGACGATGAACGCGAAGCTCGAGCCGAGGTAGCTCGGGAGGCGGTTGCCCGTGATGAGCAGGAAGAGCACGGTGCCGATCGCGGAGAACAGCAACGTCGTCGAGACGGGGAAGCCGGTGAGGATCGGCACGAGGACCGTCGAGCCGAACATCGCCAGGACGTGCTGGCCGCCCAGGCCGATCGACCGCCCCCAGCTCAAGCGTTCGCGAGGCTTGACGATCGCCCCCGGGGCGACCGACCGGCCGTCGCCGTGCGTGTCCCAACCGACGAACCCGAGCCGCTCGCGCAGCGATGTTCCTTGAGTCATGGTGCTCCTTCGCACTGGGGTGGCCCGCGCCCTACGGGTCCGGTCGAACACTAGCGACGCGCGCGGCGGCGTGGGGTGCGCCTCGCGGTCCGGGTTCCCTCGCTAGATTCGGCCCCGTGACGAGCCCCGCACCGGTCGCCTCCGCGCACGAGTCCGCCCGCCCGCCCCGCTGGTGGGGCCGCGCGCTCGTCATGGCCGTCGCGGCCGTGTTCCTCGCCATGTTCGCGTGGTACGCGGGCGGCGCGCTGCTCGGGCTGTTCGCGAACCTCGTGGTGGCCTTCTTCCTCGCGCTCGCGTTCGAGCCCTCGGTGCTGTGGCTCGTGCGCCGCGGTGTGCGGCGCGGTGCGGCGGCCGCGATCACGATGGTCACGACGGCGCTCGCGGGGGCGGGGCTGCTCGCACTGAGCGGGCAGCTGTTCGTGGCGCAGGTGATCCAGCTGGGACGCGCGGTGCCCGCCCTCTACACGCGCGTCCAGGAGCTGCTCGCGGAGCGCTTCGCCGTGACGATCCCCGACGCGGACGAGCTGCTGCTCACCGCGGTCCAGCGCTGGGGCCAAGAGCTCGCGGGCCGGGCGCTCGGCGTGGGCTCGAGCGTGGTGAGCGGCGTGTTCGCGGCGACCACCATCGTGATCGTCACCTATTACCTGTGCGCGGCGGGGCCCCGCTTCCGAGCGTCGCTGTGCCGGTGGCTGGCTCCCCGGCGTCAGCACGAGGTGCTGAGCCTGTGGGAGGTCGCCCAGGCGAAGGTCTCGGACTTCATCACCACGCGCATCATCCTCGCGGCGATCGCGACCGTCGTCACCGTCGTGCTCCTGTCGGTCCTCGGCACGCCCTACGCGCTGCCGCTCGGGCTGTTCACCGGTCTCGTCTCCCAGTTCGTGCCCACGATCGGCGTGTACCTCGGCGGCGGCCTGCCCGCGCTCATCGCGCTGACCTCGCAGTCGCCGTGGCACGCGCTCGGCGTCCTCGCGTTCGTCGTGGGCTACCAGCAGGTCGAGAACTTCGCGATCGCGCCCAAGGTCTCGGCGCGAACGCTCGAGATGAACCCCGCCGTCTCGCTCGTGGTGGTGCTCGCGTTCGGGGCCGTGTTCGGGTGGCTCGGCGCGTTCCTCGCCCAACCGATCGCCGCGACCGTCCAGGCCGTCGCCAAGACCTACCTGAACCGCCACGAGCTCGTCGAGTCGGCGATGTTCCACGATCCCGGCAAGGAACGCCTCGACGTGCGGCTCTGGGGACGACGACGGCCCCGCGGCTCGGCGTCGTCGTAGTCCTCGCTCCTCCTGCCGCGCCGCACCCATCTGTGCCATGCTTCAAGAGCAATTGACCGATTCGTGATGCGGAGAAGCGCATGACTGAGAACGATCCTGGGCAGGTTCCCCCGCCCGCACCGTCTGGTTTTGAGGCCGCGCCGCCCCCGCCCGCCGCGCCGTCGCCCGCCCCGAGCTACGCGGCCGCCCCACCGCCCGCCGCTCCCGGCGCGGGCAGGGTCACCAACACGATGGCGATCGTCACGCTCATCGCGGGCATCGGCGGCCTGACGTTCCTGCCGTTCATCGGTTCGATCATCGCCGTGATCACCGGACCGATGGCGGACAAGCAGATCGCCCAGAACGGCGAGGACGGTGCCCAGCTCTCGAAGGTCGGCAAGATCCTCGGTTGGGTCGGCCTCGGCCTGTGGGTGCTCGGCATCATCGCCTTCGTGCTGTTCTTCGTGGTGATCGCCGCTGCGAGCAGCACGAGCTAGTGCCGCGACGCACCAGCACTGACGCACCGCCCGGGCCCGTGTGGACCCGGGCGGTCGTCTGTGCGGGGTTCCTCGCCGCCCACGCCGTCACCTGGGTCGTCGCGATCACGGACCCCGGCGTCGGGTACGGCGACGTGGGGCTGTACCAGTACTGGGCGTGGGACGGCCTCGAGAACGGCGTGTGGCCCGTGCTCGACCTCCCGTGGGTCTACCCCGCGCTGGCCCTCGTGCCCGTGACGCTCCCCGGGCTCGTCTCGACGCTCGAGTGGGAGCCGTACATGGCCGGCTGGCTGGCCCTCGTCACGGCCCTCAACGCCGTCGCGACCGTGGCCCTCGTGCGTCGCGCGTGGCTCGGGGCGATCTGGTGGGTCGCGTTCCTCGCGTTCCTGGGCCCCGTGGCCTTCGGCCGCATCGACGCGATCGTCGTGCCGTTCGCGATCGGCGGCCTGCTGCTCGCCGCCGAGCGACCGCGCGTCGCGGCCGTCCTGCTGACCGTGGGGGCGTGGATCAAGGTCGCTCCCGGCGCGCTCGTGGTGCCGCTCCTCGCGATCGCCCGGCGGGGGTGGCGGGACGTCGTGGTGCCGGCCGCCGCGGTGTGCGTCGTCGTCGTCGGGCTCGTCGCCGCGGGGGGCGGGCTGCGCAACGTCGCGAGCTTCGCGGCCGCCCAGGAGGGCCGCGGGCTGCAGCTCGAGTCGGTCGCCGCGTCGTGGTGGGTCGCCGCGTGGATCACGGGCGGGGACGCGGCCGGCGTCTACGACGAAGAGCTCATCACGTGGGAGATCGTGGGCCCCGGCACCGCGGTCGTGGCGGACCTGCTCGGGTGGCTCCTGCCCCTCGTCACGGCCGCCCTGTGCGTGCTCGTCTGGCGCGCCCGCGGGCGCCTCGCCGACGCCGAGCTGCTCGCGTGGTCCGGCCTCGCGCTCGTGCTCGCGCTCATCGTCACCAACAAGGTGGGCTCGCCGCAGTTCTACGCGTGGGTCGCCGCGCCCGTGGCCGTGGGCCTCGCCGGGTGGGCACGGGGCGGGGACGACGACGACGGGGACGACGACGGGGACGACGACGGCGAGTCGCCCCGCGGGCCGAGAGGGCGCACCTGGCCCGGCTGGCTCGACTGGCCGCTCGTCGCCGGGTGGGCGCTCGTGATCGCCGCGCTGACACACCGGATCATCCCCGTGGGGTACTTCGAGCTCGTGGCCGGTGAACCGTTCGTGGGCTGGCTGCTCGTGGCGCGCAATGTGCTCGCGCTCGGGCTGTTCGCGCTCGCGGTCGCCCGGCTCGCCGCCGTCGGCCCGCGGACCGCCGTCGGCCCCGCCCCGACGCGCGAGGCGGGGCCGAGCGGCGCGTGAGCCGCGCTCAGCCGAGCTGCGGGACCACCTCGCGGGCCACGAGGTCGAGGTGGTCGAGGTCGGTCATGTCGAGCACCTGGAGGTAGACGCGCTCGACGCCCTGCTCGCGCAGCGTGCCGAGCGTGTCGACCAGCTCGGGGACCGTCCCGGCCACCCCGTGCTCGCGCAGCTCGTCCGGCTCGCGACCGATCGCCGCCGCGCGCCGCGCGAACTCCGCCTCGTCCGCCCCGCCGGCCAGCACGAGCGCCACGGAGTACGTGAGGGAGCCCGGGTCACGACCCACGGCCTCGCACGCCGCGCGGACGCGGCCGAACAGCTCGGGGATGCGGTCCTTCTCGGGGAAGCTCGCGTTGTACTCGCTCGCGAAGCGGGCCGCGAGCGCGGGCGTCTTGGCCGGGCCGCCGCCGCCGATGATGATCGGCACGCCCGCGCGCTCGGGGTGGAGCGGGTCGCGCTGGACGGGCTTGGGCAGCGCCGGGGAGTCGGTGAGCGTGTAGTGCTCGCCGTCGTAGTCGAAGGTCTCGCCCACCGGGGTGCCCCACAGGCCCGTGAGGACCTCGAGCTGCTCGGTGAGGGGGCCGAAGCGCTTCGCGGGGAACGGCACCCCGTACGCCGCGTGCTCGGCGGCGTACCAGCCCGCGCCGATGCCGAGCTCGACGCGCCCGCCGGACATCTCGTCGACCTGCGCGACCTGCACGGCGAGCATGCCCGGGTAGCGGAAGGTCATCGAGGTCACGAGGGTGCCCAGGCGCACGCGGCTCGTCTCGCGCGCGAGCGCACCGAGCGTGACCCACGAGTCGGTGGGCCCGGGCAGGCCGCGGCGGTCGCCCATCATGAGGAAGTGGTCGGAGCGGAAGAAGGCGTCGAAGCCGAGGTCCTCGGTCGCCCTGGCGAGGGCGAGCTGGTCGGCGTACGAGGCGCCCTGCTGGGGTTCGATGAAGATGCGCAGGTCCATGCCTTCGATGATCGCATCGATTCGGGCGGGGAGTGTCGTCGGGCGCTGGGAGGTGGCACGCTAGGCGGGTGCGCGCTCCGCTGCTCCCACCGTTGCCCTACACGACCTCGCCCGTGCGGTCGATGTGGGTCGCGGCGGCGGACCTCGCACCGGACCCGCTGGCCGGGGACGTCGTGGCGGACCTCGTCGAGATGGTCCGCGGGCGGCGCGTCACCGAGGTGTTCCTCGAGGCGCCGCACGAGCTGCCCGCGCACGTGGCGTGGGCGTGCCGGTACCTGCGGATCCGGCGCACGTACGTCGCGGCCCTCGGGGGCGACGCGTGGTGGTTCGAGGGGTCGCGGGTCGAGCAGGGGACGACGACGGCGGACGGCGCGCAGCCCGCTCCCCCGGACCACCCCGCGGCCCGGTGGGTGCGCGGGGCGCTCGCGGCGGCACCGTTCCACCGGGTGCACCTCGACCTCACGCCGTGGACCCACCCCGCGTGGTCGACCGAGCGGGCCCGCCTGTGGACCGGCTACCTCGCCGCGCTCGACGCCGCCCACGCCGCCGCTCGGGGCATCCCCGTGGACGTCGACGTCCCGTGGTGGTTCGCGACGGAGACGGACGGCGGGGTCCCGCTGCTGGACGCCGTGCTCGACCGTGTCTCCCGGGTCACGGTGCTGGTCGACGCGACCCGCGCCGAGGGGCCCTTCGGGATCATCGCGCGCACGGAGCCGAGCGCACGGCTGTGCGACGCGCGGCGTGCCGGCTTCACGGTGGGGGTGGCCGCGGGGGCGTCCGCCGTCGGACAGCACGACGCCGAAGGCGGCGCGGCGTTCTTCGACGACGCGGCCCTCGAGCGCGAGGCCGCGATCGTGCGGACCATGATGCGCGACTCGCGGACCTACCGCGGGTTCGCCGTGCGGGACTACCGCTCGTGGCGCGAGCTGCTCGAGCGCAGCGGCGTGCGCCGGTCCGCGTCGGCGACGGCCTCGTCCTAGTCCGCTCGCGCGCTCAGCGGTCGAGAAGGACCGAGGCATCCGGGAGCTCTGCGGGACAGGTGCCCTTGTTCGCTGTCACGCGCTCGAAGTGCCACGGCTCGTTGGCGTACACCTGGCACAGGCCCCAGCGCGAGCCGTGCTCGCCGAGCCATGCCGCCCCGTCAGCGGGCCCGACATCGACCGCGAGCCCTTGCACGTGCGTCGAGCGTTCCGGCGGGAGGACCCAGCGGGCCGCTTCCGCCGCGGACCCGTAGGTGTCGAGCGCCTCGGCCCAGAGCACGGCCTGCTCGTCGACCGAACGGAGCCCCGACGTCACGTACAGCTCGAGGCCGTGCCTGCGGGCCGCCTCGATCGCCCGGTCGACCGCCTTCTCGAGCCTCGGTTCGAGCGCGTCCGCCCCGCGAGGCTCTCTCGACCAGGGCGCGTGCCCGGTGAGCTGCAGGGAACCGACCATGAGCAGCACCACCGCGAGCGCCCCGAGCAGGGTGCGGCGCCGTCGGGCAGCACGACGGGCACGAGCGCGCGGCGGTGCGGGCCGGGCCGGTACGCCGTCGTCGGGCAGGACGGGCCGCGGCACAGGGCGCGCGGGCGTGAAGGACGGCGGGCGGGGAACGCTCATCCGGCGAGGGCGACCATGCCGAGCACCTCGACGGCGGCCTTGACGACGAGCGCGAGACCGAAGAGGAGCGCGCCGGTGAGCACCACCGTCACCGCGCCGACCACGAGGTCGCGCACGAGCAGCGGGTGCCGGGTGTCGTGGGGTTCGGTGTGCGTGGTCATGGCTCCACGATGCGCCGCACCGGGGCGTCGCCGCGTCGCCGCACGGCACGATCTTCGCCCGCGGTGATGTCGTCCGTGCAGGGGATGCGGGTCGTCCTGCAGGGGGACGTGCGCGGCGCGTTGACACCGCATGGTTTCTCGGTAAGCATGGGTGTCACCTTACCCGGTAACCATCGAGGGAGCCGTCCCGTGACCGTCCGCCAAGGCATGCTCGCCCTGCTCGCCGAAGAGCCGATGCACTGCTACCACCTGCGCCAGCGCTTCGAGGAGCGCACGGGCGGCACGTGGCCGCTCAACATCGGCCAGGCGTACACGACCGTGCAGCGCCTCGTGCGCGACGGCCTCGTCGAGCTCGCCCCGGACGACGGCGCGGCCACCGGCGCCGCCGCCACCCCCCGCGGCGCCCTCGCCACGCGCTCGCGCTCGCCCCAGACCGCCGAGCGGTACCGGCTCACCACCGCCGGGCGGGACGAGGTCGACGCGTGGTGGACCACCCCCGTGGAGCGCGGCACCCCCACGCGCGACGAGCTCGCGATCAAGGTCGCGCTCGCCGTGACGGCACCCGGCGTCGACGTGCGCGCCGTGGTCCAGGCGCAGCGCACCGAGTCCATGCGCGCCCTGCGCGACTACACGCGACTCGCCGCCGAGCAGGGCAGCGACCTGACGTGGGCCCTCGTGCTCGACGCCCTCGTGTTCACGACCGAGGCCGAGGTGCGCTGGCTCGACCACGTCGAGGCGCGCATCGCCCGGACCGGGGGCACGGACGGGGGTACGCGATGAGCGGCCCCGTGCTGCTGCGGCTGCACGGCGTGACGCGCGTGCATGGCAGCGGCGAGGCGGCGGTGCACGCGCTGCAGGGCGTCGACCTCGAGGTGCGCCTCGGTGAGCTCGTCGCCGTCATGGGCCCGTCCGGCTCGGGCAAGTCGACGCTCCTGACGCTCGCGGGCGGGCTCGACACGCCGAGCTCGGGCACCGTCGAGGTCGCGGGCGAGCAGATCGAGGGGCTCGACCAGAACCGGCGTGCGCGCTTGCGGCGCCGCGGCGTGGGGTACGTGTTCCAGGACTTCAACCTCGTCCCGGCGCTCACCGCCGCCGAGAACGTCGCGCTGCCCCGCGAGCTCGACGGCGTCCGGGCGCGCAAGGCCCGCCGCGAGGCGCTGCGCGCGCTCGAGGAGGTCGGGCTGCGCGAGGTCGCCGACCGCTTCCCCGAGGAGATGTCCGGCGGCCAGCGCCAGCGCGTCGCGATCGCGCGCGCGCTCGTGGGACCGCGCCGGCTCTTGCTCGCCGACGAGCCGACGGGCGCCCTGGACTCCCTCACGGGCGAGGACGTCATGCGACTGCTGCGTGCGCGCGTCGACGCGGGGGCCGCCGGGCTGCTCGTGACGCACGAGCCGCGCTTCGCGGCCTGGGCGGACCGGACGGTCTTCCTGCGCGACGGCGTGGTCGTCGACTCCACGGGCGAGCGGCCCGCGCCGGAGTCGCTGCTCGCCCCTGCGGTCGCGGGACCGTTCGGGCCGGGCACCGGCCCCTCGGGTCCGCTGACGTGAACCGCTGGCTCGCCCCGTGGGTCGCGGCGCTACGGATCGCACGGCGCCAAGCGCTGCGGGCGAAGGGGCGCACGGCGCTCAGCGCCGTCATGATGGGGCTCCCGCTCGCGCTCATGGCGGCCGTGGCCGTGCTGCTCGCGTCCTCCTCGCCGAGCGAGGCGACGCGCGTCGAGGTCGCCCTGGGCCCGACGGCGCAAGCGATCGTCCAGCGCGCACCGGGCTGCTCGCCACCCGTCGCGCAGGTGCCCAACTCCACCTCGGGCGGCTGGTGCGGGGCGGCTCCCGGCACCGACGCATCGAACGCCGCCCCGACCGCCGAGCTCACGGACACCGAGGTCGAGGTGCTCTTGCACGCGCTCGTCCCCGGCGGCGAGATCGTCGCACAGTGGCACGGCGAGGCCTTGCTCGACGCTCCCGGAGAGCGGGAGGTGCCTCGCTCCACGCGCACCGTCGACGCGAGCGGCGAGCTCGCCGGGACCGTCCTCGTGCTCAGCGGCGAGGCGCCGCGCGGGCCGGGCGAGGTCGGGCTGGGTCTCCCGCTCGCGACGAGCCTCGGCGTCAAGGTCGGCGACGCGATCGACGTCGTCGTCGAGGAGTCCCCGGTCACGGCGCGCGTCACGGCACTGACCTCGGCGGCCGAGAGCCAGCTCGTCGCGGCACCCGGCACGTTCCCGCTCACGAGCGCCACGGCGTCCTGGTTCGTGCTCGGCGAGACCCCCGTGACGTGGGACGACGTCGTCGCGCTCAACGAGGCCGGCCTCACGGTGCTCAGCCGCGACGTCCTCGCGCACCCGCCCTCGCGCGACGCGGTGCCGTACTACCGGTACACCTCGCACTGGCCCTCCGAGACGACGCAGGTCGCGGTCCAGGTCGGTCTCGTCGCGGCCCTCGCGGTGCTCGAGGTCGTGCTGCTCGTCGGCCCGGCGTTCGCCGTCGGCGCCCGGCGCCAGTCCCGCTCGCTCGCTCTCGTCGCCGCGACCGGGGGCACCCGGCGCGACCTGCGGCGCATCGTGCTCGCGGGCGGCGTGGTCATCGGGCTCGGCGCCTCGGTGCTCGCCGTCGCGCTCGGGGTGCTCGGCGCGGCCGTCGCCGTGCTGTGGCCGCGGCGGGACCCGTACGTCGCCTTCCCCAACCTCGTCGTCCCGCCATGGCTCGCCGCCCTCGTGCTCGCGGGGACGCTCGTCGCGGTGCTCGCCGCATGGCTGCCCGCACGCAGCGCTGCGCGCGTCGACGTCGTGGCGGCGCTCGCCGGGCGGCGCTCCGAGGCGCGGCCACGGGCCGTCGTCGGCGTGCTCGGTCTCGCCGTCGCGGCGCTCGGCGTGCCGCTCGCGGTGCACGGCGGGCGCACCGGGTCCCTCGTGCTCGCGACGACGGGCAGCGTGGCGATCGTGCTCGGGCTCGTCGCGGCCTCGGGGCTCGTCATCGGCGCGACCGGGGTGCTCGCACGGCGCGCCGGCGTCGCGAGCCGGATCGCGCTGCGCGACCTGTCCCGGCAGCGGCGCCGGACCGCGCCCGCCGTCGCCGCCATCCTCGGCGCGATCGCGGCCGCGACGGCGGGTGCCGTGTTCACCGCGGCGGAGGCCCAGCAGTACGACGCCTCGTGGCAGCCCGAGGTCGACGAGGGGATCGTCATGGTGCGCCTGTCACCGTACGGGGACGGGCACCTCGGCACGCCCGAGACGGCGGCCGCCGTGACCGTCGCGATCCAGCAGGTCGACCCCGGGGCGCGACTCGCGACCCTCGGCGTCGCACTGCCCGCCGAGCCCCCCGGGCCCCTCGCGTGGTGGGGGCTGTACCCCGCGCCGGACGAGTCCCAGGTGTGTCCGTGGTACCTCGGGGAGGACACGAGCGCGCAGGAGCAGGCCGAGTACGCCGACGATCCGCGCTGCGCCGAGGCGGGCAGCTCCCTCGGTACGTGGTCGAACAGCACGCTCCGGGCGAGCACGGGTCCCCTGTCGGGACTGCTCGTCGACGACGGCACGGCGCTCGCGCTCCTTGCGGGCGACGGCGCCGCACGGGCCGCCGCGGACCTCGCGGCGGGCAAGGTGGTCGTGAGCGGCAGCACCAGCCTGTGGCGGGATGGCACCGTGCGGCTCACGATCCAGGACGAGGCGAGCCGGTCCGAGCCCGTCGCGACCCTGCCGGGAGCCCTGACGACGAGCGAGCTCTCGATCTTCTCCGACACGATCGCGCCGCCCTCGGCGATCGCCCAGATCACGGGGCTCGAGCTGCGCGTGACGCCGCACGCCGTGCTCGCCGCACCGTCTCGGCCGTGGACCGCCGAGCAGCGCGCCCGGCTGACGACCGCCGTGGACGCGATCGACGAGCAGGCCGTCGTCCGTGTCGAGACCCGGCCCGAACGTGACGTCTCCCTCGAGGTCCTCGTGCTCGTGGGTGCGGCCGGCCTGCTCGCGCTCGCCGCGACGTGGATCGCCTCGGGGCTCGCTGCGGTCGAGTCGCGCGCGGACCTCGCGACGCTTGCCGCGGTCGGAGCCGCACCGAGGGTCCGACGGCGTGTCGCGGGCCTGCAGTCCGGCTTCCTCACGCTCACGGGCGTCGCGCCGGGGATCCTCGGCGGGCTCGCCGTCGGGTGGGCGCTCGTCGCGGCGTCGGCGGCTCTCGGCACCGATCACGCCGACCCGCGCTGGCAGATGGTCGTCCCGTGGCCTGTCCTCGCCGCGGCGCTCCTCGGGCTCCCCCTCCTCGCGGGCGGCACCACGGCCCTCTTCACCCCCGCAAGGCTCCCCCTGACCCGCCGCCCCACCGAGTAGCCCCCCGAGATCCGAAGACTTCGCACCGCATCCCGGCACAAAGTCTCCAGTCCTCGCCCTCACACGTGCCCCCCGGCGCGAAGGCTGAAGGGTTGGTGCCGGGTTCCGGCGCAAACCCTTCAGGGCCCCCGCCGGGGGCGCGGGGGTGGGGTGGGGTGGGTCAGCGGGGGAGCAGGCGGCCGAAGCCCTCGAGCGCGGCGAGCGGGTCGGGGCCGGCGGGCATGAGCACGGCCGTCGTCACCCCGGCGGCGCGCTGGGCCGCGAGCTGGGCGCGCGCAGCCTCGGGCGGCCCGGCCACCGCCAGCCGGTCCACCCACTCATCCGGCATCCGGCGCGTGAACTCGGCGCGGTCGGCGCTCGACGCGCGCAGCTCGCGGAACTCGGCGGCGAAGGGCAGCGGGTCGATGTGCACCGACCAGTCGGGCTCGCCGATCCACTCGAGCCCGGGGCGCACGGTCTTGCGGGCCGCGTCGTGGTCGTCGTCGACGCACGCCACGTTGTACGTCGTGACGAGCAGGTCACGCCGCCCACCGGCCAGCCTGAGCGACGCCTCGAGGTACTCCGGCGTGACGGGCTCGGCGAGCACCACGCCGTCGGCCACCTCCCCCGCGAGCGCGAGGGACCGGGGGCCGCGCACCCCCGCGTAGATCGGCGGGACCACGGGCGGCGGCGACTCGAGCCGCACGCCGTCGAGGTGGACGTAGCGTCCCGCAACGGTGACGGTCTCGCCCGCGAGGAGCTCGCGCAGCGCGGTGGCGTGCTCGCGCAGGAGGGTCAGCGGGCTCGCGGGCCACGCCCCCACCTGGCGCATCCAGCCGGGCAGCCCGTGGCCCAGACCCACGTCGAGGCGCCCCGGGAACAGCTCGGCGAGCGAGCCGACGTCCATCGCGGCGAAGCCCACGTTGCGGGCCGCGACGGGCAGGATCCCGATGCCGACGCGCAGCCGCTCGGTCACCGCGAGCACGGCCGCGGCCTGCGCGATACCGCCGCGGAAGCCGAGGTCCTCGACCACCCACAGCGCGTCGAAGCCGAGCTCGTCCGCGCGGCGGGCGAAGGGCAGGACGTCCGCACGGGGCAGGTCCCGAGGCAGCATGACGGCGATCTGGGGCAAGGTGGAGGGGGCCGACGACGGCGCCCCCGCGGGCTGGTGCGACATACCTCGAACCCTACGGTGCGGGAGCGGGCGGGAGGGCGACCTTGCGGCTGCGAGAGCCGTGCCCCACGGCCATGCGGTCGAGGTCGGCGAGCACCACGTCCACCGCGTGCGGGTCCACCCCGGGCTCGTTGCGCGCGCGCAGCACCTCGGCCGTCGCGGCCGCGAGCGCCGCGTCGCGCAGTCCCGAGTACTGGCGCAGCCGCTCGCGCATCGCCTCGGCCCGCTCGGCGTACTCGGCCACCACGGGGCCGTCGTCGTCGGCGACCCCGGTGACGTCCCCGAAACGCTGCGCGAGCGACTCGAGGACCTCCGGCGGTGCGCCCTGCGCGATCGCCTCGCGCGCGACCGCGAACGCGGCGCGCTGGGCGCGGGCGACGAGCGCGCGCTCCTGGGCCTCCTCGACGCTCTCCCCCGCGCCGAGGTGCAGGCGCCCCACGAGCCACGGCAGCGCGAGCCCGGGGAGCACCATCGTCACCCCGAGGACGACGACGGCGATCACGAGGGCCTCGGCGCGCACGGGGAACTCGGCGGCGGGCAGGGCGAGCACGAGGGCGAGCGTGACGAGCCCGCGCATCCCGCACCACGAGATGAGCAGCGACTCCTGCCACGAACGCGGCGCCTGCCCGTGCTTCTTGCCGAGCACCCACTGCCCGCCGAACACCCACACGACGCGCACGGCGATCGCCACGGCGGCCACGACGAGCCCGTGGAGCACCATGGGCCCCAGGTCCTTGCCAGCGTCGTCGACGATGTGGCGGAACTCGAGCCCGATGAGGCCGAACGCGAGGCCCGTCACGAGCAGCTCGATGACGTGCCAGAACGCCGCGCTCGTGAGGCGGTCCTGGGCCTCGATCTCGTCGTTGCGCCCCGAGAGGTAGACCGCGGCGACGACGACGGCGATCACGCCGGAGCCGTGCACCTCCTCCGCGAGCATGTAGACGGCGAAGGGCACCACGAGCGTCAGGGCGCTGCGCGCGACGGGCGAGGTGAGCCACCGCATGACGCGCGCCGCGAGCCACCCGGCGCCGAGCCCGACGGCGAGCGCCGCGACGACGGTCCACGAGAACGTCTGCAGGATCGCGAGCGGCTCGAGAGTCTCGCCCTGGAGCGTGATCGCGAGCGCGAGCTGGAACGCGACGAGCGCGACGGCGTCGTTGAACAGGCCCTCGGTGTGCAGCAAGGACGTGAGGCGGCGCGGGATCGGGGCGTGCTCGGCCACGGCGTCGACCGCGACGGGGTCGGGCGGGGCCACGGCGGCACCGATCGCGATCGCGGCCGCGAGCGTCGCCCCCGGGACGAGCACCCAGGCCGTCCACGCGACCGCGACGACGGTCACCACGACGAGCAGCACCGAGAACCCGAGGATGGTGCGCCAGCGCTCCTTGAACATCACCCACGAGGTGCGCCGCGCGAGGGCCCACAGCAGCGGCGGGAGGAAGAGCGGGAGGATGAGCTCGTTGTCGAGCTCGAACTCGGGGACGTTCGGGACGAAGACGCCGAGCGCCGCGATGATCGTCAGGAGGGCGGGCCACGGCAGGCCGAGCCGGTCCCCGACGCCCACCACCACCACGGTGAGCAGGAGCAGCGCGACCACGACGACGAGCGCTTCCACGGCGGCACCTCCTGGGGTCGATGGCTGGGAAGAAACTACCCCACGAATGCCACTTGCATGTGCTGCACATGCACCCTAGCGTGGACACATGGTCATGCTCCAGGTTCGCCATCTCCCCGACGAGGTGCACCGGGTGCTCAAGGCGCGCGCCGCTCGCCGCGGGATGTCGCTGTCGGACTACGTGCGCGAAGAGCTCGAGCGCTGGGCGGCCCGCCCCACGCTCGACGAGATGCACGAGCGTCTCTCGCACCGCGACCTGGTCCACGGCACGAGCCCCCTCGACCCCACCGTCGACCTCGCTGACCTGCACCGCGAGCGCGAGGAACGCCTCGCCGGGCTCGGCGCCCGCCCCGCGCGGGCCGAGTAGCCCGGTGCTCGTCGTCGACGCCTCCGTGGTAGTGGCCTTCCTCATCGACCCGTCGCGCCGCGATGCGATCCGGGAACGCTTCCGCGAGGGCGGCGACGACCTGCACGTCCCGGGGCACCTCGATCTCGAGGTGCTCAGCGCCCTGCGTCGCCTCGTGCTGACCGGGCGGCTCCCGGCCGACCGCGCCCACGCAGCCGCCGAGGACCTCGCCGACCTGCCGCTCGTCCGGCACCCCGTCGAGGCGTTGGCCAGCGCGGTCTGGGCGCTCCACGAGAACGTCACGGCCTACGACGCCGCCCACGTGGCGCTCGCGGCCGCGCTGGACGCTCCGCTGTTCACCCTCGACACCGCCCTGGCGCGCGCGCCCGGGCTGCCCGCCGTCGTCATCACGCTAGGTGGCACGCCACCGGCCGATCCGCGCGGGACCGCCCTCGCGGTGCCGCATGGTGCAGCGTTGACGCCCTGACAGGGCAGGAACGCTGCACCATACGGGTCAGCGGGGTCAGCGCCTGCTCGGGCAGCACGAGCACCAGGTCGACGTCGGTGATGACGGTGGGCATGGCGCGGCCTCCTCGATATTCCGGCGGGTACGGTTCAACGCTCCCCGCGTGGCGCGAGTTCCCGCGGGCCGACGTACCGTGGAGCGGTGGAGACGAGCAGCATCGGCGAGGCGCTCGAGGTGCTCGCGGGCAAGCGCGTGGCCGTCCTGACGGGAGCGGGCGTCTCGACCGACTCCGGCATCCCCGACTACCGCGGACCCGACTCACCGCCGCGCACCCCCATGACGTACCAGCAGTTCGTGGGCGACCCGGAGTTCCGCCGCCACTACTGGGCGCGCAACCACGTGGGCTGGCGGCACGTCGGCACCACGCGGCCCAACGCGGGGCACCTCGCCCTGGCACGGCTCGAGCGCGAGGGCGTCGTCACGGGCGTCATCACGCAGAACGTCGACCTGCTGCACCAGGAGGCCGGCTCGCAGCACGTCATCGACCTGCACGGGCGCTACGACCGCGTGGTGTGCCTCGAGTGCGGCACGGTCATCTCGCGCGCGGCGCTCGCGCAGCGGCTCGAGGCCCTCAACCCGGGCTTCGTCGAGTCGGTCGGCGACGTCGCGGACATCGAGATCGCGCCCGACGCCGACGCCGTGATCGAGCAGACCGCGCACTTCGTCGTGGCCGCGTGCGAGCGGTGCGGGGGCGTGCTCAAGCCGGACATCGTCTACTTCGGCGAGTCCGTGCCGCGCGAGCGGGTCGCGGCCGCGTCGGCGCTCGTGGCCGACGCCGAGGCGCTGCTCGTCGCGGGATCCTCGCTCACCGTGTACTCGGGACTGCGCTTCGTGCGGCAGGCTGCCGCCGCCGGCCAGCCGGTCGTCATCGTCAACCGGGGCGCGACCCGCGGCGACGCGCTCGCGACCGTGAGGCTCGACGCCGGGACCTCGCAGACCCTGACGGCGCTCGCGGAGCACCTGCCCGCGTCCCGGTCGGCCGCACCGGGACAGTGACGCCGCGCGTTCGGGCCCACGGGTCTGCGGTGGACCCCGGGGCTACGCTCGGGGCATGGCCCGGTACTTCGACGTCCACCCCGCCGACCCCCAGCCGCGCGCGATCGCCCAGGTGGTCGCGATGCTGCGCGACGACGCGCTCGTGGCCTACCCGACCGACTCCGGCTACGCGCTCGGGGTACGGCTCGACTCGCACACGGGGGCGGACCGGATCCGGGCGATCCGCCGGCTCGACGGCAAGCACCACTTCACGCTCGTGTGCTGCGACTTCGCCCAGCTCGGGCAGTTCGTGCGGCTCGACAACTACCAGTTCCGGGCCGTCAAGGCCGCGACCCCGGGGCCGTACACCTTCATCCTCCCCGCGACCTCCGAGGTGCCCAAGCGCTTCGCGCACCCGAAGAAGCGCACGGTGGGCGTGCGGATCCCCGAGCACCCGGTGGTGCAGGCGCTGCTGCGCGAGCTCGGCGAGCCGATCCTGTCCTCGACGCTCCTGCTGCCGGACCACGACGAGCCGCTCACGGACGGGTGGACCATCAAGGAAGAGCTCGAGCACCTGGTCGACGCCGTGATCGACGCCGGCGAGGTCATCGCCGAACCGACCACCGTGATCGACTTCTCCGACGGCCCGCCCGAGGTGGTCCGGGTCGGCTCCGGCGACCCGTCCCGCTTCGCGTAGGGCTCGTCTCGAGGCTCAGGACGTCGGGAGCCAGACCCTCATGGTCGTCAGGCCCCGCTCGCCCCACTGGTGATAAGGGTGCAACCGCACGGTGAGCGGCTCGCCCACCGGCCCGGGGCCGTGGGGCGCGACGCTCGCATACGGCCAGGACCGATCCGCGGGGTGGCGCAGGACGCCGGTCGCGAGGACCTCGCCGTCGTCGCCCTCGCTCAGGCCGCCGGTCGTGTCGACGACGAGGTCGTCGACGTGCGCACCCTCGGGCAGGTCGAGCGACTCGGCGCAGTACACGAGCGGGCCCCGCTCGACGGCAACCGTCCCGCGGACCGCGTCGATGCGGGGGTCGGGCTCGGAGAACCGCGGCGCCATCGGCAGGTCGAGCACGACCTCGGAGCCGGGCAGGAAGGTCCGCTCGAGCGTCACGAGCCCCGGGGCGACCTCGCGGGTGTCGGATCCGTCGACCAGCCGGGCCCCGTGCGCCCAGCCCGGGACGCGCAGCGTGAGGGTCGCCGGACGTGACGGTGCCCGCAGGATGCGCACCCGGACCTCGCCCGAGCGCGGGTAGTCGGTGAGGACCTCGAGCTCCATGGGCTCGCCGTCGGACAGGGTCGTGGCGATCCGCGCGGGGGCGTACTGGTGCACCTGCACCCCGCGCTCGTCCTTCGTCGCGAGGAAGGCGGCGAGCGAGGCGAGCGTGCGGGCGAGGTTGGGAGGGCAGCACGAGACCTCGAACCACGGGGCGCGCGCCGAGGACATCGCCCGCGGGTTGATCGTCTCGGGGTCGCTCGCCTCACCGGGAGAGCGCTGGTGGAGCGTGTTGGTGTAGAAGAAGCCGCGGCCGTCGTCGGCCACGGAGGTCGCGACGACGTTGTAGAGCGCGCGCTCGATGTGGTCGGCCTCCCGGGGACCGCCGTCGGCCAGGAGCAAGCGCCACGCGACCATGATCGACGCGACGCCCGCGCACGTCTCGGAGTACGCGCGGTCCGCCGGGAGCACGAAGTCGTCGCCGAAGGCCTCGTCCTGGTGGCGCGAGCCCCAGCCTCCCGTGATGTAGGTGCGCCGGGCGAGCGTGCGGTCCCACTGGCGGCGCACGGCACCGAGGAGCTCGTCGTCGGACACCTCGACCGCGACGTCCACGGCCGCGGCCGCGAGGTACCCCGCGCGCACGGCGTGGCCGCGGAAGGCGTCGGCCTCGCGCACGGGGACGTCGTCCTGGAAGTACGCGCGCCCCCACTCGATCTCGCGCAGCGTGCCGCGCCCGTGCCGCTCGACGAACAGGCGCGCCTGCTCGAGGTAGCGCGGTTCGTCGAGCGCCCGGCCCAGCTCCGCGAGCGCCACCTCGATCTCGGCGTGACCGCAGATCCCGTCGCGGCCCAGCGGACCGAACTCCGCGCACACGTGGTCCGCGGCGCGCATGGCCATCTCGACGAGCTCGTCGCGCACCCCCGAGCGCACCCGCGCGACCGCCGCCTGCATGAGGTGGCCCATGCAGTACAGCTCGTGACCCCACTCGAGGTCCGAGTAGCGCGGCGCCTGCCCCGCGTGCCCGAACGCCGTGGAGACGTAGCCGTCCGCGTCCTGCGCCTTGACGATCCGGGCCGTGACCTCGCGGATGCGCGCGTCGACCGCCGGGTCGCCCGTGCGGGCGTGCTCCCACGCGAGCCCCTCGAGGTACTTGTAGACCTCGGAGTCGGAGAACTCGCGGCCCGTGCGCCCCTCGACGGGTCCCCCGGCGGCGACGCGGTCGAAGTTGGCGAGCCAGCCCGCCTTCTCGAGCCAGTGCCCGATGTGCGGCAGGGTCGCCGCGCCGTTGCGGGCCTGGCTCGCGGCCCACGGTCCCCCCGTGATCGTGACCTCGCCGATGCCGAGGGGGCTCAGCCGGGAGGTCGAGGGGACCACGGGCGCGGCGGTCACGTGCGACGCGACGGCGGTGCTGCGGTCGCGAGGTGGGGTACCGATGGTCATGACAGCGACTCAGCCTTTCAAGGCACCGGACATGAAGCCGGCGACGTAGTGACGTTGCAGCGCGACGAAGAGGATGACGGCGGGCACGGCGAGGACGACGACGCCGGCCTGCGTGGAGCCGTAGTCGATGACGCCCATGACCTGCTGGCGCATCGCGACGAGCGCGAGCGGCAGCGGCGACTTGTCGCCCTGCACGAGGTAGAGGGGGACCATGAAGTCGTTCCACGCCGCGAGGAACGCGAACAGGCCGATCGTGATGAGGCCCGGCTTGACGGCGTGCAGCAGCACGCGCCGCAGCGCGCTGAACGAGGAGCAGCCGTCCACGTAGGCCGACTCCTCGATCTCTTTGGGGATCGCCTCGAAGGAGATCCGCATCATGAAGGTCGCGAACGGGAGCTGGAACATCGCCAGCACGAGCGCGACGCCCACGAGCGAGTTCTGCAGCCCGAGGGTCTTGAGCCACACGACGAACGGGATGAGCAACGTCGCGTACGGGACCATGAGGATCGACAGGGTGAGCAGGAAGAGCACGTCCTTGCCGGGGAACTTGAAGCGCGCGAACGCATAGCCGCCCAGGGTCGCGACGATCATCGTGAACAGCACGGTGAGCAGGGAGATCACCGTCGAGTTCCACAGGTACGTGGGCAGCCCCTCCTGGTAGTTCAGGAGCGTCAGGTAGTTGCCGAAGCCGTAGCCGTCGACCTGGTTGGTGCCCGGCTGGGGAGCGACGGAGTTCCACGCGCTCCACAGCAGCGGGTACATGAAGATGATCGCGAGGCCGATCGTCACGACGTAGAACGGGGTGCGGGCGAACACCTGCTTCGTGGTCTGCACGGGCTCAGCCCTCACTTTCCGTCCGAGCCGCGCAGCACGCGCAGCTGGAAGATGTTGACGACGACGAGGGCGACGAGGACGACGACGGACAGTGCGGCCGCGATCCCCAGGTCACGCTTGGTCTCGAACGCGACGTTGTAGATGAGCTGGACGATCGTCATGGTCGAGCCGTCGGGACCGCCCTTCGTCAGGATGAAGAACTGGTCGAACGCGAGCAGCGAGCCCGTGACGCACATGACGATGCTCAGCGCGAGGGAGGGCCGCAGCAGGGGCAGCGTGATGCGACGGAAGACCGCGAGGGTGCTCGCGCCGTCGATGCGCGCCGCCTCGTAGACGTCGCGGCTGATCGACTGGAGCCCCACGAGCAGGAGCAGCATGTAGAAGCCCGCGTAGCGCCACACGATGAGGAACACGGTGGCCCACAGCGCGCCGTCGGGCGTCCCGAGCGGGGAGACGACGTCCGAGGTGACGCCGAGCGCTTCCATCCACCGCGGGACGGGGCCCACCTGCGGGGAGTACAGCGCGTAGAAGATGAGGGAGGCGGAGGCGAGGCCGAGCGCGGACGGGACGAGCACGGTGGTGCGCAGGAACCCCTTCCAGCGCGAGCTCTCCTGGACCAGCAGCGCGAGGCCGAGGCCGAGGCCGATGAGCAGGACCGTGGCGATCACCGTGTACTTCACCGTGAAGGTCACGGCCGGCCAGAACATCGGGTGCCCGAGCGCCGCGGTGAAGTTCTCGGGGAAGTTCGACTCCTGGCGTCCACCGAGGAGCGTCCACTTGTTGCCCGACATGAACAGCACGAGGCCGAGCGGGATCACGAAGAGGAAGACGACGAAGAGCAGGGTCGGGCTCGCGTAGAGCGCGCCCTGCAGCTCGCGGGCGGTCGGCCGTCCCTTGCGGGCGACCCGGCGGCGGCCCGCCGACGACGGCGCCTCGATCGCCGGTGATGCGGTCATTGCTGGCTCCTGGGGAGTATCTGCGTGCGCGGGCGGCCGGGGGTGCCGGGGTACCCGTGGGGTCACGCGGAGGAGAAGGGGTGCGTGGCCCCACCGGTACCCCGGCCAGGGTGAGAGCGGCGCCCGGGCCCGAGAGCCCGGGCGCCGTTCTCTGGTCCAGCGGCCCTGGGGCGCCCTACTGGCTCAGGATCGCGGTGATCGCGTCGTTGTCCGCGTCCACCGTGCCGGTGCCGTCGAAGGTCGCGTTGCGGATGAGCTGCACCCACGGGCTGTTGGGTGCGTTGAACGCCTCGGCGAAGTTGTACGCGACGGGCGTGTTGCCCACCGCGGCGACCTCGTTGATCGTCACGAGCCGCGGGTCCTTCGCCGCGTACTCGTTCGCCGCGAGCGAGCCGCGCGCGACGACGCCGCCGTTCTTGGCGACGACCTCGAGCTGGGTCTCCTCGGAGAGCATCCACGCGAGGAAGTTCCACGCCTGGTCGACCTTGCTCGAGTTCGCGGCGATGCCGAGCGCGTCACCACCGAGGAAGGTCGAGCCGCCACCGTTCACCCCGGGGATCGGGGCGACGCCGACGTCGATGCCGGCCTCGTCGAGCGCGCCGAGCAGCGTGTTCGGGTAGGGCATCACGCCGACCTTGCCCTCTTGCAGCGGGGCGACCCACGTTGCGCCGGTCTCCTCGCGCGAACCGGCACCCACGGCGCCGGACTCGTTGAGGTCGCGGTAGACGTCGAAGATGGCCTTGGCCGAGTCAGACGCGAGCAGCGAGGTGGTGCCGTCCGCGCTGATGACCTCGTCACCCGACGCCCAGATGGTGGGGAACCACGTGAAGACGAGGCAGCCGCCGCAGTCGCCGCCGTAGTACGTGCCGGAGACGCCGTCCTTGCCGAGCGCGGCGATCTTCTTGGCGTGCTCGCCGAACTCGGCGATCGTCGTCGGCCCCTGCTCGGGGTCGAGGCCGGCCTCGGCGTAGAGCGCCTTGTTCCACATCATCACCGAGACGTCGATGACGAACGGCAGCGTGTGCTTGGTGCCGTCGGGCGCGGTGCCCGCGTTGAGGTGGCCGGGCGCGAGGTCGTCGAGGAACGGCAGCGCGTCGATCTTGTCGGTGAGGTCGGCGAAGAGCCCGTTGCCGACCCAGTTGGGCAGGCGCACGACGTCGCCGCCGAAGATGTCGGGGAGCTGGCCGCTCTGCGCCGCGGCGCCGACCTTGCCCTCCATGTCGTCGTTGGGGAAGATCTCGAGCTTGACCTGGTTCTGGTGGCTCGCGTTGTACGCGTCGACGAGCGCCTTCGCCTGCGCCTCGAGCGGGGCGCGGGTCCACATCGACAGCTCGGTGCCGTCGTCGATGCCCTCCCAGGCCTCGCCGTCGGGCGCGGGCTCGTCCGTCTCGCCGGGGGCCGGCTCGCTCGAGGAGTCCTCCGGCGCGGGAGAAGGGCTGTCGCTCGTGCTGCTGCAAGCGACCAGGCCGGCGGAGAGCAGGCTGACCGATGCGATCGCGGCGAGCAGCCGAGGGGTCCTTGCCTTGGGACGTGATGTCCTCACTGGACGTCTCCTAACGTGTCTCGTCATTGAGCTCCTGTCCCGGGGACTGGGGATCAGGGTCGTGCAGGTCCTTCACCGGGTGCCCGCCGCTCCCGGCGTCCACCCCTCGACCCCGTCGTTCGCCCGGCTCCTCCGCGAATCCGAAAACGACCGAAAGGGTTTTCCGAACCTAGCGGTGAGGCATCGTCCCGTCAAGGGACCCCTGGTCTAGAATCGGTCTCGATCTCGTGACCATGTGCGGGAGCCGGCAGCGAAAGGTCCTCTGGAGGGACTCAGAAATGACCGAAAACCTGGCACCGCAGCCCCGCCCGGTCACCCTCACCGACGTCGCGCGCCTCGCAGGGGTGTCGATCTCCACGGCGTCCAAGGCGATCAACGGGCGGGCCCAGGTCCGGGCCGAGACGCGCGAGCGCGTGCTCCAGGCCGCCGAGGAGCTCAGCTTCCAGCCCAACGCCCTCGCCCAGGGGCTGCTCGCAGGGCGCAGCGGCACGGTCGGCCTGCTGACCTCCGACCTCGAAGGCCGCTTCTCGATCCCCGTGCTCATGGGCGCGGAGGACGCGTTCGGGGCGGGTCGTGTCTCGGTGTTCCTGTGCGACGCCCGCGGCGACGCGATCCGCGAGCAGCACCACCTCCAGGCACTCCTCTCGCGGCGCGTCGACGGGCTCATCGTCGTCGGCTCGCGCCCCGACGAGCGCCCGCCGATCGGCCGCAACCTGCCCGTCCCCGTCGTGTACGCCTACGCCCAGTCGAGCAACCCCGAAGACTTCTCGCTCACTCCTGACAACGTGGGGGCAGGCAGGCTCGCCGTGGAACACCTCATCTCGACGGGACGACGGCGCATCGCCCACATCTCCGGCGACCCCACGTACGGTGCGACGAACGAGCGCGCCGCCGGTGCGCTCGCCGCGCTCGCCGACGCGGGGCTCGAGCTCGTGGGCGGCGAACCGCTCTTCGGCACGTGGAGCGAGGCGTGGGGGCGCGGGGCGACCCGCATCCTGCTGAGCCAGCACCCCGACATGGACGCCATCTTCTGCGGCTCCGACCAGGTGGCGCGCGGCGCGCTCGACGCCTTGCGCGAGGCCGGGCGGGACGTGCCGCACGACGTCGCGGTGATCGGCTTCGACAACTGGGAGGTGCTCGTCATGAACTCCCGCCCGCACCTGTCGAGCATCGACATGAACCTCGAGCGGCTCGGGCACATCGCCGCGAACCGGCTCTTCGCCGCGATCGACGGCGAGGAGCTCGGCAGCGGCGTCGAGAAGGTCCCCTGCCGCCTGGTCCCCCGCGAGTCAACAACCCCCCTCGCCTAACCCCCCCCCGGCCCCTCCCCCCACCCCCACCCGCTGAGCCCGGCACTTTGGCACTGAGACCGGCAGTCCGGAGTGCCGGTCTCGATGCCAAAGTGCCGGGCTCAGCGGGGGATAGGGTGGGCGGGGGCGGGGTGGGGTGGGGCGGGTGGAGGGCGCATGGGTGCGGCACGGGCGGCGGACTCGGGGGGCAGCGCGCCGGCGAGGATGAGCCTGCCCACGCTCACCGCGATGGTGGTGGGCGGGATGGTCGGCGCCGGGGTGTTCTCGCTGCCGGCACGCTTCGGCGTCGCGACCGGCGTGCTCGGCTCGCTCGTCGCCTGGGCGATCGCGGGCGCCGGGATGCTCATGCTCGCGTTCGTGTTCCAGAACCTCGCCGTCCGCAGGCCGCGGCTCGACTCCGGGGTGTTCGTCTACGCGAAGGCGGGCTTCGGCGACTACGCGGGCTTCAGCTCCGCGATCGGCTTCTGGGCCTCCGCCGTGGCGGGCAACGCCTTCTACTGGGTGTTCATCACGGCCACGCTCGGGTTCTTCCTCGACGGCTTCGGCGACGGGGACACGGTACTCGCCGTCGCCGTCTCGAGCGTCGGGGTGTGGCTCTTCCACATCCTCGTGGCCCGCGGCGTACGGGACGCGGCGATCATCAACCGCATCGTCACGATCTTCAAGATCCTGCCGATCATCGCGTTCGTCGTGGTGCTCCTGATCTCCTTCGACGCCGGGATCTTCCGCGAGAACCTCTTCGCGTACGACGATCTCGGCGGCCTGGGCGAGCAGATCACGAACACGATGGTCATCACGACGTTCGTGTTCATCGGCATCGAGGGCGCGAGCGTCTACTCGCGCTACGCGAAGCGCCGCGAGGACGTGGGACGGGCCACGGTGCTCGGCTTCGGGTCCGTGCTGTCGATCTTCGCGCTCGTCACGCTGTCCTCCTACGCGGTGATGCCGCGAGCGCAGATCGCCGGCACCCGCCAGCCGTCGATGGCCGGCCTGTTCGCGTCCGTCGTCGGCCCCTGGGGCGCCACGTTCATCTCGGTGGGCGTGGTGGTCTCGGTGCTCGGCGCGTACCTCGCGTGGACCCTCATGGCCGCCGAGGTGATCTACCACCCGGCGCGCAGCCGTGACCTGCCGCGCGTGCTGGGTCGCGAGAACGCGCACGGCACACCCATCGCGGCGCTCGTCGTCACCTCGCTCGCCGCCCAGACCCTGCTGGTCGTCACGCTCTTCGTGTCCGACGCCCTGAACTTCATGCTCGACCTGTGCACGAGCCTCGCGCTCATCCCCTACCTCCTCGCCGCGGCGTACGCCGTGAAGATCGCCGTCACCGGGGAGGGGTACGAGGGGGAGCAAAAAGCTGTCCGACGGCGGCACGCGGTCGTGGCCGGCCTGGCCGTCGGCTACACGTCGTTCTTGTTCGTGGCGGCCGGCCTGAAGTTCTTGCTGCTGTCGACGGTGATCCTCGCGCCGCTCACGGTGCTCTACGTGCGGGCCCGTCGCGAGCACGGCCAGAGGGTCTTCACCAGGGCGGAGTCGGTGGCGTTCGCCGTCGTCGTCGTGGGCGCCGTCGTCGGCGTCGTCGGACTCGCGACCGGACGCATCCCGTTGTGAACTGGACCCTGGACCGAGGAGGAACCCCATGAGCGAGCTCGTCTCCGCCGGGTACGGCGTGCACTCCGAGGTGGGGCGGCTGCGCAAGGTGATGGTGTGCCGCCCGGGGCTCGCGCACCGGCGCCTGACGCCGTCGAACAGCGACGACCTGCTGTTCGACGACGTGATGTGGGTCGAGAACGCCCAGCGCGACCATGCCGACTTCGTGGCCGAGCTGCGCGCGCGGGACGTGGACATGGTCGAGCTGCACGACGTGCTCGCCGCGACCCTCGACGTGCCCGGCGCGCGCGACTGGCTGCTCGACCGCAAGATCGTGCCCGAGCAGGTGGGGCTCGGCCTCGAGGACAGCACGCGGGAGTACCTCGAGACCCTGCCCGCCGCGCACCTCGCCGAGGTGCTGATCGGCGGGCTCGCCACGACGGACCTGCCCGAGGAGTACCGCCGCCCGGCCGTGGACCTCGCGCGCGAGTCGCTCGGGGCGCGCGAGTACCTCGTGCCCCCGCTGCCCAACACCCTGTACACGCGCGACACGACGTGCTGGCTCTACGGCGGGCTCACGCTCAACCCCCTGTACTTCCCGGCCCGCCGCGACGAGACCTTGCTCTACAAGGCGGTCTACGGCTTCCACCCGGATTTCGTGGGATCGCACGTGTGGTGGGGCGACCCGGAGCGCGACTGGGGGCAGGCCACGCTCGAGGGCGGCGACATCATGCCCGTGGGCAACGGCGTGGTGCTCATGGGCATGAGCGAACGCACGTCACGGCACGCGATCACGCAGGTGGCGGCCGCCCTCTTCGCGCAGGGCGCGGCGTCGCGGGTGGTGGTGGCCGGCATGCCGCAGCTGCGCTCCGCGATGCACCTCGACACCGTCTTCACGTTCGTGGACCGCGACGTGGTGACGCTGTACCCGCGCATCGTGGACGCGATCCACACGCTCACCCTCGTCCCGTCCGACGCCGCACCCGGTTTCGACGTGATCGACGAGGGACCGGGGCGCTTCGTCGAGGTCGTGGCCGGCGCGCTCGGGCTGGACAGCCTGCGCACCATCTCGACGGGCGGGGACGTGTACGAGTCCGAGCGCCAGCAGTGGGACTCCGGGAACAACGCCGTGGCCGTCGAGCCCGGCGTCGTTCTCACCTACGACCGCAACACCGTGTCCAACGCGCTGCTGCGCGCCGCGGGCGTCGAGGTCGTCGAGATCGTCGGCGCCGAGCTGGGCCGCGGGCGCGGCGGGGGGCACTGCATGACGTGCCCGATCGTCCGCGATCCCGTCCGCTGGTAGCGGCCCGAAGGCCCTGGTAGCGCCCTGAAAGCCCTGAAAGCCCTGAGACGACAACACCCGAACCCACGTCTCCGCGGGTTCGGGTGTCTTCGATGTCCTGCGACATCACAGGGCGGTAGCGGTGGGATTTGAACCCACGGTGGCTGTTAACCACACACGCTTTCGAGGCGTGCTCCTTAGGCCGCTCGGACACGCTACCTACGCTGGACGAGCCAGCCGAAGCAGGATACCCGCTCGACAGCCCTGAGCCGAACCGGCGCCATGGGGCATCTCAGCGGCGGGGCTCGAAGAACTCCCGCAGCACCTCGGCGCACTCGTCCTCGAGCACCCCGCCCACCACCTCGGGCCGGTGGTTCACGCGCCGGTCCCGCAGCACGTCCCACTGCGAGCCGCTCGCCCCCGCCTTGTCGTCCCACGCCCCGAACACCACGCGCGCCGTGCGCGCCAGCACGATCGCCCCCGCGCACATCAGGCACGGCTCGAGCGTCACCACGAGCGTGCAGTCGTCCAGCCGCCAGCGGCCCAGGGCCGCAGCCGCCTCGCGCAGGGCGAGGACCTCGGCGTGAGCGGTCGGGTCACCATCCGCCTCCCGTGCGTTCCACCCGTGCCCGACGACGGCCCCCTCCGGCCCGAGCACGACGGCGCCCACCGGCACGTCCCCCGTGCTCGGCGCCCTGCGGGCGTGCTCGAGGGCGAGCCGCATCGCGTCGGCGTCGGTCACCACCTCGGAACGCGGGCTCATGGCCCCATCATGGCGTCTCGCGCACCGGTACCGTGAGCGCATGCGCGTACACGTCGTGGACCACCCGCTCGTCGCCCACAAGCTCACCGTCCTGCGGGACAAGAACACCCAGTCCCCCACCTTCCGGCTGCTCGTGGACGAACTCGTCACGCTCCTGGCCTACGAGGCGACCCGTGACGTGGCGACCGAGCCGTACGAGGTCGAGACCCCCGTGGCCACCACGATCGGCACCCACTTCGCGCACCCGCGCCCCATCGTGGTGCCGATCCTGCGCGCGGGCCTGGGGATGCTCGAGGGCATGACGCGACTGCTGCCCACGGCGGAGGTCGGCTTCCTCGGGATGCTGCGCGACGAGGAGACCCTCGAGGCCGTCACGTACGCCAACCGCCTCCCCGACGACCTCACGGGCCGCCAGTGCTTCCTCCTGGACCCCATGCTCGCGACCGGCGGCACGCTCGTCGCCGCGATCGAGTACCTGCTCGAGAAGGGTGCGCGCGACGTCACGGCCGTGTGCCTGCTCGCGGCGCCCGAGGGCCTGCGCGCCGTCGAGGACACCGTGGGTCACCGCGCGGACGTCACCGTGGTGGTGGCCGCCGTCGACGAGAGGCTCAACGACAAGGCGTACATCGTGCCCGGCCTCGGCGACGCGGGCGACCGGCTGTACGGGATCGTCTAGAGCGCCCGGCCGAGCAGCGTCACGGCGACGGGCTCCACGAGGTCGCCGACGGCGAGCTGCAGGGCCGCCGCGCCCCCGGGCGCGAAGAGTCCCTCCAGGTGGGCCGGGGTCCCGGTCACCTCGAACACGAAGTGCGCGGCCGCGTCGGGCGTCAGGGTCACGGCGCACGCGCCCGTGTGACCGTCCACCTCGACGGCCTCGCACCCCGGCTCGAGGACGGACTGCGCCGGCCCGCCCGCGCCGAACGCCAGGCCTTCCGGCAGGTCGACCAGCACCACGCCCGGCGTCACCTCACCGACGTCCGCCGTGAGCTCGACGACGACGCGCACGTCGGCGAGCCCCGGGCTGCCCCGCGGGCGCTCCGGTCCGACCCGCACGAGCGCCCGGGCGTCGAGCACGGGCTCGGGGTCCCCCGTGGCCGTGAGGGTCGCCTTGGTCTCGACGCTCGCTACGGGCGCCGCCGCGGAGACGCCGACGACGACGGCCCCCGCCACGAAGTTCGGGCTCGCGGCCACCGGGAGGTCGAGCGCGAGGGTGCCCGGCGCGCCGTCGGCCGTCCCGCTCTGCCGCCCGGGGAAGGCCGCCGCGAGGCACTCGACGTCCGGCCCCGGGATGCTCTGCTCGGCCGCCGGGTCCGAGAGGTCCTCGCACGTCCACTCCGCGCGAGCCGCTCGCGAGTCCGGTGCCCACGTCACGCCGTCGGGCAGCGTGACCGCCACCCGCACGTCGCTCGCCGCCGTGACGCCCCAGTTCTCGAGAGTGATGGGCACGGTCGCCACGGTCCCGTCGCGCTCGACCGGGATGTCCGACGGCGAGACGCTCGCGACGAGCCGCGCCGGGGACGCCTCGACCGCCACCGGGTAGGTGAGTGAGGTCGCGCTCAGCCCCGTGCCGGTCAGGACGAGCCCGATCGCCGCGCCCGGGTCCGGCGCCGCCCACTCCTCGACCGTGACGTCGAGGCTCAGGCCGGCCGTCTCGCCCGGGCCCAGCTCGCCGAGCGCGCAACCCGGGAAGCACGCGGTAGCGACGGCGGGTGCCGGGCCGATCAGCCCGGCCGAGGTGAGCTGGAACGCGGGGGTGAGGCCCGCCGCGCCGGCGAGCTCGGTCTGCTGGACGGTGACGCCCGGGGGCAGCGTGACCTGGGCCGCGAGGTCCGTGACCGTGCCGGTGCCGTCGTTCGTGATGCTCAGGTCGAGCGTCGTGGCAGCGCCGTGCTGGAGGTGGACCGGGTCGCCGGGCGCGCCCTTGAAGCGCAGCTCGGGGGTGCCGGGGGCGGGGTCGGTCGGGTCGTCGTCACCGGGATCGTCGTCGTCATCACCGGGATCGTCGTCGTTACCACCGGGATCGTCGTCGTCATCACCGGGGTCGTCGTCGTTACCACCGGGGTCGTCGTCGTCATCACCGGGGTCGTCGGAGGGTG
>Ga0222423_1000418_pt1 | contig 31002 bp, 26 predicted proteins | sample 3A0metagenome_FD_182472 | JGI IMG/M metagenome (GOLD analysis project Ga0222423, IMG submission 182472) | Enriched microbial communities from leaf-cutter ant dump, University of Wisconsin, Madison, United States - 3A0 (version 2) | ecosystem: Environmental > Terrestrial > Nest > Insects nest >...
ACACGGCTGCCCACGCACAAGGCCAACCAGATCGAGGAACTGCTGCCGCATCGCTGGCAACCCGACGCCATCTGATCGTCAGCTACGGCCGCCGACAGCGGTCAAGATGGGTTCGCCGCGCGCATACTGCTTTCTGTACAGCGGGTCACTTGAAGACTCTCTACCTGCTGGCTCACGAGCACATCCGGGTACAGGATGACATCAATCGTGTCGGGGGCGGCGTCTACTCGCCAAGTCTACGGGACGAAGCGCAGGACGCACGGGAGCATCTGCTGGCGCTCCTGCGCGGGCTGCCTGGCAAGGACGCTTTTTTTGCGCTGAGCGAGGCCGCTCGCGAGCACCCAAGCCAGAGGCACTATCTGTACATCGAGCAGCTGGCCAAGGCCAAAGCGGAGTCTGACGCGACGGGTGCACCCTGGTCCGAATCGCAGGTGCGGGAGTTCAATGATGAACATGAGCGCCTGCCCCGCAATCACCGCGAACTCTTCGACCTCGCGACTTTGCGGCTCCTTGATCTCAAGGAGGATCTGGAGCAGGGAGACAGCAGCGACGCTCCGATGATGGCCCGCGTGGCGTCGGAAGGAGACGTCCGGACGTACATCGGGAACTGGCTGCGCAATCTGGCCCGCGGGCGCTACGGTGTCCCGCAGGAGGAAGAGCTCTCCGATGCTAAGCGTCCCGACCTGCGTTTCCATGGAACCGCATTCGACGCGCCAGTTCCCGTCGAGCTGAAGCTGGCCGACAACTGGAGCGGGCCCCAACTGTTCGAGCGGCTCGAAACGCAGCTCTGCGGCGACTACCTGCGAGACCGCAGGTCGACCTGCGGTGTCTTCCTGCTGGTGTATCGCGGAAAGCAGAAGTCGTGGCACCTGCCAAATGTGACAGGCGTGGTCGACTTCAATGGACTCGTTAAGGCCCTTCATGAGCGCTGGGTGGCGCTTTCTCCGAGCCTTCCCAACGTGGACGACATCCTGGTGATCGGAATCGACCTGACCAAACGTGCTGCGGCCGCATAGTGCTTCGCGCCTGTCGAATAGCGCGGTGTTGAAGCATACTGGGAACTGCTGCCGCTTCCCGGCCTGAGAGATCCAATACGGACCTATGCCGTCATCGATCGACTTCTCCCGAATCCGCGCGCACACAGGATCCCAGAACCTGGGTTTCGAGGAACTCTGCTGCCAGCTCGCCGGCCTGGAGCCGCGACCGTCCAATTCGACCTTCCTTCGCAAGGGCGCAGGAGCAGATCAGGGCGTCGAGTGTTATGTCAAGCTGGCTGACGGCGGCGAGCTTGCGTGGCAGGCCAAGTACTTTCTCTCGGGGTTCGGTGACGGACAAGTTCAGCAACTCGATGAGTCACTGAGCAGAGCGCTGGCAGCCCACCCCAGGCTGCATACTTACACGGTCTGCCTGCCCATTGACCTGAGTGACCTGCGGGTCGGGAAGAAGCTCAGCCCTCTGCAGCGCTGCGAGCAATGGAGGGACAAACGCATCCAGGAGGCGGCCGGGACTGGCAGGAATCTCCAGATTCATCTATGGGGTGCCAGCCAGATCCGTGAGCGCTTGATGCGGGACACGCCGCTGTACTCAGGACGCCTGCGCTACTGGTTCGACCAGGAGCGACTGGGCGCAGGCTGGTTCTCCGATCGGTTCGATGTGTCAAAGGTCAATCTTGGCGAGCGCTACACCGCGAAGAGCCACGTTGATCTGCCGATCCAGCAAGCGTTGCTGGCGCTGGCGCGCGACAGAGCGTTCGTTGATCAGGCAGGTGGATGGGGTGAGCGGCTGAGCAAGCATCTTGGAGATGTGCAACGCGCGCCCGCAGACGCGATGATGAAGGATGCGATGGTAAAGGTGAGTACTCCAACGAACGCGTTGATCGCGAGCCTGGAGCAGCGCCGCGACCAGGTTGAGGCCGTTCCGATCGCGCTGTGGGGCCGATACGCAGATGAGGCAATCGATGCACTAACCCAAGCGTTTACGGCGTCAGAGTCGCTCCCGGATCAGGAGCGGCGGTATGCCGAGCGAGTTCTCTACGGTCTCTACGACGCGCTTCACACGATCAGGGCTGAGGTAGAGCGCACGCCGTGGACTCTTGTCAACGAGCGCCGCTTGCTGATCGTCGGAGAAGCTGGGGCAGGGAAGTCCCACATGCTGGCTGACTTCGGCATTCGGCAGCTCGCATCGGGCTGCCCGTTCGTGCTCGTACTGACCCAGACGCTGGGCGACTCTGAACCCTGGCCGCAGATCCTCCAGCAACTGGACTTGAGCGACTGTCGCGTCGCCGAGTTCCTGGGGGCCCTGGATGCGGCGGCAGAAGCGGCCGGTAGCCGCGCAGTAGTGGCAATCGATGCATTGAACGAACGGCACGGCCTGCAGCTCTGGCGAGACCGGCTCGCGGGATTCTTAAAGGGCTTTGAAGCCTTCCCACGGGTCTCGGTGATCTTGACCCTGCGCTCGACCTACGAGGCACATCTGCCCGTTCCGCAGTTGCCCAGGCTTGTCCATCACGGCTTCGCGGGTCATGCCGGTGCAGCGGCAAAGGCATATCTGGATGTTCGCGGCATCGCGCGCACCAGCAGCCCAAACCTGCTGAGGGAATTCGAGAACCCCTTGTTCCTGAGAACTTGCTGCGACTACCTAGATCGGGAGAAGCTGAAAGCCATCCCCAAAAGCGTCCAGGGCATCTCCGCACTTTTCGGCTTCTACCTCTCCGCGATCGCATCGACGATCGAGACGAAGCTGGGGCTCGACCGCCATCGAAGTATCCCGCTGGCTGCGCTCAAGGCGTTCACACAGATGGTCGCGCAGTGGCCGTGTGCCGGTTTCGTATCGAAGTTCGAGGCGATGGAGCTGTTCGACCGGTACCTCCCCTCGCAGGGGTTGGAGAGTCGAAGCCTTTTCAGCGCGCTATTGGCCGAGGGTCTGCTCACCCTGGAGGTCGTCGATTCGGGTGACGACGCCCCCGAGGAGACGGTCAGGTTCACGTTCGAGCGCTTGAACGATCACCTGCTGGCCAAGAGCCTGCTTGACGATTACCTCGATCCCGAGCAACCGCTGGCCTCCTTCAAGAAGGAACCGCTCAGCCGCTTCGTCTCGGCCGATGACTGGTGGCGGCATGGCGGGGTCGTGGAGGCCATCGCGATCCAGTTGCCCGAGCGTTGTGGACTCGAGATCCTTGACGTCGTCGCAGAGACTGATGAGTATGAACGCGGGTTCGATCGGTTCTTCCTCGACAGCCTCTTGTGGCGGCAACAGAGCCGATTCTCGGATCACACGATGTCCTGGATACGCAAGCTCGAAGAACACGGCGCGATCTCGGTGTATGAGGTTCTGATCGGCATCGCCACGGAACCAGAGAACAGGTTCAATGCGCTTGCGTTGCATGAGCGCTTGCTGGCCCTTCCGATGCCTCAGAGGGATGCAGACTGGTCGGTCTTCCTGGCGATGGACGATCTCTCGGAAGGAGGGGCTGTCGAGTCGCTTGTCGATTGGTCCTGGCAGGTTCGCCCCGAGGAAATCGAGGCCGACCGACTGTTGCTGGCCTCGACAGCCCTTGCTTGGTTCTTGAGCACGTCAAACCGGGCAGTCAGAGATCTGGGTACCAAAGGGCTGGCGCACATCCTGTCACGTCGACTGTCGGTGGCCGCAGAACTGCTCGCGCGGTTCAAGGACGTGAACGATCCGTATCTGGTCGAACGTCTGCTCGCTGCGTGCTACGGCGCCGCGCTTCAGGGGGCGGATCGGCCCGGCCTTGAGGTGTTGTCAAAGCAAGTCTGGAGTCAGTACTTCGAGGGGAAACAACCGTCGCTGAATCTGCTTTCCCGGGACTATGCGCGCGGCATCCTCGAGTACACGGCGTGTTTCTCGACCTTGCCTGAGGGCGTGGATCTGACTCTGTGCAGCGGCCGGTTCGACACGCCGTGGCCGCTGGAGCCGGTGTCTGACGAAACCATGTCGCGCTACAAGGAGGGCGAGCCGCACGCCTACGATGACGACATCGTTTCGTCGACTCATCGACAAGGAGACTTTGGCTGTTACTCCATACCGTATGCGATCCACGCGTGGACGGATCTGCCAAGGACCTTGGCGGGACAGACGACAGAGCAGCTCTTCAAGTCTTGGGAGCGGCGCTTCGAGGACGAGGCGACAGCTGATCAGCTCAGGGCCTACGTCAGCGTCTACGAGGCCGCCGCAAGGCACGGCGAGATCGGGTTGAGCACGAACTGGTTCGACGATCGCCTGCGGCCTCAACGTGATCAAGCGTTTGCTGCATTCGAGCAGGCGTTGGCTGGGTTCGCTGCCGCGCTGGACGAGCAGCAGAGAGCCGTCTACGAGCTCGAGGCGCAACACTACTTGCATGAGTCTGTGCGGATGGAGAGCACGGACATCTCACCGCGTGACCTCGATCCCGCGATCGTTCGGCGCTGGGTCTGCTGGCGCGCGCATGACCTAGGGTGGACCAGCGAGCTGTTCTCGGCCTTCGAGCGCAGTGGACGAATCTCGCGCGATCGGATAGGGAACCATCGCATCGAGCGGATCGGCAAGAAGTACCAGCGGATCGCGCTTGGAGAAGCGGTCGCGCGCATCTCCGACCACCTGGCTCGGGACGAAGGGGACGGCCTGATCGGAGCGTACTCCGGCAGCTTGTCCGAACTCTCGCACCTCAGAGACATCGATCCGTCGCTGTTGGTTAAAGAGACCCAGGAGACGAACTGGGACTACACGCCCGCGACTTGGTGGACGCCCACGACGCCGAACCTCAAGGCCGCTCCTGTCGCGGTCCTGCTTGCGTGGTTGGACTCGCCGACGGAGGGTTTCGTGAACGGCCCCGAGAACATCGCGGTCGTGGATCCATTGGATCAGCGGGACTGGCTGGTGGTCAGTGCGTTCAGGCACTGGAGCATCCCGCGTCGAGATCACCGAGCCCACCCCGATGCTTGGTCGCGCATCACATGCTTTCTGACGAAGAAAGGAAGCGGTCAACGACTGGTTGAGGAACTCATCGCAAGAGACAGGGGAGACGAAAACACTTTGCGCGAAGACAAGTCATGCAATAGCTTCCTTGGAGAGCACGGCTGGCGAGAGGCAGAGGCCGGCCCGCCGAGGCTGCGAGATGAACCCTGGTCAAAGATCAATGTCCCATGCATGACGGTCAGAGTCGAGCTGAGGGAGGAGACCGGAAAGGACAACTCGATCCTGGAGAGCTTCAGCCTCGATCTGCCTTCGTCCTGGTTGCTCGCGGCGATGGGTCTCAGGCTTCGGGATGGTCAGGGGCCGGTGTACGTGGATGCGAGCGACATCGTTCGATTCATGGACCCGTCACTCAAGGAGCGCGGCGCCAGTGCAGGAGTCGTCGATCGGCAGCTCTTCCTGAACACGGTGGAGGCGGCAGGCTTGGAAGCCGTCTGGCTTGTAGCCGGAGAGAAGAACGTCTACAGTTCCGACTCGATGCGGCACGGCTTCGGCGGGAGTGTGATGCATGTGGTGGCCTACCGATTCGTGCATGGAGTCTTGGAGGCGAGTCCCCGGCGGGACTTCAAGCTGCAGGCGAGTGTTGAGCAGATGAAGGAACTACTGGGCTCCGAGGCGGCTTCGGGTTGAAGTCGCGGCAGCCCGGGCTAAAGCCGCGGTACTGCTGTCCTATAGGCAGCGCTGTTCTGGGCGGCGGAACAACGAATCGGCACTGCCACCGGGTGAGTCAACGCTGGCAGGAAGCACCCTACGATCGCTTGGCGCCAAAGCGCACCGGCCTTGATTTACGTCGGCAGACACTGCATCTCGACCAGCGGAGCCGATCAACGTATCAGTGGCGGCGATCCGCCATAGAGCTGCCGCTTGGGATGCGAGGACGAGGGTCGGCAGACGCTGCATAGCAGCTAGTCTCGCCGGAGCATGGTGGCTGGACTTTTTTTCAGAGGGATGTCCGAGTGGTGCAAGATCTCCTGCTTCGGTTTGGTGCTCGAACCAGTCTGTTGCCCAGGTGCGAACCATTGTCAAAGTGGCATAGGCTGAGTGAAATGGAACAGGGGCGCGGATGCTACACTCCCCATCGCTTGGGGCAGATGCCTACTCTGGAACCAGTATGGCCTTGCATATCTGCCAATCAAGCTCTCACATCTGACATGATCTGTACTGTCTCGATCAACGTTACCCATTGGTGGCGCTTCCTTGTTGGAAGCGGCACGTTGTTGCGGCCATGAGCCGCTCCTTGCCGCCGGTACCGGTAGGCAAGGTTTAGTCAGATGTCATCCGGCGCGGCGGCTCCAGCATCTAGAGGAGATCGCCAATGTCTTCATCGTTATCCCAAGTTCGCTACGTGTCTTTGTATGGCTATGCGCGGCCTACTCTTGGCTTCGTCCTGTGGCGATGCATGTCGATGGTGCGCGGCGGGATGGTCGCTGTATGGCGGTAAGCATGTTCGATGCAGATTGCTTGCCGGACGCGCTGTCGTGGTTACGACCTGTTAGAGCCATTTCTGCATGACCCTCAAGGCGTTCGGGTATCTTTTGGCCCATCTTCCCCGTTCGGCGTGTACATAACTGTGTATATCGGAATGCGTGGAATCAGGCAAAAAACAATGTAAATCAAGGACTTACGATGATCAAGCTTTTGATGATCGACAACTACGATAGCTTCACCTACAACATCGTCCAGTACTTCGGTGAACTAGGCGCGCAGGTGGAAGTGTTTCGCAACGACGAGATCACGCTCGAAGGCATCGCGGCGCGGGCGCCCGACCGGCTGGTGGTCTCGCCCGGCCCCTGCTCGCCGGCCGAAGCGGGCATCTCGGTCGCGGCCATTCAGCACTTCGCTGGCAAGCTGCCCATCCTGGGCGTGTGCCTGGGCCACCAGAGCATCGGCGCGGCCTTTGGCGGCACCATCGTCCGGGCGCAGGAGCTGATGCACGGCAAGACCAGCGTCATCACCACCACGCGGCAGGGCGTGTTCGCGGGGCTGCCCGAGCAGTTCACGGTCAACCGCTACCACTCGCTGGCCATCGAGCGCGCCACCTGCCCCGAGGTGCTGCAAGTGACGGCCTGGACGGAGGACGGCGAGATCATGGGCGTGCGCCACCGCGACCTGCCCATCCAGGGCGTGCAGTTCCACCCCGAGAGCATCCTGACCGAGCACGGCCACGCGATGCTCAAGAACTTCCTGGAGCAGGCGCCATGAGCATCATCGAACCGCACCAGTTGCTGATGTTCATCGCGGCGGGCTGGCTGCTCAACCTCACCCCGGGGCCGGACGTGCTCTACATCGTCTCGAACGCGCTGCGCTCGGGCACGCGCGCGGGCATCGTGGCGGGGCTGGGCATCACGGCCGGGTGCTTCGTGCACATCTTCGCCGCCGCCGTGGGCGTGGGGGCGCTGCTGGCCGCGTCGGCCACGGCGTTCACCGTGCTCAAGTGGGCGGGCGCGGCCTACCTGCTGTGGATGGGCGTGCGCATGCTGCTGTCCAGGCCCTCCGGCAACGGCGGCATCGCGGCCGTGCCTGCTGCGGCTGCCCAGCCGCTGTCCAAGGTGTTCCTGGGCGGGTTCTGGACGAACGTGCTCAACCCCAAGGTCGCCATCTTCTTCCTGGCCTTCGTGCCGCAGTTCATCGCGCCGGGCGCGGACAACAAGGCGCTGGCCTTCGTGCTGCTGGGCGTGCTGTTCAACGTCAACGCCATCCCCGTCAACGCGGGCTGGGCGCTGGCGGCGGGCTGGATGTCGCGGCGCGTGCGCAGCATGCACTGGCTGGACCGCGTGGCGGGCGCCATGTTCATCGGTTTCGGAATCAAGCTGGCCCTGTCGGACCGGCCCTAGGAGACAAACACCATGTCCATTACTCCCCAGGAAGCGTTGCAGCGCACCATCGAGCACCGTGAGATCTTCCACGACGAGATGCTGCACCTGATGCGCATGATCATGAGCGGCGAGCTCTCGCCCGTCATGACGGCGGCCATCGTCACCGGCCTGCGCGTGAAGAAGGAAACCATCGGCGAGATCACCGCCGCCGCGCAGGTGATGCGCGAGTTCTCCACCAAGGTCCACGTGCCGGACAGCAAGCACCTGGTGGACATCGTGGGCACGGGCGGCGACGGCGCCAACACCTTCAACATCTCCACCTGCTCCATGTTCGTGGCGGCGGCGGCGGGCGCCAAGGTCAGCAAGCACGGCGGGCGCGGCGTCTCCAGCAAAAGCGGCAGCGCCGACGTGATGGAGGCGCTGGGCATCCACATCAACCTGAAACCCGAGCAGATTGCCCAATGCATCCAGGAGGTGGGCATCGGCTTCATGTTCGCGCCCAACCACCACCCGGCCATGAAGAACGTGGCGCCTGTGCGCAAGGAGCTGGGCGTGCGCACCATCTTCAACATCCTGGGCCCGCTGACCAACCCGGCGGGCGCCCCCAACATCCTCATGGGCGTGTTCCACCCCGACCTCGTGGGCATCCAGGTGCGCGCGCTGCAGCGCCTGGGCGCGGAGCACGCCATGGTGGTCTACGGCCGCGACGGCATGGACGAGGTGAGCCTGGGCGCGGCCACGCTGGTGGGCGAGTTGAAGAACGGCCAGATCAGCGAGTACGAGATCCACCCCGAGGACTTCGGCCTGGCCATGGCGAGCAACCGCGCGCTCAAGGTCGAGACGCCCGAGCAGTCGCGCGAGATGCTGATCGGCGTGCTCAAGGGCGAGGGCGGCGCGGCGCAGGACATCGTGTGCCTGAACGCGGGCGTGGCGCTGTACGCGGCCAACGTGGTCGATTCCGTGCCCGCGGGCCTTGCCAAGGCGCGCGAGGCGATCACCTCCGGCGCGGCGCTGGCCAGGCTGGAGCAGTTAGTCACGCACACCCACGCGCTGGCGGGGGCCGGGCAATGAGCAGCAGCGACATCCTGAACAAGATCGTCGCCGTCAAGCACGAGGAAGTGGCGGCCGCGAAAAAGCGCCTGCCCCTGGACGTGATCCGCGCCGACGCCGAAAGCCGCGTGCTCACGCGCGGTTTCGAGGCCGCGCTGCGCGCCAAGATCGCCAAGGGGCAAGCGGCGGTGATCGCCGAGATCAAGAAGGCCAGCCCCAGCAAGGGCGTGCTGCGCGCCGACTTCATCCCCGCCGACATCGCGCAGAGCTATGCCGAGGGCGACGGCACGGTCAGCGCTGCCTGCCTGTCGGTGCTGACGGACAAGCAGTTCTTCCAGGGCAGCGTGGACTACCTCAAGCAGGCCCGCGCCAGCTGCCAGCTGCCCGTGCTGCGCAAGGACTTCATGGTCGATGCGTACCAGATCTACGAATCGCGCGCGATGGGCGCCGACGCCGTGCTGCTGATTGCCGCCTGCCTCGACGACGCGCAGATGGCGGACTTCGAGGCCATCGCGCGCAGCCTGGACATGGCGGTGCTGGTGGAGGTGCACGACGGCGCCGAACTGCAGCGCGCGCTCAGGCTCAAGACGCCGCTGGTGGGCATCAACAACCGCAACCTGCGCACCTTCGAGGTCACGCTGGACACGACGCTGGGTCTGCTCAAGGACGTGCCTGCCGACCGGCTGCTGGTCACCGAATCGGGCATCCTGGCGCCCGCCGACGTGAAGCGCATGCGCGACGCGGGCGTGCACGCCTTCCTGGTGGGCGAGGCGTTCATGCGCGCGGCCGATCCGGGCCAGGCGCTCGCTAAGCTCTTTATTTGATAGCTGCTTGCGCTTGCTGGATAGGCGCTGGAGGCCATTTTGACCATGAATGAAGCCACCCAACTGCAAAGCGCCGACCCCGCCGACTGGCCCGTGGCGCCCGGCTGGCAGCCGCTGGTCGATGACTTCTTCGCCAGCGCGCGCGGGCAGTCGCTGCGGGCTTTCCTGCAGTCGCGGCTCGGTGCCGGTGCCGTCATCTTCCCGCCGCGCCCGCTGCGCGCGCTGGAGCTGACGCCGCCCGAGAGCGTGCGCGTGGTCATCCTGGGCCAGGACCCGTACCACGGCCGCGGCCAGGCCGAGGGGCTGGCGTTCTCCGTGGCGCCCGGCGTGCGCCTGCCGCCCTCGCTGCAGAACATCTTCAAGGAGATGCAGCGCGACCTGGGCGTTTCCTTCCCGCCGTTTCCCAACCCCGGCGGCAGCCTGGTCAAGTGGGCGAAGAACGGCGTGCTGCTGCTCAACACCGGCCTCACGGTGGAAGAGGGCCAGCCCGCCAGCCACGCGGGCAAGGGCTGGGAGGAGCTGACCGACGCCATCATCCGCCACGTGGCCGAGGGCGAACGGTCCGTGGTGTTCATGCTCTGGGGCTCGCACGCGCAGTCCAAGCGCGCGCTGATCCCGCGAGACCGGGGGCACCTGCTGCTCCTGTCCAACCACCCCTCGCCGCTGTCGGCGCTGCGCCCGCCCGTGCCGTTCATCGGCTGCGGGCACTTTGGCAAGGCGCGCGAATTCCGCCTACAGCACGGCTACTGAAGCGTTTTTTTCACCAAGTTCCTGGCAGCCGCTCCCTGAGCAGATCCAGGAACGCCTGCACCGCCACCGGCAGGCTGCGGCCCGCCAGGGTCTGCACCTCCAGGTCGCGCAGGTCCATGCCCGGGTCGCTGATGGGCCGGGTCACAATGGCGCCCGCCGCCACCAGGTGGCGCGCCGCGATCTCGCTGGCCACCGACAGTCCGCCGCCGTGCGCCACGAAATTGAGCACCGTCTTGGCGTGGTTGCTGATGAGCACGGGCGCCAGCTGCAGGCCCTGGCGGCTGCACACGATGTCGATCATCTGGCGCACCGTGGTCTCGGGCGGGGGCAGGGCCAGCGGGTGCCGGGCCATCTGCGCCAGCGTCACGCTCGCGGCGCCTGTCAGCGCATGGCCGGGCGGGATCAGCGCCAGCACCGGCGCGCTCTGGCGGTAGGCCACCGCGATGTCATGCTGCGGCGCGCGGCTGAAGCACAGGCCGATGTCGGCCGTGCCGCTGCGCACCGCGCCGGGCACCTGGGCCGTGGGCAGCGAGGTCACGCTGAACTGGATGCCCGCGTGCAGGCGCTGGAACTCCACGCACAGGCGCGGCACCAACTCGTTGGCGAAGGCGTCCGACGTGGCCAGCCGCACTCGTCCCGCGCGCAGGCCCTGCAGCGCGCCGATCTCGCCCAGGGCGCGCTCGGCGTCCAGCGCCGTGCGGCGCGCGTGCACGGCCAGGATTTCGCCAGCCGCCGTGAGCACCATGCCGCGCGGGTGCCGGTCGAACAGCGGCGTGCCCAGCTGGGCTTCCAGCCCCGCGATCTGCCGGCTCAGCGCCGACGCCGCCACATGCAGCCGGGCCGAGGCCTCGGTGAGTGAGCCGCTGCGCGCCACTTCGAGGAAGTAGCGCAGGGCGGTGTCCTGCAATTGGTGGGCGCGCATGGGCGGAGTATGGAGCGATTTGCCGTTTTGGCAATGATGGCTTCCAGAATCGGTGTTGGTCAGAATGCAGGCGCTTTTCTAAGATGGCCTGTTCGATGACAGCAAGGAGCGGGCGATGCGCAAATGGGCTTGGGGCGTGGCGATGTGGGCGGCGGCGGGGGCGGTGTTGGCGCAGGCGCCAGCGTGGCCCGACAAGCCGGTGCGGGTGATCGTGCCGTTTCCGGCCAGCGGCGCCACCGATCTGGTCGCGCGGGTGGTCACGCAGCGCGTGGCGGCGGACCTGGGCCAGCAGATGGTGGTGGACAACAAGCCCGGCGCGGGCGGCACCATCGGCTCCGCCGAGGCCGCCAAGGCGGCGCCCGACGGCTACACGCTGCTGCTGACCACGAGCAGCACGCACGCGATCTCGCCGCACCTGATGCCGCGCCTGGCCTACGACGCGCGCAAGGACTTCACGCCCGTGGCCCACCTGGCCGACGCGCCCAGTGTGCTGCTGGTCACCAACTCGCTGCCCGTGAAGACGGTGGGCGAGCTCATCGCCTACGGCAAGGCCCACCCGGGCAAGCTCAACTACGCCACCAGCGGCAACGGCACCATCGTGCACCTGAACGCCGCGGCCTTCAGCGCGCAGGCCGGCATCGAGATGACGCACGTGCCCTACAAGGGCACGGCGCTGGCCATTCCGGACCTGGTGGCCGGCCAGACGCATGTGCTGTTCGACTCGCTGCCCACCGGCATGCCCCACGTCAAGAGCGGCAAGCTGCGTGCCCTGGCCGTGACCAGCGAGAAGCGCAGCGCCCTGGCGCCCGAACTGCCCACGCTGGCCGAGTCCGGCCTGCCCGGCTATTCCTCGGTGACCTGGTTCGGCGTGTACCTGCCCGCCGGTGCGCCGCCCGCCTTGGTCGCGCGCGTGCACCAGGCCTTCGCCAAGGCGGTGCGCGCGCCCGAGGTCGCCGACAGCCTGGCCAAGCTGGGCGTGGAGCCCGCCGCGCCCAGCACGCCCGCGCAGTTCGGCGCCATGGTGCAGGCCGACAGCGCGCGCTGGGCTTCCGTCATCCGCCAGCACAAGATCTCGATTGAATGACATGAAGAACAAGAATCCGCACGAACTCGACTGGAACCTGCCCTACGTCTCGCACCGCAGCGCGGTCATGGGGCGCAACGTGGTTGCCACCTCGCAGCCGCTGGCCGCCCAGGCGGGCCTGTCCATGCTGCAGGCCGGCGGCAACGCGGTGGACGCCGCCATCGCCGCCGCCATGGTGCTCACCGTGGTCGAGCCCACGGGCTGCGGCATCGGCAGCGACGGCTTCGCCATCGTCTGGGACGGCAAGGAACTGCACGGCCTCAACGCCTCGGGCCGCTCGCCCGCCGCCTGGTCGCCGGACTACTTCGCCAGGCTGGGCGGCATCCCCGAGACGGGCTGGAACGCCGTCACGGTGCCGGGCGCCGTCTCGGCCTGGGTGGCGCTGTCCAAACGCCTGGGCAGGCTGCCCTTCGCGCAGCTGGCGCAGCCGGCCATCGGCTATGCGCGGGGCGGCTTTCCCGTGTCGCCCACCATCGCCCGGCTGTGGGCGCTGGGCGGCGCCAAGCTGGGCGCGCAGCCCGGGTTCGCCGAATGCTTCCTGCCGGGCGGCCGCGCGCCACAGGCGGGCGAGGTCTTCCGCAGCGAGGCCCACGCGCGCACGCTGGAACTGATCGCCGACACCGAGGGCGAGGCCTTCTACCGCGGCGTGATCGCCGAGCGCATGGCGGCCCACGCGCAGGCCCACGGCGGCGCGATGACGCTGGACGACCTGGCCACACACCAGGCCGACTGGGTGGGCACCGTCAGCCAGCGTTTCGGCGATGCGGTCATCCACGAGATCCCGCCCAACGGCCAGGGCATCGCCGCGCTGATGGCGCTGGGCATGCTCGATGAGCTGGGCGTCGGGCCGCAGCCGCTGGACGGCGTGGACAGCGTGCACCTGCAGGTCGAGGCCATGAAGCTGGCCTTTGCCGACCTGCACCAGTACAACGCCGACATCGACCACATGCGCGTACAGCCCGCGCAGCTGCTGGACCGCGGCTACCTGCGCGAGCGCGCCCAGCTTATCGACCGCGAAAAGGCCGCGGCGCCCACCTACGGCGCACCCCGGCCCGGCGGCACGGTCTACCTGGCGGCGGCCGATGCCAGCGGCATGATGGTCTCGTTCATCCAGTCCAACTACATGGGCTTCGGCTCGGGCGTGGTGGTGCCGGGCACGGGCATCAGCCTGCAGAACCGGGGCCACGGCTTCAACCTCATCCCCGGCCACGCCAACGAGGCGGGGCCGCGCAAGCGCCCCTCGCACACCATCATCCCGGCGTTCGCGATGAACGCCGACGGCACGCCGCGCATGGCCTTCGGCGTGATGGGCGGCCCCATGCAGAGCCAGGGCCACACGCAGATGGCGCTGCGCGTGCTGCGCTACGGCCAGAATCCGCAGGCCGCCGCCGACGCCCCGCGCTGGCGCGTGACGGGCGGCAAGGGCGTGGCGGTGGAACCCGCATTCGACCCCGCCGTGGTCGCCGCGCTGCGCGCGCGCGGCCACGAGGTGACGGTGGAGGAGGGCAACGGCGTGTTCGCCTTCGGCGGCGCGCAGCTGGTGCTGCGCCAGGGCGATGCGTACATCGCGGGATCGGACCCGCGCAAGGACGGCTGCGCGGTCGCTTTTTGAGCCTACGGGGCAAAGTGGTTTGGTGTCAGGGCGACTTGCTGAACGCGAGCACCTGCGCGCGGAGTTCACGCTTGAGGACCTTGCCCAGGCCGTTGCGGGGTAGCTTGGGCAGTACGAACCAGTGGCGCGGCACCTGGTTGTCGGCCAATGACTGCGCGCAGGCGGTTCGCAGTGCCTCCGTGTCGAGCATGATGCCGGGGCGGGGTACCACGCAGGCCGCGACGTCTTCTCCGAGTCTGGGATGCGGTACGGCAATGACGGCGGCCTCCGCGATGCCGGGGCAGCGATACAGCACCTCTTCGATCGCTGCCGAAGAGATCTTGAGCCCGCCCCGGTTGATGATGTCCTTCTTGCGGTCCACGAAGTGCAGCACGCCCTCGCCGTCGACCCAGCCCAGGTCGCCCGTGAGCACCCAGCCGTCCACGAACGTTTCGGCCGTGGCCTCGGCATTGCGAAAGTAGCCTGGCGATGCGCTGGGGCCGGCGAAGGCGATTTCGCCGATGGCGCCTGGCAGCGCATCGCGCAGGCCTGGCCCGGCGCCGTCGGCGAGGATGCGGATGGCGCAGCCCGGCTGGGGCAGCCCGATGGCACCGGCCTGGCGCGGCAGCATCCAGGGCGGCAGCGCGGTGCCGGCGGGCCCCGTTTCGGTCATGCCCCAGACCTGGACCTGGTCCGCATGCGGCCACAGCCGCGCATAGCGCTCGATGATCTCCACGGGCATGGCCGCTCCACCGTAGGCGACGCGGCGCACGCAGCCCACGTCATAGCGGCCGCGCTCGAACTCGTCGATCATGAAATGCAGCGGAGCGGGCACGCCGTGGTACACGGTGCTGGCCTCGGAGGCGATCAGGCGCAGGCGGCCGGCGTTGTCCAGCGTGTCCTCCTCCAGCACCACGCCCGCGCCATGCACCCAGGCCGACATGCAGCCGAGGTTGAGCACCGAGCTGGTGTGCAAAGGCCACGGACCCTGGTACGTGTCCTCGCAGGTCAATCCCACGGCGCCGCCCATCGCCAGGCCCGTGTGCAACTGGGTGCGGTGGGTATGCATGACGGCCTTCGCGCGCGCCGTGGTGCCGGAGGTGAACAGCAGACAGCTCAGGTCGTGGGGGGATGCCGGGCAGTCCGGCGGCAGATCGCCAGCAGGCATGTTTTCCGGTTCGGGCCAGGTCGTGGGCTCGCCGGGCGGGCCATCCAGCCGCAGGATGCGTTCGGCAGCCATGCCCAGCGTCGCGAGGCGTTGTGCGTCGTCCGCATGGCAAACCACGGCCATGGCGGGCTCCAGAAGTGCCAGCGCGTGCTGAAGTTCGTCGTTGGTGGAACGCCGGTTCAGCGGTGACACGGCGGCGCCCAGCTGCCAGCAGCCCAGTGCAGTCAGCACGCCTTCGCGCGCCGCGGTGTTGGGCAGCAGCAGCACCAGCCTGTCACCTTGGCGCAGCCCGCGCGCATGCAACCCGCGCGATATGGCATGCATGCGCTCCACCAGTTGGGCGTAGCTCAGCCGGTCCCGGTGGCCGCGGTGGGATGGCGCGGACAACGCCAGCCTGAAACGGTGCGCTTGCGCCTGTCGGCGCAGCCAGTCGGGCACGGTGAGGTGATGAAGTTCATGGAAAGTGTCGGCTGGCATCGCCCTGTCTCCTTTGTAGGTGTTTTCCCTGAAAATGACTTTTTGTTCAAAAATGACTGTTGACTCATTATTCATGAAAAAGCATGATTGCGCCACAGACGAACAGGAAGGATCGAAAGTGGATTACGCAGAGACTCCGGAAACCACGCAATTGCGCGACATGCTCAGACGCTTCGTCGAGAAGGAGATGCCGCGTGAAGCCGCGGCGCTCTGGGACAGTGAAAACGCCTTCCCGCGTGAAGTGTTCGGGCGATTGGCATCGCTGGGCGTGATGGGCTTGACGGTGCCCGAGGAATACGGCGGTGCGGGCCGGGACATCGTGTCCACAATGATCGTCATCGAGGAGCTGTCCCGCCGCAGCCTAGCCGTCTCGGTGCCCTACATCATGGCCGCCTGCTATGCGGGCATGAACCTGGTGGAGTTCGGATCGGAGGCGCAAAAGCGCGAGTTGCTGCCCCGCGTGGCGGACGGTTCCTTGATGTTCGCCTATGGCCTGACCGAGCCAGACGTGGGCGCGGACCTCGCCAGCGTGAAGACCCGCGCCCAGCGCATGGGCGACAAGGTGGTCGTGAACGGGGCCAAGCGCTTTTGCTCCGGTGCGGGAATCTGCGACTACATCTTCACCCTGGTGCGCTCGGGCGACGAGCAGGACCGCTACCGCAATCTGTCGGTGGTCCTGATCGCGACGGACACGCCGGGCGTCAGCATCACGCCGATCAACAGCATGGGCATGAAGGGCGCGGCCACCACGGACGTGACCTTCGACAACGTGGAGGTTCCCGCCAGCCAGATTTTTGGCGGCGAGGCGGGCTGGAACCAGGGCTGGAACATGCTGATCGGCTCGGGCCTTGATGTGGAAAAGCTCGAAGTCGCCGCTGTCGCCACCGGAGTGGCCACGGCGGCGCTGGAGGATGCCTGGACCTATGCCCAGGAGCGCAAGCAGTTCAACAAGCCCATCAGCGAGTACCAGTCCATCCGCCACAAGCTGGCCGACATGAAAACCCAGCTGCACGCGGCCAAGCTGATGCTCTACCACGCGGCGGACCTGGCCAATCGCCACCGGCGCTGTGCCGTCGAGACCTCAATGGCCAAGCTGTTCGCGGCCGAGGCCGCCAAGGCCATCGCCCTGGAGTGCCAGACCATCCACGGTGCCTATGGATACGTCAAGGAAGTGCCCGTGGAACGCTACGTGCGCGATGCGCTGCTCATTCCCATCATGGGCGGCTCGTCCGCCATCCAGCGCAACAACATCTACAAGTGGACCGAAGCGGGGCTGTGAACGTGCCGCCATCACCAAGGAGCCCATCCCCATGAACTTCGACCAGTACCAGACCATTGCCTTCACGCGCCGCGAGCGCGTGCTCTATGTCACCTTCAACCGGCCCGAGCGCCTCAATGCGGTGGACGAACTCATGCACGAGGAACTTGCGCAGGTGTTCGTGGACTGCTCGCGCGACCCGGACTCCGACCTCATCGTGCTCACCGGCGCGGGGCGTGCATTCTGCGCGGGCGGCGACATCGAGTGGATGCAGGACGCGATCGACGTGCCCAGCCGCTTCGAGAAAACCGCCCGCGAGGCCAAGCAGATCGTCTATTCGCTGCTGGACTGCGAGAAGCCGGTGATTGCCAAGATCAACGGGCATGCCACGGGGCTGGGCGCCACGATGGCGCTGTTCTGCGACGTGATCTTTGCGTCCAGCAAGGCCAGGATCGGCGACCCGCACGTGAGCGTGGGCTTCGTCGCGGGCGACGGCGGCGCGGTGATCTGGCCGCAGTTGATCGGCTATGCCCGCGCCAAGGAATACCTGCTCACCGGCGACCTGCTCACCGCCGACCAGGCCGCGGCCATCGGCTTGATCAACCACAGCGTGGCGCCCGAAGAGCTGGATGCGCGGGTGGATGCGTTTGCCGACCGGCTCAATGCCGGCGCGGTCAAGGCGATCCGCTGGACCAAGATGGCCACCAACATCGGCCTCAAGCAGTTGGCCCACTCGGCGATGGACGCCTGCCTGGCCTATGAGTCGCTTTCCAACATGACGCGCGATCACCAGGAAGCGATCAATGCCTTCCGCGAAAAGCGCGCAGCGGTCTTCACGGGCGAATGACCGCAGTGGGCAGCGTTCACGACAACTACGTTATGCAGAAGGGGACGAGATGACGAATCTTTCAACGGCACCCATTTCACTGGCGGGCCAGACGGCGCTGGTCACGGGTGGTGCGAGCGGCATCGGCCTGGCGGTAGCGCGCCATTTTTGCGAGCTGGGTGCGCAGGTGGTGGTGTCCGACCTTTCCGAGCAGGCGCCCGAGGGGTTCCAGGAACGCTATGTGCGTGGGGACGTGTGCAGCGAGTCCGACGTGGTGCGCATGGTGGAGCGCGCCGCGCCCGCAGGGCGCATCGACATCGCCGTGTGCTGTGCGGGCATTGCCGATCAGATGGTGCCCACGGTGGGGCAGGACATCGACACCTGGCAGCGCGTGCTGGACGTGAGCCTGCGCGGCACCTATCTCGTATGCCGCGAGGCCGGTCGCCGCATGCTGCCCCAGGGCAGCGGCGCCATCGTGACGATTGCATCGATCACCGCGCTGGGCGGGTTTCCGCGCCGCAACGCCTATGGCGCGTCGAAGGCGGGCGTGGCCCACATGACCAAATCGCTGGCCTGCGAATGGGGCGCCAGCGGCGTGCGGGTGAACTGCATCGCACCAGGCTACATCGCCACCCCGATGGTGTACCAGGTGCTGGAGCGTGGACGACTGGACGGCCAGCGCATTACTTCCCGCACGCCGATGCAGCGTCTCGGCAAGCCCGTGGAGATCGCCCGGACGGCAGCGTTTCTGGCGTCCGACTGGGCCTCCTTCATCACGGGCGTGGTGCTGCCCGTGGACGGTGGCTGGACGGCTTTCGGTGGCGCGGGGGATATCGCGACGGCTTGAGCGGCGTATCCGCTGCCGTGCAGCGCATTTTTGGGTGTGTGTAAGGCGTATCAATCAAAGGAGACAGACATGGATTTCAATCGCAGAGACCTCATGAAGTGGGCCGGAGCAGGTGCGGCCGTCGCGGGCTCGCAGGCTTTGGTGGGCGGTATCGCGCAGGCGCAGGACAAGGGCCCGATCAAGCTGGGCTACATCTCCTCCCTGACGGGTGCGCAAGCGCCGCTCGGGCAGCCGATGCTGTTGGGCGCGCAGATCGCGGTGGACCAGATCAATCAAGCGGGTGGCGTGCTGGGGCGCAAGCTCGAACTGGTGGTGCGCGACGACAAGGCCAAGCCGGCGGATGCCACCGTGGCCGCACGGGAGCTGGCTGGCAGCGGGGTGAATCTGCACTTCGGCGTGGTGTCCAGCGCCGTGGCCCTGGCGCTGATCGCGATGCTGGAGCAGGAAAAGACCGTGCTGATCACCTGCGCCGCGCACTCCGACAAGCTGACGAAGGAAAACTTCAACCGCCACTACTTCCGCGTCACGGACAACCCCTACATGCGCATGCGCTTCATGGCGCGTGCCGCGGCAGAGCGCTATGGCAAGGTGCTGAGCTGGTCCGGACTGATTCCGGACCATGAATATGGCCGTACTACTTGGAACTGCTTCGAGGAAGGCCTGTTGGAATACTACCCCGCAGTCACCATGCAGCAGCCCAGGATCGTCGCTCCGCTCAAGACGCAGTACGGCGCCACGGACTACCGCAACGTAGTTGGCGCGGCGATGGGCATGCCCGCCGAGGGCTTTCTCAACGCGGCCTACGGCGGCGACGCCGTCACCCTGTTCAAGCAGGCCAAGCCCTTTGGCTTCTTCGACAAGGCCAAGGCCATCATCGATCCCGCCAATGAATTCATCCTGCCCAAGGCGATGAAGCAGGAACTGCCGGACTATTGGGGCGGCTCGCACTGGTATGCCGGCGCTTTCCAGGACGTGCCATTGAACAATGCCGTGTTCGAGGAATACAAGAAGCGCACGGGCGACGAGTACCCGACAGGCTTCGTGGGCGAGGGCCATGCCGCGGTCATGGCATACGCCAAGGCTATCCAGGAGGCCGGCACCACCGAAACGCAGGCCGTCATCAAGGCGCTGGAGTCCGTCCGGTTCGACACCACGTGCGGGCCGCGCTACTTCCGCAAGGAGGACCACCAGGCCGTCAAGCCTCTGGTGATGTACCACTTGCGCGGCTCCAAGACCGCGTCTGCCGGTTTCGAGATCGTGGAATACGTGAAGATGCCCGGCGAGGAGTTCATCGACCCGCCCACGCCGGGCAAGCCCCTAGCGTTCAAGTTCGTTAAGGTCTGAGCGGACGGGCTCCATGGACCAAGTACCGCTCCTGGTGCTCAACGGCCTGTCGTGGGGGATGACGGTCTTCCTCACGGCGGCAGGGCTGTCGCTGGTGTTCGGCATCCTGCACGTGCTGAATTTCTCGCATGGCGGCTTCCTGATGCTGGGCGCCTACCTGTCCTACACGATCGGCGCCCTGCTCCAGACGGAATCGCTCTGGGGCTTTCTGGTGATTGCCCTCGTCTGCGCCTGCGCCGTGGGGCTGCTGGGGGCGGTGGTGGAACGCTTCGTCTTCCGGCGGCTCAAGGGCGTCAGCGAAGCCTATTCGCTGATCGCCACCTATGCCTTGCTGATTCTTTGCCAGGGCGTGGTCAAGCTGGCCTGGGGCATCGACTTCCTGAGCGTCGCGCCGCCCGCGCAGTTGTCGGGTGCCCTCGCCGTGGGAAATTTCATCGCACCCAGCTTCATCCTGTTCGTGGTCGCCTGCGGCGTGGCCGTTTTCCTGGCGATGGACTACGTGCTGCACCGCACCGGGGTGGGCAAGCGGGTTCAGGCCGTGGCCATCGATCCCGCCATGGCGGCCTGGGCCGGCATCAATGTGAATGCCGTTTTCGTCTGGACGGTGGTCGCGGGCTTCGCGCTCGCGGGGCTGGCGGGCGGGCTGCTGTCCGTGAACCAGAGCCTGTCGCCCGAGATGGGCAGCGCCCTCATCATCCAGGCGTTCGGCGCGCTGATCGTGGGCGGGCTGGGCAACATCCGGGGGGCCTTCCTGGCTTCGGTTCTGCTGGGGCTGATCACCTCGTTCGGCGACCGCCTGGTGCCGGACGTTCCCGGCATGTTTTTCTTCGTGGCCCTGGCCGCGATCCTGCTGGTGCGCCCGCAGGGCTTGGTGAGGGGGGTGCGATGAGCCCGAACGTTGAAAAAGCGGCTTCCGGCATCGGCGCGACGCAGGCGGCGCTGGCCGTGGTGCTGCTGGCGGGTTTCCTGTCCGTTCCCCTGTGGGCGGACAAGGGGGTCATCTTTCTGGCCAGCGTGGCCCTAGTGCACATCGTCTTTGCCCTGAGCTTCAACCTGATCTTCGGCCTGTCGGGCATGGTGAGCTTCGGCCACGCTGCGTATTTCGCCATCGGCGCCTATGCCTGCGGCCTGCTGCTGCGCGCGGCGGATGTCTCCGTGTTCACCGGGCTGGCGGCTGGCGGGCTGGCCGGCGGGACACTGGCCGCCGTCATCGGCCTGGTGGCGTTGCGTCGATCCAGCGGCAATTACTTTGCCATCCTGACCCTGGCCTTCGCGGAGATGCTGCACATCCTGATCGCGAAGACGCCCTGGTTCGGACGCGAGGATGGCCTGACGGGCATCAAGCGCCCGGTGATCATGGGCAGCCTCGATCTGGCGCACGGCAATGGCATCTTCTACTTCACCCTGGCGGTGGCTGCCGTGCTGGTGGCCGGCGCGTGGGTGCTCTGGCACAGCGGCTTCGGCCGCCGGCTGGCGGCTATACGGCAGGAGCCCGACCGGGCTGCCTTCCTGGGGGTCGATGTGCACCGTGCCCGCCTCGCGGCATTCGCGCTGAGCGGCGCCGGAGCGGGCTTTGCGGGCGCCCTGTATGCGCCGCTGGCGCAACTGCTCACCCCCGAGGTGGCGCACTGGAGCTTTTCGGCCTTGCCGATCCTGTTCTGCCTGCTGGGTGGCACGGCCATCTTCTGGGGGCCGGTGGTGGGCGTGCTCGTCTTTCTGGGGCTGGAGCACTCCACGCGCAACATCATGGGCCTGTCCGAGGTGGTCATCGGCTCCACGCTGCTGCTCGTGGTGCTGGTGTTCCCTGGCGGCCTGGCGGGCGGGATGGTCCGGCTGTGGCGGATGGGGCAGCGCAAGCCCGATGCGCCGCCCGCCGTGGCACAGGGAGGCCGGGCATGACCGCGAGCGCACCCATTCTCCAGGCCCTAGGGGTCTTCAAGAACTACGGCGAGATCCGCGTGCTGCACGACGTGGCGCTGGAGGTGGCGCCGGGCACCACGCATGCCGTCATCGGCCCCAACGGCGCCGGCAAGACCACGCTGTTCAAGGTGCTGAGCGGCGAGGTGTTCGCCACGGCGGGCTCGGTGTCCTTCGAAGGGCGCGACGTGAGCCGCGTGCCCGGCCATGCCCGCGTGCGCACGGGCATGGGGCGCACCTTCCAGGTGGCGCGCGTGTTTGGTGAGAACACGGTGCTGGACAACATGGCCGTGGCGATCGAAAGCCGCGAAGCCGCCAGAACGGCGAACCCGCTGCGTTCGCTGGCCGTGTCGCGCTCCGGCCGCCTGCTGGACGAATGCCGTGCCATCCTCGCGCAAGTGGGCCTGGGCGCCCGCCTGCACGAGCGCGCCGGCGTGCTGGCCTACGGCGAGCGCAAGCGCCTGGAACTGGCGATGGCGCTGGCCCTCAAGCCGCGCATGCTGCTGCTGGACGAGCCGATGGCGGGCATGTCGCCCGGCGATCGCGTCGCGGCGGTGGAACTGCTGCGCAAGATCTCCAAGGAACTGTCCATGTCCATTCTGCTGACTGAGCACGACATGAGTGTCGTGTTCGCGCTGGCCGACCGGGTGACGGTGCTTAACTACGGCAAGGTGATCGCCAGCGGCTCTCCTGAAGACGTCAAGGCCTCGCCGCTGGTGCGCGAGGTCTATCTGGGACATTGACATGCTGGAACTACGGAACGTCAGCGCCTTCTACGGCGACTCCCTGGCCCTCAACGGCATCAGCCTCCAGGTGCGCCCGCGCCAGGGCGTCGCCATCCTGGGGCGCAACGGCGCGGGCAAGAGCACCTTGTTCAAGAGCATCGTGGGCGGCGGCCCCGGCGTGCGCGGCGATGTGCTGCTGGATGGCCAGCCTCTTGGCCGCCGGGCCACGCACGAGCGCATCCGCGCCGGCATCGCCTTCGTGCCGGAAGACCGGCGGATTTTTCCTCACCTCACGGTGGAGGAGAATCTGGAAATCGCAAGACACGGTGCCCGGCCGGGCCATGCGTGCCAGGAGATGGCGCAAAGCTACCGGCTATTCCCCCTGCTCGCGGACTTGAAGACGCGTATAGGCACACAGCTCAGCGGCGGCCAGCAGCAGATCCTGGCCGTGGCGCGCGGCATGGTGGCGCGGCCGCAGTACCTGCTGCTGGACGAGCCCACGGAAGGGGTCGCCCCCCTGATCGTGCAGCAGATGGCCGAGCAGATCGCGCATGCCTGCGCGCAGGAGGGCATCGCCCTCGTGGTGGCGGAGCAGAACGTCTGGTTCGCACGCCAGTGCAGCGAATACGTGTACGTGATGGATACGGGGCAGGTCGTTTTCGAAGGAACGTGGGAGGGCTACGACGCCAACCCCCAGATCGCCGAAAAGTACCTCGCCATATGACGACAGACATTTGGAGCTAGGTTGCACCGGCATGCAAGAAGAAGACGCTGAAATCCGCCCCCCCCGCCAGCCCGCCGCCGCGAAGGCCGCCCGGCCCCGGCGCGCCACGCGCCAGGAGCGCGCAGAGAACCTGCGGCAGAAAATCCTGGCCGCCGCCGCCAAGGTGGTGGGCGAATACGGCTATGCCGACGCCTCCATCGGCCGCATCACCGAGGAGGCGGACATTGCGCAGGGCACCTTCTATCTGTACTTCGAATCGCGCCAGGCGATCTTCGACGTGCTGCTCCCCCACGTGGGCGCGGACATGCTGGTCTTCATCGGCGACAAGGTGCGCGGCGCGGAGAATTTCCTGGACGTGGAGGAACGCGGCTTTCGGGCCTTCTTTGAATACCTGCGGCTCAACCCGGGCTTCTTCCGCGTGCTCAACGAGGCGGAAGTGGCCGCGCCCGCGGCCCACGCCACGCACATGAAGCTGGTGGCGGACCGCTACGTCAAGTCGCTCAAGCGTAGCATGGAAAACGGCGAGATCAAGAACTTCGAGGAGCGCGAGCTGGAGACGCTGGCCTACATCTTCGAGGCGGCCCGCAGCTACCTGTACTTGTGCCACGTCAAGGGCCGGGGGCTCAAGAAGTTGCCCGAGTGGGTGGTGCAGGCCTATATGAAGCTCGTGCGCAGCGGCCTCAACTGAACCGCAGGTTTTCAGAGAAAAAAGACCCCTGGCGCCCCTCCATTCAGCGCAAATAGCTATAAATTAAGGAGCAAATCATGGATGCCCTTGCGTGCAACCAGCGCGTGAGCCGTGCTGCGGCCGACGCCTACCGCGCCAGCGGCGCCTGGATCGACAAGACCACGGCCGACTTTGCCGAGCAGCGCGCGCGCCAGACGCCGCAGCAGATCGCCGTGGTCGAGGGCGGGCGGCGGCTGACCTATGCCTTTCTGCTCGAAGAGGCGCGGCGCATCGCCGCCGGGTTGCGCGACCTGGGACTGCAGCCGGGCGACGTGATTAGCTTCCAGTTGCCGAACTGGTGGGAGGCCGCCGTCGTCAACCTCGCCGCGAGCCTGGGTGGCTGGACCGCCAACCCCATCGTTCCCATCTACCGCGATGCCGAGGTGGGCTTCATCCTCGCGGATTGCCAGGCCAAGGTCATCTTCGTGCCGGAGCAGTTCCGCAGCATCGACTATGCCGGGATGCTGGAGCGCATCGCGGCCGGGGGCGGTGCGCGGCCGCTGGTGGTGACGGTGCGCGGCGGGGAGTCCGCCGGCGCCCGGCGCTACGAAACTCTGGGCCTGGGCAGCGCGCCGTGGGAGGGCAGCGCGGCCCGGCCGGACGACCTCAAGCTCGTGCTGTACACCAGCGGCACCACGGGCCGTCCCAAGGGTGTGCTGCACAGCCACAACACGCTGATGGCCGAGCTGTGCGCCGTCACGCAGTTCTGGCGCGTGGGCGAGCGCGACGTGTTCATCATGCCCTCGCCCGTCACCCACATCACCGGCTATCTCTATGCGCTGGAATACGTGTTCTTCGCGGGCATCAAGGTGGTTCTGATGGAGCGCTGGGATGCGCGCCTGGCCGTGGATCTGATCCAGGCCGAGCAAGCATCGCTGACCGTGGGCGCCACACCCTTCCTGGCCGAACTGGCGGCCACGGTGGAGGACCTGGATGTCCGCCTGCCCTCGTTCCGGATGTTCGCCAGCGGCGGGGCGCCGGTGCCGCCCGACCTGGTGCTGCGCGCCAGCCGGGCCCTGCCGGGCTGCCTGGTCTGCCGCGTGTACGGCAGCAGCGAATCGCCCACGGTGACGCTGGGCATCAACGACCCGGCCGACCAGGCGCGTGCCGCCACCACCGACGGCAAGGTCTGCAACAACGAGGTGCGCATTGCCGATGCGGTGACGGGCGCGCCCCTGCCGCTGGGCGAGGAGGGCGAGATCCTCGTGCGCGGGCCGGAAGTCATGCTCGCCTACCTGCGCGAGGAAGACACGCGCAGCGCCTTCGACGCAGACGGGTTCTTTCGCACGGGCGACCTCGGAACGCTCTCGCTCGACGGCTTCATCACCGTCACGGGCCGTAAGAAAGACCTCATCATCCGTGGCGGCGAAAACCTCAGTCCGAAGGAGATCGAGGACCTGCTGCACGCCCACCCCGACGTGCTGGAGGCCGCCGTCATCGCCATGCCCCACCCCCGCCTGGGCGAGACGCCCTGCGCATGGGTCGTTCTCAAGCCCGGGCGGAGCATGGATCTGGCGAAGATGTGCGCTTACCTCGACGCCCAGCGCCTGGCGCGGCAGAAGTTTCCCGAGCGGCTGATCGTGGCTGATGCCTTGCCCAAGACGGCGTCGGGCAAGGTGCTCAAGCACGTGCTGCGCGCGCGGATCGCCGAAGCAGCGGAGTCGGTCGGATGAGCGCGCTGCCGCTGCCCAGCACGGCCGCCGTCCCGGAAGGCTTCGTGCCGCTGGAGCCCGAAGCCTTCATGGAGACGGTCGGCCCGGTCTACATGCGCCAGGACGCGCAGGGTGTGTGGGAGCTCGGCTGCCGGGCCTTGCCGCGCCATGCCAACCGCTTCGACTCCGTCCATGGCGGCATGCTGGCGACGCTGGTGGACTACGCCGTGGGCATCAACCTGCTCAAGGACGGCGCACCGGGCCTGCGCTTGGGCACGGTCAGCCTGAACATCGACTTCATCAGCGCGGGCCGCGTCGGCGAATGGCTGCTGGCGCGGGTGCGGATGGAGAAAAGGCACGGGCGACTGCGCTTTTGCTCGTGCACCCTCCAGGGTGATGACGGCCGCCTGATCCTGAAGGGCAACGCCGTCCTTTCCGCCACATCCCCAGCGCCTTGAAATCCCTCCAGCCTATGTCCTCGTACCAATTCCTGAACATCACGTCCCTCGCCGAAGGCGTCATCGGCGTGGAGCTTGCCCGTCCGCCCGCCAACGCGGTGCACCGGGACATGTATATCGAGATCCAGCAGGCGTTCGGCAACGTCGATCAGCTGGGAGAGGACGTGCGCGCCATCGTCCTGAGCGGGCTGGGCAAGCACTTTTGCGCGGGCAATGACCTGGATGAATTCGCCACCATGGCCCCGGACAACGCTGCGGAGCGCATGTGGCGGGTGCGGGAGGCCTTCTTTTCCATTTCGGGCTGCAGTGTTCCGGTGATCGGGGCCGTGCATGGGGCCGCGCTGGGCACGGGCCTGGCCCTGGCGGGATCCTGCGATTTCGTCGTGGCCGCGCGCAGCAGCCGTTTTGGCCTGCCCGAGCTCACGGTCGGCGTGATGGGCGGTGCGCGCCACCTGGCGCGCATGGCGCCCCAGCCCCTGGTGCGGCGCATGTACTTCACGGGCCAGCCGGAAACCGCCGAGGCATTTGCCGCCGCGGGTGGCTCGATCATGGTCTGCGACGACGATCAGCTGATGGCGCAAGCCACCCGCCTGGCCCAGCGCATCGCGTCGTTCAGTCCGACGGCCGTGCGTGTGAGCAAGCGGGTGCTGGACCGTATCGAGTGGATGACGCTCACCGAAGGCTATGAATTCGAGCAGAACGCCACGGTGCGCATGAGCGGGTATCCGGACGCCAAGGAGGCGCTGGCCGCGTTCCGGGAGCAGCGCCCACCGGCCTACCTGCCGCGCGACGACCACCGGCATTGGTTTGGCGCTTGACGGCCGTCGTCAGCCAGGCCTGCGCTCCAGCAGCATCGCATCCCCATAGCTGAAGAACCGGTAGCCCTGCGCGATGGCGTGCCGGTACAGCGCCATCACGTGCTCGTAGCCCGCGAAGGCGCTCACCAGCATCATCAGCGTGCTCTTGGGCAGGTGGAAGTTGGTAACGAGCACGTCCACCACCTGGAAAGCGAACCCCGGCGTGATGAAGATGTCCGTGTCGCCCGTGGCCTGCCCCGAACGCGCCCAGGATTCGAGCGTGCGCACCGTCGTCGTGCCCACGGCCACCACGCGCCCGCCCTGCTGGCGGCAGCGCTCCAGCGCGGCCAGGGTGGCCAGGGGCACCTCGTACCACTCGCTGTGCATGCGGTGCTCGGCCAGGTTCTCGGTCTTGACGGGCTGGAAGGTGCCCGCGCCCACGTGCAGCGTGACGCTGGCGCGGTGGACGCCGCGCGCCTCCAGGCCTGCCAGCACGGCGTCGTCGAAGTGCAGCGCGGCCGTGGGGGCGGCCACGGCGCCGGGGTGGCGGGCGAACACGGTCTGGTAGCGCTGGCCGTCTTCCGCCGCGTCCGGGTCGTGGTCCGCGTTCTGCTGGCGCGCTATGTAGGGCGGCAGCGGCAGATGGCCGTGGCGCTCCATCAGCTCCCACGGGGTCTCGCCCGCCGGGCCGTGCAGCGCGAAGCGGAACAGCGGGCCGTCGGCATCGGGCCAGCGGCTGAGCAGCGTGGCGTCGAAGCCGCCCGCTGCCTTGCCGCCCGCCATGTGCACGGTGCTGCCGGGCAGGGGCTTCTTGCTGACCTTCATGTGGGCCACCACCTCGTTGCCGGGGCCATCGGTGGTGAGGACGCGCTCGATCAGCAGCTCCAGCTTGCCGCCGCTGGCCTTCTCGCCGAACAGGCGGGCCTTGACCACGCGGGTGTCGTTGAAGACCAGCAGGTCGCCCGGCTGCAGCAGCGCGGGCAGGTCGCGGAAGATGCGGTCCACGGGCTGCGGGGCGCGGCCGTCCAGCAGGCGCGAGGCGCTGCGCTCGGGGGCGGGGTGCTGGGCGATGAGTTCGGGGGGCAGCGAGAAGTCGAAGTCGCTGAGGGTGAAGGTGCGCGAAGCTGACATGGGGCTTGAGGGCCGGACAGGCCCGTTCCAAGGGGAGAAAAAGACAAGGGTCGGATTGTCGCAAATGCGGCGGTGCTACCCCGCCGGCCGCAAGTCCTTGGGCGCCAGCCCGTAGCGCCGCCGGAACGCGCGATTGAAGGTGGAGATGTCGACAAAGCCGCAGTCGAAGGCGATCTCCAGCACCCGGCGCTGGCGATGCAGCGGGTCGGCCAGCATGGCATGGGCGCGCTGCAGCCGGGCGTCGCGCAGGCAGTCCGAAAAGCAGGTGCCTTCTTGCGCGAACAGGCGCTGCACCTGGCGCGGCGTAAGGCGGTGCAGCCGCGCGATCTGCGCCAGGCCCAGGTCGGGCTGCTGCAGCCGGGCCTCGATGTCGCGGCGTATCAGCGCCAGGCGCGGGGCCTGGGCGGCGGCGTGGGCCTCTCCGTCCAGCGTGGCACGCCATTCGGGCGAGAGCACGCCCGCCAGCAGCACGTGCAGGTGGTCGAGCGCCGCCGCGTGCTGGCTGGGCGACAGCGCAGGCCCCTGCGCCAGCAGCTGCGCATAGCCCAGGGCCAGCGCGGCGCCGGGGGCGTCGGGCGGCAGGTGCCGCAGGGGAGCCTCTTCCAGGTGCGGCACCAGGCGGACCAGGGCCGTGCGGGGCACCAGGATGCACGAGGTCACCCCGCCCCAGGGGGACAGGGCCTCGTGCACCCGGGCCTTGGACATGACGAACATGCCGCCCGGCGGCATGAAATGCTCGTGCCCCGGCGCGCGGATCAGCATGCGCCGCTGACTGGTGCACAGGTAGATGTCGTCGCAGCCGTCGTGCGTGAGCGCGGGCGAGCGCCACATGTGCGTGGGGCTGTGCTCGCTGTAGGCGTAGATCGTCTGCGGGCCCAGGGTGACCACGGAGGTGCTGAACTCCATCGCGTGGGGGTCCGAGTCGCCGTGCGCCCACAGGTCCAGGCGCATCAGCTCGCGGCCGAACAGCTCGCGCAGCGCGGCGGCCTTGTCGGGGCCCGTCAGGTTGCGGGAGCTGACGTGCGCAACGTCGATGGCAGGCGCGGCGGCGGGAGGCAAAGTGGGCGGCATGGCGGCCATGGTATCGAGGGCGCGGCCGTTTTCTACCCCCGGCGCCTGCCCACCTTCGTAGCCACCGGCAGCAGCAGCGCGAGCAGCGCCAGCGCCCACCCGTCCAGCGCGGGCACGCTGACGGCCGCCCCGCCGCCGGGGCCGGGCACCACGATGGGCGGGGCCGGCGGCCCCTCATGGGCGCCGATGTCGCATGCCGGGCCGATGGGCCGTGCCACGCCGCGCTGGTCCGTGGCGGGGCAGGCGCTGCCCGCGTCGATGGCCGGGCTGCCCGCCAGCAGCGCCATGGTCTGGCTGAAACCGCCGTTGTCGGCCAGCGGCGCGAGCAGGGGGTTCTGCTCGGGGACGCCGGCCCCGCAGGACTGCGCCACGCTGCCGCCGAACTGCAGGTTGTTGCTGCCATCGGTGATCGTGGCCGTGTTCTGGGTAGTGCAATTGGGCTGGCCTGCCGTGTTGGCAACGAGCGTGTTGCGCAGCGTAATCGCGGTTGCGCCGTAGGCCCTGATCGCATCACCCCCGCTGTTGTTGGCAAAGGTGCTGGAGTAGATGTCGCCGCCCACGGCGCTGTCCGCGCGGATGGCGCTGCCGCTGGCGCCGCTGGCGACCGTGTTGCCGTGGAAGGTGCTGTTGGTGATGGTGAAGTTGGTGCCGCCCGCAGGCCGCACGTCGATGGCGCCGCCGCCCTCGACCGCCAGATCGACGCCGTTGCCTGTGAACAGGCTGTCGTTGATGACCATCGTGCCGCCCTGGTGGCGGATGGCGCCCCCCGCGTTGGCGGCGTGGTTGCCGCTGGCCACGAACTGGTTCAGCGTGATCGTGTCGTTGCTGTTCAGGGTGAAGATCGCGCCGCCCCGGATGCCCGCGCGGTTGCCGGTGGCCCGCACGCGGGTCAGGTTCAGCGCTACGCCGTTGAAGGCCGAGATGGCGCCGCCGTTCTGATCGGCCTCGTTGTTCGTCAGGTTCACATCGGTCAGCGTCAGCGCGCCGGGGCCGACGGCGTAGATCGACCCGCCCTGGGTGCCCGCCACGCGGCCCCGGGTCAGCGTCAGACCGGTCAGCGTCAGGTTGACCGCGGTGTTCATGTAGAAATGCCGGCGGGCCTGGTTGCCGTCCAGCGTGATGAGGCCGCCGCCGTCCACGGAGGTGTTCTGGTTCAGGCTCAGGTGCCCCGCCAGCACGATGGTGTGCGGCGCAGCGCCGCAGTCGAACGTGACCGCGCCGCCGCCCGCCATCGCCGCGGTCAGCGCGGCATAGGTGCAGCTGGCGGGCGTGCCCGTGCCCACCACCCCCGCGGCGTGTGCGGGCAGGGCGAGGGCGCTGGCAAGGGTGGCGCCCAGGCAGCAAGGCGCGAGGCGGCGGAAGGAGGCGGGGACGTGCATGGTGTTGGAGTGCTTTTCTTCGGTGTTGCGGCAGCCGGAACAGGCTGCGGCGATTCTTGGAAAAGCCCCCGCCTTTGTCTGCGCATGCGGCGACATCGGCCATGCACCAGGCGACATGCGCCGGGGTTTCAGGCAAAAAAGGGCTGCAGCGCTTGCTGGAAAAGCGCTGGCAGCTCCTGATTACATAGCAGATGCTGGATTGGACGAATCGCAGGCCTTGCCCAGCCCCTGCGCGAAGCGCGCGGGATTGAGCAGCGCCACCAGTCCGCAGCCCAGCGCCCCCTGCCAGTGCAGGTAGTCGTGTCCTGTGGCGTGTTCGCGCTGGGTCACGGCGTAGCCCTTGGCGCGCAGCACGTCGCCTAGGTGGCGGTTGGTCTCCAGGATGCCGTCCTGTCCGGCGCGCGCGGCTTCGTAGCGGCCGGCGTCCAGGTAGAAGCGCACGGGGCGCTGCGGCGCGGCGGCGTAGGCGCGCTGCAGGTAGCCGGGGATCTCG
>Ga0222423_1000419_pt1 | contig 30934 bp, 45 predicted proteins | sample 3A0metagenome_FD_182472 | JGI IMG/M metagenome (GOLD analysis project Ga0222423, IMG submission 182472) | Enriched microbial communities from leaf-cutter ant dump, University of Wisconsin, Madison, United States - 3A0 (version 2) | ecosystem: Environmental > Terrestrial > Nest > Insects nest >...
GACCGCACCAGCCGCGCGGCGGCCGCGGGATCTGGGCTCGAGACGTCCGCCATGATGACCTGGCCGGCGGCCACCTCCAGCGGCAGGCTTTGGGCCTGGGCCAGCGCCACATCCCACGCGGAGGGCGTTGGGCTGGCCACGGGAGCGGCCGACGCTGCACTCACCGGGGTGCTCGATGGCACGCTGGAAGGGCTGCTCGATGGCGTCGTCACCGCGGCAGTCTGCGGCGCCGCCGCTGGCCGGAGCCCGCCACTTGCGGCAATCACCACAGCGGTCACGAGACAGGCGACCGCGATGACCGCGACAACGGCGCGAGTGACCGGCCTCATACCGACACGAGGCTCAGCGGCATCGAGGAGTCCACACCGATCCCCAGCGACGAGGGCCCTACCCCGTGACGCACCAAGGCCGAGCCGAGCGCCGCGATCATCGCTCCGTTGTCCGTGCAGTAGCGGATGGGCGGGATCCGCACGTCAATGCCGGCTGCGGCGCCCAGCGTTGCGGCGCGCTCGCGCAGTTGTGAGTTGGCGCTGAATCCGCCACCAATGACGAGGGTGTCCACGCCGTGCTCTGCGCATGCCCGGAGGGTCTTGGCCACCAGCACGTCGGCAACGGCGTCGGCAAAGCTGGCGGCAACGTCGGCCACCGGCACCTCAAGGCCCGCATCGCGACGGTTCTCCACCCACCTCGCCACGGCGGTCTTGAGGCCGCTGAAGGAGAAGTCGTAGGCGTGCTGCGCCTGGTCCTTCGGCGCGGTGAGTGCACGCGGGAAGGCGATGGCGGTGGGGTCACCCTCGCGCGCAAGGCGGTCGATGTGCGGGCCCCCCGGATAGGGCAGCCCTAGGAGCCTACCCACCTTGTCGAAGGCCTCGCCTGCGGCATCGTCGAGGGTGTGGCCCAGTTCCGTAACCGAGGCAACGCCACCCTCGAAGAGCAAGAGCGAGGTGTGGCCTCCGCTCACCACGAGCGCCATGGTGCGTGCGGGGAACTCGCCATGGACCAGCTCGTCCACCACGGCATGGCCGATCACGTGGTTGACGCCGTACAACGGCCTCCCAAGCGCCAGCGACAACGCCTTGGCCGCGGAGACACCAACGGTGAGCGAGCCCACGAGCCCCGGGCCTGAGGCCACCGCAATCGCGTCAACATCGCTCAGCGAGGCGTTCGCCGCCGTCAGCGCGGCATCAAGCGTGGGGACGAAGGCCTCGAGGTGCGCTCGCGAGGCCACCTCCGGCACAATCCCGCCAAAGCGTGCGTGCTCATCCATGGATGATGCGGTGACGTCAGCGATCAGCTCGGTGCCGCGCACGAGCGCCACGCCCGTCTCGTCGCACGTCGACTCGATGCCAAGGATCAGCTCCACACGGCAACCCTATCTTTGCGCGCCCGTGCGCTAGAGCGAGCGGCGCATCACGAGGGCGTCGTGATTCTCCGGCTGGTAGTAGCGCGGCCGGATCCGCACGTCCTCAAAGCCGTAGTCGCGGTACAGCGCGAGCGCTCCGGGGTTCTCCACGGACACCTCCAACCACGCCTCGCGGGCACCCTGGGCGCGCGCCTCGGCCAGGAAGTCCTCCATGAGCGCCCTGCCTACGCCTGAGCGCCGTGCGGAGGGAACCACGGCGATGTTCATGAGGCTGAACGCATCGCCGTCGTAGCCATAGACCGCATAGCCCACCAGCGCGCCGTCCACCTCCGCGCCGCGGTAGCGCTTGCCGCCGTAGGCAAAGTCGTCGCGAATGAGCGCGAGCGACCACGCAGAGGCGCCAAAGATCGCCTCCTCCTGCTCGGCGACCCACGTCAGTTCCGCCGCGTCGAGGTCTCGCAGCGTCACCTCGGTCACGCTCCCGGCACCCCGTGTACGTCGGGCCTGCGCAGGTACAGCGGCTCGGTGGGCAGTGCCAGGCCCGACGCTCTCGCCGCGTCCGCGACCCCCACCAGGAACGCCGGGTTGGGGTCGGCGGTGATCGCCTCCGCGAAGACCTCGGGGTAGAGCGCGCCGCCGCGGCCCACGGCCGCGCCGGCCACCACCACATCGCTAGGGACCGCTACCGCGGGGCCATCAACGCGCACCCCGTCCACGTAGCGCGCCCAATAGACCTCACGGCGGCGGGCGTCGGTGACGACGGTGCACGTGCCGTACTCGGCGCCAAGGGCGTCGAGCGAGCACACGCCGTCTACCGGCACCCCCCATGCGTAGCCCAGGGTGCGTGCGGTGACAAGTCCCACCCGCAGCCCCGTGAAGGTTGCCGGGCCGGTGCCCACCACCACGCGCTGGGGCCGGTCTGCGGCTTCGGCGAGCACAGCGTCGACCATTCCCGCAAGAAGCTCGGCATGACCGCGTGGGGCGAACTCGCTGCGCTGAGACACCGTGGTGCCGTCCGCGGCCACGCATGCCACCGCAATGGCGCCCGAGGTATCGATGGCGAGGATCACGCGTCACCGCCAAACTCGACACCGTCCCAGCGAGCGCCGTGGCCCTCGATGGTCACGAGCCGGTCTCCGCCGTCAGGGGTGGTGGGATCTATGACGCCGCCGCGCGCGCGAGAGATGGTCACGTGCAGGCGGTCGTCGGACAGCGCGGCCGCAGAGTCCCCCCACTCCACCACGGTCACCGAGTCCTCAAGCGTGGCGTCGAGGTCAAGGTCGTCGAGTTCGGCGAGCGACGCGAGCCGGTACGCGTCCACATGAATGAGCGCCGGACCGTCCACGAGCGAGGGGTGGGTGCGCGCGATGATGAACGTGGGGCTCGCGATGGGGCCGCGCACGCCGAGCGCCTCACCAAGGCCCTGCGTGAAGGTGGTCTTGCCCGCGCCAAGGTCTCCCGTGAGCAAGAGCAGGTCTCCCGGACGCACACGGGGCGCCACCACCTGCTGCGCCAGGGCGCGCATCGCGTCGGCATCGGCAATCACGAACGTCACGCGGCCACCTTGGGCCGCAGGCAACCGAAGCGGCAGACCACCTCGTAATCGATGGTGCGCAGAGCGTCGGCCCATTCGCGGGCGGTGGGGCCGCCGGGGCCCATGAGCGTCACCGCGTCCCCCACCACGCACTCGGTGGCGGGCCCAAGGTCCACCACAAACTGATCCATGCACACACGCCCGGCAATGGTGTAGCGGCGGCCGCGAATCTGCACCTCGCACGTGTTGCCCGCCGCACGCATCACGCCGTCCCCGTAGCCGGCGTCCACGAGGCCAAGCGTGGTGGGGATGGGCGTCACGTAGTCGTGGCCGTAGCTCACGCCGTGCCCGGCCGGAACGTCCTTGACGAGCACCAGTTCGGACTCCACGGACATCGCCGGGGTGAGGCCCCACGCGGCGCCCGCCGGATCCTCCACGGGAGGCAGCCCATACACGGCAATGCCGGGCCGCACCATGTCAAAGTGGAGGTCAGGGCGCGTGAGGGTCGCTGCCGAGTTCGCCAGGTGCCGCAGCTCCACCTCCAGTCCGTGCGCCTCGAGCCGTGCGGTGGCCGCACGGAAAACTTCTGCCTGCGCATCGATGGTGGGATGGCCCGGCTGGTCGGCCCATGCAAAGTGCGACCAGATGCCCACCAGGGTCACGAGCCCCTCGCGCTGTGCGGCAGCAATGCTCGCCATGAGGGCATCGAGATCGCCGGGCTGCACGCCCTCGCGGCCAAGGCCCGTATCCACGCACAGGTGCAGGCGCGCCACATGGCCACCGGAGCGTGCGGCGCCAACGATCGCGTCCAGCACCTCCACCGAGGACACCGACAGGTCCACGCCCGCCGCCAGCAGGCGATCCGCCGGCAGTTCCGGACCGTACAGCCATGTAAGGATGGGGCCGTCGTCGCCGGCCGCGCGCAACTGCAGCGCTTCGTCGGGCTGTGCAACGCCAAGCCACGCCGCGCCGCCCTCGCGCGCGGCACGGCCAGCGTCCACGAGCCCGTGACCATAGGCGTCGGCCTTCACCACCGCCATCACCCGCGCATCACCCGCAAGCCGCGTCAGCACACGCACGTTCGCCGTGATCGCGCCGTAGTCAACCCGTACCCGAAGCCTGCTCATGCGCTCTCCCCAATCACCACGGCGGATGCAATGCCCGCGTCATGCGACAGCGACAGCTGAAAGGACGCGATGCCCAGTTCCGCCGCCCGCGCCGCCACCGTTCCCCGCACCACCAGAATCGGCCTGCCCGACGCTTCACTCACCACTTCCGCGTCGTGCCAGTTGAGCCCGCCCGGGCTTCCCAGCGCCTTGGCAAGGGCCTCCTTGGCGGCCCACCTCGCGGCGAGGCTTGCGGTGGAGCGGTTGCGCTCGGCGGGCGTGAAGACGCGTTCCAGGAACCCCGGCGAGCGGTCGAGCGCCTCCTCGAAGCGGGTGATCGCCACCACGTCGATGCCGAGGCCCAGGACCGCCATTACTCCACCGTCACGGACTTCGCGAGGTTACGGGGCTGGTCAACGTCGTGACCCTTGGCCGTGGCAAGCTCCAACGCGAACAGATGCAGCGGCACCACCGCGAGCAGCGGCTGCATCAGCACGGGAGCCTCGGGGACGTAGAACACCTGCTCGGCGTAGTCGGCGGCAACGGTGTCGCCCTCCTCGGCGATCACGAAGGTGCGCGCCCCACGCGCCCGCACCTCCTGCACGTTGCTCACCACCTTGGAGTGCAGCGACTCGCGGCCACGCGGGCTCGGCAGCACGATGATGACCGGCTGGCCATCCTCCACGAGCGCGATCGGCCCGTGCTTGAGCTCTCCCGCCGCGAATCCCTCCGCGTGAATGTAGGCGAGCTCCTTGAGCTTCAGGGCACCCTCGAGCGCAATGGGGAAGCCCACGTGCCGGCCGAGGAAGAGCACGGTGCGCTCGTCGGCAAGGGACTTGGCCACCTCGCGCACGGTGTCGGAGGAGTCGATGATCCACTGAATCTTGGCGGGGATGTCGTCGAGGTCCGCAAGCAGTGCGCGGATCTCGTCGGGGAACTTGTTGCCGCGCAGCTCCGCCAGGTAGATGCCCAGCAGGTAGGCCGCGGTGATCTGCGCCACGAACGCCTTGGTGGAGGCCACGGCAATCTCGGGGCCGGCGCGTGTGTACAGCACGGCGTCGGCCTCGCGGGCGATGGTGGAGCCTTGAGCGTTGACGATGGCAATGACCTTGGCACCCTGCTGGCGCGCGTGCCGCACCGCCATGATGGTGTCCATGGTCTCGCCGGACTGGCTGATGGCCACCACAAGCGTGCGAACGTTGACCACGGGATCGCGGTAGCGGAACTCGTGCGCGAGCTCCACCTCAACCGGGATGCGGGTCCAGTGCTCTATCGCGTACTTGGCCACGTGGCCGGCGTATGCCGCCGTGCCACACGCGATGATGACGATCTTGTCCACCGAGCGCAACACGGAGTCCTCGATGCGGCCGGCATCGAGCTGCAGCTTGCCGTGCTCGTCGATGCGGCCGCGCAGGGTGTCGGCAACGGCGGCCGGCTCCTCGAAGATCTCCTTCTCCATGTACGTGGCGAAGCCACCCTTCTGGGCCGCCTCCGCATCCCAGTCCACGTGATAGGGCTCGCGCGTGACCACCGCGCCGTTCGCATCGGTGACCACCACGGCCTCAGGCGTGATCTCCACCACCTCGTCTTGACCCAATTCCAGCGCGGAGCGGGTGTGGTCGATGAACGCCACCACATCCGAAGCCAAGAAGTTCTCGCCCTCGCCAAGCCCCACCACGAGCGGCGAGTTGCGCCGGGCGCCCACCACCACGTGCGGCTCGTGGGCATCCACCGCCAGCAGCGTGAAGGCCCCCTCAAGTTGGGGCACGATGGCGCGCATGGCGTCGGCCAGCGACTTGCCCGAGGCGACCTCACGCGCGAGCAGGTGCCCTGCCACCTCGGTGTCCGTCTCCGACTGAAACAGCACCCCGCCGTCCGCGAGGTCGCTGCGCAGGGTGGCGAAGTTCTCAATGATGCCGTTGTGGATGATGGCGATGCGGCCGCCCGCGGCCACGTGCGGGTGTGCGTTGGCGTCGGTGGGGGCGCCATGCGTGGCCCACCGGGTGTGCCCAATGGCCGCGGTGCCCTCCTGAAGCGGGTTCTCCGCGAGTGCCTTGGCAAGGTTGACGAGCTTGCCGGCGCGCTTCGCAACATCGAGCCGCTCGCTGTCTTGGGTGACCACCGCAAGGCCCGCGGAGTCATACCCGCGGTACTCGAGCCGTGCAAGGCCCCCCATGACAACACCCTGTGGCCTGCCGCTCGCAGCGCCCGCCCCTACATAACCCACGATTCCACACATGGCGCTAAGTGTAGTTGGCACCCCCCACGACGCCTGGCCCACGCGGTGTGCGCCACAATGGTGCGGTGAGCGCGCGCCAGGAGACCCCGTTCATTGTGCTCGAGCGCGACGAATGGGCGGCGCTCGCGGATAGCACTCCGCTCCCGCTCACCGAAGACGACATCGCTCGCGTGCGCGGGCTTGGCGATCCCATCGACCTCGTGGAATTGGACGTTGTCTACCGGCCGCTGTCGCGGCTCCTCGACCTGTACTCCGAGGCCACCGGCCGCCTGCACGACGCCACGTCGGCATTCCTTGGCGAGCGTGCCTCGCGAACGCCATTCGTCATCGGCATCGCGGGCTCCGTGGCGGTGGGCAAGTCCACCACCGCCCGCGTGCTGCGCGAATTGATGGCGCGCTGGCCCGGCTCACCGAGCGTGGAACTCGTCACCACCGACGGCTTCCTGTTCCCCAACGCCGTGCTCGAGGAGCGCGGGCTGCTGCAGCGCAAGGGCTTCCCTGAGTCGTATGACCGGCGCGCGCTGCGCAGCTTCATTTGGGCCGTGAAGTCGGGGGCCGCGGAGGTCACCGCACCCGTGTATTCGCACATCACCTATGACATCGTGCCCAACGCCACGGTCACCATCCGGCGGCCCGACATCCTCATTGTCGAGGGGCTCAACGTGCTTGCGCCGCCAGCACGGCGCACCCAGGGCGGCTTCTCGCATGCCATCAGCGACTACTTTGACGTGTCCATCTATGTGGACGCCGATCCCGAGGACGTGCGGCGCTGGTATGTGGAGCGATTCCTCGAACTTCGACGCACCGCCTTCTCTCGCCCCGACTCCTACTTCCACACCTACGCCTCGCTCAGCGACGACGAGGCGGTGGCGCGGGCCCGTCACATCTGGGACACCATCAACTCCCCCAACCTGGTGCGCAACATTGCTCCCACCCGCTCGCGGGCAACGATCATCCTGCGCAAGGGAGCGGACCACGCCGTGGAGTCCGTGAGCCTGCGCAAGCTCTAGCCGCGCTTGCGTGCCACGGCCCAAGCACCCGCGCCCCCAGCGCTCCAGCGCCCGCGCCCCCAGCGCCCGCGCCCCCAGCGCCCGCGCCCCAGCACTCTGAACCACTTTTCCGCCGTAACCCACCAGAGTTCACCCATTTAAGCCCCAAAAGTGGTTCAGAGTGACGAGCTGCCGCGCGGGCGCGGCGCCCGTTCAGGGCGCGGCGCAACCTCAGAGCGAGACGCTGTTGGGACGGCCTACTCGGGGGATGTGGGCTCGGCGGCCTCATCGGCCTCGGGAACGCTGACGCCGAAGAAGGCGAGAATGCGGTCCACAAGCCAGCCGAGCACGATGCCACCGACCACGCCCACCACGATGGACACCAGCAGGTTGTTCTCGAAGATCTCGGCGGCGGTGATGCCGATGAGCACCCCGTAGGTAGCCCAGATCGATACCGCGATGGCGTCGATGATCATGAAGCGCCGTCGAGGGAAGGCGAGCGCGCCCGCGGTGAGGTTCACGGCCACGCGGCCAAACGGGATGAAGCGCGCGGCGATGATGAAGGCGGCACCGCGATGCATGAGCGCGTGCTCCGCCCAGTCGAGCGTGCGTTGGCCTTTGGGTCCGCGAAAGAACCTCAGTGAACGGATGTGGATCTTGGAGCCGATGGTGTACGTGAGCTGGTCGCCGCACCACGCACCAACGGCGGCGCACAGCCAGATGAGCGGCAGCAGCGGAGATCCCGTCTGCTTCCACAGCGTGGACGTGGTGATGACGATGGTCTCGCTTGGCACCAGCGGGAACACGGCGTCGATGAGCGACATCGCGAAGAGCCAAAAGTAAATCCACAGCGACGTTGCCGCGGCAAGAATGGCGTCCTCGACGCTCGAGGAGAAGTGGACTACCCAGTCCCACCAGGTCATGACAGCGCGAGCCGCTCGCGCACCACCGCCGCCAATTGGTCCGCATGGCGCTGAGCCTGCTCGGCGGTGGTCGCCTCGACCATGACCCTCACCAACGGCTCCGTGCCCGACGGCCGCAACAGTACGCGCCCACCGTCACCGAGTTCGGCGCGCGCCTTAGCAACTGCCTCGCCCAGCACGGGATCGGTGTGGACGCGCGAGCGGTCACAATCGGGAACGTTGACAAGCACCTGCGGCAGAATCTCGGTGGGGGCAACCAGCGCGGCAAGCGGGCCGTGCGCCGCCACTTGCGACGCCACCACGAGCGATGTCAACACGCCGTCCCCGGTGGTCGCGTATTCGGACAGGATGACGTGACCGGACTGCTCTCCGCCGAGCGTGTAGCCGCCCTCGCGCATCGCCTCCAACACGTAGCGGTCGCCAACGGCGGCCTCGATGACGGTGACCTCGATGGCCCTCATGGCGCGGTGCAGGCCGAGGTTACTCATCACGGTCGCCACGAGGGTGTCGTGATACAGGGCACCGGAGCGCTTCATGGCACGTGCGAGCAGGCCCATCACCTGGTCGCCGTTGACCACCGCGCCCGCGGCGTCTACGGCAAGGCAGCGATCCGCATCACCGTCATAGGCCACGCCCAGGTCCGCCCCGCGCTCCACGACCACGGCCTGCAGTCCCTCGAGGTGAGTGGATCCCACCCCGGCGTTGATGTTCAAGCCGTCGGGTTCGATGTTGATGGCATGGACATCCGCGCCCGCCGCGCGCAGGGCCGCGGGGCCTACCTCGCTCGCGGCGCCGTGGCCGGCGTCGACCACGATGCTGACGCCCGCAAGGGGCTTGTCGACGCCCGCGAAGGAGCTCACGGCAGCGACCACGTGGTCCACGTACTCCTGTGCCAGATGCGCAGAGGGGATGATGGCGCCCACGTCGCCGCCCGTTGGGCGGTCCCACGGTTCGCCAAGGCGAGCCTCGATGGCCTCCTCCACGGCGTCGTCCAGCTTGTGGCCGCCGCGCGCGAAGAACTTGATGCCGTTGTCGGCCGCCGGGTTGTGGGATGCGGACAGCACCACGCCAAGATCCGCCTCGGTGGCACCCGTGAGGTATGCCACGCCAGGGGTGGGCAACACGCCAACGTCAAGGACGTCGACGCCGGCAGAGGCGAGCCCGGCAGCAACAGCCGCGCTCAGGAACTGGCCGGAGATGCGGGTGTCACGACCCACCACCGCACGGGGGCGGTGACCGGAGAACTCGCCGCGCTCGCCAAGAACGTGAGCGGCAGCAATCGCCAGGTCCACCGCGAGTTCTGCGGTGATATCGCGATTCGCGACTCCACGGACCCCATCCGTGCCGAACAAGCGCGCCATGCGCCCGAACTTATCGCTTCGAGTACTGCGGTGCGCGGCGGGCCTTCTTGAGACCAGCCTTCTTGCGCTCCACGACGCGAGCGTCGCGGGTCAGGAAGCCGGCCTTCTTGAGGGCGGGACGGTTGTTGTCCTCGTCGATCTCGTTGAGGGCACGGGCCACGCCAAGGCGCAGCGCGCCGGCCTGACCGGAAGTGCCGCCGCCCTTGATGCGGGCGTGCACGTCAAACTTGCCCTCGATGTCCAGGAGCGCGAACGGGGAGTTCACGAGCTGCTGGTGCACCTTGTTGGGGAAGTACGCCTCGAGCTCGCGGCCGTTGATGGTCCACTTGCCGGTTCCGGGAACCAGGCGAACACGCGCCACGGCCTCCTTGCGGCGGCCAAGGCCGGCGCCGGGGTTCACGGCGGAGGCACCCTTGCCGCGAACGGGAGCGGTCTCGCTCGTGTACTCGGTGGGAGCGTCTTCGGTGTCGATGTCGACGGTCTCAGTCACGTCAGTCACAGTTCAGTCCTTATTTCCCGCGCTTACTGCGCGACCTGCGAGATCTCGAAAGCCTGCGGCTGCTGCGCGGCGTGGGGGTGCTCGGCGCCGGCGTACACCTTGAGGTGGGTCAGCTGCTGCGCGGCGAGCTTGTTCTTGGGGAGCATGCCCTTGACGGCGTTCTCGATGACGCGCGTGGGGTGCTTCTCGAGGAGCTCGCCAACCGGCATCTCCTTGAGGCCACCCGGGTAGCCCGAGTGACGGTAGACCATCTTGTCGGTGAGCTTGTTGCCGGTGAGGGCAACCTTCTCTGCGTTGATGATGATGACGAAGTCACCACCGTCGACGTGGGGTGCAAACGTCGCCTTGTGCTTGCCGCGAAGCAGCGTAGCGGCCTGCGAGGCCAGGCGACCGAGGACCACGTCAGTAGCGTCGATGACGTACCAGTTCTTGGTAACGTCACCCGGCTTGGGAGTAAACGTGCGCACTGTAAAGCCTTATCTATCCTGAAGTGTGAGCGGTGACGAGTCACCGCGAGGTTCGGTCGGCGGGTCCTGCGGCGGCGAGTGGGAGGCACCGGTCCACGTGGAACGCACAACGAGGATCCATCATACCCGTGCGCGCGTATCAGGGTCAATCTGGGGTCATTGACGTGCGTCACTTGGGCGCTGTCAGGTGAGGCTGCGCCGCGCTCTTGTGACCTCGGCCCGCGAGGCGAGTTCCGCATCCGGCGGGTACACGACCTCTTCCAACGTCAGCCCGTGCGCCGGCGCCACGGCCACACCCTGCGCACGCACCGGTGACGCGGCGACCTCCTCGAGCCACGCAACATCCCTTCGCCCGTCCCCCACCGCAAGCAGCGCACCCACCAGCGAGCGCACCATCGAGTGGCAGAACGCGTCTGCCCGCACCGTGGCGGTCACCACATCGCCCTCGCGCAGCCACGACAGCTCGGTGAGAGTGCGGATCGTCGTCGCACCCTCGCGCCCGCGGCAGAACGCGGCAAAGTCGCGAAGGCCCAACAGCATGCCCGACGCTGCCTTGAGGGCCTCCACATCCACCGGGCGGTCGTGGGTTGCGATCCAGCGGCGGGTCAGCGGGTCGGTGGCGGCGGGGTTGTCGCACACGCGATACGCGTAGCGGCGCTCTACCGCGGAGAATCGCGCATCGAAGCCGGACGGCGCCTCGTCGACGCGGTGTATCCGCACATCATCGGGCAGCACGCCGTTGAGCCGGGACTGCAGCCCGGCGGCCGGCGTGCGGTCGGAGCGCCCAGGCATGCGCACCCACGCCTCAACCGGCAGGTCTACGTGCGCCACCTGTCCGCGTGCGTGAACCCCAGCGTCGGTGCGGCCGGCGACGGTGGTGCGAACGGCGTCGGCCCGGGTGACGCGGGCGAGCGCCGCCTCAAGTTCGGACTGCACCGTCCGCAGCCCCGGCTGCGCGGCCCAGCCAAAAAACGCGGTGCCGTCATACGCAAAAGCGAGGCGGGCCCGCACGACCTCATCAGTCATGGGACCCGCCTCGCGTGAGTCAAGAATTACTTGTCGTCCTCAGCAGGAGCCTCGGCAGCGTCCTCGGCAACCGCGTCAACGGTCTCCTCGGCAGCCACTTCCTCGGCGGCAGCCTCCTCAACGACCTCCTCGGCGGGGGCAGCGTCGGCCTTCTTGGCGGCCTTCTTGGGAGCAGCCTTGGCGGCGGCCTTCGAGGCCTCCTTGACGACGGCCTTCTTGGCGGGCGTGCCGAACTCGACGAGCTCGATCACCGCGAGGGGAGCGTTGTCGCCCTTGCGGTTGCCCACCTTGGTGATGCGGGTGTAGCCGCCGTCACGCTCGGCGAAGCCGGGGCCGATCTCGGCGAAGAGCTTGTGCACCACGCCCTTGTCGGAAATGATGCCGAGCACGCGGCGGCGCGACGCGAGGTCGCCACGCTTGGCGTACGTCACGAGACGCTCGGCGTAGGGACGCAGGCGCTTGGCCTTGGTCTCGGTGGTCTGGATGCGGCCGTGCTCGAACAGGCTCTGCGCGAGGTTCGCCAGGATCTGACGCTCGTGGGCAGGGCCGCCGCCGAGGCGGGCACCCTTGGTGGGGGTAGGCATTGTTGCAGTTCCTCTTTACTTAGTCTTCGGAGCCCGAGAAGTACACGCCGGCCGCGGAGCGGTCGTAGTCAACCACACCGTCCTTGAGCGCAAAGCCCAGCTCGGCAAGCTTCTCCTTGACCTCGGTGATCGACTTCTGGCCAAAGTTGCGGATGTCCATGAGGTCCGCCTCGGAGCGGGCGGTGAGCTCACCCACGGTGTGGATGCCCTCGCGCTTGAGGCAGTTGTACGAACGCTGCGTGAGGTTCAGCTCCTCGATGGGCTGGTTGTAGTCCTCCTCGAGCGCCTCGTCGGAGTCCGACGGGCCAATCTCGATGCCCTCGGCGAACTCGTTGAGGCCCTTGGCCAGCGAGAACAGCTCCACGAGCGTGGAACCGGCCGACGCGACCGCGTCGCGAGGCGATATGGAGTTCTTGGTCTCGACGTCCAGGATCAGCTCGTCAAAGTCGGTGCGCTGCGCAACGCGCGTGGCCTCGACCTTGTACGTCACCTTGAGCACCGGCGAGTAGATGGAGTCGACGGGGATCTGACCGATCTCGGCGTCGTACGCCTTGTTGAGGGCGGCAGGCACGTAGCCACGGCCGCGCTCCACGGTGAGCTCCACCTCAAACTTCGCCTTCGAGTTCAGCGTGGCGATGTGGAGGTCGGGGTTGTGCACCTCAACACCGGCGGGCGGGGCGATGTCCGCACCCGTCACCGCACCGGCACCCGACTTGCGCAGGTACAGGGTCACGGGCTCGTCGTGCTCGGACGACACCACGAGGTTCTTGAGGTTCAGCAGAATCTCGGTCACGTCCTCCTTGACGCCCTCGATGGTCGTGAACTCGTGCAGCACGCCGTCAAAACGCACCGACGTGATGGCGGCACCAGGGATCGACGACAGCAGGGTGCGGCGCAGCGAGTTGCCAAGCGTGTAGCCAAAGCCAGGCTCGAGCGGCTTGAGCGAGAACTGCGAACGGTTGTCCGAGATGACCTTCTCGGTGAGGGTGGGACGCTGTGCAATCAGCACGGTTGTTTCCTTTCCGAGCACCCACTATTTGATGCTCGCACCAGCGGGGGATCCATCCCGCCGGGTCACTATGTCCTTGTGGCAAGTGGGGAGGCCCGACGCTGCGGTGACCACAGCGTCGGACATCCCCCTGGGCGCGCCGTCAGCGGGCGCGCCAAACTAGTTGCGGCGACGCTTGGGCGGGCGGCAGCCGTTGTGTGCCTGAGGGGTGACGTCCTTGATGGAGGTCACCTCGAGGCCGGCGGCCGTGAGCGAACGGATCGCGGTGTCGCGACCGGAGCCCGGGCCCTTGACGAACACGTCCACCTTGCTCATGCCGGCCTCCTGGGCGCGGCGAGCGGCGGCCTCGGCCGCCATCTGAGCGGCGTAAGGGGTCGACTTGCGCGAGCCCTTGAAGCCCACCTGGCCGGACGAGGACCACGACACCACGGCGCCCGAGGGGTCCGTGATGGAGATGATCGTGTTGTTGAACGTGGACTTGATGTGCGCCTGACCGTGCGCGACGGTCTTCTTGATCTTCTTGCGCGGCTTGCGAGTGGGAGCGGCCATGGCTTACTTCTTCTTTCCGGCGACGGTCTTCTTGGGGCCCTTGCGGGTACGCGCGTTGGTCTTGGTGCGCTGACCACGGACGGGCATGCCGCGACGGTGGCGCAGGCCCTGGTAGTTGCCGATCTCGACCTTGCGGCGGATGTCCGCCTGGACCTCGCGGCGCAGGTCGCCCTCGACCGTGAAGTTGGCCTCGATGTAGTCACGGAGCGCGACGAGCTGGTCGTCGGTGGCGTCCTTGACGCGCAGGTCAGGGCTGATGCCGGTGGCGGCCAGGATCTGCTGGGAGCGGGTACGGCCGATGCCGTAGATGTAGGTGAGCGCGACCTCGATGCGCTTTTCGCGCGGGATGTCGACGCCGACAATGCGTGCCATGGTTCTTTCTGATCTCCATCAGTAGTCGGAGGTCTGACGCTCAGGCTTCCCGCTGATTGGTCTTGTGCGGGCCTCGGCCTCCGAGCCGAGTGTCACTGCGTTGCCTGAACGAGGATCTGTATGTTGTCTAGCCCTGACGCTGCTTGTGGCGCAGGTTCTCGCAGATGACCATCACGCGGCCATTCCGTCGGATCACCTTGCACTTGTCGCAGATGGGCTTGACGCTGGGCTTAACCTTCATGGTTCTTTCTTACTTGTAGCGGTAGACGATGCGGCCGCGGGACAGGTCATACGGGCTGAGCTCCACCACCACGCGGTCCTCTGGGAGGATCCTGATGTAGTGCTGGCGCATCTTTCCCGAGATGTGAGCGAGGACGAGGTGGCCGTTCGTCAGTTCCACGCGGAATGACGCGTTCGGCAGTGCCTCGACCACGGTGCCCTCAACCTCGATGACGCCGTCTTTCTTGGCCATGACTCCACTAACGTTGTTGGGTGGGAAGGTGGGCGCGCAAAAACACCCGACCGACCACTATACGGCACTTGGGCGCGCGGCTCAAGCCCGGGTTGCCGCACGCGTGGGAACCTCGGGCCGTGGCGCGTGAAAGGAGGGCCTCGTCGGTATCTCCTGTGGCGCCGCAGGGGCGTCAGAGCGCTCCGCGATCTCCAACGGCATGGTGGGGGCATCGCGTTCGTCCGCGTGCGTGGCACGTTGACGCTCGGCGACCCTCCTGACCTCCGGGCGCCGGTTGCGCGCAAGGGAATCGAGCAGCCCAACGGAAGCCGACGGGTTGCGCGCCACCGCGAGCAGCACGCTCGCATGACGGTCGGTCGCCAAGTGCGCCAGGATGGCATCGTTCGCAGCGGGATTCGCGGCAACCGCAACCCTCACCGCGAGCACTCTGTCGTGCGCGAGTGACGCAAGCACACCCATGGGGCTGTCAGGGCGAGAGGCAACGGTCTCGCGCGCGGCCGGCTCCTTCGAGACCGCCAGCTCGCGCAGCCGCGCCGGCCCCGTGACGTCGGACTGCGCCTCGCGCACCGCGGCGCTGGGGTGACGTGCAGAGTCGTCCGCCCTCATCCCTACCCCAGAGGTGGCGAGGAGCGCCCTCGACCACGACCCAGCGTCGGACCCTTCCATGCGCACCTCCTCAGCCGCCCACTGAGGGCACCCTAAGAGGGCGAGGTGACGAAGAGGTGGCGGATTGGTGTCCAGTTGGACAACTCCGCCCCGGGCTACAGCGGTGCGGGGGTCACCCCATATGGAGCAAGCCCGGCCGCTCCCCCGTCGGATGCCGTAAGCACCCAGATGCCGCCCTCGTGGATCGCCACCGAATGCTCCCAATGCGCGGCGCGCGAGCCATCCGCGGAGACCACGGTCCAGTCATCGTCGAGGGTGCGGGACGCGCCGGTGCCGCGCACGAACATGGGCTCGATGGCCAGGCACATTCCCGGCTGCACCTTGGGAAGCCGCCCGCGCACGCGATAGTTCAGGACGTCAGGCTCTTGATGCATCTGCGTGCCGATGCCGTGCCCCACAAAGCCATCGAGCGGGAACACGCCCGCCGCGATGGCCACGTCCTCGATGGCCGCGGCAACATCGTTGAGCCGCCTGGCCGACGCTAGGGCGGCGATTCCCGCCCACATGGCGTCGCGGGTGGCGTCACGGAGTGCGACGTCGGCCGGGTCTGGTGACTCGCCGAGCACCACCGTGATGGCGCTGTCGCCGTGCCATCCCTCGACGATCGCGCCGCAGTCGATGGACACGATGTCACCGTCGCCCAAGACCCGCTCGCCGGGGATGCCGTGCACCACCTCGTCGTTGACGGAGATGCAGGTGGTGGCCGGATATCCGTGGTAGCCGAGGAAGTTGGAGGTGGCGCCGTGCTCCGCGATCACGCGAGCGGCCGCGGCATCGACCTGGGCCGTGGTGGCGCCGATGACGGCGGCGTCACGGGCGGCGGCAAGGGCCGCCTCCACGATCACTCCGGCACGGGCCATGACGCCCATCTGGGCGGCAGTCTTGTATTCGATGCCCATGGGCTCAGGACAAGGCAGCGACGATGCGCTGGGTGACCTCGTCGACGTCCCCGATGCCGTCCACTTGAACCAACACACCGCGGCCCGCGTAGTACGCCGTCAGCGGGGCCGTGGAGGTGCCGTAGACCTCGAGGCGAGTGCGAATGACGTCTTCGGTGTCGTCGGCGCGGCCCTCGATCTGGGCGCGCTTGAGCAGGCGCTCCGTCACCACGTCAAAGTCGGCCGTGATCTCGAGCGCGCGGTCGAGCCGCACACCGAGGTCCGCGAGCATGGTGTCGAGCTCTACCGCCTGGTCCGTGGTGCGCGGGTAGCCGTCGAGCAGAAAGCCGTTGGCAGCGTCGGGCTGTGCAAGGCGATCGCGAACCATGGCGTTGGTCACCGAGTCCGGAACCAGCTTGCCCGCATTCATGAACTCCTGCGCCTGCTGCCCCAACTCCGTGCCGCCCTTGACGTTGGCACGGAAGATGTCGCCCGTAGAAATGGCGGGGATGGCGTAGCGCTCGGCGAGGCGCGCGGCCTGCGTGCCCTTGCCGGCTCCAGGGGGACCGAGGAGGATTGCCCGCATTACTTCAAGAACCCTTCGTAGTGGCGCTGTTCCAGCTGCGACTGGATGCGCTTGACGGTGTCCAGACCCACACCCACGAGGATGAGGATCGAGGTGCCGCCGAACGGAATGTTCGTGGAGACGCCCATCATGATGAACGCAATGGTGGGCACAAGCGCCACGATCGCCAGGTAGATGGATCCGGCCGCCGTGATGCGTGACAGCACAAAGGATAGGAAGTCTGCGGTGGGCCGTCCCGGGCGGATTCCGGGGATGAAGCCGCCGTACTTCTTCATGTCGTCCGCAACCTGATCGGGGTTGAACGTGATCGCGGTGTAGAAGTACGCAAAGAAGATGACCAGCAAGGTGTACAGCACCAAGTGCAAGGGAGACGACGGCGTGGCCAGGTGATCCTTCATCCACACCACCCAGCCGGCAGGGTTGGCGCCAGAGAACTGGGCGATCACCGTGGGCAAGGTGAGCAGGGACGACGCGAAGATCACCGGGATAACACCGGACATGTTGATCTTCAACGGGATATACGTGGACGAGCCGCCAAGGGTGCGCCGGCCAACCACGCGCTTGGCGTACTGCACAGGGATGCGGCGCTGGCTCTGCTCCACGAACACCACCACGGAGATCACCACGAGCAGCAGCACAATCAGCAGCATCGTGTTGGTGGGCCCGTTGGAGGAACGCCAGATGGACGTCATGTTGGAGGGGAACGCCGCCGCGATGGACGTGAAGATCAGCAGCGACATGCCGTTGCCAACGCCGCGCTCGGTGATGCGCTCGCCGAGCCACATCACGAACACGGTGCCCGCAGTCATGGTGAGCACCATGAGCGAGATCGTCGACCACGATTCGTCGGGCACGATGGGCACCGAGCATCCAGGGAAGAACTGACCGTTGCGCGCGAGCGTGATGTACGACGCCGACTGCAGGGCCGCGAAGCCCACCGTGATGTAGCGCGTGTACTGCGTCAGCTTTGCCTGGCCCTCTTGGCCCTCGCGGTACAGCGTCTCAAAGCGCGGGATGAGCACGCGAAGCAACTGCACGATGATCGACGCGGTGATGTACGGCATGATGCCGAGCGCAAAGATCGAAAGGTGCAGGAGCGCACCGCCAGCAAAGAGGTCGAGGATCTGGAACGCCGAGCTGCCGGCCGACGTGGTCGCACACTGCTGTACGGCCTTGAAGTCCACACCAGGCGTGGGGATTGCCACGCCAAGGCGGTACACGGCAATGATGCCGAGCGTGAGCAGCAGCTTCTTGCGCAGGTCCGGTGTGCGGAACGCACTCACGAAACCACTGAACATGGATCCTCCACTTGTGGGGCACCGAGGTGCGGGTCCGGGCCCGTCCCTAAAGCAGGGGACGGGCCCGGCATCCGACTCTAGCCCTCGTTGACCGCGCCGCCCGCGGCCTCAATCTTGGTCTTCGCGGACTGCGAAACCTTGTCCGCGTCGACGATGGTCACCTTGACCGAGATGTCGCCGTCGCCCAGCACCTTGACGGGCTGGTTCTTGCGCACGGCGCCCTTCTCGACGAGGTCCGCCTTGGTCACCTTGCCACCCTTGGGGAACAGCGCCTCGATCTGGGCGACGTTCACCACCTGGTAGGTCACCTTGAACGGGCTCTTGAAGCCACGCAGCTTGGGGATGCGCATGTGAATAGGCGTCTGGCCACCCTCGAAGCTCGCGGGCACCTGGTAACGGGCACCCGTGCCCTTGGTGCCGCGGCCGGCCGTCTTGCCCTTGGACGCCTCACCACGACCCACACGGGTCTTCTTGGTGTGCGCGCCAGCGGCGGGACGCAGGTGGTGCACCTTAAGGGTGGACACCTTCTCCTCTGCCTCGGCAGGCTTGGACGCGGCCTTGGCTGCGGGCTTCTTGGCAGGAGCCTTGGCGGCGGGAGCCTTGGCGGCGGCCGACGCTGCGGCAGCCGGCTTGTCCGCGGCGGCCTTCGCCGGAGCCTTGGCAGCAGCGGGCTTCTTGGCAGGAGCCTTCGCCGGAGCGTCGGCCTTTGCCGCGGCAGCCTTCGCCGGAGCCTTGGCAGCAGCGGGCTTCTTGGCAGGAGCCTTCGCCGGAGCGTCGGCCTTTGCCGCGGCAGCCTTCGCCGGAGCCTTGGCAGCAGCGGGCTTCTTGGCGGGGGTCTTCTCCTCGGCCATTAGTCAACCTCCTCCACGGCAACCAGGTGGTTGACCGCCTTGACCATCCCGCGAATCTCGGGACGGTCCTCCTTCACGACAATGTCGCCGATGCGCTTGAGGCCGAGCGAACGCACGGTCTCACGGTGCTGCGGCTTGACGCCGATGACCGAACGCTTCTGCGTGATCTTGAGGCGTGCCATTACTTCACCCCTGCAGCCTGAGCGCGCAGCATCGCCGCGGGGGCAACGTCTTCGACGCTCTTGCCGCGGCGCGCGGCCACGGCCTCGGGACGCTCGAGGCGCTTGAGCGCGTCGACCGTCGCGTGAACAATGTTGATGGCGTTCGACGAGCCAAGCGACTTGCTCAGCACGTCGTGAATGCCAGCGCACTCGAGCACCGCACGCACCGGACCACCGGCGATAACACCGGTACCGGGGGACGCGGGGCGCAGGAACACGACACCGGCGGCAGCCTCACCCTGCACGGCGTGCGGGATGGTGCCCTGAATGCGCGGCACGCGGAAGAAGGAGCGCTTGGCCTCCTCGACACCCTTCGAGATGGCGGCAGGCACCTCCTTCGCCTTGCCATAACCGATGCCGACGTTGCCCTCGCCATCGCCCACGACCACCAGTGCCGTGAAGCTGAAGCGACGACCGCCCTTCACGACCTTGGAGACGCGGTTGATGGTGACGACGCGCTCGACGAACTTGTTCTCCGGCTCCTGGCCGCGACGGTTGTCGCGGCGGCCGTTGTTGTTGTCAGCCATGTTTCCTCTACACCTGTTCCGGCCCGCCCCTACAGGGACAGACCGCCCTCTCGGGCGCCGTCGGCCACAGCCGCAACGCGGCCGTGGTACTTGTTGCCACCGCGGTCGAACACGACGGCCTCGATGCCCGCGGCCTTGGCGCGCTCGGCGACCAGCTGGCCCACCTTGGACGCCTTGGCCGTCTTGTCGCCCTTGAGCGCACGAACGTCGGCCTCGAGGGTCGAGGCGGACACGAGGGTCTTGCCCAGCGTGTCGTCGACCACCTGCGCCACCATGTGGCGCGACGAGCGCGTCACCACGAGGCGGGGACGAGCAGGCGTGCCGGAGATCTTCTTGCGCAGGCGGAAGTGGCGACGCTGACGCGACACCGCCTTGCCCTTGCCCTTGACAGTGATGCTCATGGCTACTTACCCGTCTTTCCGGCCTTGCGGCGGACCTGCTCGCCCGCGTAACGGACACCCTTGCCCTTGTAGGGCTCGGGCTTGCGAATCTTGCGAATGTTGGCCGCGACCTCGCCCACCTGCTGCTTGCTGATGCCGGCCACCGAGAACTTGGTGGGGCTCTCCACCGCGAAGGTGATGCCGGCAGGCGGCGAGACGACCACGGGGTGCGAGAAGCCAAGGGCGAACTCGAGGTCCGAACCCTTGAGCGCCACGCGGTAACCCGTGCCGACGATCTCGAGCTTCTTCTCGTAGCCGTCGGTCACGCCCGTGACCATGTTGGCGACCAGGGTGCGGGTAAGCCCGTGAAGGGACTTCGCGAGGCGCTCGTCGTTGGGACGCTTCACCTCGAGACCCTGCTCGGACTTCTCCACCGTGATCGGGGCGGCAACCGTGTGCGTCAGGGTGCCCTTGGGGCCCTTGACGGTCACCTCGGCGCCATCAATCGTGACATCCACGCCCGCGGGAACCGCGACGGGGATCTTTCCAATGCGTGACATGTGTCTACCTCCCGCTTACCAGACGAACGCGACGACTTCGCCGCCGACGCCCTTCTTCTCGGCCTCGCGGTCCGTCAGCAGACCGGAGGAGGTGGACAGGATGGCAACGCCAAGGCCGCCGAGAACCTTGGGCAGGTTCGTCGACTTCGCGTACACGCGAAGGCCCGGCTTGGAGACGCGGCGCACACCGGCAAGCGAGCGCTCGCGGTTGGGGCCGTACTTGAGCGTGAGGGTGAGCGTCTTGCCCACCTCGGCGTCGGCCACGGAGGAACCGGCGATGTAGCCCTCGGCCTCGAGGATCTTGGCGATGTTCGCCTTGAGCTTCGAGTGAGGCATCGACACGGTGTCGTGGTACGCCGAATTTGCGTTACGCAGACGCGTGAGCATGTCTGCGATCGGGTCAGTCATCGTCATGAGTGTTGAACTCTTTCTCGCCGTGGTTTCCGTCAGGACCTGCGGCGTTGGGATTTACCAGCTGCTCTTGGTGATTCCGGGCAGCTCGCCAGCGTGAGCCATCTCGCGGAAGCACACGCGGCACAGGCCGAACTTGCGGTACACGGAGTGCGGACGTCCGCACTTCTGGCACCGGGTGTAGCCACGCACCGCAAACTTGGGCTTGCGCGCAGCCTTGTTCTTCAGGGCGGTCTTCGCCATGTCACTTCTCCTTGAACGGGAAGCCGAGCTGCTTGAGCAGCGAGCGACCCTCGTCGTCCGTGGTCGCGGTCGTGACGATGGTGATGTCCATGCCGCGCACGCGGTCGATCTTGTCCTGGTTGATCTCGTGGAACATCGACTGCTCGTTGAGACCGAACGTGTAGTTGCCGTGACCGTCGAACTGGCCCGGGTTCAGGCCGCGGAAGTCACGGATGCGGGGAAGCGCGATCGACAGCAGACGGTCGAGGAACTCCCACATGCGGTCGCCACGCAGCGTGACGTGGGCACCGATGGGCTGGCCCTCGCGCAGCTTGAACTGTGCGATGGACTTGCGGGCCTTGGTGACCTGCGGCTTCTGACCGGTGATCGCCGTGAGGTCCGCGATGGCGCCCTCGATGAGCTTGGAGTCACGAGCGGCCTCGCCCACACCCATGTTGACGACGATCTTGGTCAGACCGGCAACCTGGTTCACGTTGGCGTGGTTGAACTCCGCGATGAGCGCCGGGGCGATCTCCGCGCGGTACTTGGCCTTGAGGCGCGGCTGCGCCGTTGTAGCGGTGGCCATCAGACGTCCTTACCCGAGCGCTTGGCGACGCGCACACGCTGAGTGCGCGTACGTCCGTCACGCTCGACCTGCTCGATGCGGTACCCGACGCGGGTGCCCTTCTTGGTCTCCGGGTCCACCAGCATCACGTTCGAGACGTGAATGGGCGCCTCGACGTGGACGATGCCGCCCGACTGCTGGTCGCGGCTCGTACCAGGCTTGATGTGCTTGGTGACGCGCTGGATGCCCTCGACGATCACGCGGTCGGAGCCCGTGAGGACCTCGAGCACGCGACCCTGCTGACCGCGATCCTTGCCGGCGATGACGACCACGAGGTCGCCCTTCTTGATCTTCGCCATGGGACTAGATCACCTCCGGGGCAAGCGAAATGATCTTCATGAACTTCTTGTCGCGCAGCTCGCGGCCCACGGGGCCAAAGATGCGCGTACCGCGGGGGTCCCCGTCGGTGTTCTTGATGATCACCGCTGCGTTCTCGTCGAAGCGGATGTACGAACCGTCGGGACGGCGGCGCTCCTTGGTGGTGCGCACCACAACGGCCTTGACGACATCGCCCTTCTTGACGTTGCCGCCGGGGATGGCGTCCTTGACGGTGGCGACAATGGTGTCACCAATGCCGGCGTAGCGACGGTGTGAGCCGCCGAGCACACGGATGCAGAGGATCTCCTTGGCACCCGTGTTGTCGGCGACCCGAAGTCGCGACTCCTGCTGAATCATGTCTATGTCTCCTGTCGTCTGGTTCTCGCCGTTTCACCAGCGAGCCTGGTCGAACTTTCTACTTGGCCTTCTCGACGATCTCGACCAGGCGCCACCGCTTGGAAGCGGACAGCGGGCGGGTCTCCATCACCACAACGAGGTCGCCGATGCCGGCGGTGTTGGCCTCATCGTGGGCCTTGATCTTGCTGGTACGGCGCATGACCTTGCCGTAGAGCGGGTGCTTGACGCGGTCCTCGATCTCCACGGTGATGGTCTTGTCCATCTTGTCCGACGTCACGTAGCCGCGACGCGTCTTGCGGTAGGCGCGGTGCTCGGTCGTGGCCGTCGTGTGCTTCTTCGTAGCCATGTGTGTTCCTTACTCGGCCTTCGCGCTCGGGGCGGTCCTGATGCCGAGCTCGCGCTCGCGCAGGATCGTGTAGATGCGGGCGATGTCGCGCTTGACGGCCTTGAGGCGGCCGTGGTTCTCAAGCTGACCCGTCGCGGACTGGAAGCGCAGATTGAACAGCTCTTCCTTCGACTTCTTGAGCTCCTCGAGAAGGCGCTCGTCCTCCATGGCATCCAGCTCGGCGGACAGGAGGTCCTTGGTACCGATAGCCATCAGATGTCACCACCTTCACGGGTCACAAAACGGGTCTTCATGGGCAGCTTGTGCTGGGCGCGGCGCATGGCCTCGCGTGCCAGCTCCTCGGGAACGCCTGCAAGCTCGAACATCACACGGCCGGGCTTGACGTTGGCGATCCACCACTCGGGCGAACCCTTACCGGAACCCATGCGGACCTCGGCAGGCTTCTTGGTCAGCGGACGGTCGGGGTAGATCGTGATCCACACCTTTCCGCCACGCTTGATGTGACGGGTCATGGCGATACGAGCCGCCTCGATCTGGCGGTTCGTGACATACGCGGGCTCGAGAGCCTGGATGCCGAAGTCGCCAAACGTCACTTGGGTGCCACCGGTGGCAGCGCCGGAACGTCCCGGGTGGTGCTGCTTACGGTGCTTGACTCGACGGGGGATAAGCATGGCTTAGCCTTCCTTCCCTGCCTCGGCCTGGGCGGCGTCGGCAGCAGGGGCCTCGGCAGTCGCCGCGGCGCGGGGGGCACTGTCAGTGCGGGGAGCGTCGTCGCGGCGCGGGCCGCGAGAGGGACGGTCACCACGGTCGCCACGGCCGGTGCGCTGGGGGCGCGGAGCCTTGGCCTGCTCGGCCGCCCACTCCTTCTCGGTCATGTCGCCCTTGTAGATCCACACCTTGACGCCGATCTGGCCGAACGTGGTGCGGGCCTCAAAGAAGCCGTAGTCGATGTTGGCGCGCAGCGTGTGAAGCGGCACGCGGCCCTCGCGGTAGAACTCCGAGCGCGACATTTCCGCGCCGCCAAGACGGCCGGAGCACTGCACGCGGATGCCCTTGGCGCCGGAGCGCAGCGCGGACTGGATGCCCTTGCGCATGGCACGACGGAACGACACGCGGGAGGCGAGCTGCTCGGCAATGCCCTGGGCAACGAGCTGAGCGTCAACCTCGGCGTTCTTCACCTCGAGGATGTTGAGCTGAACCTGCTTGCCCGTGAGCTTCTCGAGGCTCGCGCGCAGCTTGTCCGCCTCGGCGCCGCGCCGGCCGATGACGATGCCGGGACGTGCGGTGTGGAGGTCCACGCGCACACGCTCACGGGTGCGCTCGATCTCCACCTTGGACACGCCAGCACGCTCGAGGCCCTTGGCCATGAGCTGACGGATCTTGACGTCCTCGTCCACGTAGTCGCGGTAGCGCTCGCCCTTCTTGGTCGAGTCGGCGAACCAGCGCGAACGGTGGTCGGTCGTGATGCCCAGGCGGTAGCCGTGGGGGTTGACCTTCTGACCCATTACTTGGCCCCTTCCTTGACGGCGACCGGGGTCGCGACGACGACGGTGATGTGGCTCGAGCGCTTGAGGATGCGGTTGGCACGGCCCTGGGCGCGCGGCTGAATGCGCTTCATGGTCGGACCCTCGTCCACGTAGATCTCCTTGATGACCAGCTCGCGCTCGTCGAAACGCTCGCCCGCAGCGTCGGCCTTCACGCGCGCATTGGCGACGGCCGACTCGATGAGCTTGCGCACGTCCGTAGCGACGGCCTGCGGCTGGAACTTCAGCGCCGTGGCTGCCTCAAGTGCGTTCTGACCACGGACCAGGTTCACGACGCGGCGAGCCTTCTGGGCGGTCACGCGGAGGTACCGCGTCTGCGCCTTGGCTTCCATATCTGACTCCTATTTCTCTCGCGCGGGCGCCTAGCGGCGGCCCTTGCGGTCGTCCTTGACGTGGCCCTTGAACGTGCGCGTGGGGGCGAACTCGCCCAGCTTGTGGCCCACCATCGACTCGGTGACGAACACCGGGACGTGCTTGCGGCCGTCGTGCACGGCAAAGGTGTGACCCAGGAAGTCGGGCGTGATGACCGACCGACGGCTCCAGGTCTTGATGACGTTCTTGGTGCCGGCCTCGTTCTGAACGTCCACCTTCTTCTGCAGGTGGTCGTCGACGAAGGGGCCCTTCTTCAGACTGCGTGGCATAACAGGGCTCCCTATCGCTTGTTCTTGCCGGTCTTGCGGCGACGCACGATGAGCTTGTCGCTTTCCTTGTTGGGACGACGGGTACGGCCTTCCGGCTTACCCCACGGGCTGACGGGGTGGCGACCACCGGACGTCTTGCCCTCACCACCACCGTGCGGGTGGTCCACCGGGTTCATGACGACACCGCGGACGGTTGGGCGCTTGCCCTTCCAGCGCATGCGGCCGGCCTTGCCCCAGTTGATGTTGGACTGCTCGGCGTTGCCCACCTCGCCGACGGTGGCGCGGCAGCGCGCGTCAACGTTGCGGATTTCGCCCGACGGCATACGCAGCTGGGCGTAGGGGCCATCCTTGGCAACGAGCTGCACGGAGGCACCGGCAGAGCGGGCAATCTTGGCGCCGCCGCCCGGCTTGAGCTCGATCGCGTGCACAACGGTACCCGTTGGGATGTTGCGCAGCGGCAGGTTGTTGCCGGGCTTGATGTCGGCACCGGGGCCGGCCTCAACGCGGTCGCCCTGGCCGAGCTTGTCGGGGGCGATGATGTAGCGCTTCTCGCCGTCTGCGTAGTGCAGAAGGGCGATGCGTGCCGTGCGGTTGGGGTCGTACTCGATGTGAGCAACGGTCGCGGGAACGCCGTCCTTGTCGTGACGACGGAAGTCAATCACGCGGTAGGCGCGCTTGTGACCGCCACCCTGGTGACGGGTGGTGATGCGACCGGTGTTGTTACGGCCACCCTTCTTGTGAAGGGGCCGGACGAGCGACTTCTCGGGCTCCGAACGGGTGACCTCGACGAAGTCGGCGACGGACGAGCCACGGCGGCCCGGCGTCGTCGGCTTGTACTTACGAATAGCCATGTCTGTTCCTTACCTAGCCAACCTGGCCGAAGATGTCGAGGGTCTCACCGTTACCGAGGGTGACGATGGCGCGCTTGACGTCCTTGCGCTTGCCCAGTCCAAAGCGCGTGCGACGCGCCTTGCCCTTGCGGTTGATGGTGTTGACGGACTGGACCTTGACACCGAAGACCTTCTCGACCGCGATCTTGATCTCGGTCTTGTTGGCACGGGGGTCCACCTCAAAGGTGTACTTGCCCTCGTCCATGAGCGAGTAGCTCTTCTCCGACACGATGGGACGGATGAGGACGTCGCGGGGGTTCTTGTTGATCTGCGTCATCTCAGGCCTCCTCGACCTCAGACTCGGTCGCGACGGCCTTCGCCTGCTTGCCCTTGGCGGGGCCAGCGACGAACGCCTCGAGCGCACCGGCCGTGAAGACGGTGTCGTCGTTCACGAGCACGTCGTAGGTGTTGAGCTGGTCAACGGCGAGCACGTGGACGTCTGCCGCGTTGCGCAGCGACTTCCAGGCGGTCTCGTCGTTGCGCTCGAGCACCACGAGGGCGCTGCGACCGGCCGTCAGGGCGGTGATCGCGGCGAGGGCGGACTTGGTGGAGGGCACGTCGCCGGAGACGACGTCCTTGAGGACGTGCACGCGGCCGGCGCGAGCGCGGTCGGACAGGGCACCGCGCAGGGCGGCGGCCTTCATCTTCTTGGGCGTGCGCTGCGAGTAGTCGCGCGGCTGCGGTCCGTGGACGGTGCCACCACCGGCGAACTGCGGAGCGCGGGTCGAGCCCTGACGGGCACGGCCGGTGCCCTTCTGCTTGTAGGGCTTGCGTCCACCACCGGAAACATCGCCACGAGTCTTCGTGGCGTGCGTGCCCTGGCGAGCTGCCGCGCGCTGGGCGACGACAACCTGGTGGATCAGCGGAACGTTGGCGTCAACGTCGAAGATGGCAGCGGGAAGGTCGGCGGTGCCGGTCTTCTTGCCCTTCGCGTCGATGACGTCGATCGTGAGGTCAGCCACGTCGATCACGCACCCTTCACAGCGGAGCGGATCAACACGATCCCGCCCTTGGCGCCGGGAACGGCGCCCTTGATCAGCACGAGGCCCTTCTCGGCGTCGACCGAGTGGATCGTGAGGTTCTGAATGGTCTTGCGCTCGTTACCCATACGGCCGGCCATCTTGAGGCCGCGGAACACGCGCGACGGCGTGGACGCGCCACCGATGGAGCCCGGCTTGCGGTGGTTGCGGTGCGAACCGTGGGAGGCGCTGACGCCCTTGAAGCCGTGACGCTTCATGACACCGGCGGTGCCCTTGCCCTTGGTGGTGCCCGTAACGTCGACCTTCTGGCCGGCCTCGAACACGTCCGCGGCGATCTCCTGGCCGAGCGAGTAGTCGGCGGCGTTGGAGGTGCGCACCTCGGCAACGTGGCGGCGCGGCGTCACACCGGCGGCCTCGAAGTGGCCCGCAAGCGGCTTGGTCACGCGGCGCGGGTCGACGGCGCCGAACGCGAGCTGCACGGCCTCATAGCCGTCGCGGTCTGCGTTCCGCACCTGGGTCACGACGTTGGTGTCAACCTGGACGGCGGTGACCGGAACAATCCGGCCAGCCTCGTCCCACACCTGCGTCATGCCCAGCTTCGTACCGAGCAACGCCGTGACGGCGCGCTGGGCATTGGAAGTCGTAGTCATGATGGATAGTCCTTAGTGGGGCTAGAGCTTGATCTCGATGTTCACGTCCGCGGGCAGGTCAAGACGCATGAGCGAGTCAACAGCCTTGGGCGTGGGGTCCACGATGTCGATGAGGCGCTTGTGGGTGCGCATCTCGAAGTGCTCGCGGGAGTCCTTGTACTTGTGGGGCGAACGGATCACGACGTACACGTTCTTCTCCGTGGGCAGCGGGACGGGGCCCACCACCGACGCACCGGCGCGCGTGACCGTCTCGACGATCTTGCGGGCGGAGGAGTCGATGACCTCGTGGTCATAGCTCTTCAGCCGAATGCGGATCTTCTGTCCCGCCATGGCGTGGTTCTGCCTTATCTCTCGTACAGCTATGGTCATCACCCCCGACCCCCGCGCTCGGGCGTGTCGCGCGTCTGCGACGCGCGCACACCCCAGCCGGTTTTCACGGCAGTTCGTGGGTGAGTGGTGGCCGCCCGCGAAGGGCAACCTGAATATTGTGCCAGAACGCGCGGTGCGGTGCAAACGGCGGGTTCCGGCAGCGTCGGGCGGCCCGACGCTGGGGCCGGGCGCCGGTCCAGGTGCCGCTCCAGGCGCCGGTCCGGGCGCTGGTCCGGGCGCCGGTCCCCCAAATGGTAGTTCAGTCTGCCGAAATCGTGTTTTGGCCAGACTCCGCTACCATCTCGGCCTGCCCAGCGGCCCGAGATACGCAACGAGGGCCCCCAGCCGAAGCTGGGAGCCCTCGCGCGTCAGTAGTTCGAGAACTACGTGGGGATCTTCGTCACCGTGCCGGAGCCGACCGACGCCTACGGCGCCAATTAACCCAGCCGCCACCTAGGAACATCAGCACCATCACGATCAGCGGCCACCCCCACACACTTCCGGAAATCCTCCAACTTGCGAAAGCTCCAACCGCGACTCCCGCGAGGCCATACACCACGAGAAAGGCGGCGAGAGACTTACCAGACGACAAAGCACTCACGGGCACGTCACCACCTTCCCGCCGACGCGACAGTGCAAAATGTGCTGACTAGCGAGGTAGCCGAACTCCCACACGTGACGATGCACGCGGAGGCCCCGAGACCCGGCACGGACAGGTAGCGGCACCGCCCGCTCGCGATCTCGGCACTAGTACACACATGAATGTCGAGCACGGCCGCCACGGCGATCGTCAAGGTAGACGCCAAGAGCGCCAACAACGACCATGACCACAACGACGCCCGGGTCCCACCACGGCTGGGAGTCTGAGAGCCACGCCCTAGCCGCCTGAAGGGCCACCCCAAGAGCACCAAACTGCGCGCCCATCAGCACCATGCGCTTGAGCATGCGTTCCCCCACTTCATAACTGTCCGCGAGACCCCCCTTGGGCCCCCGTCGCCGACCACAGCCGGCACGCCCGACGCTACCAGAGCGTCGGGCCGGACGCCCGGGAAACGCAACGAGGGCCCCCGGCCGAAGCCGGGAGCCCTCGTGCGTCAGTAGTTCGAGAACTACTTGATGATCTTCGTCACCGAACGGAACTGGTAGCTGTGCCAAGAGCCCGCTCCTTGACCAACCAACGGCGGACAAGCATCGGCTGAGCCACAACGAAGAGTACGAGCGGCCAGACGGCCGCACCGTATGAAGTCCACATCAGGGCAAGTGCGACCAACACCGGAGTCCCGGCACACAGTCGCCACGCTGCAATGCGGGTTGCTGAATCGTGAGCCGTGGCGATTTCCACGGCAGCCATACCAACGATTCCACCGAGCGAAACAAGGAGCGCCACCAAAGTCATTTGCAGTACCCCCCGGCTTCGGAGCCCCCGTACTGCTGGGGAACGGGATAAGACCCAAGGGCGTAGGCGACAAGCTTCCCACACTGTCCGTTGCCCCAGTAGATGCCGAACAACGCTGCGTTAACCTGCAGGATCCTGCCCATGACGGTAGTTGTCACTCCTGGGAACCACGACACCCACGTGCCAACGGCCCCAGTGCCAAGCGCAAACTTCTTAGTGTCCGCACGGTTGAAGTAGACGGTTCGATTCCACCACGTGGATGTTAGCTTCGGGTCTGCAACGACGGGGAATGCCGTGGTGGTGGTGAAGGCGACAACCTGGGTAAGGGTGTCGCCGGAAACCTCGTAGTGGGTCGCGACCGCATTGCCGTTCGCATCAACAGCCCACGGCGCATCGACCGTCGCGATCACGACACCGTTGCCGTTGATCACCTCGGCACCCCCATCGCTGGTGAGTGTCAACACCGCGCCGTCGGGAAGATCCAGCGGATACGAGTACGACGTCGGCGCATCCGCGTCCGCAATGGTTGTCAGCAGCTGAACCACGCCGTCATCCTTGACCAGCGGAACCGTGGAACTGCCGTTGCCGTTGTCGAACGAGATACCAGCGTCCGTACTGGCTAGCGCCGCCTCACCCGCAAACGGCAGCCCGATCGTGAAGTCGTCGGGGCCAGGCAGGAACAGGTCGATGCCATCCTCAGCGTCTGACGGCACGGTGACAGCGATGTCACCGGCGCGCACCGCCACGTCGAGCGCATGTTCATCGACGGTGGCATCCGCCACCTCGCTCGGTACCACCTGACTGGCCACGTCAACCGCGTCAGGCTCAGCAGCCGCTACCGGCACCACACCAACAAAGGCGAGCCCCACCGCACACACGAGCGAGACCCCCCCTGAACTACATGAGATCGCGTGAGTCGCATAGACATCACGCCCCCTTTCATGACTGTCCGCGAGACCCCCCTTGGGCCCCCGTCGCCGACCACAGCCGGCACGCCCGACGCTACCAGAGCGTCGGGCCGGACGCCCGGGAAACGCAACGAGGGCCCCCAGCCGAAGCCGGGAGCCCTCGGGGCCGACAAGCCCGGCTCGTCAGCCGAGGGGGGTCGTGGGCTTCGCGCGACGCCATCCGAGAACTGCGAGCACGACACCCACCCACGCCAAGACAAGTGCGACGACCGAAAGGTCGACAGGCCGTGGTTGGGCACCGCTCAGTTTGTACACGACATCGGCCACTAGGATGCCTGCGGAGAAGCAACCGAGGGCACCCGCCGCAAGGCGAAGACCCCTTTTCACTTGCATCGCCCATCCACGTAGGTGCCGGGATAGACATTGCCCCCTGACACCGGTCGCCACTTCAGAAACAGACACCGCTTGGGTGTGGCGTTCTGTGCGAGGTTGGCCGTATAGACGATCGAAAACGCTTGGGCGGCACACGCGGCACCAAGCGCAGCCGCGCCAATCGGCCCGAGTCCTCCGCCGGCAATCGCGCACATTGCGGATATCGTGCCAGCTGCAGTCGACATGTTCGCCACGGACTTGGTCTCCACGCGATTGAAATGGAGGTAGTACCACCAACCGAGACTCAAAGTCGGGTCCGCAACGACGGGGAATGCCGTGGTGGTGGTGAAGGCGACAACCTGGGTAAGGGTGTCGCCGGAAACCTCGTAGTGGGTCGCGACCGCATTGCCGTTCGCATCAACAGCCCACGGCGCATCGACCGTCG
>Ga0222423_1000420_pt1 | contig 30918 bp, 23 predicted proteins | sample 3A0metagenome_FD_182472 | JGI IMG/M metagenome (GOLD analysis project Ga0222423, IMG submission 182472) | Enriched microbial communities from leaf-cutter ant dump, University of Wisconsin, Madison, United States - 3A0 (version 2) | ecosystem: Environmental > Terrestrial > Nest > Insects nest >...
AACCCTATCGCATGTTCACCAGTCGCGCCGAATTTCGTCTGATGCTGCGCGCCGACAATGCCGATCAGCGGCTGTCGGATCTCGGCCTGAAGCTGGGTATCCTCAGTGAAAAGCGTAAGGCGCATTGGCTGGCCAAGAAAGAAACCCTGTCTCAGGCGCGTCAGCGGGCGCAAGACCTAAAAATTACCCCGACGGAGGCCGGAAGTTTTGGCATCCATGTCAATGCCGATGGTCAGAAGCGTAATATGATGCAGCTCCTGTCCTATGACAGTTGCGACCGGCAAAAGCTGGAAGCCATCTGGCCTGAAATCAGGGACTGGTCAGAAGCCATCTATGAGCAGGTGCATACGGATGCCATCTATGCCGGTTATCTGGGGCGGCAAAGGACGGAGATCGAAGCCTTCCGTAAGGATGAAAACCTGATCTTGCCCGAAGATATGGACTATGGGCTGATCGGCGGTCTGTCGAATGAAATACGCGAAAAGCTGATGCGGGTACGTCCGGTGACTCTCGGTCAGGCCAATCGCATCGAAGGTATGACGGCGGGCGCACTGACGGCGCTGCTGCATTATGTGCGTAATCTGAAAACGGCGGTGGCATGAGTGATCTGAACGATACGACACCGATGACGGCAGAGGAAATGGCTGCGCAACTGGTGTTTCACGTGAAACAGGACGCGCTGGATGAACTGGCGCAGTTTCATGCCGTTTTGGCCGAACGCAATGAAGTAATGAATCTGGTGGGGCCGGCGACCGTGCCACATTACTGGTCGCGGCATGTCCTTGATAGTGCGCAGTTGCTGAATCACGCGCCTCAGGCCCTGAGATGGGCCGATCTGGGGGCCGGTGCCGGTTTCCCTGGTGTGGTTCTGGCCATACTTCTGAAGCATATGAAGGGGGCGTCTGCCCATGTTTATCTGGTGGACTCTTTGCAGAAACGCTGTCGCTTTTTGAGCGAGATTGTGCAAAGGTTTGACCTGCCGGCAACGGTCATCAATGAGCGGGCGGAAAAGGTATCTGTGAATGTGGATATCGTTACCGCGCGTGCCATGGCTCCGATGCCCAAACTTCTGGGCTTTGCCGAAAACTTTTTTAATACGGGTGCCGAGGGCTGGTTTCTCAAGGGCGAAAACATAGAGGCCGAGCTTAGTGAAGCGCGTAAACAGTGGCGGTTCGAGGCAGACAGTTTCACATCACTGAGCGATCCCAGAGGGCGTGTGGTACATATTCGGAGCGTGCGGCGTGTCAGATAATTCTCCCCAGATCCCCAAATCCCCACCGCGTGTTCTGGCGGTTGCCAATCAGAAGGGTGGCGTAGGCAAGACGACGACGGCTATCAATCTCGGTACGGCTCTGGCTGCCGTTGGGGAAACGGTGCTGCTGATTGACATGGACCCACAGGGCAATGCCTCGACGGGGCTGGGTGTGCCGAAATCGGCGCGTACCACGACCATCTATGACGTCATAGTCGATCGGCAGTCAATCAATGACTCGGCGATTAAGACCAATGTGCCGGGTCTGCATATATTGCCGTCTGATCCTGATTTGTCAGGGGTGGAAATCGAGCTTGGTCAGGCAGACCGCAGGTCATACCGCCTGCGCGATGCCATTGAAAAACAAAGCCGGGAAGGGGGGGCAGAATATAGCTATATACTGATCGACTGCCCGCCCTCACTCAATCTGCTGACGGTTAATGCCATGAGCGCGGCGGATGCCGTTCTTGTGCCACTGCAATGCGAGTTTTTCGCCCTTGAGGGCCTGAGCCAGCTTATGCGTACCATCGATCTGGTACGCGGCAGCCTCAATCCGCAGCTTGAGCTTCAGGGCATTGTCCTGACCATGTTCGACCGGCGCAATGCGCTTTCGGGGCATGTGGCCAATGATGTGCGCAGTCACTTCGGCGATAAGGTCTATGAGACAGTCATACCGCGTAATGTGCGGGTGTCCGAAGCGCCATCCTTTGGCAAACCGGCTCTGATCTATGATCTGAAATGTACCGGTTCGCAGGCCTATCTCAAACTGGCGCGGGAACTGGTTTCGCGTGAAAAACAGCGCCGTGACATGCGTGCCGCCTGATCCCCAAAATAAGAACGTATGGATAAAGTGATGTCGGAAAAGCAAAGAGGTTTAGGTCGGGGTTTGTCGGCGCTTCTGGGGGATAATCAGGCCAATGTGCCTGACCTGCCTGAAACGGCGGAGATGCGCGCCCAGAGTCTGGAAAAGCCGATTGAACTTCTGAAGCCCAATCCCGATCAGCCGCGTCGTCTGTTTTCCGAAGCCGAGATTGACGATCTGGCCGCCTCCATTCGTGAAAAAGGCGTTTTGCAGCCCATTCTCGTGCGGCCCGTTGAGGGGGGCAGACGTTTCCAGATCATTGCCGGTGAACGCCGCTGGCGCGCCTCGCAAAAGGCAGGCCTGAAAACCGTGCCGGTTCTGGTGCGTGAACTGGATGATCTTGAGGTGCTGGAAATCGGCATCATTGAGAACGTGCAACGCGAAGACCTCAACCCGATCGAAGAGGCCCGCGCCTATCGCTCACTGATGGAACGTTTTGGCCGTACACAGGATGCGGTGGCGCAGGTGGTGTCCAAATCGCGTAGCCATGTGGCCAATACCCTGCGCCTTCTGGCCCTGCCGGAGGCCATTCAGGATCATGTCCTGCACGGGCGTCTGACCAGCGGCCATGCGCGGGCCATTGCCACAGCCGACAACGCCGAGGCTCTGGCGGAAATGATTATACAGAAGGGTCTGTCTGTACGTCAGGCCGAAGCCCTGTCACGCGACAGCCAGAAGGGTCTTGAGACGAAATCGGCCCGTACCAAACCTCAGCCCAATGCCGATACGCTGGCGCTGGAGCAGGATTTGCAGGAGATTCTCGGCCTGAATGTCAAACTTGACGATCGGGGCGGGAAGGGTGAATTGCGCCTCAGCTACGCCAGTCTGGAACAACTTGATGATTTGTGTCGGCGGCTGATGCAGGCAGGGGCCTGATCAAGGCCTTAAACCTGTCAAAGCCCCAAACCTTTCAAAGTCCCAGACGTCTGGCGCGTCCGGCAATGCTCATATATAGCCGCTCGGCAATCAGCAGGTCGGGCATTCCGGTTGTCTTGCACAGCTTGTCGGTGTCGATCAGCTCTTTCGACAGGCCATCAATCAGGGTATCCGTCCAGTTGCGTGCCTGACGTAAAAACTCGGCCTCCTGTTTCCAGAACACACCGGCGGCGCGGGTAGCCTGTTTGGCGTCCACGCCCTTTTGTATCTGCGCCTGGATCAGCCTGAGTTTGATCAGGTGTGCATTCAGGGCGCGCACGGCGTCTATACCGCTTTCGCCCTCGGCAAAGGCGCGGCGCAAACCGGCCTGAGCAGGGGCCATTTTCGCGCCAAAGGCTTCGAGAGCCGCCTGAAACAGCGAGGCCTCAGGCTCAACCCCGAGAAATTCCTGTAATTCTCTGGCATCGAGTGTCTGTCTTGAGCCGGGGCCGATAAACAGGCACAGGCGTTCAATTTCCTGACGCGCCACCCCACGCTCACGCGGCAGGCGGGCAGCGAATATATCCATAGCCTCAGGGGTCAGGGCGACTTCGTTTTTCGACAGGGTCTCGCGCGCCATACGAATGACGTCGCCGGTTTCATCCTCATAGCAGGCAATGGATGCCATGTGCCTGTCGGCATCGGCCAGACGCCGGATAGCAGAATCCGTCCCCAGCCCACCGGCTTCGATAAGGAAAAAGGTATCGCTCCGGCTGCTGTCTGCAAGGTGCGCCTTGAGGGCCGCCGCCACGGCCTTGTCCAGTGAGGCCTTTTCCGAGAAAAATTTGAGCCGCACCAGCCGCCTGCCGCCCATAAGGGACTGGGCCTGAAGCTCGTCCTCAAGGCGTACCGGATCGGCATCGATGTCGGAATCGGTCAGCAGTGAGACGTTGAACGGGTCTTTTGGATCAGCGACAATCCGGCGTGCCAGTGCGTCACCGCGTTCGATCACCTGCCCGCGATCCTTGCCATAGATCAGGCAGGCGCAAACACCGGCAGGCGGTTGTTTCAAAAAGGCTTCGATTTCAGGCCGTTTGACCAGTTTCATGACGGCTCAGGGCTTGGGCTGACCATAGAAGAACAGGGCCAGATCGGCATGGATATGGTCGGCAATGCTTACGGCGGCCCGTTCCTGCCCATCTTTTTGAGCCACGACACCAACATAGGGAGAGGTGTTAGAGGTGTCATAGGTTGTGGTATCAGTGAAATTACCACGGGTAATGACACGGCGCGTTTTGATGTCGGTCAGGGTGTAGATGACGGCGTTGGAGATTTCGGCACGCACGGCCGTGTCATCGACCTGAAGCCCGACATCATAGCGCCGTTCACGCAAGGTCACGGTCAGGCGATACAGTTTCGGCTCGGCCTCATTGACGTTCAGTGTCGTCAGAAGCTGATTGCGCACGAAATAGCCGGTGCGCGTGTCTGGGGTCACCAGATCGATGTGCGCCAGTTTCAGCCCCAGATCCTTTTGCGCATACAGGGGCCTGAAGCCGCACGCCGTCAGGCCGGTAAGGGCGGTCAGACCAGCCATGACCCCTAGCAGATGACGGCGTTTCAGGCTTTGCATGGATTAACCTACGACAAAGTTGAGGATACGGTTCGGCACGACGATGACCTTACGCACGGTGACGCCTTCAAGATGTCGCTTAACGCTTTCATCTTCAAGCGCCATTTGACGGATTTCGGCCTCAGTGGCGCCAACGGGCACCGAAAGTTCGCCGCGCTTCTTGCCATTGACCTGCACCGGCAGGACATAGGCGTCATCCTGTGCCAGAGCCGGATCAAACACCGGCCAGCGGGCCTCGGCGATCAGGCCCGCCTGACCGAGCCGTGTCCAGCCTTCTTCGGCCAGATGCGGCGTGATCGGGGCGATCAGACCGGCGAGAATGGTCAGGGCCTCACGACGGGCGTCCGTGCCGGTTTTCGCCACATCACTGGCCCGCAGGACATTGACGAATTCATACAGCTTGGCGATGGCCGAGTTGAAGCGGAAACTTTCAAAGCCTTCGGTGACTGCCTTGATGGCCTTGTGCGCCGCTTTACGCAGCTCAAGCGCTGCGGCCTCATCGGCAGGGGCAATATTTTCCGCTGGCAGACGGTCAAATTCAGCCCAGACATTCGAGGTAAAGCGCCAGGACCCTTCGACCCCGCCGGTTGTCCACTGCACATCGCGTTCCGGCGGTGAGTTGGACAGGACGAACAGACGCGCGGCATCGACACCATAGGTCTGGAAAATGTCCTCGGGGGCGACGACATTCTTCTTCGACTTCGACATTTTTTCGATGTCGCCGATTTTGAGCGGCTCACCAGTGGACAGGCGCGTGGCCGTGCGCTTGTCGCCTTCGGCCGTGATATCGACATCTGACGGATCGACCCATTCGCCACCGGCGGTCTTATAGGTTTCATGCGTCAGCATGCCCTGTGTAAACAGACCGGCAAACGGTTCCTTGACGCTGAGATAGCCGCAGGTGTGCAGGGCGCGGGTAATGAAGCGCGAATAAAGCAGGTGCAGAATGGCATGTTCGATGCCGCCGATATACTGATCGACCGGCAGCCAGTAATCGGCTGCGGCCTTGTCGATCGGCTGGGCAGCGTGCGGCGCGGTGAAGCGGGCGAAATACCATGAAGAATCGACGAAGGTATCGAGCGTATCGGTTTCCCGACGCGCTGCCTTGCCACAGGTCGGGCAGTTGACATGCTTCCAGGTCGGATGACGATCAAGCGGGTTGCCCGGCACGTCAAAGGTGACATCTTCGGGCAGGCTGACCGGCAATTGGTCATCGGGCACAGGCACAACGCCGCAGTCATCGCAATGAATGACCGGAATCGGGCACCCCCAATAACGCTGGCGCGACACGCCCCAGTCGCGCAAACGATAGATGGTTGCCCCTTGACCGGCACCGGCGGCTTCGATACGGGCAATGGCTTCGGCTTTGGCGGCTTCGATTTCCAGACCATCGAGGAAAGCGGAATTGAACAGAGTGCCCGGGCCGGTATAGGCCTCGTTTTCCACCTTGAAATCCGAGGCCTCGGCATGGGGCGGCAATACCACCTCAATGACCGGCAGATCGTATTTGCGCGCGAAATCAAGGTCACGCTGATCGTGCGCCGGACAGCCGAAAATGGCGCCGGTGCCGTAGTCCATAAGGATGAAATTGGCGATCCATACCTCAAGGGTTTCACCCGCCCTGAACGGATGAGCGACCTTCAGGCCGGTATTGAAGCCGAGCTTCTCACCGGTATCGATTTCTTCCTGCGTCGTGCCGCCTTTTTTGACCTCAGCGAGAAAGGCCTCAAGCTCAGGGCTTTGCGGCAGGGCTTTGACCAGCGGGTGATCGGCGGCAATACCAACAAAACCGGCCCCGAACAGGGTATCAGGACGCGTGGTATAGACCTCAAGGCCATCGTGGAAAAGATTTTTTCCACCCACTGAGCCAGCCAGTGCCACATACACATTTGTATTGTCAGTCTCTGAATCACTTACGAATTGAAAACGGAACTTCAGACCCTTTGAGCGCCCGATCCAGTTCGACTGCATCAGCCGCACCTTATCCGGCCAGCGGTCGAGCGTCTCAAGCCCTTCGGTCAGATCATCAGCATACTGGGTGATCTTCAGGAACCACTGGGTCAGCTTCTTCTTTTCGACCAGAGCGCCGGAACGCCAGCCGCGCCCGTCGATCACCTGCTCATTGGCCAGAACCGTATTATCGACCGGATCCCAGTTGACCGTGCTTTCCTTGCGGTAAACCAGACCATGCTTCAAAAGGTCGAGAAACCATTTTTGCTGCTGGCCGTAATAGGTGGTGTCGCAGGTGGCAAACTCACGCGACCAGTCGATCGACAGGCCCAGTTGCTGAAGCTGACCGCGCATATTGGCGATATTGTCATAGGTCCAGCCCTTGGGGTGGATACCGCGCTCCATAGCCGCATTTTCCGCCGGCATCCCGAAAGCATCCCAGCCCATAGGATGCAGGACGTTGAACCCGCGCGCGCGCTTGAAACGCGCCACCAGATCGCCCATGGCATAGTTGCGCACATGGCCCATATGGATGCGCCCCGACGGATAGGGGAACATCTCAAGGACATAGTATTTCGGCTTGTCACCGGCTTCTTCCGGCGTATGGGTGCGAAAGACATCGGCTTCGTCCCATCTTTTGCGCTGGCGGGGTTCGGTTTCTTTGGGATTATAGCGTGACATTCAGGAAAAAGCCGGGATACGGGTTAAAACTGAAAAAGAGCGCCAGAGCAGACAGGCCCTGAACGCTCCTTTTAAAACAAGGGGTTAAATCCAAACCGCGTCGGATTTATCAGTTACGCACGTCCGAAAGGCGCAGTTGGCGCGCGCGGGTCAGGATGGCGTTTTCGATATCGATCTGGGTCTGGGCCGTGACGGTGGCATCGACCCACTGACCACCCGTATTGACCTGCTTATATAGCGAGACATTCAGCGCATCGGCGCGCAGACGGGTATCGAGAATATAGACGGTGGCCTTGAAACGCTCATCCGGTTTTTCGGGATTGGCATACCATTCGGTAATGATGGTGCCGCCCCACGGATCGGCCGAGGCCAGAGGCATGAAGGCAATCGTATCGAGCGAAGCGCGCCACAGATAGGCGTTGACGCCAATACCGGCATCGGCCTGGCCGGTGCTTTTGCCGCCGCCCAGACCGAACAGGCCGGAACGCGGAGCGTCGGTTAATGTCGTGTCGCTTTTCTGGCCAAAGCCAAGGCAACCCCCAAGGCTCAGGGTCAGGGTGGCAACGCCCACCGCCAGCACAGCCTTAACCGTCTTCGTCATAGAGTGATCGCTCCGCAAAAAATCTTTATATCTGCGCCATATATGGCGGTTAAATACGCACCGGAATGCTCTATAGCACGCCCAAGCGGGGGTCTGACAAGAGATTCATTTCGCCTTGCTCGCATCAAATTGAGACAGTTCTGGGGCGGAAAGCCAATTGGAGCGACATTGAGCGTGACCATTTGAACACAATAAATGCGCGAAAGTGACGGGAAAGGCAAAAAGGAGTCAATTAAATTGACCTGCTGGCGTAATCCGTCTTAATCGGAAATTGACATATCAATGCCAGATTGAAGGCATAGGACATACGGGCTTTATCTGAAGAAACGAAGTTGTGGGTGTGATGAAAAGGTTTGTGTCATGGATAGCGCCGGTTGCGGCTCTGGCAATTGCCGGAAGCGCCCTGCCTGCCTGTGCGCAAGCGGCCAGGGCCGCCCGTGCCGAAACCACATCGCCTGCCGCAGCCCTCAGCCTGACCTCAGGCGCGGGCACGCAAAAGGATTCCGGTAACACCTCCCCGACCAGCAAGATTTATCAGTGGTCGCTCAAGGGGCGCTGGGGCCTCAAGCTCGATGTCACCGAAGAAGAGTCCCGCCCAAGCGGCTGGAATGACGTCGATGCCGGTGCCTTCTATAAGATTTCGCCCTCGGTTCGCGTGGGCGGTACGGTCGGTTTCGGTGAAAAGACCAAGGGCCTTCAGCCCAAGGATCCCGTCGGCGAAGAAAAACAGCCGCGCGTACGTCTGGAAACCACCTTCAAGTTCTGATTTGCCTATAGTCTGAAGGCCTCAATGGCGCCAAACCCCGACAGGCCGCTGGTCGTCAGGCGTTCGGCATTGTCCGTGGTAATCCCTCCCAATCCCATCACCGGCACCGGACTCAGGTCGCAAAAGGCGGTAATGCCTTTCAGGCCCAGCGCGGACTTGTCCGCAGCGGACGGGCTTTGGCTTGGGAAAACCGGTGAGATAAACAGGGCATCGAGGGCGGCAATGGCGGGCTGTTTCATCGTCTCCGGCGCATGACAGGCGGCCGTCAGCCACATCTGCGGATAAAGGCGGCGCAAGGCTGTCGCCTCGGCAAGGCGGCTTTCGGACAGATGCACGCCATCGGCCCCGACCTCACGCATCAGATCGACATCATTGCCGATCAGGAGATAAAGTCCTTTTTCCTGTGCCAGAGCTTGCAAGACCCGTGCATGAGCCGGTGCATGTCTATCGCCAAAATGGCGATAGACTATGGCGGCGCCTTCGGGCAGGTGGGCGGTAATCTCTTCGGGATGCGGGGTGCGTACGGGGTCAGTAAAGAAATACAGGCACGGAAGATCGGCGCGGGGGCTGGACATATGGGCGTGACGGACTATGTCTTTGGCGCGGTTCATCAAAAAAGTGAAACGGGTCTTATATGTCATCTCTGCTGCCTGCATCGGATTCCGCTGCCAATTATGCGCGCATCCTGCGTGATATGCAAAAGGCTTTGCGTCTGGCCGGTCGCACGCCTGATGCCGCGCAGCTGACGGCGGTGTCGAAAAACCAGCCGTGGGAGGCGGTTGAGCCGGTATTAAAAGCCGGTCATCGCCAGTTCGGTGAAAACCGCGTGCAGGAGGCCATGCAGCGCTGGGGGGCGGTGCGGGCGGACTATCCCGATCTTGATCTGCGCCTGATCGGCCCGCTTCAGAGCAACAAGGCCCCTGAGGCCGTAGGGTTTTTTGACTGTATCGAAAGCGTGGATCGCGAAAAGATCGCCCGCGCCATTGCCGATGAGGCCCAGAAACAGGGCCGCTGTCCGCGCCTGTTCATTCAGGTCAATATCGGTGAGGAGCCGCAAAAGGCCGGTATCCTGCCGCGGGATGCGGACGATTTCATTACCACCGTGCGCACGGATCTGGGGCTGCACGTCGATGGCCTGATGTGTATTCCGCCGGTCGAGGGGCCACGCGGGCCTTATTTCGCCCTGTTGCGCAAGATCGCCGAACGCAATGGCCTGAGCGCCCTGAGCATGGGCATGAGCGATGATTACAGGACAGCCATTGCCTTCGGTGCGACGGAAATCCGCGTCGGTACGGCGATTTTCGGCCAAAGATAAACTTACCGCGTGACGCGCCCGACCTGACGGTTGATGATCTCAAGCCACCAGTCGTCGGGCAGCACCTTGAGCAGAGCCGCGGAAGCCTTATTGGGCGCACCCGGCACGCAGACCGCACGGTTGGCCTCACAGGCCTGATAACCTTCGCGCGCCACCTCATCAGCCCCCATCCACATCCAGTCCGGCACGCTGGCGCTGAGTTTTGCCCGCGACCCGTTGACGTCATGGAACTCGGAATAGGTGAAGCCGGGGCACAGGGCGGTGACATGCACACCGTGATCGCGGGCCTCAAGATGCAGGGACTGGGAAAAGCTCGCCAGATAGGCCTTGACCGGTGCATAGAGGGTGGCGTTGGGCGAGGCAGGCAGATAGGCGGCCAGTGACGAGACATTGAGGATGCGCCCGAACTTCTGGCCGATCATATCCGGCAATACCCTGTGGGCCAGTTGCGTCGGGGCCAGCATCAGCACCTGCAAAAAGGCCTGATGGGCGTCGTAAGGATTGGCGACAAAGCCGTCCTGCATCCCGTAACCGGCATTATTGATCAGTCCGTCCACCGTACGGCCCAGACCGGCAACAAAGGCCAGAATCTTATCGACCGAAGCCGGATCGGCCAGATCGGCGACGACGGCATGGGCTTCGACGCCAAAGCGCAGGCGGATTTCCTCACACAGCTTGTCAAGGCGTTCCTGACGGCGCGCGGTCAGAACCACGTCCCAGCCATTGGCGGCATAGAGGCGGGCCAGAGCCAGACCTATGCCGCTGGAAGCGCCGGTAATGAGGGCAAGTCGTCGCATGAGAAGGAGCCGTTTCTAAGCAGTCAAAACAGGATTTTGCCTCAGCCAACACGATAAGCGTTTCAATAGCAAGCGCTTTATATAGCGCTGATCAGGTCGGCGACCGTGATTTTCGACAGGGCTTCGGCGGCGGCCATATCGGCGGTTTTCATCGCCGAACTGACGGCCTTGGGGATGGCCTGCCCGACGGGGCACCCCTTGGCACCGGCAGGGGCGCTGCCGAAATGGGCGCAGCCATGCACGGCACGCAAAACCTGATCGAGGGTAATGGTGTCCGCCGGTTTCAGAAGCCAGGTGCCGCCGGACACACCGGCACAGGTGGCGACCAGTCCCGCCCTGGCCAGTTGGGTGGTCATGCGGCGAATGACGACGGGATTGGTGGGAACGGATGAGGCCAGAACCGAGCTTGAAACCGCCTGCTCACGCCCATAGGCCCCCTTATGCGCCAGATAGGCGAGGGTATGGGCAGCGACGGGAAATTTCTGACTGTCGGACATGACCTGTAGGGTACGGTATTTTGGTTGGTTTTCCTAGAAGCGTGATGTCGCAGAGGGATGAATTTCGTTTACGGGCCTCAGGACAGCGTTTACCTTCATTAAGGGTTTGAGGTTGAAACCCGATATAAATGAGCGTAAGGAGCGCCCCGTTCAAGCGAAGACCTCCGTTGATATCCTGTGTGTCCGGTCTTCAGGAGAGATTATATGACAGGCGTTACCCCTGATACGCCCCCTCTTACGTCCGATATGCGTCAGGCCTCGGATCTCATAGATGGTGCTTCGGTGCCACCCCCGCAACAGCCCTCCCATAATCATCATTCCGGCGGTGCCGGTTTCTGGGTTCTGGCGCTGGGATCGATGGGCGTGGTGTTCGGTGATATCGGCACCAGCCCGCTCTATGCCTTCCGCGAAGCCCTGCATGTGGCCGCTGTCGATGGTGTGACGCGCGCCGAAATACTGGGGGTGGTATCTCTGGCCCTGTGGGCGCTCATTCTGGTGGTGACGGTCAAATATGTCTCCTTCATCATGCGCGCCGATAACAATGGCGAAGGCGGCGTCCTGTCGCTGATGGCGCTGGCGCGGCGGGCGATGGGGGATCGCACGCGGATCATCTTCATTCTCGGCGTCATTGGCGCGTCCCTGTTCTATGGCGATGCGGTGATCACACCGGCCATGTCGGTCATGTCGGCGGTCGAGGGCCTGAGGACGATTCCGACGCTGGAACATATTATGAATGGCCAGATGGTGCTGCTGATTGCCGGTGCCCTGCTGATTACCCTGTTCATGATCCAGAGCCGGGGCACGGCCAGGGTCGGCGTCCTGTTCGCGCCGGTCTGTATCCTGTGGTTCGGCATCATGGGGGCGCTGGGGGTCTATAAGCTGATCGGCCAGCCGGAAATCCTTAATGCCATTAATCCCTATTATGCCGCGCGCTTTCTGATCGAACATCGTCTGGCCGGTTTTCTGGTCATGGGGGCGGTGTTCCTGACCGTGACGGGGGCCGAAGCCCTGACCATGGATATGGGCCATTTCGGGCGCTGGCCCATTCAGGCGGCCTGGCTGTTCTTTGTCCTGCCCTGTCTGGTACTGAACTATCTGGGGCAGGGGGCCTTTGCCCTCGATACGCTCATTCAGGCCGAACTCAGGGGCATCCCGTTCGAGGAACAGAACTGGTTTTTTGAAATGGCTCCCCTTTCGCTGCGTTTGCCGCTGGTGCTGTTTGCCGGTCTGGCAACCGTGGTGGCTTCACAGGCGGTGATCACCGGCGCCTTCTCCCTGACGCAACAGGCGATACAGCTTGGTCTTTTGCCGCGGCTGAATGTCCTGCGTACCTCGGAAACCCAGTCGGGCCAGATCTATGTGCCGCAGCTCAATACCATGCTGCTGGTCGGGGTGCTGGTGGTGATGGTCGGCTTCCAAAGCTCATCGGCTCTGGCCCATGCCTATGGTCTGGCCGTGTGCGGCACCATGGCCGTGACCACCCTGATGGCGGTGATCGTCATGCGCCAGTTGTGGAAATGGCACTGGGCGCAGGTTCTGGCCTTCATGATTCCGTTCCTGATCCTCGATATCGCCTTCCTGACGGCCAATTCCTTGCGCTTTTTCACCGGTGGCTGGCTGCCGGTGCTGATCGGGGCAGGCCTGTTCACCATCATGGCCACCTGGGTACGCGGCTCGCAAATCCTGTTTGACAAGGCGCGCAAGGAAAGCGTGCTGCTGACCGATCTGGTCGAGATGCTGCAAAGCCGCCCGCCGCACAGGGTTGCCGGTACGGCCATCTTCCTGACCTCGGACACCGAAGCGGCACCCGTGGCCCTGATGCACAATCTGAAGCACAACAAGGTGCTGCATGAGAAGAACATCATCCTGTCGGTAAAGACCCTGAACGTACCGCGTGTGCGCGAAACCGAGCGTGTGGTCATTGAGCAACTGGATGAGGATTTCAAAAAGGTCAGCATCCAGTACGGCTTTATGGAAAGTCCGAACCTGCCCAAGGCGCTGGGCCTGTGCCGCAAACAGGGCCTGAAATTCGACATCATGGCCACCAGCTTCTTCCTTGGGCGGCGTTCGGTGGTACCGGCGGCCAATTCCGGTATGCCCCTGTGGCAGGACAAGCTGTTTATCTTCCTGATGCGTAATGCCGCCAATCCGACCGATTTCTTCCATATTCCGCCGGGACGGGTGGTGGAGATGGGGACGCAGGTTTCAGTCTGAGCGCAGAGGGACAGGGTATGAAAACGGGACGTGGCCGCCTGATCGCGGGACTGGTGTTGCTGGTCATTATCGGCGGCTTGGTCTGCTATGATATCTATCGCGCCCAGACCGTAGCCAGAAACGTCATTCGCTATGCCGAAGCCGGTCAGGTCACGCGCCTGTCGGCCCTGATCAAACCGAGCGCCATTACCGACCGACTGTATCGTGACAGTGAGCCTCTGGCGGAGGCCATGGTCGCGCCTGTTGAACCCGCGCCGCAAAAGACGGTGAAAAAGGGCTTTCTCAGCAAGCTGTGGGCGCGGAGCAAAACCCTTGTCGGTCTGGGGCATAGGCCTGAGGCACCGCCCGCCGAAGCTCCGCCCCCGCCACCTGACCTGCATCTGTGTACCCAGACTCTTGGCGAGGCGAAGGGCTTTGCCATCCTCATCCGTTCACTGAAACCGGCACCGGTCGGTTCCGGTCTGAGGCCTGACCCGCGTATCCGTTACGGGGCCTTCAATACCCGCCAGTACCTGATGACGCAGACAGGGCCTGAGGCCCAGTATCTGCTGGTTTCGCGCACCCGTCTGCTGGACTGGCAGGTAACCGGTGTGCGTCTGAGCGAAGGTGTGCGCAAGCAGATCACCCGCACCTGCCTCGGTGTGATTTAGGCTTTCCCCGCAGGCGCGTCCGGCTTACAACAGGCCATGACTGAAACCCTGTTTGCCCCACCGCCGCGTCCGGTCGAATCCGGCCTGTATATTGTCGCCACGCCGATCGGTAATCTGCGCGATATTACCTTGCGTGCGCTCGATGTGCTGCGGGCGGCAGATGTCATCCTGTGCGAAGATACGCGGGTGACGGGCAAACTTCTGGCGGCCTATGACCTGAAAAAGCCCCTGTTGCGCTATGATGATCATGCCGGCCCGCGCGTCATCCCCGAAGTGGTGGCGCGCCTGAAAGGCGGTGCCGTGGTGGCGCAGGTATCCGATGCCGGTACGCCGCTGATTTCCGATCCGGGTTTCCGTCTGGTCAATGCTGCCCTTGAGGCCGGTGCAAAGGTGCATCCCTTGCCGGGGGCTTCGGCGGTGATGGCGGCCCTGTGTCTGGCCGGATTGCCCACGGATCGCTTCCTGTTCGCCGGTTTTCTGCCCAACAAGTCCGCCGCGCGCCAGACCTTTCTGTCTGATTTTCAGCATCTGGCCTCGACGGTAGTGGTGTTTGACACCGGCCCGCGCCTGAACGACAGCCTCAAGGACATGCTGAGCGTGCTGGGCGACCGTGAGGCCGCCGTGTGCCGTGAGCTGACCAAACTGTATGAAACCTGTGTGCGTGGTCGCCTGAGTGATCTGGTCAATGATCCGGCCCTGCACGCGCCCAAAGGGGAAATCGTTGTCCTGATTGGCCCCGCCGAGGTCACGGTTCTGTCCGAAGACGATCTCGATGAAGCGCTGAAGGCCGCCCTTTCGGACATGCCGCCTTCGGAAGCCGCGGCCAAACTGGCCCCCCGTTTCAATCTGCCGCGCAAGGCCGTCTATAAGCGTGCACTGGAACTCAAGGCGTGACAGACCGGTCTGTCACAGGCCGCAGGGCGCATCGGCGCGGGCATTTAAGTGAATATATCGCCCTGATCCATCTGATGCTCAAGGGGTACCGGATTCTGGGCTTTCGCCTGAAAACACCGGAGGCGGAAATCGACATTCTGGCCCTGAAAGGGACACGTCTTGCGGTCATCGAGGTCAAGCAGCGCCGCACTGTCCTTGAGGCCCTGCACGCTACGGGGCCGGTGCAGCAGGCACGCCTGCGTCAGGCCGCCCGGAAACTGATTGCGCGACGGACGGCTTTACGCAAATTTGACCTTGAACTTGACCTCTATGTTGTGTCGACACGCGGCTGGCCACGCCATATCCGCAATATCTTTCATGAAACTGTGTGAACTTAGCCCTTGTGTCCGCAGGCGTCGCGGCTACATATACAGTCTCTCCGGCCGGACAGTCCGGAACAGACTGAATAGGCCAGAACAGGCTGAATAGGAAAGTACCTGACCATGAGTTTACGCGTCGCTGTTCAAATGGACCCGATCGAAAAGATCAATATCGCCGGTGACACGACGTTTCTTCTGATGCTGGCGGCGCAGGCGCGCGGTCATCAGCTCTGGGTCTATGAGCCGTCGCATCTGTCGCTTGAGGACGGTAAGGTCTATGCCCGCGCCCGTAAGGTCAGCCTGCGTCCGGTGGCGGGCGATCATGTCACGGCCGGTGAATTTGAAACCCTCAATCTCGGTGAAGATGTCGATGTTGTGCTGATGCGTCAGGATCCGCCGTTCGATATCGCCTATATTACGGCCACCTACATCCTTGAGACGATCCACCCGAAAACCCTGGTGGTCAATGATCCTGCCGCTGTGCGTGACAGTCCGGAAAAGCTGTTTGCCACCCGCTTTGAAGGGGTGCAGCCCCCGACCCTGATCAGTGCCGATCCGGTCGCCCTGCGCAACTTCCATGAACGGCACGGCGATGTGATCCTGAAGCCCCTGCATGGCGCGGCGGGTGCGGGCATTATCAAACTGACGGCAGGCGACCGCAATCTGGATGCGCTGATCGAGCTTCATGCTTCCATCAGCCGTGAACCTCTGGTTCTGCAAAAATATATTCCGGCGGTGTCCAAAGGCGACAAACGCATCATCCTTGTCGATGGTGAAGTGGTCGGTGCGATCAATCGTGTGCCGGAAAAGGACGCGGTACGCTCGAACCTGCGTGTTGGCGGTACGGCCGTGGCCACAGACCTGACCGAACGCGATCTGGAAATCTGCGCGCAGGTCGGGCCGGTGTTGCGCGAAAAAGGCCTGATGTTTGTCGGTCTGGATGTTATTGGCGATTACTTGACCGAGATCAATGTCACCTCACCCACCGGTGCGGTACAGCTTAAAAGGTTTGACAATATCGATGCCGGTGACCATCTCTGGCAGGCCGTAGAACGAAAATTATCCACGAATAACGCCTAGAATTAAAAGGAAAAAATCCTGATAATCGGCGTTTCGGAACGGTATTTTAAGGCGTGATCACAAATGATCGTTATATGTTCCGATTTTGTTCTTGATTTGTCTTTTTTCCCCTGTTAGCTTGTGGATAAACACAGGATGTATTTCCATACGGGGGGAAGCAATCATGCCGGCACGTATCACCACCATTGCCTTTGAAGGTGCCGAAGCGCATCGCGTAGAGGCCGAGGTGCAGCTGACCTCCGGTAATATTGCCTTTGTCGTGGTCGGGCTGGGCGATAAGGCCGTGGCCGAAAGCCGTGAACGGGTGCGCGGGGCCTTTGCCGGTATGGGCCTGAGCCTGCCCGGTAAACGCATCGTGGTCAATCTGTCACCGGCCGACCTGCCCAAGGAAGGCTCGCATTACGATCTGCCCATTGCGCTGGCCCTGATGGTCGAGATGGGGCTGATCCCGCAGGATGCCCTGAGCGGCTATGTCTGTGTCGGTGAACTGAAGCTCGACGGCCAGATTGCGCCGGTATGCGGGGCCTTGCCTGCGGCCATTGCCGCTTCGGGCTTCGGCATGGGTCTGATCTGCCCTGAGGCCAATGGCCCGGAAGCGGCCTGGGCCGGTGATCTGTCTGTTCTCGCGCCAAAATCCCTGATTGCCCTGATCAATCATTTCAAGGGCCATGCCCCCCTGACCCCACCCGTAGCCGGTGAGGTGACTGCCTCTGCCCATGCGCCTGATCTCAGGGAGGTCAAGGGGCAGGAAATGGCGAAGCGCGCCCTCGAAATTGCTGCCGCTGGCGGGCATAATCTGCTGTTCGTCGGCCCGCCGGGGTCAGGCAAGTCGATGATGGCCCAGCGTCTGCCCGGTATCCTGCCGCCTCTGACTGCTGCCGAATTGCTTGAAACCTCACAGGTCTGGTCGATGGCGGGTCTGCTGGAAAAAGGGCAATTGACGCGCGAACGCCCGTTTCGTGCCCCGCACCATTCCGCCAGCATGGCCGCCCTGACCGGTGGCGGTTTGCGTGCCCGACCGGGGGAGGTATCACTGGCGCATAACGGGGTATTGTTCCTTGATGAGTTGCCGGAATTTTCGCCTCAGGCGCTTGATGCCCTGCGTCAGCCGCTGGAAACCCATGAGGTCGTCGTCGCCCGCGCCAATCACCATGTGCGCTATCCGGCGCGGGTACAGTTGGTGGCGGCGATGAATCCCTGCCGCTGCGGTATGGGTGGTGTCGGTAAGGGGGCCTGTGGCAAGGCTCCGAAATGTCAGCGCGATTATCAGGGCCGCGTGTCCGGCCCGATGATGGATCGCATCGACCTGCAAATCGATGTGCCGCCGGTGACCGTCGCCGATATGGCCCTGCCGTCACCCGCCGAAGGTTCAACTGAGGTGGCCCGCCGCGTCACCACCGCGCGTACGCTTCAGGCCCGGAGGGCGCAGGCACTGGGGCTTGAGGCGTCACAGGCCGTCAATGCCACGGCGTCGGGTTCGGCACTGGAACATATTGCGCCATTAGAAACGGAGGCCAAAACCTTGCTGATGCAGGCGGCGCAGCAGTCGAACCTGAGTGCGCGCGGCTGGACGCGCTGTGTGCGTCTGGCGCGTACTATTGCCGATCTCGAAAGCGCCCTGACCGATGAGGTTACCCCCATTCTGCGCCGTCATGTCGCCGAAGCCCTGATATACCGGCGGGCAGCGGCAACGGACGTGACAAAGAATAATATACCGCAAACCTATGGTGTTTCCTGAGGCGGCTTATTAAGGTTTCCCCTTTAAACCTGTGCCATCAGATGCAGACAGAGATCAGCATGTCCTCTCCGATACCTCCGCCCTCTTCTGAACCGGTTCAGGTGACCGCCGACCGTCAGCGGGCGCGTGAGGACTTTTTCAAACTGATGAGCCATGAAATCCGCACGCCGCTCAATGGGGTGCTGGGGATGTTGTCCCTGCTGGCGCGCACGGGTCTGACCGACGAACAAAAGGCCTATCTCGGCACGGCCCAGGAATCGGGTGAGCATCTGATGACGCTGGTCAATGACCTGCTCGATTATGCGCGCCTTGAGGCCGGTCACATCAATCTCGAAACCCACTGCGTCCGGCTGGAGCCCCTGCTGCAAAGCGTGGCCGAACTTTTGTCGCCACGCGCCTATCAGAACGGTATCGAGATTGTCTGGAAACTCGATCCCCGCCTTGAGTCCATTCAGGCCGATGAAGGCCGCCTGCGCCAGATCCTGTTCAATCTGGCGGGTAATGCCATCAAGTTCACCCGCAGTGGCGGGGTGCTGATCGATGTGGTTCTGACGCCCGAAGGCCTGATCCGTTTCGGTGTGCGCGATACCGGCGAAGGCATCCCGCCCGAAGCCCGCGAACGTATATTCGAGGCCTTTGGTCAGGTACATCCGTCTCATGCCACCCGTTATGGCGGGGCGGGACTGGGGCTTGTGGTGGTGCAGAAACTGGTTGAGGCCATGCAGGCGACCCTGCATCTGGAAAGCGAGCCGGGGGTCGGGTCGCAATTTAGCGTCTCATTCAGCGCCCCCTATAGCCTGCGTTCGACCGACAGGCCGAAACTGCCTGAAGGGATAATGCTTCTCAGCGAGAATACCTTGCTGGCCGAAGGGGTCAACGGACATCTGGAACGTGAACAGGCCCCCATAAAATGCCTTTCGCGTCTGTCGGCAGAAGACGGGGATAACAGCCTGATCATACTGGCCGACCGGCGTAGTCTTACCGAGCCGGTTCAGGCTCCTAACCGGCGCAGCCTGATCCTGCTGGCACCCGAAGAACGCGAGGAAATCGCCCGTTGGCGGGAATTGGGCTGGGCCGGATATCTGATCAAGCCCCTGCGTCGCGTTTCGGTTCAGGAGCGGGTGGCGGCCCTGTCCGCTGCTCGTCTCAGGGCCGACAGTGAGGATGAACGGGTGGTGGACACCCCGCCCGGAAACATCCGTACCCTGCTGGTGGAGGATAATCCGGTCAATGCCATGCTGGCGCAGATATTGCTGCAACGCGAGGGGTGTCAGGTGGAACGCGCCGCCTCCGGTGAGGAAGCGATAGATATATTACAGGATCAGAACTTCGATCTGATCTTTATGGATCTCGGTTTGCCGGGTCTTGACGGGATCGGCACGACAAACCGGTTACGGGCTTCGGGTCTTGGGACACCGATCATTGCCCTGACGGCCAATGCCTATGAAGAAGACCGTCGCGCCTGTCTGGCGGCGGGGATGAATGATTTTCTGACCAAGCCCATAGAGGTCACGGCCCTGCGCCAGCACATCGCCCGCTGGTGCAGTTGGTCTTGTCAAAAGACATGAATAATCGGATAGATAGGCCTTATGTCATAAGCCATCAGGGGTTTTCATGTCCGAATCCGCCGGAGATACGCCATCACGCCGTGACCGGCTGAAACCGTTTTTGCAACGTCCGGCGCTGGTGATGATCCTGCTGGGCTTTGCCTCTGGCCTGCCGCTGTCCCTGATCTTCGATACACTGTCGGTATGGCTGAGGTCGGAAAACCTGTCTTTGACGGCCATCAGCTATTTTTCGCTGGTCACCTTTGTCTATAGCCTGAAATTTGTCTGGGCGCCGGTACTGGATCGGGTCGGTCTGCCGGTCTTGACGCGGCTGATCGGTCACCGGCGTGGCTGGATATTGCTCAGTCAGGCGGTGATTATTCTGGGCCTGTGGGCTATTTCAAGCCTCAATCCGCAACAGCATCTGGCATGGATGGCGCTGGTGGCGGTCATCATCGGTCTGGCCGGAGCGACGCAGGATATTGTCATCGACGCCTGGCGCATTGAAACCGCCGGAGATTCCGAAGCCCGTCAAGGGGTTATGGCCACCATGCATGCATGGGGTGCCCGGGTTGCGCCCTTTGTGTCGGGCATTGTGCCGCTGATGCTGGCCGATACACTGGGCTGGGGGTTTGCCTATGCGCTGATGGCGGCGTTGATGGGGTTGGGGATTATCGGGGTTCTGTTGGCGCCTGAGGAGGCTGAACACCGGATACGTCCGATCGACTATGGCGAGGCGGGGAAAAATCCGCCACTGGAGGCGCTGGAATGGGCGGGGCGATTGGGGGTCATGCTTCTGGCCATCTGTCTTCTGGGGGCGGGGTTGACGGCCAATATTGACCTGTTTTGGTGGGTTTTTGGCTCGGAAAAGGCGTTTTTGGCGGCAAAAGCGGCATGGGTGAGTCGCGAAACCGGCATTTTCTGGCAATTTCCGGCGGTCATCATCGGGCTGGGCCTGCTGGTCATGGCCTGTGTGCCCCTGCCCGGAAACCTGACCCGACCGGGGGCCTATCTGCGGCAAACCTTTGTCGTGCCGATCCTCGCTTTTTTCCAGCGCTACGACAATCTGGCCTGGCTGATACTGGCGAGCATCTGCGTTTATCGCGTTGCCGATTTCCTGCTCAATGTGAACGGGGCCTTCTATGTCGATCTCGGTTTTGACCTGCCGGTGATTGCCGAGGTGCGCAAGGTGTTCGGTGTGGTCATGACCATGGCCGGTGTTGGATTAGGCGGCTATGTCATGGCCCGCTTCGGCATGAAACCGGCCCTGATTTTCGGGGCGGTGGTCGGGGCCCTGTCGAATATGGGCTATGCCTGGCTGGCGACGCGGGGCAATGATCCGCTGGCCTTTGCCATAGCGCTGGGGATCGACAATGCCTCAGGCGGCCTCGCCGGTACGGTGCTGATCGCCTATATGTCGTCGCTGATTTCCAGGGGCTATGCGGCGCAGCAATATGCCCTGTTTACCTCGCTCTATGCCTTGCCGGGTAAACTTCTGGCCTCACAGTCGGGCCGGATGATCGAGATGACGGCGCAGGGGGCGGATTCCGGTGGCATGGCGGCGGGGCTGAAAGGTCTGTTTCATGGCCTGCCCGCCGTTTCCTTTGCTGAAGGCGCGCATAATCTGGGGGTCAGTCGCGAAGCCCTTGGGGCCGGTTATGTGCTGTTCTTTACCTATACCAGCCTGATTGGCGTTGTGGCCGTGATCCTGTGTCTGTGGCTGATGGCGCATCAGAAAACGATGGATAGGGTGGCGTCCGATAACTGACCGGACGCCGTTTTCACTCAGTAACCGTTGGCGCGGATGTCATAGGCGGCAAAGGTTGCCATGGTCAGAATCTTGGATACGGAGTCCGACAACTGACAGATCTGCACCGGCCTTGACAGGCCAAGCAGCAAAGGCCCGACGACCGTGGCCCCGCCCAAGGCCTCGATCAGCTTGGTGCCGATAGAGGCCGAATGAATGGCGGGCATGATCAGCACATTGGCCGGTTCGGTCAGGCGCTGGAACGGATAATTGGCCCAAAGCTCGGGCGTGAGGGCGACATCGGGCGGCATTTCGCCTTCAAATTCAAAGTCCACACCACGCTTTTCCAGCACCTGAACCGCTTCGGCGACGCGTTCGCCGCGCTCACCGGAGGGGTTGCCGAAGGTCGAATAGCTCATGAAGGCGACGCGCGGGGTATGGCCCATGCGGCGCACGGCCATGGCCGCTTCGATGGCGATTTCGGCAAGGTCTTCGGGGGAGGGCAGGACGGCGACCGTGGTATCGGCGATAAAGACGGTTCTGCCGCGTGCCAGTACGATGGACAGGCCCATGACCCGTCCGCCGGGGGCCGGATCGACAACGCGCAAGACTTCATCAAAGGCCTGATCGAAGGCGCGGGTGACGCCGGTGACCATACCGTCGGCATGACCGGACAAGACCATCGCTGCGGCAAAGGAGTTACGATCCTGATTGATCAGGCGATCGACGTCGCGTTTGAGAAACCCTTTGCGTTGCAGGCGGTTATACAGGAGCTGGCTATAGGCGGCATTGCGGTGGCTGAGGCGGGCATTGACGATTTCAATGCCTTCTTCGGCCGGATCAAGACCGGCGGCGCGCATATTGGCCTCAACGAGGTTTTCCCGACCGCACAGGATGGGTATGCCCAGTTCCTGCTGTTTGAAGGCATGGGCGGCGCGAATGACGGAAATGTCTTCGCCTTCGGCAAAGACGATGCGCTTTTGCGGGCGTGACCGCACGGCAGCGGTGATGTTTTGCAGGAAGCCTGCCGACGGATCGAGCCGCTTTTCCAGTTGCTTGCGATAGGCTTCCATATCCTCGATCGGGCGGCGGGCAACGCCGGAATCCATTGCCGCCTGTGCGACGAAGGGCGGGACATACCAGATAAGGCGCGGATCGAACGGGGTCGGGATGATATAGTCGGGGCCGAATTTCAGGCGGCGGCCCTGATAGGCGGCGGCCACTTCGTCGGGCACATCCTCACGCGCCAGCTTGGCCAGGGCGCGGGCGGCGGCGATCTTCATCTCGTCATTGACGCGGCGGGCGCGGACATCGAGCGCGCCGCGGAAGATATAGGGGAAGCCCAGAACATTATTGGCCTGATTGGGATAGTCGGAACGGCCCGTGGCCACGATGGCGTCGCTTCTGACCTTTGCCACATCTTCGGGGGTGATTTCGGGATCGGGATTGGCCATGGCGAAGATGATCGGATTGGGCGCCATGCTGGCGACCATCTCAGGGGTGATGACCCCCTTGGCCGACAGCCCCAGCACCACATCCGCCCCGTCCATAGCCTCGGCCAGGGTACGTTTGTCGGTATCGGTGGCGTGTACGGCCTTCCACTGATCCATCTCGACCGTGCGCCCGCGATAGACCACACCGTGAATATCGACGACGGTGGTGTTTTCCGGTCTGACGCCCATGCTTTTGACCAGACCGAGCGTGGACAGGCCTGCCGCACCGGCACCGCACAGGACGAATTTAACGTCCTCGATCTTTTTGCCGGTGATTTTCAGGGCATTGATCAGACCGGCGGTGGCGATGATGGCCGTGCCGTGCTGGTCATCATGAAACACCGGAATATCGGCCATGTCCTGAAGGGCGGATTCGATGATGAAACATTCCGGCGACTTGATGTCTTCGAGGTTCACCCCGCCAAAAGCACCGGTAATATTCTTGACGACGGTAATGAATTCGTCAGGGTCCTGCGTGGCGACTTCGATGTCAAAACTGTCAATATCGGCAAAGCGCTTGAACAGGACGGCCTTGCCCTCCATGACCGGCTTCGAGGCCAGCGCCCCGAGATTGCCGAGGCCGAGAATGGCCGTGCCGTTGGAAATGACGGCGACCGTATTGCCCTTTGACGTATAGTCATAGGCCGTATCGGCATCGGCGGCTATGGCACGCACCGGTGCGGCGACACCCGGCGAATAGGCCAGTGCCAGATCACGCTGCGTAGCCATGGCCTTGGTCGGCACCAGACCGATCTTGCCCGGTGTCGGGTGCTGGTGGAAATGAAGCGCTTCCTCATCGCTGACGGTTGTTCTGTCAATCGGCATCAGGGGTGTCCTGTGGTGTTTATTTTGTCTGACAATATGGGAGTTTGATCCCAGTTTGCTCACTATGGCAAGAGGTCTTCGGGGTAAACTATTAAAAAGTCCCTGCCGTAAATTTCTGTAGAAGGCCTTTGTGTCTGTTCCGCGTCGTACCGGCTATAACACAGTAATGTTAGCGCTACCATAAAATTAGTCGTTCAATAGTTAATTCAATGCTGATTTTGAGGTAGGCAGAGTTTGCGACAATGACTAACCTGTGGCCTATGAATGCGCCTGTATCGACCCTGACCGATCCGAAACCTGCTGTGGAACCGAACCTTGAAGGGGCGACGCCGGTTATGGCGCAGTACCTGCAAATCAAGGCGGCCCAGCCTGACGCCATACTGTTTTTCCGTATGGGCGATTTCTATGAGGTGTTTTTCGACGATGCCGTCAAGGTGGCCGAAGCCCTGTCTCTGGCCCTGACCAAACGCGGCAAGCATCAGGGTGAAGACATCCCTATGGCCGGTGTACCGGCCCATGCGGCGGATGCCTATATTGCCAAGCTGATCCGTGCCGGATTCCGTGTCGCCGTCTGTGATCAGCTTGAGGACCCGTCCGAAGCCAGGAAGCGCGGCTCGAAATCGGTGGTGAAGCGCGGGGTGGTGCGCATCATGACGCCCGGCACTTTAACCGAAGACACCCTGCTTGAGGATCGCGGGGCCAACCGTCTGGTGGCCCTGTCGGCGCGGGCGGGGGTCATGGCGCTTGCCTCGCTTGAGCTATCGACCGGTGAGCTGGAATGTCTTGAGGTGACCGCCGACACGCTGGGGGCGCAGTTGTCAGCCCTCAGGCCGTCCGAAAGTCTGGTGGCCGACCGGTTGCTCGGGGATGAACAGGTTTATGGTCTGCTGAAGGCCTATGGCGGGGTCATTCAGCCGCAATCGGCGTCGCTGGTCGATCCGGCGGCGGGCGAGGGGCGTCTGAAGCGCCTGTACGGGGTGGAAACCCTTGATGGGTTTGGTCAGTTCAGTCCTGCCGAGGTGTCGGCCATGGGGCTGGTGGCGGCCTATATCGATCTCACTCAGGCAGGTAAGACGCCGGTGCTGAAGGCCCCGCGCCAGACGGCGGCGATGGCTTTTCTGGCTATTGATCCGTCCACGCGTTCAAGCCTTGAGATCGACCGCAACCAGCGCGGCGGACGCGAAGGCACGCTGATGGCGGCGCTGGATCGCACCATTACAGCGGGCGGGTCGCGTCTGTTGCTGTCGCGCCTGTCGCGGCCGCTGAACGATCCGGCGGCCATTACCCGACGTCTCGATGCCGTGCAGTGGTTCATCGAGCGGCGCAGCCTCCGGCAGGAACTGCGTCAGACCCTCAAGGGTATGAGCGATATGGCGCGCGCCCTGTCGCGTCTGGGGCTGGGGCGTGGCGGGCCGCGCGACCTGAAGGTGATAAAGGACGCGCTGGCGGTGGCCGAAGCCGTGGTGCATCTGCTGCACGCCGAAGGGCATGATGATCCGCTCAATCCGGCCTTCCCTGAGGATATTGCCGCCGATATTACTGCCCTGACGCCGGTGCCGGCGGTGGCGGATTTGCTGTATCGCCTTGAGCGGGCGCTGGTCGATGAGCCGCCGCTTCTGCCGCGTGACGGCGGATTCATCCGGCCTGACTATAATGCCAACCTCAATGAAGCCATCAATCTGAGGAATGACTCGCGCCAGGTCATTTTACGCCTTGAGGCGCGGCTGCAAAACGAAACCGCCATTCCGCTGAAGATCAAATATAATGCGGTGCTGGGCTATTTCATCGAATTTACCGCCAAACAGGCCGAGGCCATACCGGCCCTACCCAATGCGCATCAGTTCATTCACCGCCAGACCCTCGCCAATCAGGTGCGTTATGCGACGACGGAACTGATCGACCTCGATGCGCGTATCCAGCGCGCGGCGTCCGATGCCCTGACGCTGGAACTGGCCATATTCGAGGATCTGCGCGAGGAGGTGCGGCAACTGGCCCATCCGTTACAGGCGGCGTTCGATGCCTTTTGCGCGCTCGATGTTGCCGCAGCCAATGCCGAATGGGCCGAGGATTTTGAAGCCACCCGTCCGGTCATCGACAACAGCCTGCGTTTTGAAGCCTGCGGGGCGTGTCATCCGGTGGTGGTCAATGCCCTGAGGGCCGAGGGCAAGCCCTTTACGCCCAATGACTGCGTGCTGGATGCCTCAGGTAAGGGCGGGCCGCGCCTGACGCTGGTGACCGGCCCGAACATGGCCGGTAAATCGACCTTCCTGCGTCAGAACGCGCTTCTGGTGATCATGGCGCAGGCGGGGCTGTATGTTCCGGCGCAATCGCTGAAACTGGGGGTGGTCGATCGTCTGTTCAGCCGCGTCGGGGCGGGGGATGATCTGGCGCAGGGGCGTTCGACCTTCATGATGGAGATGGTGGAAACGGCGGCGATCCTGTCTCAGGCGACCGAGCGCTCATTCGTCATTCTCGATGAGATCGGGCGCGGCACGGCGACCTTTGACGGTCTGGCCATTGCCTGGGCCTGTGCGGAAAATCTGCATGAAACCATCAGGGCGCGCAGCCTGTTTGCGACCCACTATCACGAACTGGCGCAGCTTGAGACGCTTTTGAGCCATACGCAGAATATCTCGATGACGGCGCGGGAGTGGAACGGGGAGCTGATCTTCCTGCATGAGGCGCGTAAAGGGGCGGCGGATCGCTCCTACGGGGTGCAGGTGGCGCGACTGGCGGGGATGCCTGCTGTCGTGGTGGCGCGGGCCAAGGACATACTGGAACGTCTTGAGACAGACCGGTCTTCTCAGTTGAAGCTCGATGACCTGCCGCTGTTTGCCACGGTCGAGGCGCAGGTAGCTGCTGCACCGGTCAGGGCCGAAAGTGCGGCTGAAAAGGAACTGAAAGCCGTCGATCCCGATAATCTCAGTCCGAAAGAGGCGCTGGAGCTTATCTATCGCCTCAGACAACTGGTGGAATAAATGTCCGCAGCCGCGCCCGTGCCAGACCCCGTAAAGCCCGTCTGTAGTGTGGACGGCAGGCGTCTGCGTGAGGCCCTGACCGCTGCCTATGAGGATTCGAGCGGCGATGTCTCTGACCTGCGGCGCAGGGCGGTGGCCCTGCTCAAAACCGAATGGGACACGGGGCGGGCGCATATACTGACGCAGATAGACGAGCGGAAGGGGGGGCTGGGCAGTGCCGTGGCCCTGTCGGCGCTGGCCGATGAGATTGTCAGGGCCTTGTGGGACTTTACCCTGACCCATGTGTACCGCGCGCGCAATCCGACCGAGGGGGAGCGTTTATCCCTGCTGGCGGTCGGGGGCTACGGACGCGGTGAGCTGGCCCCCTATTCCGATCTCGATCTTCTGTTCGTGCGGCCGTGGAAGGAAACCTCGCACTCCGAAAGCGTCATCGAGTTCATTCTCTACAGCCTGTGGGACCTTGGCCTCAAGGTCGGCCATGCCTCGCGCACGGTCGAGGAAACCGTCAGGATCGCCCGCAGCGACCACACGGTCATGACCGCGCTTCTGGAATACCGCTATCTGGCGGGGGACACGGAGCTGGCGGAAACCCTGACCAGCCGCCTGAATACGGATGTCATCCGGCAGGGGGCCTATGAGTTCATTACCGCCAAACTTGAGGAGCGCGATGGCCGTCATGTGCGCTCAGGCACGTCGCGCTATGTGGTGGAGCCGAACATCAAGGAAGGCAAGGGGGGCTTACGCGACCTTCAGTCCCTGTTCTGGATGGCCAAATATATGGCCCGCGCCATGCCCGCCCCGCTGTTGCGCGAACCGCGCCCGCGTCAGGTGGTATCGGATGAGTGGGGCACGCTGGAGGGCGTTCTGACCGACCGTGAGCGCCAGACCTTTACGCAGGCCTTCGATTTTCTGTGGAAGGTGCGCTTTCTGCTGCATATAACCGCCGGACGGGCCGAGGAGCGTCTGAGCTTCGATCTGCAACCGGAAATCGCCCAGCGCATGGGCTATGTCAGCCGCAATGGTGAACCGGCGGTGGAACGCTTCATGCACCGCTATTTCATTGTCGCCAAGGAGGTCGGGGCCCTGACCCGCATCTTCTGCGCCACGCTTGAGGCGCAGAAGGCCAAGCCCCTGACGCGTCTGACCCATATGGTGCAATCCGGTATTCTGGCTTTCAACCGGCCTGATCATCCGGGCTTTGTCCTCAATGCCGGTCGCCTGAGTGTGCAGACAGCCGATGTATTCACCAAATCGCCGGTGGCCATGCTCAAGCTGTTTCGCATGGCTGACCGGCTTGAGCTGGATCTGCATCCTGATGCCTTCACCGCCATTACCCGCAATCTGAAACTGATTACGCCTGACCTGAGGCGCGATCCTGAGGCGGCGGAAGTGTTTCTTGATATACTGGTGCGCGGCAAGACGCCTTACCGTACCCTGTCCCTGATGACCGAAACGGGGCTGCTGGGGCGCTATATTCCCGAATATGGCCATATCGTCGCCCAGACCCAGTTCAATATGTATCACGCCTATACGGTCGATGAGCATACATTGAGGGCCATAGGCACTATCCGTGACATAGAGACGGGCCGTTACAAGGAGGACCATCCCTTGTCCTCGTCGCTTCTGCCGCAACTGGCGGACAAGGAGACCCTGTATCTGGCCATGTTGCTGCACGACACCGGCAAGGGCGCGCCCGAAGGTCAGGAAGTCGGCGGGGAGATTGCCGCGCGGCGGGCCTGTATGCGGCTGGGTCTGGCCGACTGGCAGGTCGATCAGGTGGCCTGGCTGGTGCGGCATCATCTGGTGCTGTCCGACTATGCCCAGAAACGCGATGTCTCCGATCCTGAAACCATTGCCGCCTTTGCCCGCATCGTTGAAACCCCTGAACGCCTGAGGCTGTTGCTGGTGCTGACGGTGGCCGATATTCGCGCCGTCGGGCCGGGCATCTGGAACGGCTGGAAGGGACAGCTGATGCGTGAGCTTCTGGCGGCGACCGAAGCGGCCTTTCGCGGCGGGCGCGGGTCGGGGGCCGATGCCCTGACGCAGGTGCGCGAACACAAGCGCAAGCGGGCGCAGGATGTGCGTGACGCCCTCAGTGCCGACCATGCCGATATGCGGGCCTGGCTTGAGACGATGGAAGATTCCTATCTGTTTGCCTTCAGCGCCGATGAGATCCGCCAGCATGCCCGTCAGGCATGGGGCACGTTTCAGGCCGATCCGTCGGCGCGCGGGCGCATTGATACACAGCGCAATGCGGCGGCCTTTTGTATCTGCGGTGCTGACCGCATGGGCCTGTTTGCCGATCTGGCGCGGTGCCTGACCAATATCGGGGCCAATGTCGTCGGGGCGCAGGTCTTTACCTCGACCGACGGTCAGGCGCTCGACGTTTTTTATGTGCAGGATGCCGAGGGCAAGCCTCTGGGCCATGATGATCCTGCACGGGTGCAACAGGTGGAAAACCTGCTGGAAAAGGCCGCTTCGGGCGATGTCGCCGCGCCGGTGGTGCATAAATCCACCCTTGGCACCCGCGCGGCGGTATTCAGTATTGCTCCGACCGTGGTGTTCGATAATGACTCAAGCAAACAGGCGACGATCATCGAGGTGTCGGGCCGTGACCGGCAGGGGCTTCTGGCCGATGTGGCGCAGGTGCTGAACCGTCACAAGATCGATATTTCCTCGGCCCATATCGACTGTTACGGTGAGCGTGCCGTCGATGCCTTTTATGTCGTCGATCATTTCAGCAAGGCGCAACTGACCCGTCCGCAGATGGATAAGCTGCACAAGGCCCTGATCGAGGTGCTGGATCAGCCGGTGGGCGGCGGCAAAAAAGGTCGCAGGCAGGCGCGGGCGTCACTGGCCCGATAAGTCCCGGAGCCCGATAAACTGTCCGTTGGCGCACGTTTTTGCGATTCAATCCCGTCCAAATGTGCTGTAAAGGCCAGACGAGCGAATTTTACCGGAGTTATGGCGTGTCGAAATCCAGCGGCCTTGTCCGTTCATCGATGATCTTCAGCGGTCTTACTCTGGTCAGCCGGTTCATGGGGCTGGCGCGTGATCTGGTTATCAATGCCGTCATGGGGGCGTCGGGCAATATTGCCGCCGACGCCTATGCCACGGCCCTGCAATTTCCCAACCTGTTCCGCCGCATCTTTGCCGAGGGAGCCTTTACGGCGGCTTTCGTACCCGCCTATGCCGCCGTGCTGGAACAGGAGGGGCAGGACGCCGCCGACCGTCTGGCGCGCAGCGCTCTGGCGACCATTTCGCTGATGGCCATTATTTTCTGTGTCGTCGCCCAGATCTTCATGCCGCAGATCATGGCCGCCTTTTCCTATGGCTATGCCGATGATCCGAACAAGATGCGCCTGACGGTCATACTGACCCAGATCACCATGCCCTATCTGCCGTGCATGACCATTGTCGCCCTGTTGTCGGGGGTGCTGAATGCGCTGGGCCGGTTCGTACTGTCGGCTCTGGCCCCGACCCTGCTCAATCTGTTCATGCTGGCCTTTGTCTGGTTCGCACCTGATCCGGTGGAAGCCGCCTGTTCGGCCTCATGGGCGGTGGTGGCCGCCGGTGTGGCGCAGGTTCTGCTGCTCATCTGGGGGGCGCGCAGGTCAGGGGCGAAGATCAGCCTGACCCTGCCCAGCCTGTCGCCGGAAATTCGCAGCCTGCTGAAACTGGCTGTGCCGGGGGCTTTGGCGGCGTCGGCGACCCAGATCAATGTGTTTGTCTCCTCCATTCTGGCGTCGGGCATCAACGGGGCACGGGCCTGGCTCAATGCTGCCGATCGGCTGTATCAGCTGCCGCTCGGTCTGGTCGGGGTGGCGATTGGCGTGGCCCTTCTGCCGGCCCTGTCGCGCGCGGTTCAGGCCGGAGACAGCGAACGGTCGCAGAATGTCATGGATGAGGCGGTGATTTTCAGCATGGCCCTGACCCTGCCCGCGGCGGCGGCCATTATCGCCATGCCGTTTTTCCTTATCGACGGTCTGTTCACGCGTGGGGAATTTGTCACCTATGACGCGCAGATGACCGCCTCGGCCCTGTTGCATTATGGCTGGGGGGTACCGGCCTTCGTGCTGGCGCGGATTCTCGCACCGGCCTTTTTTGCCCGCAGGGATACGTTCGGGCCGATGAAGTTCGCGCTGGTGTCGGTGGTGATCAATGTCGTGCTGGGGGTCAGCCTGTTC